>Ga0105047_10014349_pt1 | contig 12577 bp, 4 predicted proteins | sample MAT04_FD_78384 | JGI IMG/M metagenome (GOLD analysis project Ga0105047, IMG submission 78384) | Freshwater microbial communities from Lake Fryxell liftoff mats and glacier meltwater in Antarctica - MAT-04 (megahit assembly) | ecosystem: Environmental > Aquatic > Freshwater > Ice > Liftoff... | reverse complement strand
CGTGGACGGGTCGGTCCACTGGGAGCGGGCGAAACCGTTCCTGGAGGCCGGCATCCTGTGCTTCGTGGACAAGCCGTTTGCCTGCTCCGTCGCGGATGCGAAGAAGCTGATCGAACTCGCGGACAAGAAGAAACTGCCGCTGTTCAGTTCGTCGTCGTTGCGGTACGCGCCGGAGGTGGTGGCGTACACGAAGGCCGACAAAGCCGGCAAGTTGCTGGGTGCGTCGGTCCACGGCCCGGCGTCCGAACACGACCGCAACCCCGGCCTGTTCCACTACGGCATTCACGCCGTCGAGATGCTGTACACACTGATGGGGCCGGGCTGCAAGCGGGTGACGAACAGCAAGACTCAAGGCACGGACCTGGTGACGGGCACCTGGGCGGACGGCCGCATCGGCACCGTTCGGGGCATCCGCGCGGGCAAGGCCGACTTCGGCTTCGTCGCCTTCGCGGAGAAGTCCGTGACGGCCGTCACCGTCGGCACGAAGGACATTTACCGCGAGTTGCTGAAGAAAGTGGTGGAGTTCTTCGCCACCGGGAAAAGCCCGCTGGACATCCGCGAGACGTTGGAAATCGTTGCGTTCATCGAGGCCGCGAACAAGAGCGGAGCGAACCACGGGGCCGGCGAGACGGTGTCGGCTTAAAGCATCTTCCACACCAGCCCCCAGCCGATGACGGACCCGCTGGCGACGATGACCGCCGCCAGCGCGACGGTCAGGCCGACCCGCACCCGGAACGCGACGCGGTCGTGGCGGTCGGCCAACGCCGGCCGCTCCGCGACGCGGTGCAGGAAGTTCACGCGGGTCGTCGCCGACCCGTGCTGCCACGCCTTCACCCACGCCCCTAGCCGACGCCACCGCGACCGCCCCTCCTCGCCGCCGGCGGATAGTATCACCCGCTCCAGCGCGCGGGCCATCGTCCGCGCCCCGGTGCCGCACACCGGCCCCCGGTTCACTGACAGCGGCGTGTCTTCGGCGTGGCGGTCGCACGCCGGGTTCCCGCACGACACCGCCCGCGCCCCGGCCAGGTCCGCCTGCCGCTCGCACACCCGCGACAGGAAGCCGAACGCCACGAACAAATATCCGGCCAGCAGGCCGAGCAACACGAGCGGCCCCCACCCGTCGGGCACCACCCAGTCCGGCCCGAACGCCAGCGTGGTGACGGCGGTCAGGGCGAAGGCGGCGGCGGTCAGGCTGAGCGCGAGGAAGGCGTAGTAAAAGGTCAGGTGCCCGTGCCGGGCGTGGCCGATCTCGTGCCCGAACACGGCGTCCAGTTCGTCCGCCGGCAGCGTGTCCAGCAGCTTGTCGGTGAAGACGACGACGCGGGTCGGCCGCACGAGTCCCATGATCATCGCGTTCGACACCGCCCGGCGGGTCGGCCAGTACAGCAATTTCCCCCGGAAGCCGAGCCGCGCGGCGGTCGCGGTCAGGCGGTCCCGACACGGCCCGTCGGGGAACCGGCGGAACCCCAACACCCGCCGCGCCAGCAGCGGCATGAACACCACCAGCGCGACGAACGCGAGCGTGCTGAGCAGTTGATACCACCACGCGCCGGACGTTTCGGGGGCGAACTCGGTGACGGCCCGCTGCGTCGTGACGAGCAGCACGGGGAGAAGGGTGAGAAGCACGAACTGCCGGGCGTGGAACAGGACGAATCCCGGCAGCGACCAGAAGCGTTCGCCGTCGGTCGCGTGCGCCGCGTGCAGGGTGCGCTCGGCCGGGTAGTACAGGAACCAGTTCGCCGCGACGATCAGGAGGTACGGCCCCGGTATCAGCAACTCGGCGAACGGGGCCAACCGTGCGCCGGACTCGGTGAGTACGAGGCAGGCGTCCCGCACCGCCCACCCCCAGCCGAGGCCGACGCAAGCGGCGGTGCCGACGATGTTGAAGAAGAACAGCCGCCGTCGCCAGCGGTAGAAGGCGGTCCCGGCCCGCGGGTGGGCGGCGTATCGGCACACCGCCGCGCTGAGCGTCGCGGACGCCAGCAGCGCGGCGGCGAGGAACCCGCCGGTGATGCCGGCGGGCGACCCGAACGCCGGTTCGGGCCACGCCACCGGCAGGCAGGCGGCGATCAGGAACAGGGTGACGAGGATCGGCATGGGGCGGGGTGGCAACCGACGGGAGGGACCGGGCGCGGACGGCTACCGACATGATACGCCCGAGTCACCCCGGCACGGCGGTCGCCCACTGTCGCACGTCGGCCAGGGCTTCGCTCAGCACGACCGGATCGACGGTGCCCAGCGGCCGGAACGGTTCCGGCGGGACACCACGAGAGGGCGGAGCGCTCGACCGGAACGACACGCCGAGCAACTCCAGCAGGTTGCTCCCTTGGATCCGCGCGACGGCCTTCAACCCCTGCGCCGGGAACGTCCGCGACGCCTCGGTCTGTTGGAAAACCCATTGCAGGCACGGCGTGGTGTCCTTCAGCACCCAGCGGTTCAGGTTCTTGCAGTTGAACCGGGTGAAGTCGGTGCCCTCCCGCTCGTCGTCCGTGAGGGTGACGACGGGCCGGGCCAACTGCGGGAAGGGCGGGACGATCTCGTAATCGGCCAGCCGCTCGGCCCACGTCGCGCGGACGGCCGGCGACAGCAGCGCGGGGTGAAGCAGGCCGACGGGCAACCCGCTGGTGGGCAACGTTCGTTCGCCGGCGCTCACGAACTCCCCTTCGGCGGACACGCGGAACGCCTCGACCAGTTGGCGGGTGGCCGGGTCGAACCGCCCCCACAACAGCCGCCGCGCGACGGCCCCGGAGATGGGGTGGCGGACGAGGTGCGCGTCGAACTCGTCGGCCGACCACCGCCGCTGCGCGCCGAGCGCCGCCTCCATCCGCTTGCACACCCCGGCCATCACCAACTCGAACTGCTTCTTGGCCAGCGTCCACGCGGCGCGGGCCTCGCCCACCTTCACCATGTCGTCCGACTTGCGGGGCGTCGGCAGCACGAGGAACGCCTTGCCGTGGTCGTCGCGGGCGAGCAGCCGGAGGTCCGGGGCGACGGTGGCGCGGAACTGCCGAGGGCCGTAGTCGAGGGTGGCGTCGGGCGACGCCGGGTCGTCCAGGCCGAGCGTCGGGACGGTGCGGTCTTCGAGCTGCTCGACGCTCAGTTTCCGCGCCTTGGCGGTCGCCACCAGTTCGGCGTGCGCGTCGTACCGCAGCCGCTGGTTGGAGGCGGCCGCGAGGGACGCCAGTTGCGCCAGCGCGTAGGGGGTGCCGATCCGCCGCAGCGCCTTCAGCCCGTCCACGAGCCGCGTGCGGGTGGCCCCGCCCGGCCACCGCTTCAACTTCGGCACCACCGCCGCGACCGCCGCGTCCCCGCCCAGCCACCCGACGGCCGTCAGCACCCAGCCGTCGGCGGCGTTGTTCTTCTCGGCGATCCACCGCTCGAACAGGGCGGCGGCGAACCGGTCGCAGGTGCCGGCGTCGGCCCCGGCCGCCAGCGTGGCCGCCAGGCGCGGCGTGTCGGCGTCGGCCGTCCCCTTGGTGTCCCGGACGAGCGTCGCCACCTTCTCATCCGGCAGCCGTCGGCCGGCGATCAGGATGGGCGGCAGGGTGGCGGGGTTCAGCCAGTCGGGCAGCGGCGACCGGGACTCGGTCGCGGCCAGGTAGGCGGCGGTCAGCCACGCCGGCTCCATGTCGGTGGTCAGCGGTTCGCTCACCCGCTCGGCCTTTCCCAGCACCACCCGGGTCAGCCGCGCGGCGACGTCCGGCGCGGCCGTCGCCAACTCCCGCTCGAGGACCCACCCGTAGCCGGTCTTGGTCAGGTCGCGGAAGTGTTCGACGGCGGCGTCCGCCAACCGCCCGCGCCCGGCGGCCGTGGCCAGCAGCCCGGCGACGGCCGAGCCGACGTTCCGGGTCAGCCACCGGCGGGCCGTCGCCGGGTGCCGGCCGTCCAACTTCAGCGCGAGGACGTGCGGGGCGGTGGACGGGTCGGGCACCCGACAGAACTCGGCCGACAGCGCCCCGTTCCAGGCGTCATCCCGGTGCCGCAGTTTGACGGCGGCGAAGTCCAACCCGCTCACGTCCGTCGCGGCCAGCCAGCCGCGCAGGTCGAACGGGTTCTGGAACGGCAGGGAGTACGATTGCTGGCCCAGGTTCCGCGCCACCTCCTCGATCCGCCCCGGCGAGGCCAGACCGATCAGGATCAGGTACGGCTGGTTGTTCAGCAGCATGTGCGGCGGCGGGTCCTTCGGGCCGAGGGACGGCCACGTCCGCACCAACTTCTCCAACTCGTCGGCCATGCCCAGGACGGCGGCGACGTAGTACGCCCGTGGGGTGCCGTCGTAGTAGTTCTTCGGCCACGTCGCCGGGTCCAGCTTCGGCCGCACGACCTCCCGCACCGGGTCCAACTCGGCCCGGTCCACGTACGGCAGGACGTACTCCCAGAAGCCGCGATACAGCCCCAAATCCTGCCGCTGCTGGTAGTAGTTGTGCGCGCCGCTCGGCGCGATCACCAGCCCGTCGACGAGCGCCTCCAGGAGTCGCGCCGGCCCCAAGAGGGTGGCCAGGGGGACGGCCAACTCGGCCGGTAAATCCCGCTGTCGCTCGCTGAATTGCGCCCGCACCCACTCCAAATCCGCGACCGCCGGCCGCGCCGCCTTCCGGGCGTCGGCGACGATGTGCGTCAGCGCCTCGTGTGACTTGCACCACCGCGCGCCGGCCGACACCCAGAACTTCGCCTCGTCCGCCGACATCCCCCAGCGGAGGCGGGCCGGCTGCCAATCGACGGCGTAATCCACCCGCCGCACATTCCCCAGCCGCTCGCAGCACAAGTCCACATCGAACGCCGCGACGTCCGGCGTCGGCAATGGCGGCAACTTCCGCCAGTGCGCGAGACGGAGGACTTCCGGCGGCAAGTGCAGCCCGGTCACGACATCGGTGACGGCGGGGGTGTCCGTGGGGGGCATCGCAGTTCCTCGCGGGAGAGGGGGTGTCTTACCCGACGCGGGGCCGTCGCACGATGCTCGTTGCCAACGGCGGCCGATTTCCGACGACGTGCCGCATTCTACACGGCGAACGGGGGAGAAAGGTTTTCTCCGAGCGGTTCGCGCTTTCAGTGCGCGCGGAACAGCCTGCCGGCGACTAATTCGCGGAGCAACGTGCGGAGGCCGCCGCCCCGCTTGTTCGTGGCCGCCACCACCGCCGCGATCTCGTCCCGGTCCGCGAACGACACCCCCCGGCCGGTCGCGTACACCGCCAACTGCCGGGCCAAGTTCGTCAGCAGTGCGTCGCGGTTCGCAGCCAACAGCGTTTGGAACTCGGCGAAGTTGGCGAACGTGCGGCCGTCGGGGAGGGTGCCGCTGGGGTCCACCTTCGGGCCGACCTTGAACCCGATGCCGATGAACGGGTCGATGGTGCCGCGCGGGGCCGGGTCGCCGGTGCCGAGCGACCGATACCGCCCCCGCTGGCCGCCGATCACGTCGAACTCTTCCAGGGCGAAACCGGGCGGGTCGATCTTCGCGTGGCAGGACGCGCACGAGGCGTTGTCGCGATGCTTCGCCAACTGCTCGCGGATCGTCACCGCCCCGCGGACGTCGGGCTCCACGGCGGCGATGTTCGGCGGCGGCGGGGCAGGGGGCTGGCCCAAAAACCGGTCCAGCACGAACGCCCCGCGCGGCACGGGTGAAGTCGTGGTGCCGTTCGCCGTCACCTTCAATACCGCCGCCTGCGTCAGGCACGCGCCGCGCGGCGAACCGGCCGGCAATGGCACCCGCCGGACGGCCGGGCCGTCCACCGGCGGCAACCCGTAGTGCGCCGCCAGCCGCCCGTTCAGCATGGCGAAGTCGGACTTCACCAGGAAATCGGCCGTCAGGTTCTTGTCCAGCAACTCTCGGAAGTACGCCAACGACTCCGCCACCATCGAATCCTGAAGGTACTTGTTGAACTCCGGGTACAGCTTGCGGTCCGGGTCGTTGGCGGCGATGGCCCGCAGCTTCAGCCACTGGCCGAGGAAGTCTTCGACGAAGCGGTTCGAGCGCGGGTCGCGGAGCAGCCGCTCCATCTCGCCCGTCAGCACTACGGGGTCGGTCAACTTGCCGTCCGCCGCCAACGCGGTCAGCGTCTCGTCCGGCATCGAGTTCCACAGGAAGTACGACAGCCGGCAGGCGAGGGCGAAGCCGTCCAACTCGCCCGCCGGCTCGACGTGGTACAGGAAGTCCGGGCAAGTCAGCGCCGCGCGGTACGCCCACCGCATCGCCAACTCGAAGCAGTCGCCCGCCTTCAACCGCTCCTCGACCTTGAGGACGTAGGGCTTCCGCGCCTCGGCGGGCACCGGCCGGCGGAACGCGCGGGGCAGGAAGTCCGCCAGCAGCCGGTCGGCGTCGAGTAGCGGGTTGAAACTGCTGACGGTCCAGACGCCGGGGATCGGGTCCGACTTGTTTTTGGCCATGGACAGCGTCTGGCGATCCGGCGGGCGCACCGGCGGTCGGACGGCTGGGTTGGCTTTTGGGTCGAGCAGCGAGAGGGGCAACTCGCCGAACAACCGCTTGTGCGCGACGGGGGGCCAGGTGTCGTGCAGCGGCCCTTCCACTTCCAGGAAGTCGCAGGCGATGCCCGGCCCGACGAACGCCATCGCCCGCCCCTTGCGGTTGTAGTTGGCGGTCGGGGCGAGCGACCCGGCGTTAAAGCCGAGGGTCTCCTTCGGGTTCAGCCAGGTGGTGACGACGTGCGATTGCTCCTTCAGCGACGGGGCCGCGTAATACCCCAGCACGGTGCTGGGGTGGCCGCCGCCGCGCCCGTCGCCGGTCATCTGCACGACCGACAGCCGCCCCGCCTCGGTGCCCCGCGCCGGCAGCACTTTGCCCTTGTCCCATTGGAAACTCCAAAGGGAAGTCGTCAGTCGATACCGCCCCGGATAGATGGCCACGAACTCGCTGAAGTACGGGTTGAACGACTCGTCCTCGTGGCGGAACAGGCCGACGCTCGCACCGGAGCGGAACACCCCCATCCGCTCGTGCGCCCCTTGGTCGATGTGCCGGTGTTCGCCCGCCGGCGGGAAGTCCGGGTCCGGCCGTTTATCCTTCAACAGCACCGCGTCGCCGTTCATCAGGATGACCCCGGCGATGTAACTCGACGCCAGCGAGACGCGCTGTTTGACCGGCTTCGGGGCCGTCGGTCGGGTGGCGACGGCGACATTCAGCACGCGATCCGCCGCGTCCAAATACTTCGCCAGCGTGACGTGCGACAGGTGCAGGGCGTCCGCGTTCTTGTCGAACCCGTGGACCTGACCGTCCGGCGGCAGTTCGTCCCTCAGGCGGATGCCGGGCAGGTCGAAGAGGTCGCGGAGGGTGTTCTCGTACTCCGCGCGGGTGAGCCGGCGGAGGCGAGTCTTGCCGTCGCGTTCGGCGGCCGCGCGTTCGGCGGCAACGAGGTCGTCGCGAATCACCTTCACGGCGTCGGCGGTGTCGGCGACCGGTGGGCGGGGCTTCCGCTTGGGTGGCATCTCCCCGCTGGCCACGCGGTCATGCACCTTCACCCACGCGGCCGCATTCTCCGCGTTCGCCGGGTCGAACGGCAACGCGGTCAGGTCCAACCCGCCGGCCTTGCCGTCCGCGTCGTGGCACGACACGCAATGCGCCCGCAGGAAGGCCGTCGGCGGTGCAGCCACGGCGGGGGCGGTGAGAAGTAGGAGGCCCACGCAAAGCCGCGAAGGCGCAAAGAAGAGAAGGGAAGAACGGATTGGAATCATTGGAGCGGGTTCCGGTTCACGGTGTTGATTCCTCACCCCGAAGGGGTGGGACAACAAAGCCCAGGGCAACGCCCTGGGTTCTCGACGGGAACCCAGGGCGCTGCCCTGGGCTTTGTTGTGTCAGGCCTTCGGCCTGGAAGTTGGGGCGACTCCACGCCCTTACGCGAGCCTCCTACTTAACTCATCTCCAACCCGCGCAGCGTCCCTATGCCGGACGAGAACTCCCGCGTCTCGATGCCCAGCCGTTGCAGCATGGACACATACAGGTTGGCCAGCGGGTAGTTGTTCTCCTTGTCGAAGGTTAAGTGTTGGCCGTGCCTGAAACCGCCGCCGGCGAGCAGCACCGGCAGGTTCGTATTCGCGTGGCTGTTCGCGCTGCCCATGCAGGTGCCGTACAGCACCATCGTCCGATCCAGCAGCGTGTCGCCGTCCTCCTTCGCCTCCGTCAACCCTTTCAGCAGCCCGGCCAGCGCGTCGAACTGCGACTCTTCTTTGGTCCGCAACTCGGTCAACACCTCCGCCCGGTTGCCGTGGTGCGTGATGTTGTGGATCACCGTGGCGTCGATGAACAGCGTGAACAACCGCGACGAATCGGTTTCCACCGCCAGCCGGATCACGTCGAACATCACCCCCGTCTGCCGGGCGAACTCGCGGTGGTCCGTCACGTCCTCCGGCGCGGCGACCGTCACCTTCGGCTTCGGCTTCCGCGCCCACTCCTCGGCGCTGGCCATCCGCTGCTCCAACTCCCGCACCGACGTGAGGTACTGGTCCAGCCGTTGACGGTCGGCCGGGGCGAGCGTGCCGTTCAGCCGCTTGGCCTGATCCCGCACGAAATCCAGCGTGCTGCGACCCTGGCGCAGGTCGGCCATCCGCGCCTCCACCTCGGACGCTTTCCCCTGCACGAACAGCCGCTCGTACAACTTCCGCGGGCTGCGCTCGATGGGGATGGGCGCACCGCTACGGGTGTAGCTGAGCGTCTGCCCTTCGTTCCCCACGCCCAGCACGAGTACCGGGTGACGGGTGCGGTCGCCGACTCGCTCGGCCGCGAACTGGTCCAACGACACCCCGTTGCGGAAGCCGCCGCGCTCCGGGTGCGGGGTGCCGGTGAGGAAGCACTTCTCGGCCGCGTGCGCGCCGGTGACGCCCGGATGACTGACGCCGCTGAACACGGTCAGTTGCTCGCGGAACTTCGCCAGTCGTTTCAAGTACGGCGACAGCGTGTAATCGCGGCCGGCCTTCTCCGGGAAGAAGAACTGCGGCAGGATGCCCATGTTCGTCTCGACGGCGATCATCCGCCGGGGCACCTCGGCCCGGTCGCGTGCGAAGGCCGGTCGCATGGCGTCCAGCAGTGGCAGGGCGACGGCGATCCCGGCCCCGCGCAGGAAGGTGCGGCGGGAAAGGGCGCGGGGCGATTGCGGGTGACGGTGCGGCATGGCTGGCAACGGAGGTGAAGGGTGACGGGCCGGGTGAGAAAGATACTGTACCACCGCGTTCGCCCCGTGTCATGCGCCTGGAGCGTGGCGATGCGATCTGGCAGTGGGGATTGGGTGGGAACAGTGCCCCGACAATTGCGTTGCGCTTTCGCGTCGCTCATCGGTCGAACCTCCACGCGGACACGAAGACAGCCGGGGAATGGCTCCCCGGCTGTCTGATGTATCGTCCGACCGACTCTGGCATCAGGCGGTGGCCGTCGCCTGCCGCCGCCGCCGCGCCCAGCCGAACAGCCCCAGGCCGGCCGCCCCGACGGCCAACACGGTCGCCGGCTCCGGCACCGGGCTGAAGCTCAGCACCAGGTTATTTCCGACCCGGTTCAACGCGAAGGTGTCGCCGCCGGTCAGCGTGAAGTTCAGGTTCGTCACATCGATGACGACTCCCCCGCTGGCCCCGGTGCCCTCGACGTAAGTGCCGAAGCTAAACCCGTCGGCCCGGTTGCCGGTCCCACCCAGTTGCAGGTTGTCGCCGTTGGTCAGGGTGGCGAGGGTGTAACTTCCCGCCGCGCCACTGAACCCGGTGATCGCGGTAGGCGACAGTTTCGACCCGTTGAGCAGGTTCAGGGTGTTCCCGACGACGGCCAAGGTGCTGCTGGTGCCCGGTGCAGCCAGGTTGGCGGCCAGGGTAGCGTCGGTATTGACGGTCACGTTGCCGGTCGTCAGGGTGCCGGTGGTGGCCGCCGTGCCCCCGCGGATGGCCCCGCCGGATTGGACGGTGGTCGCGCCGCCGACGGTGCCGGTGCCGCCGAGGGTGCCGCCGGTCTGCACCGTGACGGCCCCGGTGCCGGTCCCGCTGCCGCTCGCGTTGGACACGTTCAGGGTGCCGGCGTTCACGGTCGTGCCAGCCGTATAGGTGTTGTCCCCGGTCACGGTCAGTGAACCAGTCCCCAGCTTCGTCAATCCGCCCGCGTACCCGCCGGACAGCACGCCGCCGAGGGTGACGTTGTTCGCGTTCGTGTTCACCGGCCCGCCGCCGCCGGTCACGAACTCGATGGGGTTGGCGAACGTGCCGAAGGTCTCGAACCGCAAGTCGCCGAGGGCGGTGTTGTTGTTCGAGTTGAAGCGGATCAGGTTCGTCGGGTCGCCGAGGCCGTTCGCGCTGGCCACCACCACCGCCCCGCGCCACACCTCGACGGTGGCGACGAACGAGTTGTTCCCGGCGAACCGGTACGTCGTAGTGTTGTCACCGCCGACGGAGGTCTGGAGGAACAGCTTGGTGTTGGCGTTCCCGCCGCTGATGTCGCCGGTGAAGTTGATCTGCCCGCCGCCGCCGGTCTTCTGGAACGAGTACGTCGTCGCGGCGGCCGGCGTCGGGAGGACGATGTTGTTCGCCAGCGTCGTGTTGGCGGCGGTGGTGTTGTTCAGGAACGCGGTGCTCGGCGCGGTCGCCGCCCCCGCCTGATTGGCGACGCCGGCCGCGAAGGTGATGGTGCCGGTGCCGAACGCGGTGCCGCTGGCGAAATTCACCCCGCCGGCGGTGACGCTCGTCCCGCCGGAGTAAGTGTTGCTCCCCGTCACGGTGTAAATCCCGCCGCCCTGGTAGGTCGCGGAGCCGGTGCCGCTGATGTCGTTAGTAATGGTGGTCGCGTTCGACCGACTGAACACGAGCGCGGCGTTATTCGTGACAGCACCGGCGATACTGCCGGTCGTGCCGGCGTTGCCGATCTGGAGGGTGCCGACGCTGACGGTCGTCCCCCCGGTGTAGGTGTTGGCCGCCGTCAGGGTGGTGGTGCCGGTGCCGGCCTGAGTCAGGCTGCCGGTGCCGCTGACCACGCCGCCGAAGGTGACCGAGTCGCTCCGGTTGAAGGCGAGCGTGCCATTATTGGTCAAGTCCCCGGCGATGCTCCCGGTCGTCCCGCCGTTGCCGAGTTGCAGCGTCCCGCCGCTGATGGTCGTGCCTCCGCTGTAAATGTTCGAGTTCGCCAGCACCAACGTGCCGGTGCCGGATTTGGTCAGCCCGCCGACCCCGCCGATCCCGCCGCTGCCCGAAAACGTGTACGCGAGCGACGAGTTGTCGACGGTCGTGGAGGTCGGGTTCAGTGAGCCGGTGAGCGCCACCGCGCCGGTGGCGGCGGAGTCGTTGAACGTCACCGTGTCCAGGTTGTAGAAGCGGCTGTCGGCGGCCCCGCTGAAGTTGCCGGCGGTGGTCACCAGATCCCAGTTGCCGTTGGTCGTCCCGGTCCAGGTCAGGTTCGCCGCGCTGCCGGTCACGTTCAGCAGCACGCTGCCGGCGGCGGTCGTGGTGTCGAATGCGAACACCTGCCGGGTGGTGCCGCTGGCGGCCCCGCCGACGGTCAGGTTCGAGGCACCGCCCGTCAGACCGCCGCCGTAGGTGAACAGGGTGTAGTTGCCGGTGGTCAGGCCGGCGGCCGGCTGGGTGATGTTGATCGTGCTGGTGCCGCTCAGGGTCAGACTACCGCCGACCGCGACCAGGTCGTTCACCCCGCCGCCGGCGGTCAGCGCGGAGCCCAGGTCGAACGCGACGGTGCCGCCGTTGAGCGTCAGGCTGTTGGCGAAGGTGGCGGTGCGGTAGGCGCTGCCGCCGATGCTCAGGGTGCCGGCCAGCGTGAAGTCGCCGGCCACATCGGTGGCGGCAGTCGCCCGGCCGGCGGTCAGCGTCTTGCCCGCCGCCAAAGTGTACCCCGGCACGGCGGACACGTCGAACACGCCGCCGTTCACGTTGTTGGTGTTGGTGGCGAGTGTGCCAGTGCTGCCGAGGGCGAGCGTGCCGGCGGTGACGTTCAGCGCGCCGGTGAAGGTATTCGCCCCGGTCAGGGTGGTGGTGCCCGTCCCGATCTGGTTCACCGCGCCGGTCCCGCCGATGACGTTGCCGACCGCGAGGGGGTCCGACCGATTGAACGCGAGGGCGGCGTTGTTCGTCACCGCGCCGGAGCCGAGCGTGCCGGTCGCCCCGCCGTCGCCGACTTGCAAAGTGCCCGCCGAGACGACCGTACTGCCGGAGTAGGTGTTCGCGCCGGTGAGCGAAAGCGTACCGGCCCCGACCTTCGTGAAACCGAGCGCTCCGTTCGACGCGATGACGCCGCCGATGCCGGCCGACAGCCCGGAGCCGACTCCGATGTTCTGTGCGGCACCGCTGTTCAGGTATAGGGAGTTGCCGACCGTGAAATTGCCGGCGAGTTGCAGCGCGCCGGCCGGCGGGTTGTTGCTGTCCAGGCGGATGACGGTGGTGCCGGCCGCGTTCGCGTTGCCGAGGATGAGCGGCCCGCGCTGGACGTTGATGGTCCCTTGCCAGTTGACGTTATTCCCGGTGATCGTAAGTGCGCCGGTGTTCTGGCCGCTCGCCCCGCCCTGGAAGAACCACTCGGTCCCGGTCGTCGTGGCGATGCCGGTGTTGGCCGCCCCGCCGCTGATCGTGCCGCTCAAGGTGGTCGAACTGGTGTTCGGGG
>Ga0105047_10014347_pt1 | contig 12578 bp, 10 predicted proteins | sample MAT04_FD_78384 | JGI IMG/M metagenome (GOLD analysis project Ga0105047, IMG submission 78384) | Freshwater microbial communities from Lake Fryxell liftoff mats and glacier meltwater in Antarctica - MAT-04 (megahit assembly) | ecosystem: Environmental > Aquatic > Freshwater > Ice > Liftoff... | reverse complement strand
GGTTGAAGAACCGCTGGTGCCGACGGGCCCGATGTTCCCGCACAGCCCGCAGTCCGGTGGTGTGCCGGTCGGCAAGGCGCGCGTGGTGCGCGGAACGGCGGCCGGGCTGGACGCCAGCAAGATCGATGCGGCGATCTGAGATGCCGCGTCGGTTCGCCCTGCTTTTGCTGATCTGTCTGGCACCGCTTGCGGTCGAGGCCCGCCCCGTCTGGGACGCGGCCCGTGCCGAAACGGTGCTGGACGACCCGCGCTCGGACCTTGGCGCCGCGCTGGCGGCGATGGGGCTGGCGGCCGGCGCGCCCGTGCCGACTCCGGGGGTGGCCACGCTGCCCGTCGCCCGCGCGGGCGTGCTGGAAACCGGCGATCTGCAAATCGCGCTGACGCAACTGGCGATTCACGAAGGCACCAACAACCAGATCCGCGTCATGCGGGCGCAGTCCGGGGCCGGTGATGCGATGATCCTGCGCGCGGGCAACGCCACCTTGCGCGATCTGGCCCGACAGGCCGCCACGGCGGGTCTGCCGGGGCTGGCGGTGGTGGACGGCGTCCACGTCCTGACCCGGCCGCTGGTGGTCTGGCAGGGCGCGGGGCTGCGCATCGAACCGGGTGACCGGCTCGAGATGCAGGCGGGGTCGGGTGCATTCCTGGTGTCATTCGGCCCGGTCGACATTGCCGGGGCAGAGATTGCCGCCACCGGGTTCGCCCCCGGCGCCGAGGCGTTCCGCCCCTTCGTGCTGATCAGCGGCCAGGGCACGCTGCAGGCCCGCGATTCGGTGTTCACCGCACTCGGCATGGCCGACCTCAAGCCGTTCGACGGGCTGTTCCTGTCAAATCAGGGGCTGTTTCCGCCCGCCTATCCGCCGATCCTGACCGGCAACCGCTTTGTCGATCTGGGGGGCGTCTCGCTGCGCGGGCTGGCGGACGTGTCGGTCACCGCCAACCGGTTCGACACCGCGCGTGGCACCGCGCTGAGCCTGATCGAGGTGCGCGGCGGCGTGGTGGCCGACAACATCGTCGAGGCGGCGGCGGGCGGTGCGAGCCTGTCGCTGACCACCGTTGACGCCCTGCTGGTGCGCGGCAACCTGCTGCGCGGCGGCGCGGGCAACGGCCTGACGCTTGACGGTAATTCGGGGCGGGTCGAGCTGTCTGGCAATGCGGCGATCGGCAACGCCGGGTCCGGGATGGCCTTGCTGCGCACGCAATGTCTGCGGGTTGCGGGCAACGGCAGCGCCGACAACGGCGCGTCGGGCTTGCGGCTGTCGCGCATCGGGGCGGCGCAGCTTTCGGGCAACGCGCTGGTGCTGAACGCACAGGCCGGGCTGCTGCTGCGCGACCAGACCCCCGAGAACCGGATCGAGATCAGCGGCAACCTGTTTGCCCGCAACCGCACCGGTCTGTCCGGCGGGCCGCTCGGGTCTGTGCTTTTGACCGACAACGATCTGACCCAGCAGCTGCCCCGGTTGTTCCACGGCGAATTCGCCCAGTATCAATCCCGCTTTCTGACGGCTGCCCAGCAACAGGGCGACGCTCTGTTCCGCATCACGGCTTTGGCCGACGATATCCCCTTCCCCGCTTTGTGCGACATGGAGTGATCCCATGGTATTCTCGTCCGAGACATTCCTGTTCCTGTTCCTGCCGGCCTTTCTGATCCTGTATTACCTGGCCCCGTTCCGCTGGCGCTCGCCGTTGATCCTGGCGGGGTCCTACCTGTTCTGCGGCTGGTGGCGGTTCGATTTCCTGCTGCTGCTGTTCATGACGACGCTGTGGACCTATGGCATCGGGCTGATGATCCGCAACAACCTTGGCACCCAGAAGGCCCAGTTGTGGTGCACCATCGGGGTGGTGGGCTGCCTTATGGTTCTGGGTGTGTTCAAATATCTGAACTTCTTCGTCGACAGCATTGCCGATCTGGTGGGCACCGATGCGGCGGGTCTGGGCGTGCATTGGCGGCTGATCCTGCCGATCGGGGTGTCGTTCTATGTGTTCCAGGCGATCAGCTATCTGGTCGATGTGACGCGACGCGACGCCGAGGCGACCGATAACTTCTTTGACTTCGCCGCCTTCATCGCGCTGTTCCCGCAGCTGGTCGCCGGCCCGATCCTGCGGTTCAAGGATCTGGCGGACCAGTTCAAGTCGCGGACCCACACGCTGCAGAAATTCGCCGACGGAACCGCCCTGTTCATCGTCGGTCTGGCGAAAAAGGTGCTGCTGGCCGACACGGTCGCCCCGGTGGCCGATCTGGCCTTTGCCACGCCCGACCCGTCGCTGGCGCTGTCGTGGTTGGGAGCGGTGGCCTACATGCTGCAGCTATACTTCGACTTCTCGGGGTATTCCGACATGGCGGTTGGGTTGGGGCTGATGATGGGCTTCCACTTCATCAAGAATTTCGACATGCCCTATATCAGCCGGTCGATCACCGAGTTCTGGCGGCGCTGGCACATCTCGCTGTCGGTCTGGCTGCGCGACTACCTTTACATCCCCTTGGGCGGCAACCGGATTTCCGAAAGCCGGACCTACATCAACCTGTTGCTGGTCATGGTTCTGGGTGGCCTGTGGCATGGCGCCAACGGCACGTTCCTCGCCTGGGGCATCTGGCATGGCGCCTGGCTGGCGATGGAGCGGGCCACCGGCATGTCAAAGGCCTCGTCGACCCTGGCGCTGCTGCGCACCCTGCTGGTGGTGCTGATCGGCTGGGTGGCGTTCCGCGCCGCCGATCTGGATCAGGCGCTTGATGTCTATGCCGGCATGATCGGGCTGCACGGGTTGACCATTCCGATGGACATCGCGCTGCAGATCAGCCGTGAAAGCCTGATGCTGATGGCCGTCGGCATCTTCTATTGCGCCTTCGAGCCGCGGATCAACGCGCTGGCCCGGCAGCAATACTTCACCCCTAAGGGTGGCGTGAACGGTGACGGCACACTGACGGCGACCACCTCGGTCGTGCCGGTGCTGGTGATCGCCGCCGTGGGCGCGCTTGCCATCATGAAACTGGCCGAGGCGAGCTTTTCGCCCTTCCTCTACTTTCAGTTCTAGGAGACCGCGATGCAGGCTTTTTATCGGATGACCCGCTATGCGCTGCCGGTTCTGTTCTTTGGCTATGCGCCCTTTGCCAACATGGCCTATCTTGAACAGCCGGGCGAGCTGGCGCCGTTTGACATGGGGGTGCTGAAAGGCACGCTGACCCAAAGCTTTGACACCGCCTACAAGACCGCGATGCCGCACCGCGATGCGTCGATCGGGCTGATCGGGGCCGGGCGCTATGTGCTGGTCGGCGAGGGGCGCAAGGGCGTGCTGACGGGCCGTGACGGCTGGCTGTTCACGGCCGAAGAGGCGCGGATTCCGGGCAACGGGCTTGACACCGGGTTGTCGGAAATCGCGGCGATCAGAACCAGGCTGGCGGCGGCCGGGGTCGATCTGGTGCTGGTGCCGGTGCCGGCCAAGGTCGATGTGCAGGCGGCCCAGGCCGGCGCGCCGGAACTGTCGGCGATGATGGCACAGCTTTACGCGGGCTTTGTCAGCGGGCTGCAGGCGGCGGATGTCGGGGTGGTCGACACCCGCCCGGCCCTCTTGACGCTGGCCGCGACCCAGCCGGCGTTCTTCCAGACCGATACCCATTGGACGCTGGAGGGTGCGGCGGCGGTGGCCGGGGCGGTGGCGCAATCGGGGCTGATCGCGCCGGGGGCTGCCGACATGACCCGCGCCGCGCTGGAGCCAAAGACCATTGCCGGCGATCTGGTGTCTTACGTCACCAGCGAAACGCTGGCCCCCTATATCGGCCTGCCGCGCGAAACGCTGGCCCCCTACGAGGTGACGCTGCAGGACGCGGGCGGGCTTGGCGACCTGTTCGGTCCGGCGGCGGTCGATGTGGTGCTGGTGGGCACGTCCTACAGCGCCAATGCCGATTGGAGCTTTGCCGAGGCGCTGAAGCTGGCGCTGCAATCCGATGTGCTGAACGCCGCCGCCCAGGGACTGGGCCCGGTCGTGCCGATGCGCGACTATCTGGCGTCAGAGCAGTTCCGCGATGCGCCCCCAAAGGTGGTGATCTGGGAGTTTCCGCTGCGCTATCTGACCGAGCCCACCCTCTGGGACGCGCCCGACGCGCCGATGGAGGTGGCAAGTGCCGATTGAGCGACTGATCTTTGCCCCGCTGTGGATGGCACCGTTTCTGATCGGGCTGCTGCTGATGGCGGCGCCGCTGGTGATCTATTCCACCCCGGCGTCGGCGCAGGTGCAGCAACTGCCGACCGAACATCTGCGCGCCTTGCGCAAGCGGATGAATTCCGGGGCAGAAATGTCAAACCGCGACCTGCGGGAACTGGCCGATGCGGCAGATGGCATGGCGGCGTTCCAGTATGCCAAGCGGCTGGAGGCCACCGGCAAGGACACGTTGTTGCCGGACGCCGCGCATTACTATGCCATCGCCAGCTATACCGACCGCGACTATGCGGTCAAACGGCTGGCAAGCCTGCTGAATTCGGACAAGGTGACGCTCGGCCCCGGCCGGCTGCGCTCGGCGCTCGACGCGCTGACCCGGCAGGCCACGACCGGCAACACCGATGCGGCCATCGCGCTGAGCCAGATGTATGACCGTGGCCACCCGTTCGGCCGCGATCCGGTGGCGATGCGCCGCTGGCTGGCCGAGGCGGCGAAGGCGGGCAGCGGTCCGGCGGCGCTGAAACTGGCGCTGGCCTTGATGTTGCCGCAGGACGGCGCGCTGCCTGACCTTGCCGCCGCACGCGAGGCGCTGACCCTGCTGGCGACGCAGGACAACCCCGGCATGAAGGCGACGGCGGCCACCCTGCTGGCGCGGCTGGATGCGATGCCCGCCCCTGCCCTGCCGCCCGCTGCCCCCCTTGCCCTTGAAGGAATTACCCAATGACACGAGCCATGGCGCTGTGCACAGGACTGCTGGCCTGCCTGCCCCTTGCGGGTCTGGCCCAGGACGGCCCCTCGACGGACGAGCCTTATGGCTGCAGGGCCTATGAGTATTCCGCCGCCCTGCCATCGGTGCAGGGCAAGGACGGGGTGTTCTTTCGCACCTTCGCCGACCTTCGCCTGCAGCATCCGATGGATGACCGCACCATCGCCCAGATGGGGCATCTGGCCAAGGTGTTGGCCGAAAACGGCACCACGCTGGTCTATGTGACGATCCCGGCCAAAAGCCAGGCGATGGCCGACTACCTGCCCGCACATGCCGCCGACTATGGCTTTGACAGCGGCATCGCCGAAGACGTCTACAACGACATCACCAGCCGGCTGCGCTCGGCGGGCATCGTGGCGCCCGACATGATGGCGGCGCTGCAAGGTGCCTCTGGCAATGAGCGGGCGTTTTTCGGCGCCGATTTCCACTGGACCTCGGAAGGCGCGCGCCTTGGGGCGATGGCCATCGGCGAGGCTATCAAGGCGGATCCCGCCTATGCCGATCTGACGCCGCAGGTGTTCGTCTCTACCCCGGTCGGCCGCGAAGTGGCCTTCTCGGGCATGCGGCGCACGTTGCAGGGCTTTTGCACCGAGTCTTTGCCGCCCACCGAAACCACGGTCTACAAGACCGAGGCCGTCGCAAGCGCGGATGACGCAGGGGGCGCACTCGACATCTTTGCCGGCCAATCCGACACCCTCTCGGCGGTTCTGGTGGGCACCTCGTTTTCCGACAGCCCGATCAACAATTTCGGCGGCTTCATCAGCGAATACACCGGGCTCGATCTGGTGAACTACGCCATCACCGGCGGCAACCAGTATGGCGCGATCACTTCGTATCTGACGTCGGACGAATTCAAGGACCAGCGCCCGCGCTTTCTGATCTGGGAAAACCCGATCTACAACAACCTGGCGCAATATGGCTCTGCCGCGATGGAAGAGCTGATTGCGGCGGCGGGCGGCAGTTGCACGGTGCCGCTGGACGTCACGCAGATCGACGACACCACCGTCGAGGCGGCGCTTGACACGCTGAAGATCGGGCCGCAGGACGCTATCTTTGCCGACTTCGGCGCCGAGGGGGCCCGCGTTGCCGACTTCGTCCTGACCACCACCGACGGCATCGACCGTCACGCCAAGATCGAACGGGGCGCGCGCCTGCGTGGCACCGGAAATTTCTACCTGGGGATGGGCCCATACCGCCACCCCGGCTTTGCCTCGGTCCGTGTCAGCTTCGACCGTCCGGTGACCTCGGACACCTCACTGACCTTCTGCCCGACCATCAAAGGAGATGCTTCATGACCCGACTGACCCGCTGGACAAAATCCCTGTTCCTGCTTGCAATGCTTGGGGGGGCAGTGCCGGCTTTCGCGCAGGATGGCGGACTTTACGAAGACGTGCCCGACCCGAACGCAAGCTTCGTGCGCATCGTCGCTGTCGGCCTTTCGACCGCCGTGATCGAAAACACCTCGTTCGACAATCTGGGGTCCGGCGTGTCGGGCTATGTGGTGGTGAACAAGCCCGGCGAGATCACCGTGGTGACCGGCGTCGACGAGACCAAGGTGACGGTCGAGCCGGGAAAATACTATTCCTTCGTCGTCGGGGCCGATGGCAGCAAGGCGCTGGTGCCCGAAGACATCTCCAGCAGCCCTGCGCAGGCCGTGATCACCTTTTTCAACCTTTCGGACAAGCCGATGGTCGATCTGTTCGTGCCGGCAGCCAAAGCCGTGGCCGTGCCGGGCATTGCCACCAACCTGTCGGGGTCGGTGGCGCTGAAGGCCCCCCTGACGCTCGATTTCGAAGTGCGCGAGGGCGACACCGTGCTGGCGTCTTTGCCGGCGGTGGAACTGGAACGCCGCGCCGGTGTTGCCATCGTGTTCCGCGGCTCTGCCGGGGCCTACGAGGTTCTGCAGACGGCAAGCTCGATCGCCAAGTAGGCGAGGCGAGGCAAAGGGCGGCTCCGCATCAGGGGCCGCCGCAGTTTTCGGTCTGGAAAGGATCTGTGATGCGGATGTTGATGCAAAGCCTGGTGTCGGGACTGACGTTGGGGTGCCTTTTGTCGGGTGCGGCATGGGCCGAACCGGTCAGGCTGACCTTTGCGCCGCCGCTGATGGAGCGTGTCGCGATCTGCAAGCCAGGCCTGCCGGATGAACAGATCGAGGCGGACTGGGCCGCGTGGAATGGCACAGCCCTGCCCGAGGGCAGCCCCGAATCCCTGCGCCGCGACCTGCGCCGCCTGATCGGCATCGACGCGATCCGCTGGTTCGACACTGTCGAGGCCGCCTATGCGCTGATGCCCGCCGCCGATCCGAAATTCACCGCCGACAAGGCGCTGTTCGAACGGGTGCATCTGCTGATCTCTGCCGGGCGGATCAAGGACGTGACCAACCAGCGGCTGATCGAACAGCTGATGGCGACCGAAATCTCCAACTCTCCGCGCACGCAGGCGACGCTGGCGGGCTACCTGATGGCCGGCACCGGCATCGAGAAAGACACGCAGCGCGCGACGGACCTGCTGGTGGCTGCGGCGTTCGGCGGCAACGCCGATGCGCTGCTGCAGATCGTGGCGTTGCAACAGGCAGGCACCGAGGTTGCGGGCTGGGACGTGCCGCAGGACATTGCCGTGACGATGGCCTTTGGCGCGCTGGTGGGCAAGCTGGACCCGATGATCTGCGACCGGGTGGCGCGGATCGGGCGCGAATATCTGGCGGGCGAGATTGTGGAGCGCGATCTGGCGCAGGCCGAGGCGTGGTTCCGCTTTGCCGCCGACCTTGGCGACAGCCAGGCCGCGTGGAAGGTGGCCGAGCTGCACCTGCGGTCCGAGGACATCGTGAAATCCAACGAGGTGCTGATCACCTATCTGACCAAGGCGGCCGAAGGCGGTCTGTCCTTTGCACAGGTGGCGCTTGGGCGGCTTTACGAGGCCGGATCACTGATGCCGCAGGACCTGCCCCGCGCGCAACAGCTGTATGCAAAGGCGGCGGCATTCGGTGACCGCGCGGCCGTGATCCGCCACGTGCAGTTCCTGCAGGTCCAGGCAAAGGCGAACCCGGACCAGCAGACGGCCTACCGCGCGGCACTGGCCGAACTGGTCTCCCGCGAGGATGCGCCGGGATGGGCCTTCATCACCCAGGCCGATTACATTCTGGCCGACAAGGGTCGGTGGGCGGGCGAGGTCGAGGCGACAATGCTGTTCGAGAAAGCCGCGGCGATGGGCGATGTCGACGCGCTGAAACGCCTGACGCCGATCCGGCTTCGCTATGCCGACACTCCGGCCAAATTCTATGCGGTCATCGACGCCGCCATGCAGACCGTGCATCTCGACGGCGAGATCGACCCGATGAACGGGCTGCGCGCCACCTTTGCCTGCCGCGCGCCCAACGCGCCGCAGCGCGAGGAGTCGCTCTACTGGGCAGAGGTTCAGGCGGCCACCGCCACCAATACGGTCGAATTTTCGCCGACCCAGCTGCTTGACCTGATCCGCAATCCCGATCCGCAGGACATGGCCCGGCTGCAAAGCCAGGCTTTGTATGGCCGCCCGACCGCCATTGCGCAGTATATGGCGGTGCTTGATCGCAACGGCGCGTCGCTGCAGCAGCGCGATTTCTGGGCCGCCTATTCCCTGCGGTTCGACAAGGTCGACGGCTCGCGCGGGCGGCTTGAGACCAAGTTCGCCAATATCGGACAGGCCATCGGCGCCCCGCAGGACTATCTGCGCCGCGCCGTCGCCGAGGGCGATCTGTCGTCCGGGGTCAATCTTGCGGAACTGCTGTTGCGGGACGACCCCAAGGCCAACGGACCCGAGGCGACCGCCCTGCTGGAGCCGCTGGCGGCGCACGGCGAGGGGGCGGCGATGATGCTGTTGCCGACGGCCGATCCGCTGACGTATCCCGACCTCAAGGCGGTCTACGCGGCCTTTGCCGGGCCGATTGCCGAGCGGGGCGATTTCGTGGCGCTGCTGGTGGCGTTGCCGCATCTGCCCGATGCCGCCAGTGTCGCCGACTACAAGCAGCGGGCGATTTCCGTGACGGAATGCACCTTTGACCAGGCGATGCAGGTGACCAATGTGCTTGGCCAGATCGGCGACGGCGACTATCAGAAATGGATAGACATCGCCGATTTTCTGGCCGGACAAGACCGCTGGCGGCTGGTGCAGCTGGCCGACAGCCTGCGCAGCTATGGCGATGACAGCACCCTGCCGCGCCGCATCGGCTATTACGAAGCGGCGTTTGAGGTCGGCAGCGTCACCGCCACCCACCGGTTGATCGACATCTACGGCAAGGTCGGCACCCGCAGCTTTGACGCGGCCCGTGCGACCGATCTGTATGTGGCCCTGATCGAACGCGTCGATCCGTCCGAGGTGCCCCGCGCGCTGGCCCGCCTGTCCAAGGCCGACATCGGCATCCGCGACGCGGCCTATGCCCGCATCGACCTGCCGGGTCTGTATCTGGCGGCGGCGGAAACCGGCAATCCGGTGGCGATGCTGGAATATGGCAAACTGGTACGTGCCGCGGCGGCCACCACCGACGAGGTCGAAACCGCGACCGGCTGGATGATCAAATCCGCCGAAGCGGGCAATATCGAGGCGATACTGCTGGCCGCCGACGCGCTGGCTTTTGGCATTGGCGTGCCGGAATCACGCGACGCGGCAATCGGCTGGCTGACAAAAGCCGCCGAGGCCGGCAGTGCCGAAGCCACGGCCAAGTTGCAGGGCCTGACGCTGCAGACAAAGGTGTCGCAATGAACCGGGTCCGGGCGCGCGGCTGGACGCTGGCCATGGTGTTGTCGGCGGTGGCGGGTGAGGCGCAGACAACCGAGCCGCCGGCGACCGACCCCCTCGTCGGGGCCGAGGACAAGACGGCGGAAAAGACCAAAAAGCCGTTCGTCTGCTTTGACGCCACAGCGCCCGTGCTGTCGCTGGACTTTCCCAGCCGCTACACCGACGACAGCAAGAACCGGTCGGATTTCGACGACAAGGCCAATGCCGAGGTCGAGGCGGCACTTGGCCCGGTCGATGATTTCATCGTCGATCTGATCTCGACCGCCAACAAGGTGCTCGCCGCCGCTGACGAAGCCGCCGACGAGGCCGAGCCGGACCGCACGCTGGCGGCGGACTGCGTGGTGGACCGCTTGTTCGAATGGGCCAGCGTCGATGCCCTGTCGGCCATCGACACCCAGGCGCCGCAGCTTTCGGTGCCGTCGCGGATCGGCGGCATGGCGATGGCCTATGCGCAGGTCCGCGTGGTGGCCACGCCCGATGACCGCCAACCGGTGATCGAAGCCTGGCTGGCCGAACGCAGCGCAAGCACGATGGCGTTCTTTGACACCGAGGCCCCGCCGCGCGCCTCGCAGAACAATCTGCGGGCCTGGGCCGCCCTTGGGGTCGGACAGGTCGGGCTGATCGTGAACGATCCCGTGCTGCTGGACTGGGCGACGGCCTCGATCCGGCTGGTGGCCTGCACGGCCGCCGAGGACGGCAGCCTGCCAAACGAGATGTGGCGCGGCAAGCTGGCGCTGCATTACCAACTGCATGCGACCAGCCCGCTGGTGGTGGGGGCGGCCTTGCTGGCCGCGCAGGACCCCGGGCTGTTTGCGGCCTGCGACGGGGCGATCGGCCGAATCGCCCGCTTTGGCCTCGCCGGGGCACAGGACCCCGCGCTGGTCGAAGAGCTGACAGGCGAGCGGCAAAGCTTTGACCCTGATGATCTCAAGACCTTTGAGTTCGCCTGGCTTGCGGCCTATCTGACGCTGACCGAGGATGCCGATGCCGCAACCTTCGCCGCGCAGTTCGACGGGCTGGCGAATTCGAAACTCGGCGGCAAGCAGGATCTGCTTTGGGAATGATGGTGGGTCGTGACGGGCTCGAACCGCCGACATTCTCGGTGTAAACGAGACGCTCTACCAACTGAGCTAACAACCCTCGGTTCCGGTTTTACCCGCGGCGGTGCCGCAGCACAACCCCGGGTCCACAGACAAAAGGCGTGCCGCTGCGGCACGCCTTTTTTTAATGATGGTGGGAGATAAGGGATTTGAACCCCTGACATCTTCGATGTGAACGAAGCGCTCTACCACTGAGCTAATCTCCCGCTGGGCAGGTATTAGCCCTGATCATTTCCGGCTGCAAGGGCCTGTTTCCCGGGTTTTTCACCCGCGTCGCCCGCCGTGCCGCGCCGCAGTTTCAGCGTCATCGCGCCCCCCGTGGCGCCCTGCTGCTGCCGCACGATCCGCGCTTTGCCGAAGGCCGGAAGGTTGAGCATATGGCCCTTGTCGAGCGCCAGCCCTAGTTGGGTCAGCGTCGCTTCGACGATTTCCTTGACGCCCTTCTTCTTGCCGCCGGTGGCCGCGACGACCTGCTCGACCAGGTCTTTCAGGCGCAGGGTGCCCGTGGCGGCCAGCTTTTCGGCCTTGGGCGCGGGGGTGTCGGGCTTGGCCGGGGTCACCACTTCGGCGACCGGCGCGGGGGCATCGACGACCAGCGCCGGGGCGGCTGCGGGCTTGCGCCGGGCGCGGGGGGCTGCTGCGGGTTTGGCGGGAGAACTGGTCATGTCGACATCAGCCTTCAAATTGCGGGTTTGATCGTCAGATTATCCACAAATCCGAGACAATACCATAACATTGCCACGCAGACCCGTGGCACGCCAGTCGCAGCGGCGCAGTATCTTTGCAACAACATTGACATCGGAACCCGAGCCGGACGACTGTCAGCCACAGCCTGCTCTGTTGCGGGCCATGCCATGAAAGGGCTACCCATGCGCCGTATTCTGCTTGCCTCGACAATGATCCTGATGACCGCCCCCGTCTTTGCCGGTGGCATGGCCGAGCCGGTGATGGAGCCGGAGGTCGTCGCTGCCGCCACGTCGTCGTCCAGCGCCGGCATCATCGTGCCGCTGCTGTTGCTGTTGCTGATCGCGGCTGCGGTCGCTGGCAGCTCTTCGGACGCCTCGACCTGAGCCTGACGATACCAAAGCAAAAGGGCGTGCCAGTGGCACGCCCTTTTTCGTAACGTATCTACCGGTTCAATGCGCCGTCTGCGTGGCCCCTGCATCGGGGCTCGCCTTGCGCGCCGCCGCAGCGGCCTCTTCGGCGGCCTCGTCCCAGGTGATCGGTTCGGGCTGGCGGACCAGCGCCAGTTTCAGCACTTCACGCACGTTCGACACCGGGATGATCTGCAGCCCCTGCTTGACGTTGTCGGGGATCTCGGACAGATCCTTGAAGTTGTCCTCGGGGATCAGCACCGTGGTGATGCCGCCGCGCAGCGCCGCCAGCAGTTTCTCTTTCAGCCCGCCGATCGCCATCGCATTGCCGCGCAACGACACCTCGCCTGTCATGGCGATGTCCTTGCGGACCGGAATCTGCGTCAGCACCGACACGATCGAGGTCACCATCGCCAGACCGGCCGACGGCCCGTCTTTCGGTGTTGCCCCGTCCGGCACGTGGACGTGGATGTCGATCGTTTCGAACTTTGTCGGTTTCACCCCGATATCGGGCGCGATGGAGCGCACAAAGGATGCCGCGGCCTCGATCGATTCCTTCATCACGTCGCCAAGCTTGCCCGTCGTCTTCATCCGGCCCTTGCCCGGCAGCCGCAGCGCCTCGATCTGCAGCAGATCGCCGCCCACCGACGTCCAGGCCAGCCCGGTCACAACACCGACCTGATCCGTCGC
>Ga0105047_10014346_pt1 | contig 12578 bp, 12 predicted proteins | sample MAT04_FD_78384 | JGI IMG/M metagenome (GOLD analysis project Ga0105047, IMG submission 78384) | Freshwater microbial communities from Lake Fryxell liftoff mats and glacier meltwater in Antarctica - MAT-04 (megahit assembly) | ecosystem: Environmental > Aquatic > Freshwater > Ice > Liftoff... | reverse complement strand
TCAGAACGGCTCTGTGTCTCAGAACGGCTCTGTGTCTCTGAACGGCTCTGTGTCTCTGAACGGCTCTGTGTCTCAGAACGGCTCTTCGTCGCCGTACACGGGGTCGGGTGCGCGGCTGCCACTGGCAGAGCCGCCGCCGGCATTGGAGTTGCTGCCACCACCGCTGTTTCCGCCACCGTCGCGCGCAATGCGCTCGACTTCGGCGCGGGCCCAACGAAGCGACGGCCCGATCTCGTCAGCAACGATCTCGACCACGTTGCGCTTCTCGCCCTCTTTGGTCTCGTACTCGCGCTGCTCGAGGCGGCCAGTGACGATGACACGGGTGCCCTTCGTCAACGACGCGGCGATGTTCTCACCCAACGTGTCCCACGCGGTGACATTGAAGAAGGAAACCTTCTCTTGCCACTCGCCGTTTTGCTGCCAACGACGGTTGACGGCAAGGCCGAAACTGGCGATGCCCTTTCCGCCGGCAGTGAAACGAAGCTCGGGGTCGCGGGTGATGTTTCCAACAATGGTGACGGTGCTATCGGCCATGGTGGTTGCTCCTTGAAAAGGTACGAGACGGAAGGACTAGGCCGCGACCGTCATGCCGCGGCGAGCCGCCTCGGCATCAGGAAGGCGCAGCAACTTGTGACGGACGACATCGTCCGCGATACGGAGCGAGCGCTCGAACTCGTCAAGAGCGCCACCGGGTGCGATGACGTTCATGACGGCGTAGTAGCCGTACTCCTTCTTGTTGATCGGGTAGGCGTACTGACGACGACCCCACCAATCAACTTTGCCGTGAACGGTTCCGCCAGCCTTGGTGATGCCGTCAGTGACGGTCTTCACCCAAGCCTGTGCGGCAACTTCGTCGAGATCACCTTCGAGGATGATCATGAATTCGTAAGCACGCATCATGCGTGGAGCAACTCCCTTCGGACCCGGGGGTTTCCCGGGGCCCCGTAATGGGGCAGGGCCAATATGACCTGGGGAGTGTAGCGGGAGATCGGGGCCACCCGGCAGGGGCAAGGGCGTAGGGGCAGCGCAGGCGCTGGACAGGTCATGGCGGCAGCATGACAAAAGGGTGTGACGGAGTAGTTCGCGGCCACCGCTAGGTTGCCGGTGTGGACCTTCATGAGTGGATGATCAGCGACTTTGCCTCGATGAGGGGGAAGTTGTTCGACTCCGTGGTGCGCCTGGTACGTGCCGACCGCTGGCACGAGCTAGCTGATGGAGGAGGCACCACGTTGGCCGGCCTCCTGCTTCACGTCGCCCGCCACCAAGACCTGGCCGTCAATGTGGTCATTCGCAACCACGAGCCGATCTTCCTCGAGCACCGCGAGGCGCTCGGCCTGCAGGACGCAGGCGTAGGGGTGGGTCTTGCCGAACAGGAGAACAGGGAAGCAACCTCGCTGGTCTCACCCGAATCGGTACTTCACTACGCCACCGCCGTGTTCGACGCCTCCGCCGACTGGCTCTCGGAATTGGGCTCACTTGTTCTCGACATCGAACCCAACACCGCGTACCGCCTCACCAACCGCGGCGGCCTGGACCCCGACGAGCTGCCGTGGCTGTACTCCATGTGGGCCGGCAAGCAGCTGTGGTGGTTTGTCCAGTGGCCCGTCATCGGCCACGGCCACGCGCACGTGGGGGAAGCCATCAGCCTGCGCAACCGAATGGGGCTCAGTCCCTTTTGAGCGAGCCCCTTCTCATCGGCCGCTTCCAACTGAGCCCCCACTGCAGCCAGTCACCGCACTCGATGCGGGTGTGAAGCAAGGCCGGCTCGCCGCACTCATACGCCCACGCCGTCTCGCCGTCATTCGTGACCACGCTGACACGTTGGTACAACCCACGCACCGCACTCTCCACCTCGTCGAGGTGGGCCAACGCTGCGGTCAGTTGGCCGTCATCCAACGGGTAGACCCGACCAAGAATGCGGCTCTCACCGCCGAACATTGCGGCTGGGTAGTCGAGCCCGGTGTCGTACAACTCGCCGGCCACCGAGGCCACGCGCCCCTCGCCCACCACGTACGGCGCCAGGTGCTGCCAACGCACCTCGCCAGGCCGCAACGTGCCATACACGAAGAGGAGAGTCATGCAGTAGCCAGTGTCATCGAGCGGCACTGTGTCATGAAGTGGCTCGCGCCCGCGGCGGGCGACGAGCCCCGACCGGCAGGACGCGCAGCAGGTGGTGCCACCGACACGACACACAGGCTTCCACCACATACGCAGTCAGCTCGTCGGGCCGCGCATTGAGCTTCGCCAACTCAGCAGCGGTGCTGACACAGCGTCCGTGCGACGGCAACCGCGCCCCGAAGACGTACGTGATCAGCCGCAGTTCCTGCTCACGACAGATTGGGCAGGCGATGGTGGCGGGTGTACCGACATTGCGCGCGGCGCGAATCAGCTCCGGGTGGGCATCGCAGACCTGGTCTTGACGCAGCCGCCCGCGGTGGTACTCGTTGATCAGGTGCCGACGTGACAGCCGATGATCGACGATCCCGCCCGCACCGCGCAATGCGCCTGCGCTGAACGTCTTGGCACTGAACGTCATGACACACCACGCTACCGCTATGCCGTATCCGCCATGACCCTCACGACACGCGGCACACTGTGTGCATGAGCATTTGGTACGGCGCGAACGTCGCCGACGAATCCGAGCTGCGGCTCTGCGGCGAGCTGGCCGGCAAGCGCGTGATCGAGCTGGGCGTCACCGGCTCGGGAGGCTCTGTCGCCCCGAACTCGGTGACAGCCGCGTTGGCAGGAGCAAAGGCGATGGCACTCGACCCGAACCCGCAGGCAATCGCCGCTGTGCGCGCCGCTGCGGAGCGCGCGGAGATCACGGTGCAGTGCCATCAAGGCGAGCTGGCCGACCTCGGCTTTGCCACCAGCGCGTCGGTCGACCTGGTGATCGCCGCCCACACGCTTGTCGGTGTCGACGACCTTCCTCGTCTGCTACGTCAGGTACATCGTGTCCTCAAGCCCGGTGCGCCGTTCGTGGTCGCCATGCGTCACCCGGTCGCCGCCATGTTCGGCGGGCAGGAAAGGACGGCAACCGCCGCCTACGGTGCCAACAGCATCACTTTCGCCGAGCTGTACATGGCGTTCGAGCGCAGCAACTTCCGCCTCGACGTCGTGGACGAACTCGATGATCAACGCGTGCGCGACGCGCTCTGCCCAACGGTCTTCGTGCTGCGCGCCCGCAAGCAAGGCGACTGAACAACTCGACGACTGAACAACTCGAGGACTGAACAACTCGACGACTGAGCCAATCATCTAGGCCAGCGAGTACTCGGCCTCCACCAGCTCAGCGGGGCGCGGGCGGCCGAACAGGTAGCCCTGGCCGCGATCGCAGCCGATCTCACGCAGGCGGCTCAGCTGCAGCGGCGTCTCGACGCCCTCGGCCACCACTGACAGACCCAGCGAGTGGCCGAGATTGACAACTGCCTCCACGATCGTGGAGTCCTCCTGATCGATTCCCAAGCCGTTGACGAACGTGCGGTCAACCTTGATGGCTTCGACGGGGAAGCGCTTGAGATAGGTGAGCGATGAGTAGCCGGTACCGAAGTCGTCAACTGCAAGGTGCAGCCCAAGGCTGCGGAGTTCGCGCAGCGCTATCGTCGCCGCCTTCACGTCGGCCATCAGCGCAGTCTCGGTGATTTCGAGCCACAACGCGCCCGCCGACACGCCGGCCTCAGCGAGTGCTTCAGCGACGATGTCGACGAGCTGACTACTCATCAACTGGCGCACGCTGACGTTCACCGAGACCGACAGATCATTGAACCGTTGCGTGCTGTTGCGCCACTGCCCGAGTTGGGCGAGTGACGAACGCAGCACGGCTGCGCCGACCTCACCAATGAGCCCCGTCTCCTCCGCCATCGGCAGAAACTGGTCCGGGCCGAGCAAGCCGCGCTCGGGATGCCGCCAACGGGCCAACACCTCGAAGCCCACGAGGTGGCCGTTCCCCAGCTGCACGATCGGCTGGTAATACGGCACGATCTCGCCGCGCTCCAAGCCTCGGCGAAGTTCGTTGGTGGTGCGCAAGGTCAGCACGGTTGCATCGTGACTGCCCGGTGCAAACACTTCGACACAGTCGCGGCCACGAGCCTTCGCTCGGTACATCGCTGCATCAGCGTCGCGCAGCATCTCAGTGGTGGTGACACCCTTGCGATCGGAGATGGTGATGCCGATACTCGCCGTCACGAAGAGCTCGGCGCCATCGATGATCAACGGCTGCGCAATCTCCGCCCGCAACTGCTCGGCAATCACGAACGGGTCGTAGCTGCCACTGACATCGCGCAGCATGATGATGAATTCGTCGCCGCCAAAGCGGCCCAACATGTCGCGGTCGCGTACGACCGAGCGCAACCGTTCACTCATCGATCGCAGCAGTTGGTCGCCGGCGTCGTGACCGAGGCTGTCGTTGATGACCTTGAAGTTGTCGATGTCGATGAAGAGCACTGCGATCGACCCGGGCTGAGCGGTCTCCAGGTACGCACCCAGACGCTCGAGGAAACGGAATCGGTTGGGCAACCCGGTCAGCCCATCATGCGTGGCCGCCCACTCCAGGCGTTCCGCGTTGTGGCGTTGCTCGGTGACGTCTTCGATGTGCGCAATCGCCAGCGAGCCGCCCTCGCCGTCGTCCATGATCGACACCCAGGTTCGCGCCCACACCACACCGCCATCGCCGCGCACGTAGCGCTTCTCCATGCGGTAGTTGTCCGAATCGTCCGACGAGCGGCTGAGCTGTGCCGCATTGCGTTGCCAATCGTCGGGGTGACTGATCTCCTCGACCGTGCGGCCGATCAAGTCGTCACGTGTGCGAGCGAGCATTGAGATCAATGACTCGTTGACATCAATCAGCACGCCGTCGGGAGAGGTCGACAACGCCATGCCTGTCGGGGCGCCGTGGAACGCGAGGCGGAACCGCTCGCGGGCCTTCTCCAGACGATGCGCCTCCGCGATCCGCACGGTCACATCGCGCAGGGCGATCACCACACGGTCGGGGTCGCGCAGCGGCAGGTTGGCGTTGGCTTCGAGAATGACTTCGGTGCCGTCGGGCCGAACGAACGGGAGCGTCGGGGTCACCATGTCGGCGCCCAGACGAAGCAGGCGCCACAGGTCGAACAGTCGCGTGTGATCACCGCCCTCGAACAACTCGACGAAGTAGCGGCCCAACAGGTCGTCGCGGTCGCATCCCGTGAGCGCCAGCGAGTTCGCGTTGAGGTCGATGATGCGACCGTCGCGAGCCAGGACGATCACTGCGTCGGGCAGGTCGTCGAGGAGTCGGCGCAGATTCAGTTCCGCGGCTCGCAGTTCGTCGAGATTGTCGTGCACCTGATCGGCCCACCTCCCCGCTTGACGGAAGGTGGCGTACTGGGCCGCCAACCACAGCACGCCGAGCAACATCCCGATGACCGCGGTAGCTCCGTTGGCTCGGCCGTCGGGGATCATGTACCGCCACGTCGCCAGCCATACGCCGGCTGTGACCAAACCGTGCACCAGCAGCAGGCGTGGCAGTGTCGGACGACGAGCGGTCACTCGAGCTCCGGCCGGCACCGCCAAGGCCACGACAAGACACATCACGCCCGCGATCCACCCAATCGAGGAGGCGACTGCGGAGGCGTTGGTCACTTCCCGCACATTCGTGCTGGCGACGGTGTCACCGACCGCGAGCGCGCTCAACGAAAACAACAACAGCAACCGCGCCGCTGAGCGGTCAACCAGCAACAGCAACAGCACGATCGACGCTGCGAACACATCGAGCGCCGGATAGAGCACCACCAGAATCTGGGTGACGAGTGGTAACTCGCTCGGCTCGCCTATCCCACGAGAGATCACGAGTTCCCACAACAGGAACGTGATGGCCAGCGTCATCAGCGCTGCGTCCAAAAGATGGACCGTGATGGTGGTCGTGTCGGCCGAACGTAGATGGCGGACGAGGGACGCGATCATGCACCCGAGGAAGACCAGCGCTCCGACATCTGCTGGTGTTGGCCAGCGCTCTTCCAGCCACGGCGAGACGCCAAGGCTGAGGGTCAGCTCACTGAACGCCAGGCCGGCGAGCGCGACCGTTATCAGCCACCAGTGATCCCGAGCTTCCACCTGTGCGCGGGCCCATGCCACCATCACACCGAGTGCGGCCAACGCCAGCAGCGCCACATCTACGGCCCTCAGCCAACCATCAATCCCCCGTGCACCAACGACCAGTGCGGCCAGCCAGATCACCACGATGGTGGTGATCATCACGAGCGCGACACGAACTCCCGAGCGGGCACTCGGCTCCCAACTCACCCGACGATCGCCGTCGATCCGACCCGGCTGCATCAGCGCCGACACCCCCTCGCTCTCCGGACCGCAACAGTGGCGACACGATATCACTCCAAGTGTTCACTCCGCCACCATTCGTCAAGACGTCGGCTGGCTTCAACCTCGCCGATCAGACCTTCTTCCAACCGCAACTCCAGCAAGAAAGCCAGCGCCTTGCCGACCGACGGCCCCGCGCCCAGGTCGAGTTGCGCCATCACGTGCGCGCCATTCAACTCTGGTCGGATCGCGGCCAGCTCCTCGTGTGCGGCAAGTTCCGCGATCCTCTCCTCCAAGTCGTCCATCCGACGCGACAGGATGAGGGCCTTCTTCTCGTTGCGCGTGGTGCAGTCGCAACGGGTGAGCACATTGAGTTCGTTCAGAAACGGACCCGCGTCTCGCACGTAGCGGCGCACGGCCGAGTCGGTCCAGCCCATTGCATAGGTGTGGAATCGCAGATGCAGCGCCACCAATTCGGTGATCGCGGTGACGTCGTCGTTGCTGTAGCGCAGCGCTTCCAGTCGCTTGCGCGTCATTCGCGCGCCCACTGCGTCGTGATGGTGGAAGGTGACACCCTTGCCCTTTTGGTACCCGCGGGTACGGGGCTTGCCCACATCGTGAAACAGCGCCGCCAGGCGCGTGCGCCGAAAGTCGAACTCCGGCCGATCGGGCGGCTGTTCGGACGGGGGACGAACGTTCTCCATCACCGCAAGAGTGTGGGTGAGCACGTCCTTGTGGCGATGAATCGGGTCTTGCTCCAAGCGCATCATCGGCAGCTCGGGTAGAAACTCGTCGGCCAGCCCGGTGTCGATGGCAAACCACAAACCAGCAGTCGGGTGCGGCAGTGTGACCAGCTTGTCCAGTTCGTCGCGAATGCGCTCCGCCGAGACAATCTCGAGCCGGCCCTTCATTGCCTTCACCGCTTCGACGAGTTCGGGAACGGGCGTGGCCTGTAGGCGAGCGATGAACCGGGCGGCACGCAACATGCGCAACGGGTCGTCGCTGAAGCTGATCTCCGGTGCCAGCGGCGTTCGCAGTGTGCGGGTGAGAAGATCGACGGCACCACCAAACGGGTCGACCAGCGTCGGTGATTCGGTGGTCAGCTCCAAGGCCATCGCGTTGATCGTGAAGTCGCGACGGGCGAGGTCGGCTTCGATCTCGTCGCTGAACTCGACATCGGGCTTGCGTGAGTTGTCGTGATACGCCTCGGCACGATGGGAGGTGATCTCGTAGATACGGTCGCCGTGCGGCCCGGCCTTCTTGGCACCGATCGTTCCGAAGCGCTCACCTTGCGTCCAGATTGCATCGGCCCATCCGCGCAACAGGCGCTTGATGTCGTCGGGTCGCGCGTCGGTGGTGGCGTCGAAGTCGAACAACTCACCGGCGCCCTCACCGGCCGCAGCAGCAGGTTCACCGGCCAACAGATCGCGCACCGTGCCGCCCACGAGGTACAACCGAAAGCCGGCGTTTCGGAAGCGGTCGCTGAGCGGCGCCAGCTCGGCCAGCACCGGTTGGAAGCGCTCCGGAATCACAGCAAGCCTTCGTGTTCCCAGAACTCGCGCGCTTGGCGCACTGCGCCGGCGCCCGGCCCGCCGCTGGTGGTGGTCTCGATGCGCGCGCCGGTTTCGCCGGCCATCTCACGCAGTACCGTCGCTGATGACAACGTGAGTGCCTCTAGGTCGTATCCGCCTTCCAGCATCACCAGCCGACGGCCCGCAGGGACCAGCGAGAGCACGCGCTTGGTCAGCGGCCCGTAATCACCAGCAGCAAGGGCCAGCTCCGTGATCGGGTCGTTGCGATGTGCGTCGAAACCGGCGGACACAATGACCCAGGTTGGCGCGAACTGCTGCGCAACAGGCGCAACCAGCTCATCGAACGCGGTCAGGTACACGTCGCCAGTACTGCCGGGGGGCAGTGGAATGTTGACGGTCATTCCGCGTGCAGCACCCTCACCCACTTCGGTGTGACGGCCGGTGCCGGGGTACAGCGGCCACTGGTGAAGGCTCACGAACAGGACGCGCGGGTCGTGATAGAAGACGGCCTGCGTACCGTTTCCGTGATGCGCGTCATAGTCGAAAATCATGACCCGCTCACCTTGGTCGGCCAACGCTGCCGCGGCGACGGCGACGTTGTTCACGAAGCAGAAACCCATCGACTCGTCGCGGGTAGCGTGGTGGCCCGGCGGACGCACGGCACAGAAAGCAGCATCGCCGCGACCTTCCTGCAGTGCGCGCACCGCAGTGAGCCCAGCGCCGGCCGCCAAGGTGGCTGCCGTCCACGAACCCGCGCTGGCGTACGTGTCGGCGTCCAGTCGGCCCCCGCCAGCGGCGCAGATGCCCTCGATGCGGTCCAGGTATGCCACGGGGTGCACCCGTTCAAGGTCCAGACGAGTGGCCGCCAGCGGGTCGATGGGCACGATCGCGTCGGTGAGACCGGCCAGGCGAACGCCATCGAGCACGGCTTGCAGGCGTTCGGGGCGCTCCGGATGGCGCGGCCCCGCAAGGTGCTCGAGATAGGCGGCATGAGTGGCGAACAGCACGGTCACGAAAGCGACGCTATCGGCCGCTCCGCGGCAGCGAAGTTCCTGGTGCCCGACGAGCAGCTACCGTCAAGGCGGTGAGTAGCAGTCCCTCGAACAGCACGCCGCATAGCAGCGCTGTCGCTGCACGCGGCCGCGCACCGGTGCCGCTCGTCCTTCACGGCAACGGGGTCTCGTGTCGCGTGCAGCACTGGTCGTTTCAACCCCAAACCGCTCAATTGGTTCTCTACCAACAGCAGCGGCTCCCCACGCTGACCGATCTGCTGCGCTGGACCGACCGACTGACAGAGCTTGGCTACACGACGGTGCGCACGACCGCGCTCGCGGTCCCCGCAGGCGTTCGCGCCGAAGCGGCGGGGTTCCATTCCATCCAGGAGTTGGTGCTGCTCGAACACACCGATCCGCGTCACCCTCCGCGCACCAGCACCGCAACCTGCACGACAACCTGCACGACAACCACGACAACCTCTACGACAACTACACCAACCTGCACGACAACCTGCACGACAACACAGCGACTGGTTGTCGGCCAGCACGCGGCCGCGAGCGAAGTCGACGTCGCTGCCTTCACCGAGGAGTGGGGCTTGGAACCCCTTGCAATTGACGCGGTGTGTGCCGCCACCCCGCGGTTTCGGGCACGCAGCGCAGGTGAACCGATGAGCGCATACGCGCTCAGTGGCCGCGACGCAAAGCAAGGCTTTCTGCAACGTCTGGCCGTTACTCCCGCGCAGCAACGCCGCGGGCTTGGTCGCGCGCTCGTGTTGGATTCGCTGCAGTGGCTGGCCCGTTGGCGCGTGCATCGGGTGCTGGTCAATACGCCCACCGACAACTACCCGGCGCTCGCGCTCTACGAACAGGTGGGCTTTCGTCGGATGAGTGAGCGGCTCCGCGTCTACGAACGAGCCCTGCAATGAGGCGCTATACGCGATCGCCGCGCGGCGCCGCGATGACAGTCCTGGTGGCCCTCGCGGTCATCGTCGGGGTCGTTCCCAGCGGATCCATATCAGCGCTGGCACCGCGAATGGGTCTCATATCCCAGGCTCCGTACGGTGTTGCCGCCGATGGTTCCGTGGAGTTCGTGCTCTCGCTTCCAGCGTCGCTTGACCCGGCTGCGTTGCCGGACGCCACCCTCGTCGTCACCGCCTACCGTGCCGTGACCACTCGCGCTGCGGTCGCCGAAGCGCAAGGCGGCGTCCTGCTCCGAAGCGTCGATGCGGTCGATCTCCCGCTTGCCACGCTGCCTCGTCCGGCTGCCGATCAGGTCGTTGCCACGGTGACTCTGGAGACCACCACTCGCACCGGCGCTTCACTGCAGCTGTCACAGCCGGGCCTGTACCCCGTGGTGCTCGAACTCCGCAACGACGGCAGGGTGATCGCAGAACTACTCACCTTCGTTCACCGCCTACCCTCTGCGACCGACGATCCAGAGGTGGCGCTGCCAGTGGCCATGGCGATGACCACCGCCTCACCCGTGGTGTTGGACGACAATGGCGCCGTCGTCATCGACGACGGTGTGTTGACCGAGTTGACCCACCTCGCCGATCTGCTCGACAGCTCGACCATGCCGGTGACGGTGCGCGTTCCCCCAGCGCTGTTGATCGCAACCGCGCAGACCGGCGAGTCAGGTGCCGCGCTCGCACAACGGCTCGCAGACGGCTTGGCGCGCAACGAGGTGCTGTCCTCGCCTCGCTACCCGCTGGACCCATCGCAGGCTGCCGCGTCCGGACAGCAGAGCCTGTACACACAGTGGCTCCGCGACGGCGAGGACGACCTCACCAGCTTCATTACCTACCTGCCGTCGGACAGTGTTGCATTCATGGACGGCGCGCTCAGCGCGGACGGTGGGGCGCTACTACGCGACCTCGGCACCCGGCTGATCGTGACCACGCCAGAGATTTTCGATCCACTTCCGAACTCGACGGGAAGCTTCACCGACTCGAGCCAGTTGGTGCAGATCCGGGTCGCGCCCGATCAGACAATCGATGCAACGCTCATCGATCGCGACCTCGATGCAGTGCTGGAGCGCCGCACGACGACGCCCGCGCTCACCGGCATCTACACCGTCACCCACCTGCTGGCGTACCGCCAGGAGATTGTCGACAACACCAAGGACCGCAACGGCAACCCGATGGGCGACCCCAGCCGGCGAGGTGTCACCCTTGCAACCAGCGACCTCTCGCTTCCGAACCTGGACAGTTACCGAGCAATCACCGCCCTGCTCGCCGACACTCCCGGCCTGACGCCAACGACGTTGGAGTCGCTAGGGGTTCGAACCGACCAACTCGCACTGCCCGATCGTGGCGAGGTCATCGTCGGGCTGCCCGACGCTGTCGAGGGGAGTATCGACGGGCGCCTGAACACGGCTACAGACCTCACGGGGGCCACCCGCAACATCGGCAGCATGTTGCCAGCCGACGACCCGCGCCTGGCGCAGTGGGGCACGGCGATCGGGCGTCTACCAACCAGTGCCCTGACCGACCCTCAGGTGGAGGCGACGGCCAATCAGATCACTGCCGAGCTCGACGCAATTCGTGCTGCAGTTGAAGTGCCCACCAGTTTTCCGTTCACACTCACCGGCCGCACAACCACCGTGCCGTTCCGCCTGTTCAACCAAGGCGCAGTGCCCCTGACGGTGCGCGTGCACATGAGTTCGTCGAAACTCATTTTCCCAGACGGGGACTTGTCGGTCGTGATTCCGCCGCAAGGGTCGACATCGGTCGACATCCGAATCGAGGCTCGCACCAACGGTGACTTCCCCGCGACCCTCACCGTGCTCACGCCAGCGGGCGACATCCTCGCGCCGCCTGTGCCACTCACTGCCAGTGTCACGGCGCTCAGTGGTCTGGGCAACCTCTTCACCGGTGCGTTTCTTCTGGTCGTGCTCACCTGGTGGGTTCGCCACGTGCGCCAGAACCGTCGCAACAGAGCGGCTGCCATCGCGGCCGCACGGCACCCCGGCCGTGAGGTCGTTGACCCACCTGTCGATGTAACTGACGAGGCGGCGCTCTCACCCGACGCTGCAACGAGTACCCTTCCGCCCTCGTGAGCACCAACCGTGTCCGTATCGTCACCGACTCCGCCTGCGACCTGCCTCAGCACTTCGCCGATGAACTCGGGATCGAAATCGTCCCCCTCACCATCCGTATCGACGGTGAGGAGTACATCGACCGTGCCGACCTCACTCCCGCCCAGTTCTGGGCGAAGTGCGCAGCCTCCCCAGCTCTTCCCGAAACCGCGGCACCGGCACCCGGCCAGTTCGAGGAGACCTACCGCCGCCTGGCCGCCGATGGCGCCACCAGCGTGGTCACCATCAGCCTCAGCGCATCGCTCTCCGCAACCATGCAGTCAGCCGAGCTCGGTGCACGCGGTGTCGCCGACACCATCCCCGTCACGGTCGTCGACAGCCAGCAATGCACGTTGGGCCTTGGTGCAATCGTCATGGATTGCGCCCGACTGGCCGCTGGCGGCGCCAGCCACCAGTCCGTCGTCGACCGCGCGCGCGACCTCGCCACTCGCACCAAGGTGTGGGGCGCGCTGGACACACTGGATAACTTGAAGAAGGGCGGCCGCATCGGAGGCGCGAAGGCGATGCTCGCGTCAGTGCTGTCCATCAAGCCGATCATCGAAGTACGCGACGGCAAGGTGGAGGAAGGCGGCAAGCAGCGCACGCGCAGCAAGGCCCTTGCCTTCCTCGTCGAGACTCTCGTCAAAGCCGGCCCGGTGGAGAACCTGATGGTGCTCAACGCCGATT
>Ga0105047_10014344_pt1 | contig 12579 bp, 10 predicted proteins | sample MAT04_FD_78384 | JGI IMG/M metagenome (GOLD analysis project Ga0105047, IMG submission 78384) | Freshwater microbial communities from Lake Fryxell liftoff mats and glacier meltwater in Antarctica - MAT-04 (megahit assembly) | ecosystem: Environmental > Aquatic > Freshwater > Ice > Liftoff... | reverse complement strand
GACCCCATCGTCCACCCGCAAACGGAGAGCTACTGGGGTAACGTCAACCCCGTCGGCGAGCGGAGCATGTACGACGAGGCCAAGCGGTTCACCGAGGCGATGACCATGGCCTACCACCGCGAACACGGCGTGAACACGCACATCGTCCGCATCTTCAACACCTACGGCGAACGCATGCGCCTGGACGACGGCCGCGTGCTGCCCAACTTCGTCGGCCAGGCGCTCCGCGGCGACCCCCTCACCGTCTACGGCGAAGGCCAGCAGACCCGCAGCTTCTGCTACGTCACGGACCTGGTCGATGGAATCTATCGACTGCTGATGAGCGATTACCACTACCCCGTGAACTGCGGCAACCCTGTCGAAATCACGATCATGCAGTTTGCCGAAGAGATCCTCAAGCTCACCGGCTCGAAGAGCACGATCGTCTACAAGCCGTTGCCACCGGATGACCCCAAACAACGCAAGCCGGACATCACGCTGGCGCGAAAGCTCCTGGGCTGGGAACCGAAGGTCGGCCGCGAAGAAGGCTTGAAGCGAACGCTGGCGTTCTTTCAGGCGAAAGTCGCGCAGGGGGGTTGATCGAACTTCCACCCGGTGTTCGCAACCATGACCGACCACGACGCCCTCCTGCAAGCCGTGCTCGCCGCGCCGGAGGACGACCTCCCCCGGCTGGTGTTCGCGGACTTCCTCGAAGAGTCCGGCCACCCCGCGAACGTGGCGAGGGCGCAGTTCATTCGGTTGCAGATCGAGGCGGAAGGCAGTTCCCGGAAGGAGGAATTGCTGGCGAAGGCGGAGGAGTTGCGGCCGATGTTTCGGGATGAATTGGAGGCGACATTGCCCGCAGGCTTTGAAGGCAGATGGGTAGTGACTCATCGACGCGGATTCGTGGACAATGCAGAAATGATCTTCTTTGAACTGATGGCGTACGGACGTTGGATTTGTGGGCTCGTTCCGATAACTTCACTTGCAATCCCCGGAGTAACGCTTCGTGATGGTCAAGCCTGGTTTCAATTCCAGGAGTACAGCTACCTATCTCGCGTCACATCGCTGCGGCTTGGCCCACGCTTACTGGAGCTCCAATCAAATTATCGAAACCTAGACGGTGCGATGAGTTATCGACCTGCTACCACTGCACTTCTCGACAATTCTCATCTGATTCGACTGCTCCGACTCGAAGTCTCGGACAACCAACTCGACGACGAGTGGGTCGTCATCTTTGTCTCCGGCTTCGGCGAAGCATCCTTCAGCGATACGCTCCGCGAACTCGATTTGTCCAATAACCTCATAAGCGACGCCGGGGCCAACACCCTCGCCGCGGGTCGCGGGCTCGACGGCTTGACGCTTCTCGACCTCCGCGACAACCGCCTCACGGCCGACGGCATCGCGATGCTGCGGCGGCGGTTCGGGGAGCGCGTGGTCGTTTGATTCAAAGCCCACCCACGGCCGTGGGTGGGCTTTACCCGACCCCAATGAAGCGGTAGTTTCAACGTATCCCACCGCCTCTCTCGGAGCCGTCCATGGCACGCTGGTTGATCGCTTCGCTGGTGCCGCTCGCTTTGATCGCGACGACCATCGCCGTGCCGCCGGGGGCGGAGACGGCTCCGAAGGCTCCGAACGTCGATGCCGACCAAGCGGCGAATCGGGCGCAAATTGCGGACGGCTTGAAGGCCACCGTCTGGGCCAGCGAGCCGATCATGGCGAATCCCGTGTCGTTCGCGTTCGACGAGCAGGGGGCCGCGTACGTCGTCGAGACCAACCGCTTCAAGACCGGCGTGCCGGATACGCGGGACCACATGTACTGGCTCGACGAAGACATCGGCGCCCGCACTGTCGCGGACAGATTGGCGATGTACAAGAAGCACAACTACTACAAGTTCGAGAAGTACGACGACCAGGTCCGCAAGGTCTGGTCCAGCACGACCGGCGGCACGAAAGCCGATACGAGTACGATCTTTACCAAAGGTTACACCCGCCCCGAAGACGGCCTCGCGGCCGGGGTGCTCGCTCGCAAGGGCAGTGTCTACCTCACCAACATCCCCGATTTGTACTTGTTGAAGGACACCAAGGGCGAAGGCGTTGTGGACGTGAAGCAGTCCCTGGCCACGGGCTTCGGTGTGCGGGCGCAGTTCCTCGGCCACGACATGCACGGCCTGCGCATGGGGCCGGACGGCCGGCTGTACTTCTCGATCGGCGACCGCGGATTCAACGTGGTCAACAAGGAAGGCAAGAAATTAGTCAACACCGAAAGCGGTGCTGTACTGAGGTGTGAACCCGACGGTTCCAATATGGAAATCGTCCACATTGGTTTGCGCAACCCGCAGGAACTCGCCTTCGACGACCACGGCAACTTGTTCACCTACGACAACAATTCGGACAGCGGCGACCGCGCTCGCTGGGTCCACATCGTCCCCGGCGGGGATAGCGGCTGGCGGTGCGGCTACCAGTACGGCACGCTCATGCACAACAGCACGGTGAGCCAAGGCAACCGCGGACCGTGGAACCTCGAGAAAATCTGGCACGTCCCCGGCCCCGACGGCGGTCCGCCCGCTTACGTCGTGCCCGCTCTCAAGAACTTCGGCAACGGCCCTTCCGGCATCACGCACTACCCCGGCATCGGGTTGAACGACAAGTACAAAGACCACTTCTTCGCCTGCGACTTCACCTCGAACCCCGGCGGCAGCGTGATCTGGGACGTGAGCATGAAGCCCAAGGGTGCGAGCTTCGAACTCGACGAACCCAAGCCGTTCGTCCGCAACATGGTCCCCACCGATTGCGAGTTCGGACCGGACGGCGCGTTCTACTGGTCCGACTGGGTCGGCGGCTGGAACGCCCCCGGCAAGGGCCGCATCTTCCGCGTCGAAGACCCCGAAGCGATGAAGAACCCCGCTGTGGCCGAAGCGAAGCAGTTGATTGCTGAGGGATTGGAAAAGAAGAGTGTGGAGGAGTTGGCGAAGTTGTTGGGGCATCCGCATCAACAGGTGCGGTTGGAAGCGCAGTACGAGTTGGCCGGTCGAAAACGAGAGACAGTCTCACTCGTGTTACTGAAAGTGGCGAAGCAAGCAGAGCAGCCTCTCGCACGCCTCCATGCCGTATGGGCGTTGGGTCAACTTTCGCGGAAAGAGCCGCTCCTCGACAATAATTGGTCGCAATTCGACTACAAAAACGAGGCCGATCCCGCGATCCGAGCAGCCCTTGCAACTATCATCGGCGATCAAATCGCAGCCGCAAAAGTAGTAAAGGCCATCGATAATGACACATCAATGCTCCATGTGACGTTAGGCAGAATGATGGCCGATCGCGATCCGAGTGTACGGGCTCACGCTGCATTCGCGTACGCTCACGGTTATTACTTGGATTCCGTTCGTCGTCCAGTCGACGAACAGTGGAAGTATTCCCCGCCTTTTTATCTTTTGAGAACTAACAACGACCAAGACGTTTACGTGCGACAGGCCGCTGTCACAGCGCTCGTCGGCATCACGCAAAACCCGGACGACCTGTTCAACGCCTGGAAGTTAGCCGGCGACGAGAACAATACCCCCGCCGTGCGCATGGGCGTCGTGCTCGCGTTGCGGAAGCTTCGCGGCGCCAAGCTCGGCGAGTTCTTGAACGACGCCGACCCGAAGATCGTGGCCGAGGCGGCTCGGGCGATCTACGACCAGGAACTGATGGACCCGATGCCGGTATTGGCGAAACTCGCGGAGAAGCCCGGCCTTGCAGACGTTGTGGCTTACCGTGCGATTGCTGCAAACTACAAGCTCGGCACCGCGGACGACGCCAAGCGACTCGCCGAGTTCGCGGCCCGGAGCGGCGAGCAAGATTACCTGCGGAAGTTTGCTTTGGAGTTGCTCGCGAGTTGGCCGAACCCGCCGAAGCGCGACCCGATCACCGGGCTCATCGGCGACGTGGTTCTCGCCGAGCGCTCCCCGCTCGTCGCGGCGGAGGCAGTCAAACCCGTGCTCGCCAAGCTATTCGCGGGGTCGAACCTCGTCCGCGAACAAGCGGTCAAAACGACCTCGAAGTTGAACGTAACCGACGTCGGTCCGCTGATGGCAGGACTGATTGTCGATGGCAAACAATCCACGAGCGTGCGGGTCGAAGCGCTCTACGCTCTGGATGCACTCAAGGCCAAGGAGTTGAAGGAGGCCACGACCGCGGCCCTGGCGTCGGATCAACCCAAGCTGCGTGCCGCGGCACGAATCGTGACGGCAAAGGCGAACCCGACCTTGGCGATGAAGGAACTGCCCGAGTTGCTCGACGCGGAGAAGGCGAGCATCGAGGAGAAGCAAGCTGCACTAGAAGCATTGGGCAGTTTGAAGGAATCGAAGGAAGCCGATGCCGCGATCGCCGCGTGGCTCGACAAGTACGCGGCGGGCACGGTGCCCGCGGAACTCAAGTTGGACGTATTGGAGGCCGCCCAAACGCGGGCCACGGCGAAGAATTTGAAACTGTTCGCGCCGCTGCGGGAGAAGTTGAAGGTGGTGGACACCGCGGCCCGCGCCGCCGAGAAAGCCGACCCGCTGGCCCGCTACCGCGAATCGCTCGCCGGGGGAGACGCGGAGAAGGGCCGCTCGATCTTCCTCAACAACGCCGCGGTCTACTGCCAGCGCTGCCACAAACTCGACGGCCAGGGCGGCGACGTGGGCCCCGTCGTCAACGGCATCGCCGCGAAGCAGACCCGCGACTATTTGCTCGAAGCGGTCGTCTACCCCAGCGCGAAGATCGCCGAGGGCTACCAGAGCGTGATCCTCACACTGCTCGATGGCCGCACCGTCTCGGGCGTTTTGCGGGCGAAGGACGCAAAGAACTACACGCTCGTCACGTCCGAAAACAAAGTCCTGACGATTGCAAAGGACGACGTGGACGGCGAAAAGCCCGACAAATCCGCGATGCCCGAAGACTTGATCAAGAAAATCTCCAAGCGCGAACTGCGAGACTTAATCGAGTTTTTGGCAGGGTTGAAAGAGCTGCCGAAGAAAGAAGGGGGCGCGAAGTGAACGCGGTATTGATTCCCGATTCGACATCGCTCGATAAGGACGCGCTGGATTCGGTTTTGATTTTGGACCCAGGGACGATCAGAGAATTCGTCGATGCCCGCGAAATCGCGGGGATCGACCGCTTCGACGAAGTTTGGGAGGGGAGGTTAGTCGTGCCGCCGATGCCGAACAACGAGCATTACATACTCGCCATGAAACTCACCGAAGCGTTCTCCGCGGTCATCGACTGGGACCGCGGCGACTACGCGTTGCCGGGGGGAAACTTATCCGACCGCGAGGATTGGAAAAGTAACTATCGCGCGCCCGATGCCATCGTGATCCTCGCCGCCGGAGCTTGCGAGAATCGCGAGTCGCATTGGTACGGCGGTCCGGATTTGGTCCTCGAAATCCTCAGCCCCGGCGAGAAGAAGTTCGCAAAGTTCGATTTCTACGCCAAAATCGGCACTCGCGAAGTCCTCATCGTCGATCGCAAGCCGTGGTCGATCGAACTCTTTCGGCTCGTCGAAGGCAAGCTCGTCTCGGCGGGTCTGTCGAATCTGGCCAACCCGCAATGGCTCGCGAGTCAGTCGCTGCCGCTGACGTTCCGGTTGCTGCCGGGAAAGTCGCGACCGCAAATCGAGATCGTGCAGCTCGAAACGGGCAAGCGCTGGCTCGCGTGAGGCCCGTGGGGATGAATCGCGGTTTCAATCACTTCGCCTTCTTGTGCACCGCGAGCACGAGGCCCGAGCCGGGCTTGCTCTCGAATGCGGTGGGCCGGTCCTTGCCGGGCTCGCTGGCGAAGCAGACCGTCAGGGTGTCGCCTTCGACTTTGTAAATCCCCAGGAGCGTCTTGTCCTTGAACCGCCCCGCCGTGGGCTTCATGTCGATCGTCGCTGGGCTCTTCGCTGCATCGGCGGTAAACGTCCCGGCGACCTTCATCGCCTTGCTGCCTTCGACCGGCGCCACTGTGTACTTGTCGCCGTCGTGAACGCGGGTCGCGCCCTTGAGCGATTCATCCACGGCACCATCGCGAACGACGGACTCGACGACCCACTTCCCCGCGAGGGGGTCGGGTTTCTTGTCCTCGGCGGCGGCGAAGGTGGAGAGACCTACAAGCAGTGTGAACAGCGTCAGATTTCGCATCGGTACGACTCCGTGAAGGAAAAGTTCGCCAAATGGCCCGCACGGCGAACAGAGTACGAGCTTACTGCGGTGCTTCCAGACGTTTCCGAGAATCGGGACGCGGCTTGCCCGTCGCAACTCGAGTCGGCTATCTTAATGGGCGTTCTTACGAGGTGACCGATGGCCACAGCAATTGCCGTTCCTCCTTCGACGACGCTCGTACCGACGGCCGTTGCGCCGTCGTCGCGACCGAGCACGCCTCAGACATCGCCTCGACCCGCGACCTACGACACTGTCAATGCGCTGCGATCGTTCACCGTCGACGACTACGACGCCATGATTCGAGCGGGCATTCTGGACGACCGAGACAAAGTCGAACTCCTCGAAGGGCATGTGGTGCTCAAAATGGCCCGCGATCCGATCCACGATGGCACCATCCAATTGATGATTCCGTTGATCTATCCGATCTGCCCCAAAGGATGGGGCATCCGCGTTCAAAGTGCGATCAGATTAGCTCAAGCTGCGAGCCAACCCGAACCCGACTTTGCCTTGGTCCGCGGTACGGGGGTCGATTACATGACCCGTCATCCCGAAGCGGCCGACGTCGGGCTCGTCATCGAAGTCTCGAACACTTCGCTCGTTCGAGATACCGTCGATAAAACGCGGATCTATGCCGCCGAAGGGCTACCCGTGTATTGGGTGATCAATTTGATCGATCGTCGCGTGGAAGTTTACACCGTTCCCGTCGGGGGGCGGTACACGCAACTCCGGACGTACCATCCGGGCGAGAGCATTCCACTGACGCTCGACAACTCCGTGGTCGCGAATGTTCCAGTCGTTCAACTATTGCCATAAGGTTGCTCTGCGATTACGTCCCTCTCCGAAAGCACTCGCACCGTCTGCCCAAAAACCCGACACCCCTTCGCTTTTTCTCCCCCGCGTCGGATTTTCCTATCGCAGTGGCAACGCGGCTGCTGATAACCTCACGGGTGCCCCGTCGGCACTGTCAGGAGGGCTCGATGAATCGCCGCCAATTCCTTCGCACCGCGGTTTATGGCTCCGCCATCTTGGGCCCCATCGGAGGCACTTGCTACGCGTTCGCGGAATCGACGGACCTCGTCATCGCCCGCAACTCGATCGCGGTGCCGCGGTTGCCCAAAGCGTTCGATGGGTTGCGCGTCGCGTTCGTCACGGACATCCATCTCGGGCCGTTCCTCACCGAAGACTACGTGCGCTCCGTCGTGCGGACGACGCTGTCCCTCTCGCCGGACCTGATCCTCCTCGGCGGCGATTACTCGCACCGCGAGACCAAGTTCATTGCCCCCTGCTTCGACATTTTGAAATCGCTCAACGCCCCGCTCGGCGTCTACGGCGTGCTCGGCAACCACGACTACTGGCACGGCGCGACCGAAACCCGCGACGGGATGAAGCGGGCGAAGATCGAAGAACTCACCAACCGCGGCGTCTGGCTCGAACGGGGCAGCGAGCGCTTCCGCCTCGTCGGGGTGGACGATCTTTGGACCGGTACGGTCGATGTGAAAGGTGCGCTCGGCAATGCCAAGCCGACCGACGCTTGCTTGCTGTTGAGCCACAACCCGGACGTGGCGGAGACGCTCACCGATCCCCGCGTCGGCCTCGTGCTCAGCGGCCACACTCACGGCGGGCAGATCAACGTGCCGATGATCGGCGCGCCCTGGACCCCGAGCCGCTACGGCAACAAGTACGCCCACGGACTCGTCGAAGCCCCGGTCACCAAGGTCTACGTCTCCGCGGGCATCGGCATGTCCGCTGTGCCGGTGCGGGCGAACCGCAAGCCGGAAATTTCGCTCATTACATTGCGGGGTTAAACTCAGAATTTTCTGAGCCCGAACGCGAGTGAGGAAAAGCCTCACTCGCGTTCGGGCTCAGGCAGTTACTCCTCCGCCACGCCGTTGAACAGCCCCAGGTAACTGTAGTATCGTCGTTCGGGAATTTGGTGCCGGGAGACCGCGGCTTTCACGGCGCACTTCGCTTCGTGGGTGTGCGTACAATCCGGGAACGCGCACAGGGACACGAAAGGCCGGAAGTCGCGGAAGTAACCTTCGACTTCCTCGGGCCGCGTGTCCCACAATTGCAACTGCCGCACGCCCGGCGTATCGACCACCCAGCCGCCGAGGTCGAGCCGAATCAGTTCCGCGGCGGTCGTGGTGTGCCGGCCCTTCTGGGTCGTCTCGCTCACGCTCTTCACCTTCAACGCCAACCCCGGCTGCAAGGCGTTGAGCAAGGACGTTTTGCCGACGCCGCTCTGACCGCCGAACACGCTCGACCGATTCTTCAACAGCGACTTCAACCGGTCGATCCCGAGCCCCGTCGTCGCGCTGGTCAAGAGGATGCGAATGCCGATCCGCGAGTACGACCCGATCATCGGCTGCAAGGTTACGGGGTCGGCGAGGTCCGCCTTGTTCAAGCAGACGATCGGCGCGAGGCCCCCTTTCTCCGCGGAAATCAGGTAGCGGTCGAGCAAGTGCGGTTTCAAATCGGGTTGAACCAAGGACATGACGATGACGAGTTGATCGACGTTCGAAACGAGCACGTGCTCGCGGCGCCGGCTCGCCCGGGTGAGCACGCCGTGGCGGGGCTCAACGCGCTCGATCATCCCTTCGAACAACCCGTCGGGCGTGACGATCGGCGGGTTCGCGCACCGCAGCCAGACGCGGTCCCCGGTCGTGACCACGCTGCGTTCGTCGGTGGAGAGCGACTTCAAAAGCCGGCGCACCGAGCAGCGGTACATCTGGCCGTCGTCCCCTTCGACGTAGCTGTTCAACCCCTGCCCCCGCAGCACCCGCCCCGGGATGCACCCGACCGCGGACACCGCCGGCATCTCGCTTGCGGACTCGTGATCGACGAGCACCGTGCGGTGCCGGGACAAGTCGCCCTTCGCCCGCACGCGCTCCCCGGATTGGGCCTCCTCCGCCTTCGATTGGTTCTCCTGGAACCCCCGCGTCAGGTCGTTCTCCCGCGGCGGCTTCGACCGGTTCTTGCGCAACTCCACGCGGATTTTCTTCTTCTTGCTCATGGCGCGGCAGTCCCTTTCGCTCGCGATTCCGATCCGTCATACTATCCGGCAGAATCTCACGCAGAGGCGCAAAGGCGCAGAGATTGAACCGTTTTGGGAGACGTGCGTGCAAATCAACGAAATCTCCGGCGCGATCGTCGATGCGGCGTTCAAGATTCACACGACGCTCGGACCGGGTCTGTTGGAAAGCGTTTACGAAGCGGTGATGGAAAAAGAGTTGCTGCGACGAGGGTTGCGCGTTCGTCGGCAAGTCCCCGTTCCGATTCATTACGACGGCCTCACCTTCGACGAGGGATTCCGAGCGGACTTGATCGTCGAGGAGTGCATCGTGGTGGAGTTGAAATCGGTCGAACAAATGTCCCCCGTTCACGGCAAGCAGGTGCTCACTTACTGCAAGCTTCTGGATTTTCGTTTGGGGCTACTCATCAACTTTGGGGCCGCACTGATCAAAGACGGAATCAAGCGCGTTGCGAACGGGATGTAATAACTAGTTTCACGCAGAGACGCAAAGACGCAGAGATTGATCTCTTCAACTTCTCTGCGTCTTTGCGTCTCTGCGTGAGAAAAAGAGACTCCCCCGTGCCCGAGATGCCGGACATGGCGGTTTACATCGAGGCGCTCGAACAGATGGCACCCGTTCATGGGAAACAGGTGCTCACGTACTGCAAGTTCCTCGATTTTCGTCTGGGGCTGTTGATCAACTTCGGGGCTATGCTGATTAAAGACGGCATCGAGCGCGTCGCGAATGGTGTTTAAGAAACTCACGCAGAGACGCAAAAGGCGCAGAGATTGATCACTGGAATTTCTCTGCGCCTTTGCGTCTCTGCGTGAGAAAACGGAGAAGATCCCCCCGTGACCGAGCTCCCGGATATTGCAATCTACATCGAAGCCTTGCAGCGGCACGTCGGTGGCAAGGTGCTCGATCGCGTCCGCGTCGTCAACCCGTTTCCGGTGCGGACCTACGATCCGCCACTCGACGAGGGGTTCGGCAAAGTGGAAGAAGTGGTGCGCGAGAGAGGATACCGCGGCCCGGAGCGCGCCGCAAGCTTTTGACTCCCCGGTGCGTCGCGGTAGGTTAATGCAACCGCCCGAAGGAAATCCGCCGATGGTGTTCAAGCTGATTCAGTGGGCGACTTGGCTCTTCGGGCGGGTCGTCACGTCCCTGCGGTACCGCGTGACGGTCGTGGGCCAGGAGCGAGTCTTGGCTGTGCCGGGACCCTATTTACTTTTGCCCAATCACCCGGGCTTCGCGGACCCGCCGAACATCCTGGCTCGGCTCTGGCCCGCGTTCAAGATGCGGCCGATGCTCTTGGAGACGAACTTCCGCGCGCCGGGGCTCAAGCAGTTGGGCGCGATCCTGCGGGCGATCAAGGTGCCGGATGTGGACGCGGGCAGCGGGTCCGCCCGGCAGGAGGTCGAGGCGGCTGTGGCGGCCGCGGTCGCATCGCTCAAAGCCGGGGACAACGTCATCCTCTGGCCGTCCGGACGGGTCATGCGCGACGGCGTCGAGCGGGTCGGCGGCACGCGGACGGTGGCCGAGATCCTCACCGCGGTGCCGAACGCGACCGTCGTGCTCGTGCGCACCCGCGGGCTGTGGGGCAGCATGTTGGGGTTCGCACCGACCGCCGAGCGGCCGAAGTTGGTGCTGGGATTGCTCCGCGGGTTCGGGCTGATCCTTGCGAACCTGTTCGTGTTGGTGCCGAAGCGGCCGGTGACGATCGCGTTAGAAGCGTTCGCAACCGCGAACCGGCCCGCAGCGAACCGCGACGTGCTCAACCCCTGGATGGAAGCGTGGTACAACGCGGACGTGAACCCGGAGCCGGCGACGTTCGTGCCGCACCACTTCCTGTTCGGGCCGCGGACGTACGAGTTCCCGCCGCCGCCGTCGCACTCGGGGCCGGACCCTTCGCGGGTGAAACCGGCGACGAAGCAGGCGATCGCGGAGATGCTCGCGGAGAAGTTGAAGCGGCCGCTCGCGCCGGAAGAGAACGCGCCGGACGTGAGCATTTTGCAACTCGGTTTGGACAGCCTGGATGCGATGGAAGTGAACCTGGACGTGGAGCGCCGCTTCGGGTTCACCGGCTCCGCGATGCCGTTGACCGTGGGGCAACTCTGGGCGCTGGCGGAAGGCCACACGGACACCGGCCCGCCGAAGCCGCCGCCGAAAGATTGGTTCAAACCGCGCACGGGCGGCACGGACATTCAATCCTCGGGCAAGACCGTAGCCGAGGCGATCTTGAACCGGGTTTTGATGAACCCGCACGACGTGGCCTGTGCGGACGACTCTAGCGGCGTGCTCACTTACGAACGCTTCGCCATCGGGGCGCTGATTCTCGCTCGGCGATTCCAGGAGATTCCCGAACCGAACGTCGGCTTGCTCTTGCCCGCGTCCGCGGCGGGCATGATGTCGCTGCTCGGCTTACACCTCGCGGGCAAGCTCCCCGTCGTGCTCAACTGGACGACCGGCCCCGCGAACATGGGCCACGGCGTGGAACGCACCGGGGTCAAGAACGTCATCACGTCCCGCCGGTTCATCGACCGCGCTCAGGTGGAAGTGCCGGGCGCAGAATACGTGTACCTGGAAGACCTCCGCCTCACCGTTGGCAGGTTCGAGAAACTCTGGCGACTGCTCGCAATGAAACTCGCCCGCGGCAACGTGATCCGCGCCGCGCTGGCGAAACTGAACTCCGACCCGGACCGGCCCGCGGTCGTGCTCTTCACCAGCGGCTCGGAGAAAGCCCCCAAGGCGGTGCCGCTCACGCACACGAACGTGGTCGAAAACATGCGCAGCGGTGCCCCCGCGCTCGGGCTCGACCGTAAGGACAGCATCCTCGTCTTCCTGCCGCTCTTCCACAGCTTCGGCCACACCGTCACCGGCGTCTTCCCGCTCTTCGGGGGCGTCCGGGTCGTCTACCATCCGGACCCCACCGACGCGACCGGCCTCGTCCGCAAGGTCGCCCTCTACAAGCCCACCGCGCTCGCCGCCACGCCCACGTTCTTCGGCTACATGCTCGATCGCGCCAAGCCCGGCGAACTCGATTCGCTCGCCATCGTCGTCGTCGGAGCGGAGAAGTGCCCGGAGGCGATCTTTGAAAAGGCCAAGCGCCTCGCCCCGAATGCGGTCGTCGCCGAGGGCTACGGGATCACCGAGTGCTCGCCCGTGGTCACGGTCACGCCCGCGGCCGCGCCGAAGCCCGGCACCATCGGCAAGCCGATCGCCGGGGTCGAACTCCGCGTCGTCGATCCGGAGACGGAAGCGCCCTTGCCCGCGGGGAGCCGGGGCCTGTTGCTCGTGAGCGGGCCGACGGTCTTCGACGGCTACATCGGCGAAGAGGGACCGCCCCCCTTCCGCGAACTCGACGGCAAGCGCTGGTACGTCACCGGCGACCTCGCGGAGGTCGGCGCCGACGGCTACGTCCGCTTCCACGG
>Ga0105047_10014343_pt1 | contig 12579 bp, 8 predicted proteins | sample MAT04_FD_78384 | JGI IMG/M metagenome (GOLD analysis project Ga0105047, IMG submission 78384) | Freshwater microbial communities from Lake Fryxell liftoff mats and glacier meltwater in Antarctica - MAT-04 (megahit assembly) | ecosystem: Environmental > Aquatic > Freshwater > Ice > Liftoff... | reverse complement strand
CTAAAATCAAGCTCAGATGGAAGACCGATTCGGCCGGGGTGTACTAGCTTATTATCCTTCAGCGCCTTCTGGGCCGTCTTGGTATCCCCAATCAATTCCACGAACGGGATTTGCACCATTCGATTGTCCGCCATCCGAAAATAAGGGTCGTAGCTCTTCGGCTGAAGGTCGTGAAACGTCGCTTCAAACAGATCGCGGATTTGGATCGGTCGTTTGAAGATTTCGTGGATGTTTGCCGCGAACCCGCAGACCCCTGCCCACTGCTCCAGATCGTCGGGGTTTGCAAGCAACTCGCCGAATCGATTCTCGATAGCCGGCATTGAATAGCCGTGCTTGGCAAGTTTGGGTTGAATTTGCTTGGCAAAGCACGAGTTGCAGAGATTCGCCATCCCCCCGATAGTGCACGGGTAGACTTTGCCGGGTTTGGAGCAGTTGCCGCACATGGGGTCGTCTCTCGGTGAGGAACTATTGATGCAAGAGAAAAAACGTACCCAACCGCAGCCCTCAACGCAATCGCTCGGTTGCACAACGGGAGAAAAATAAGCAACCCAATCTTGACGCCAATCCTCGAACTCGGCATAGACCTCGGTGGATCACTTTTCGAAACACCGTTGGGGGGTAACCGATGCGACGGTTCGTCGTGGTTGGTTTCGTTGCATGCGGAATGGTGGGCGCGGTTTCAGCGCAAACGCCGCCACCGTTGAACGTGACTCCAAGCACCGGAATGCCCGGAATGTCGGTCGGGAGAGGGTACACTCTATCGCCAGCGGGGATGGCGATTCCCAAGGCCGCCCCGGCCGTGGGATCTCAGGTTGGCACTGGTGCGGGCGGGATTCCCGGAGCGCTCGACCCGCGGAGCCCGAAACCTCCAGGCCAGGTGATCGACCTCAAAAACGTGGTGGCCCCGTACCCCGGGCAACCGAACCCGGCCCCGAATTTTTGGGACCGCCTCACCGACCGCTGGTTCGGGTTCCTGCTACCCGATCCACCGGCCCCCGCCAAACCGCCGACGTGGACCCCCGGCATCGCTCGCCGGAACCGAGAGCGAGCCCGCGAGCAAATGATGCGGCGCGATTAAAAAGCGGTTAGCCGCGAGACGAAGTCGAGCGACGTTCTGATAAGATCGTCCATCAACCCACGAACCGCAGAAGGGAGGGCGAGATGATACGCGATGGCATACGACCGTACGTTTCATCCCCTCCCGTAGCTCAGCGGTAGAGCGCCGGCCTTCTAAGCCGTCGGTCGCGGGTTCGAGCCCCGCCGGGAGGACTCCGGAATGGCCACGGATGCTTCTTCAATCAGTTCTTACTAAACAACTGCAACTTTCGCCCCGCCTCGCGCCCGAATGGGTCCAGCAAAAAGCGCTGATAACAATGCGGACACAAATCAAACTCCATCTTGCGGCGAGTCGGAACAGCCACCAGCGCTTCCGGGCCGGCTGATTCAAGTTCTTCGAGCATGTCGGCCATTGCGTCGAGGTGGTTCTGGTCGAGGTCAGCTTCGGTCAGTCCGCGGGAGTCGTCCGCGGGGTAGGCTTCCATTCTCACGATGTGCCGGGTGTGCTCGCCAGGAATCAGGGTCTTGCCACAACCGTCGCAGGAGAAGTGACGCATGGTGTTTGGGCCTCTGGTCCACCGGGAGTGGGGAGTCTGGGTCGCCCGCAAGCGACTCACCACCGGTTGCAAATAACTCGATATATCTATCCGTCGCAGTTTGAAGGCACCTCGTCAAGCGGAAACTGCGGGTCCTGCAAGATGTACCGATCAGTCTTGGAAAAATGGTTTGTAAAGTTTGCCGATTCACGCTAGGCGTGCCCTTCCTTACAAAACGCTCGAAAATCGACTTTCGACCACAACTGCGGGAAACCCCGCGTATTGCGGGCTTTTCGTGCGAGACTTGCACGTTTTTGAGTTTTGGCACGACCAATGCATTGAGTGGAATCGTCTCGCCCGACGGGTTTGGAACAGAGAACTACCCGTCGGGCGAGACACCCCCCCTTTGTGAATTGAGACGTTTGTTTCCCCGCGAACCTCGGCATTCCCCCGCCGGGCCGCACAATCCCCCAAAACCGAACGGCCGGTGCCAGTCCCCTCTGGCCCCGGCCGTTTGTGCGTTGGTGGGTCTCAAGCCGCTCGCGGCTTCGCGGCTTTGCGGCTTTGCGGCTGTGAGCGCGAAGCCGAAAGCGGCTGTGAGCGCGAAGCCGAAAGCGGCTCGAACCCCATCCCACCGGCACTTGCGCCACCTCCGCGAAGTCCGCCACGAACCAGCCCGTTACAACCGACCCGTTCCACACTCTTGCTACGAGCGTCGTGCGCCGTCGTCCGCAGCGGTCAAATCCTTTTTGCCGGCCCTCCGTGGCTCGTTCGGATTGAAGCTGGGGTCCGATAGATCCTCGCAGACGAGCGATCGGAATCGCGGCGTTTGCGAAAGTTGCGGGTCGGATCGTGGCTCGTCATCGCAGCTTTCTGTCGCGAACCCGTCCGAGGAATCAGGTCGTTGGGGCTCCGTGCGAACAACGCACGGCACCGGTCGTGAGGATCACGGCCGATACCCTGGCGACCGTTGAGGAGGCACTTACCATGATGATTCGTTGGGGTCTGACCCTCTCCGCGGTCGTGGCCGCCTGGGCCAGCCCAGCAATGGCCGGTCACGTCGGCGTTACCAATTATCCCGCCAACAGCGGCCCCGTTAGCGATGCCCAGATCGGTAACGCGAGTGTGACCGGACAAGTTCAACCCGTCACGTTTCTCGACCGCTTCCGCGGTTCCAACAATTGCGATCCCGTCGCATCCAGCGATGGCTACATCACGGTGACGGAAACCGTCATGCGGCCCGTGACCCGCACTGTCTATCGCGATGAGCAAGTGACCAGCTATCGCACCGTGAACGAAACGGTGATGAAGCAAGTTCAAGAAACCGTCATGACTCCGGTCAAGACGACCGTGATGAAGCAAGTTCCTTACACGGTGATGAAGCCGGTGACGGTGACCGAAAACCGCCAGGTCACGGAAACCGTGATGAAGCCGGTGACGGAAACCGTGATGAAGGACTGCAGCTACACCGTTTGCCGCAAGGTGAACGAAACGACCTACAAGCAGTGCACCTTCACCGTCTGCAAGCCCGTGTGCGAGACGACCTACAAGAAAGAGTGCTACTACATCTGCCACCCGGTTTGCGAAACGATCGTGAAAGACTGCCAAGTGGCGGTGTGCAAACCGGTCACGGAATGCATCATCAAGGAATGCCCACGGACCATCTGCAAGCCTGTGACGACCTGCGAAACCAAGCAAGTCTGCCGCACGGTGACCCGCGATGTCACCTGCACGGAAATGCGTACCGTGGAGAAGACTGTTCTCGAAAAGGTCTGCGGCACGAAAACTGTTACCAAGCGGGTGCCGGTGACGACCTGCGTCAGCGACTGCGGCACAGGCGCCTGCGACCCCTGCCGGACGGGTGGCACGGCCTGCTACGAATCGGTGTTCGACCCCTGTACCTGCCAAACCGTGCAGAAGCATTGCGGTACCAGGGGTAGCCGCGGCGGGCTCTTCGGCGCTCTGGCCGGACCGAAGACCCGTCAAGTGACCCGCTATGAAACGGTTTGTGAACAAGTCCCGACGGAAACCTACGTCCGTCGGACGGTCTGCGAAAAAGTCCCGGTTTGCGTGACCAAGAAGGTGACCGAGAAGATCGTTGAGAACGTCCCGGTGAAGGTGACGAAGATGGTATCGGAAACGATCATCGAAAAGGTCCCGACGAAAGTGACCAAGAACGTGACCGTGATCGAGAACCGCAAAGTCTCCTCGACCGTGAAGCGAACCGCCCACGGTAGCTGGGTCGATGCGACTGCCTGCGGCGGCAACGCGGCCGGCGGCCAACTGCTCGGGAAAGACGCGGCCAAAGGCGTTACCCCGGGTTGTGGCACCCATGACTGCGGCGGCACCGGCCGCGTGTTCGTCGAAGGCCTCGCGGTCAATCGCACCGTGCCCGTGACGACCACTCGCATGGCCAACGTTTGCGAAGTCCGCAACGTCCCGGTCTGCACGACCCGGATGGTGAACGAAGTCGTCACCAAGAGAGTGCCCGTCTGCGTGACGAAGATGGTACCGACCTGCGTGACGAAGTGCGTTCCGACCTGCGTGACCAAGATGGTCTGCGAAAAGGGCACCAAGTGCGTTCCGACCGAATGCACCGTGATGAAGCCAACCTGCGTCACCAAGTGCGTTCCTTGCACCGTGACCAAAAGGGTTCCTTGCACGACGACCGTGAAGGTTCCTTGCCAGGTCACGGAAATGCAAAAAGTCTGCGTCACCAAGAAGGTCCCGGTTTGCAAGCCCGCTTGCGGCCCGCAGTATGCTCCAGCAAACCCCTGTGGCACGCCGTGCAACACCTGCACCCCGGCCACGACGGCCTGTGCTCCGTCCGCATGCGATCCTTGTGCGGCTCCTGGCCTGGCCGGCGTCTGCGGCCCGGACTGCAAGCCAACCCCGGTTCGCGATTTCCTCGGTCGGCTCTTCAAGGGCCGCATGGCCTGCGACCCCTGTGCCCCGGTGGCTTGTGACCCCTGTGCCACGACCGCACCGTGCTCGAAGTAACAACCGTTCAGCGGCGTTTCGAAGAAACGCCCCTACCCGCCGCGGGCGGTTGGTTCCAAACGGAGCCAATCGCCCGCGGCGGTTTCATTAGAATCACGCCAGAATCCCCTTCACCACGTTCCCATGCACATCGGTTAACCTGAAATCGCGACCCTGATAGCGATACGTCAGTTTCGTATGGTCGAGTCCAAGACAGTGCAACAACGTGGCATTCAAGTCATGAACACCGACTGCATCCCTGGCAATGTTATAGCTGAAGTCGTCCGTTTCGCCATGTGTGAAGCCAGGCTTGACGCCGCCACCCGCGAGCCAGACCGTGAAGCACCGGGGATGGTGATCGCGACCATAGTCCTCCGCTGTGAGCTTGCCCTGACAGTACACGGTGCGCCCGAACTCGCCGCCCCAGATCACGAGTGTGTCCTCCAGCAAACCGCGTCGCTTCAAGTCTAGAATTAACGCCGCGGAAGCCTTGTCCGTGTCGCGGCACTGACCCTCGATCTGTTTGGGTAAGTTCGTGTGTTGATCCCAGCCGCGGTGATACAGTTGGATGAACCGAACATCACGTTCCGCCAAGCGGCGAGCCAGCAAGCAGTTCGCCGCGAACGTCCCGGGCTGACGCGCATCGTCTCCATACAACTCGAATGTCTTCTTGTCCTCCTTGGAGAGGTCAGTCAACTCGGGAACGCTCGACTGCATTCGAAACGCCATCTCATATTGTTGAATCCGCGTCTCGGTTTCGGGATCACCAGTTTCGTGCTGACGGAGTTTGTTGAGCGCGGCCAGGTCGTCGAGGGTCCGCCGACGGCCCGGGTTCGAGATGCCGTCCGGCGTTCGCAAGAACAGCACGGGATCGCCCTGCGAGCGGAACTTCACACCCTGATAATTGGAGGGAAGAAACCCACTCCCCCAAAGGCGATCGTAGAGCGGCTGATCCGTGGGGTTGCCCGAACCCTGGGACATGAGCACCACGAACGCGGGCAAATCCTTATTCATGCTGCCGAGCCCGTAATCGACCCAAGCCCCGATGCTCGGGCGTCCAGCAAGTTGAGCGCCGGTCTGGCAGAAGGTGATCGCCGGATCGTGATTGATGGCTTCGGTATGCATGGACTTCACGAAACAAAGATCGTCGACAATCTTGGCGGTGTGGGGCAGTAGCGAACTGACCCACGCGCCACTCTTGCCGTGTTGCTGGAATTTGTACTTGCTCGGTGCAACGGGGAATGATTCCTGGGTGGCAGTCATCCCAGTCAGGCGCTGGCCCTTGCGTATGGAATCTGGCAAGTCCTGCGCGAAACGATCCTTGAGACCTGGTTTGTAGTCAAACAAGTCCAATTGCGAGGGAGCCCCGGATTGGAATAGATAAATAATGCGTTTGGCTTTAGGTCGCACACGCGGCATTGGTGCCGGCTCGATGGCGTTTGACTCCCATAGCAACGTGGAGAGTGCCCCGAGCCCAACGGCCGAATGTGTGAGGAATTGACGTCGATTGTGGGGAAACATCGGAATCATTCCTTGGTCAGAACTTCGTCGAGATTGAGCAGGAGATTGCAAATCGATGTATAAGCGGCGAGTTCGATTGGATTCAGTTTGGAATCCGGTTTCGACTCGCCGATGGCCATGAGTCGCAGGATGCCCGGTGGGTTCGCACGAAACTCGGCGAGCTGGAATTCGTAGCACTTCTGAATGACCTGCATTTCTTTCGCCGTCGGTTTGCGAGCCGTCACGCAACGAAATGCCAGTGTGAGACGATCCTCTGTTGACTTTGTCTCCAACATCACCCGTTGGGCCAGGGCTCGTGCTGACTCCACAAACATCGTTTCATTGAGCAATGTGAGCGCCTGTAAGGGCGTGTTCGTCCGCGTTTCACGAACCCAACACGTTTCGCGTGCGGATGCATCGAATGCCGACAATACCGGTGGTGGTGCAGTGCGTTTCCAATATGTGTACAAACTACGTCGATAGAGGTTTTCACCCGTATCAGGAATATAATCAGCCGCTCCACTCAGTTCCTTCCACAGCCCTGCCGGTTGATGGGGCTTTACGCTAGGGCCGCCCTGCTTTTCCACGAGTAAACCACTGGTGAATAACGCTTGATCGCGCAACACCTCAGCCGAGAGTCGCAACCGCGGGAATCGTGCAAGCAATTTGTTCTCAGGATCGCGAGCGAGTAACTCCTTGCTTACTCGGGAGGATTGGCGGTACGTCGCGGACATGACAATGAGTTTGTGGAATCGCTTGACATCCCAGTCCGTTGCGAACTCCGCTGCGAGCCAGTCCAACAATTCCGGGTGAGTTGGGAACGCACCCTGGGTGCCAAAGTCCTCCGCGGTTTTCACTAACCCAACCCCGAAATGGAGCATCCAAGCACGATTCACCGCAACACGGGCCGTGAGCGGGTTTTTGGAGTCGACGAGCCAACGGGCAAATTCCAGGCGATTGGCAACTTTCGGTGATCCAACCGACAGCGACACAGGCGCACCTGGCTTCACATTCGCCCCCGTCTTGTCATACTCGCCGCGAATCAGAATGTGAGTCTCCCGCGGCGTCGGCATCTCCTCCATCACCATCACCGTTGGAATCGCATCTGACAACTTCTGCCGTTGGTCGCGCAAGTCGCGAAGTGTGTCGTGGGCCGTTCGAATTGCTTTGTTCGAGGTCGCATCGACGAAGAACGCCAGCAACTTCTCACGCTCCACCACAGTCCTCTCGGTATCGGAGTTTCTCAGGATGTCAGCAATCGTCGCTGGCACCGCAAGCTGGCGAACCTCGGATGCATCAAGAGAACGGTCATAGATTTTCACATCATCAATCAGTCCATCAAACCGCGTTCCGTTGCCGCCACCGATGCGGAATGGTTCCTTCGTTTGAAACGTCTGATTCAGTTCATCGAGAATCACACGGGTCTTCACCAGCACTCCGTCGACGTACACTTTTGTGCCCTCAGCGAGTCGTGTCGCGTCATAGGACACTGTAATGTGCGACCAGCGGCTCAAGGGCAACACGGCAACGGATTCGATCCGTAGCGCATCGTCGAGCCAGCGCTTCGTGAAGTGAATTTGTAATTTGCCCTCCACAAGTGTAAGCGTGTAACCCTCACCCCGTGGCTCCTCGGTGGTGCGTGACAGGATCGTTCCATTGGATTTTCGCGGGTTCACCCAACAGGCGAGCGTGAAGCGATCATCAAAGCCGAAGTCGCCGGCCTGATCGATCTTGAAGACGTTCTCGCCGTTCAGGTTCGCAGCGTTGCCGACGCGGCCTGAGGCAAAACTGATATCGCCAGAAGTCTTCAACTTGTCCGAACCGTCGAGTGGCCAGTGAGAAACCAGTCCCCGAGCGTAGGCAGTATCGGACAGCTTTGGCTCATCCATCAATGGAATCCACGCTGCCAGTGCCTTCGCCGTTTCCCCACGCAGTTCCTCGACTCGTTTCTCGGCCTCCTTCAGCTTCGCGTCCAGTTCCGCCAGTTGCTTCTGCTGCTCCCGAGTTGGCGCTTGGATGTACGGTGGCGAGTTGCCGAATTTCACCGCGCGGCCCTTCTCGGGCACGTTGTTGAACAGCGCGAACAACTGATAAAATTCGCGCTGTGAGAATGGGTCGAACTTGTGATCATGACACCTGCAACAGGTAAACGTTAGCCCCAGCCAGACGGTTGCGGTCGTTTCCACGCGGTCCGCCACGTACTCGGCAGCATACTCCTCCGGCACGATACCGCCTTCGGAGTTGCCACGGTGGTTGCGGTTGAACCCGGTCGCAATCCGCTGATCGAGCGTCGGTTTCGGAAGCAAGTCTCCGGCCAGTTGCTCGATGGTGAACTGATCGAACGGCAGGTTGCGGTTATAGGCTTCGATCACCCAATCTCGCCACCGCCACATATCGCGGCTCGCGTCGGTTTGGTAGCCGTTGGTGTCCGAATAGCGCGCCGCTTCGAGCCATCGCCAGGCCATGCGCTCGCCATACCGCGGCGACGCGAGTAAGCGATCAACCACTTTCGCGTAGGCCTCGGGGCTCGTGTCTTTCAGGAACGCATCGACTTCTTCGGGAGTCGGCGGTACCCCCGTAAGGTCGAGCGTGAGCCGGCGAATCAGCGTTGGCTTGTCGGCTTCCGGAGATGGCGAAAGCCCTTCCTGTTCGAGTTTCGCGAGGATGAAAGCGTCGATCGGGTTGCGAGCCCAATCGCTTCGCTTCGCGTCGCGGCTAACCGGGGGTTCGGGTCGCACGGGGAGGGTGAACGCCCAGTGCGACGACCACGGCGCCCCTTGCTCGATCCAGGCTTTCAACGTGATGATCTGCTCGGCGGTCAGTTGCTTGCCGCCCTTCGGCGGCGGCATCTGCGTTTTGAAATCGTCGGATGTGATGCGTGTGAGCACGTCCCCCTTCACCGCTTGCACGCCGTCGCGAGTATCGAGGCGGAGTTTCGCCTTGCGTTGCTGCTCGTCCGGTCCGTGGCACTTGAAGCAATTATCCGCGAGGATCGGCCGCACGTCGCGGTTGAAGTCGATCACGCGACCCGGCGGTGCGGCGACCACGGTCGAACCAACGCCGAGCAACAAAGCGACAGCGCAACCAAGTCGGGTCAACATCGGGGCTTCTCGTGCCATCACCGGGAGGTCCGCAACCAGGAACCATCATGACCCTCGATGGGACCGCTGTCGACGCTATTTCTGATCGGCTGCCCGATCATGTGGTCGAGCGGCGCGTTGATCCCACTGCCGGGGTCCAGTAAACTTCATCAATCTCTGTTCGACCCAGGGTCTGCTGTGATCCGCACACTTGCCGACGCTCTCGGGTATGCTCACAAACAAGGTGTCGCGGCCCACTGCCGACCAGTACTCGGCCGCGGCGACGATCTATCACCTGCTCACCGGAAGTCGAATTTACGAACCGTCCAATTCGACTGCCGAAGTGTTGACGAAGATCCTGACAACCGAACCGATTCCGCTCCGAGAGAATGCGACGCCACTGGCCGAACCCTTCGGCTCGGTGATTTGCAAGGCCCTCACTCGCGATCCCGAGAAGCGGTTTCCGAACATTCGAGCCATGCGGCAGTCACTCATCGTCTGAAGACAGTATTGTATCTGTAACACCAGTAAGAGTTCCCCCGAGAATCCATCCGCTCGGTGGTTCGCGGCATGAGGGCTGCATGACCGAACTGATCCCCGGGCTGAGTATCGCGGTCGCCGTGGTGGCTGTGGTCATGGCTTTTTTGGCCTTTTCACGTACGGCACGCCTAAGCGAGCAAATTGTTTCGTTGCGACGTGAGCTTCAACTGATGGATGATGACCTGGCCGTGGTGGAACGCCGCGTCAAGGTGCACCACCGGGTCCCGCCTCCGTCGGAAAAACCCGCAATTGAGGACGAAGTGGAAGTCCTCGAAACTCCACCGACGAACACTCCGAAGGTTGCTCGCCCCGTCACGAAGCGTCGTCGCCCTCCCGCGCCGACGCCCATCGATTGGGAAAAATTTGTCGGCCGACGGGTGCTCGGCTGGGTCGCCGTCGGGCTCCTCGTGCTGGCAGCAACATTCTTCATCAAGTATGCCTTCGATACGATTTTCGGACCGACGGCCCGAGTGGCCATCGGTGCGCTCGTCGGCATCGGACTCTGCTTGATCGGCGGGCGATTCGGACACCGGGGGAAGTCGCTCGTCTGCGCGATGATCTGCTCGGCGGGGCTCCTCGTTCTGTATCTGTCGATCTATGTCGCGTTCGGTTATTACACGTTGCTTCAACCCTTGGTCGGTGGGGCATTCCTGGCGGTGATTGTCACCGAAGGGGTGCTGCTCTCGATCTGGTACCGGGCGAAGCCGCTCGCGTATCTGGCTTTGGCGGGGGCGCTGCTCGTACCGATTCTGGTTCCAGCCGATGAGGACCGGTATCTCGGGTTCTTCCTCTATTTGATGGTGGTGAACGCCGCGGCGGCGGTGCTGTTGCGGTACGTTGCTCATCCTGGACTGCGGCTGCTGACTTACCTTGGCTCCCAACTGCTGTTCTGGATCTGGTTCAGTTTTCACTACCACCCTGAAAAGCTTGGGGCCGTCATCGCCGTGCAGACGGGGCTGTACGCGGTCTGGTTGTTAGTTGGCCGCTTCACCCTTGCGAAAACCGAGATCGCCGAACGGATCGCCATGTGGCTGGCAACGGCACTGTGCTTCTTCCTGGCATTGCACCGGATCGTGAATGAAGAAGCGACCGAGTGGCGGGGAGTATTGGCCCTCGGCTTTGCGCTGTGGTATGCAGTCCTGGCGCGTGCGGCATTGCCAGCGGCAGCGAAAGATATCACCCGCCTTGCGACTCTTACGGCCCTAGCGTTCGGCTTTCTCGGAGTTGCGATTCCCCTCCACGCGGATGCCCCATGGACCCCGGTTGGGTGGGCCGTGATCGGAACCGTGCTGTGGTGGTTCGGGTTGCGGGTCCGGCAAGATTTCCTGCGTTTCGGCGGGTTGCTGTACCTGAGCGGTTCGCTCGTTGCCCTGCTCTGGGCTTGGACCATTGTGCAACCCGATAGCATCCTGTTTCCATTTTTCAACCCGCGGTCGTTGCCGATTATCGCAGTCGCCGGGTGTTTGCTCCGGGTCGCATGGTTGGCCCATCGATATCAAAATCGACAGAGCGAATTGAACACGGGCGTTCGGTACGCAGCCGGGCTGGGGGCCGTGGGACTGGTCTGGGTCATGCTGACGTGGGAGACACTCCACACGGGGCGGGACATCTTCGAGTTCTCGGAGTTGGGATCGCAAACGGCCCTGTCCATTGTCTGGGCGATTTACGCTGCGACGCTTCTGGCGATCGGGTTCTCTCTGTCGAATCCACCGGTGCGTTGGACCGGTCTTGGACTCCTGGTCATTACAGTTCTAAAGCTGATTACCTACGACCTCAGCGAACTCCCGGAGATTTATCGGGCGCTGACGTTCTTGGCGGTGGCAATCGTGACGGCGGCCGCGGCTTGGGGCTACCATCGAATTACTCACACCGAGAAGGAAGCCAACCATGAATGACCGCCGCCTGGTGATTGTTGGGCTGGTGTTGGTCATGGCCGGCACGGCCGCTGGACAACCTGCCGCCGAGCCGTTGACGGGTTGGACCAAGTATTTGGATGTCGCCCTGCCAGACGGGTCCGGGCCGGGGCTGTGCGACCTGCTGGCGACCCCGGCCATGTACACCCACGCATCGCGGGCCAATCTTTTGGACCTCCGATTGTCCGATGCCCGCGGGCGAGAAGTTCCGTTTGCCCTCCGGCATCGCGCGCCGCGGAGCGAGTTCCGCGTGTTTGCTCCCAAGGAGTTCAATCGGGTCACCAATCCCGATGGGTCGATCGCGGTCAGCCTCGACCTCGGGGCTGCCGTGGAAGAGCACAATCGAGTTGAAGTGACCGCGGGCGGGTCCGATTTCCGCCGGGCCGTTCGTGTCGAGGCGGGCGACGATGGAAAAACGTGGGGAGTCCTGGCCACCGCCGAATTACGGTACTTCACCGGTGGAGGCCAGGTGTTCGATCAGCGGGCGGTGATCTACCCACCGAGTCGGTTTCGTTATTTGCGAGTGACCGTCTCCCCGGATCAAGGAAAACCAAACGACCAACCCGGGGCGGTTCAGGCCCGGGTCGTACGGGAAATCCGCGACCCCGGGCTGGTGGCAACCTGGCCGGCGCAGCTTTCGACCCGTGAGCCGGGGCGTTCGGGCGAGGGATACTCATCGCAGTGGACGATCAGTTTACCCGGCGGGGATCGAGTTCCGTGGGAGGTCCTGGAATTCGACGCCGACGAACGCGAGTTCTCCCGGTCCTATCGAGTGGAAGACGTAACTGGGCCCGAGCCGTGGCCTCTGGTGGCCTCCGGCCAGTGGGAACGCGGGCTGGGCCAGACCTCCCCGTTGAAAGTGAATCTTCAACAACGGACGCTGGCGGCGAAGTTACGGCTCGTGGTGATCGACCAGCGAAACGCACCGCTTCACTTAAAGCTGGTGGCAGCCCGAGCCGCGGCCGACCAGATTCT
>Ga0105047_10014342_pt1 | contig 12580 bp, 9 predicted proteins | sample MAT04_FD_78384 | JGI IMG/M metagenome (GOLD analysis project Ga0105047, IMG submission 78384) | Freshwater microbial communities from Lake Fryxell liftoff mats and glacier meltwater in Antarctica - MAT-04 (megahit assembly) | ecosystem: Environmental > Aquatic > Freshwater > Ice > Liftoff... | reverse complement strand
TGGAAGAGCGCGTGCTGGAACTTCAGAAGAGCAAACGGGATCTGGCCGACGCAATTGTGAACGGGGATAACAGCTTGATTGGTTCGCTGAAGCGGGAAGACCTGGAACTGCTGCTGTCCTAGCAGTAGACGAGTGTGAATAGTCGAATGTCGAATGACGTGTCTTCAGCCGTTCAACAATGGACCATCCACGATCAACAATCACACCCAGGACGACCTTCCCCTCCACACCGTCCCTCTCTCATGTTGCTTTCCATTTGACTTCCCGGGCAAGTGTGTTAATTTTGCTTGTAATGAATGGTCAGTTTGCGAGCTACTTTTGTTTTTTTGGCTGGTTTACCCCGCCAACAGTAGCCGCGTTCTGATGCTGAATTAAGTTTTCCGAAGAAAGTTACCAGCCTCAGGATGCAAGTCCTGAGGCTGTTTTCGTTTTTGGAGTTGCAGATGTATTTCCATCACACGCGGTTTGGAGGTTGGCAATGATCATCGTCATGAAGCCGGGTTCAACGAAGCAGCAGACGGACCACGTCATCAAGCTGGTTCGGGAAATGGGTTTGAAAGATCACCCCATTGTGGGGACGGAGCTTACCGTGATCGCAGTGATTGGAAGCGACCGCAACAAGGACATTTCGGTGTTCGAATCCGTCGATGGCGTCGAGAAGGTCATGCGGGTCCTTGCACCTTACAAGATGGCGTCGAAGGAAGCGAAAAAAGACCGCAGCGTCATCTGCCTTCGGGGCAGCAGTGATGCGAAGATCGGCGGGAAGAGAATCGGGGTCATTGCCGGACCCTGCAGCGTCGAAAGCAAAAGCCAGTTGATCGAGATCGCCCACGCTGTGAAGGAAGCGGGCGCCATGGGATTGCGCGGCGGTGCATTCAAGCCGCGCACCAATCCCTACAGTTTTCAGGGACTGGGCGAAGAGGGCTTGAAGCTTCTCGCACTGGCACGCGATGCCACCGGCCTTGCCATAGTCACGGAAGTGATGGCGGTGGATCAGGTGTCAGTGGTTGCCGAGTATGCGGATGTCCTTCAGGTGGGCGCGCGGAACATGCAGAATTTCAATCTGCTGAACGCGGTTGGTAATGTCCCAAAGCCGGTGCTGCTGAAGCGCGGGTTGAGTGCGACGCTGGAAGAATTCCTGCTGGCAGCGGAGTACATCATGTCGCGCGGAAATCAGCAGGTGATGCTGTGCGAACGTGGGATTCGCACCTATGAAGATTACGTGCGTAATACGCTCGCGCTGGCGGCGGTGCCGGAACTGCAACGTGTGTCGCATCTGCCGGTGGTGGTGGATCCTTCGCAGGGAACCGGAAAGAACTATCTCGTCGACAGCATGTGTCGTGCGTCGGTGGCGGCAGGCGCGGATGGATTGATCGTGGAAGTGCATGGCGATCCCGAGCATGCCTTGACCGACGGCGCGCAGTCGATCACGCCCCAGCAGTTCAAAGAGATGATGGCCGCGATCAAACGCGTGGCGGCGGCGGTGGATCGGGAGGTGTGATGTGTCTTGCTCTCCCGCCGGAAGAGCGCAGGGGGGGCGAAGGAAGCTGCCTCGGGGCAGCCATGGAAGCCCAAGGATCATGTGCGAAGGAACTTTCCCTCGCCCTGACCCCATCTGGAACGGGAGAGGGAACCGCACTTCCACCGCGCGCCGACTTCCCTTATCGTTTCCGCGTGCCGCAGCGACGCTTCGGAAACCTCGCCTCCATCATCACCAGCCCGCGCATTCTAGTCGCGATGCTGTTGATGGTCGGCGGCGCTTATGTCTTCCTCCAGATTCTCGATGAAGTGCGTGAAGGGGAATTCCAGCACTTTGACGACTTGGTTCTAAAATTGCTTCGCGACACGAACCGACCATCGGCACCCATCGGTCCGGATTGGTTGCACGAGATGGGGCGCGATGCTACGGCGCTGGGCGGGGTGCTGTGCATCACGCTCATCACCTTGTTCGTGGTCATCTTTTTGCTGCTGGAACGCAAGCGACGCGCTGCGATGTTCCTGGTGATCGCCATCGGTGGCGGGGCAATCATGTCTGGAATCCTGAAACATCTCATCGCCCGGGATCGCCCGGAAATCGTCCCGCATCTGTCAGCCGTCTATACGTCAAGCTTTCCCAGCGGACATTCAATGCTGTCCGCAGTCGCCTACCTGACCATGGGGACATTGCTCGCCCGCATCACTGCGCGACGCAGCACGAAATTGTTCCTGATTTTTGCGGCGATCTTCCTCACCGCGATCGTGGGGATCAGTCGTGTGTACATGGGCGTGCACTATCCAACGGACGTGCTGGGGGGATGGGCGGCGGGGCTCACCTGGGCAATTATCTGCTGGATGGTTGCGACAATCCTTCAGCGGCAGGGGACCATTGAACGGGAAGACTCGGGCGTGCAGCAAGAGGGGTATTTGTAAAAAATACAATCATTATGAAAATCGGTGTTTACTATTATCCGGAACAATGGCCCAGAGAGCACTGGGAGCGCGACTTCGACAACATGGCCCGCATGGGCATGCAGATCGTCCATATGGGCGAATTCGCCTGGTATTCCATGGAGCCGCAGGAAGGGAACATCCAGCTGGACTGGCTTTCGGAATGTGTCGAAATGGCTGTGAAGCGCAAGATGGAAGTCATCCTCTGCACTCCCAGCGCGGTTCCTCCGGTCTGGCTGATTGAAAAGGATGCCGATGCCTGCCTGAAACGCGCAGATGGCTCCTGTCATCGGCATGGCGGGCGGCGCCACGGTTCGCCGACATCCCCTGCATTGCGGGACGCCACTGCCCGCATCGTCACTGCCCTCGCCGACCGCTTTGGCGATCATCCTTCCGTCATCGGATGGCAGATCGACAATGAACTGTCCGGCCCGTTTGGTCAGAACCAACACACCCATGATTCCTTCCAAGGCTGGTTGCAGCGAAAGTATGGCTCGATTAAGAATCTCAATGATGCATGGGGCAATCAGTTCTGGAACACGTTTTACACCAGCTTTTCGCAAATTCAGTTGCCCGCGACGCGCGATCCGGATTATGGCAATCCGCATCAGCACCTGGATGCATCGCGATTTTGGTCGTGGGCGTACGCCGATTTCGCGAAGATGCAGGCGGAGATTTTGCGGCCGAGAATTGGCAAAGAGCGTTGGATCACCACCAATTTCATGCCGTTCCATCTCGACTGCGATCCCAATGACTTTAAGGAGTCTTTCGATCTCACCACGTGGGACAGTTATCCAGTCACCGGCTGGGAGCGACATCCACATGATGAGACGTATCGACTCGCCGGGCCCAATTCCCTCGGGCTGGTGCATGATTACATGGCGAGTTACCACGACCGCTGGGCGTTGATGGAAGTTCAACCGGGGCAGGTAAACTGGAGCGGCATTCCGGTGCTGCTCTATCCCGGCGCGGTGCGATTGTGGCTGTGGACGGCGTTCGCGCACGGCGCGGAGTTCATTACTGTTTACCGATTCCGTCAGCCGCTCTGGGGGATCGAGATGTTTCACCACGCGCTGGTCGGTACCGACGGTGTCACGCCTTCGCCTGGAGGACGACAGTTTACGCAGGTGATCCATGAGGTAGCGAAGCTGGACCTGTCACGCGTCCCTGATCTGAAGGACGAAAAGATCTCAGCAAGCACGGTCGGACTGGTTTTCGATTTCGATCAGCTCTGGTGGTATCGCACGCTGCCGCAGGCAAAGCGCTGGAGCCAGCCGCATTTCCTGGAAATGTGGTATGGCGCGATTGCGCGATTGGGACTTCGCGTAAAGGTGCTGCGACCCGACCAGGATTGGCCGAGCGACTTGAAGCTGATCGTTGCGCCGGGATTACAGATGGTGGATGATGCACTCATCAAGAAGATGGATGATTATGCGACAGCAGGCGGAAATCTCATCCTCACCTGCCGCACCGCGCTGATGGACCGCACCGGGCAGATGTTCGAAGGACCGACGGCGCAGCCAATAGTCGATCTCATCGGCGCGAATATCGAAGCTTATGACGGCTTGCCTGAAGGATCATTCGGGCACATCGAAATGGACGGCAAGAAATACCGCTGGGGCGTGTGGGGCGATCTACTTTTTGCGCATGAGAACACGCGCGTGCTGGCGAAGTACGCGGATCAATTCTATTCCGGTGCGATCGCAGTGACGCAAAAACGTCATGGGAAAGGTCTAGTTACCTATTGCGGGGTGCATGCGGAGCACGAGTTCATCGACGCGTTAATCGAACACAAGACAGCCGAGGTTGGGATCAAGACTGAACTGATGCCCGAGCGCGTGCATGTCATCGCGAGGGGTCCGTACCGGATCCTGTTGAACTATCGCGATCAGCCCGTCACCGCGCCGGCGGCGAAGAAGGCGAAGTTCATCGTCGGTCACAGGACCGTTGAACCCGCGGGGGTGGCGGTGTGGGAAGAGTGAATGTGTCTTCCAATGGCACAAAGATTGTCCAAGGGTGTATTGCAGCTCAATCGTCCATCTACGTAAGAAGGCTTCATGCTCAGCAAAGCGAAGCATCTGGCGTTGGCGGCTGGACTCTTCGTTTCGCTCAGAATGACCACTACCTGCGAAATATTTCAGGTGCGATTAACCACGGGCAGCATGGGAAGCTTTTCAAGCTCTTTGTCCGAGATAAATCGCATAGAGTTCTGCGTCTTCTGGACGAACACCCGCAAAATGCACCTGCATGTGAACAAGCTGATCCTTTGGCAATGTGCTGCCGCCACGCCAGGTGAGCGGAGCGTCGAAAGAGTTGGCGCTGATGGGTTGGGCGTCTTCGACGGTATATCCCGGCAACGGTTTGAATGCGGAATCCAGCAGGGCAACACGAAGCTGCGAATGCTCGCCCAATCCGCCGGCATTGACGGTCGCAGTGACTTGCTCGTTCAAGGCGTGGATCGGAAGTGAGATCGCCATCGCACCGTCTTTGCGGAATGGTTTCAGACAGCCGAGCCGATCGCGATGCCAGTTGATCACTCGCATCCCGCTGCCACCAGTGCCGCGCCACAGCGAATACCAGTAAAGCGTCCGGTCCCCAACATTTTCCATGCCTTGCCCCTGCATCAATGAAGGTCCCAGGCCAACCGGTCGCTCGTGCTGTTCCCGCGCCGGGATGATGCGGAACCCTGGAATGGGCTCGTGGAAATGGAGGCAGTCATGCGAGAGTGCAAGTCCAATATCGATGACGGTCAGACTGCGATCTCCCGTGGGGTGCCCGTGCCACATTCCATATAATCCAACAATCACGTTGTCGCGATTCCAAAGCGCTGCACCAAGGTGAATCTCTTCGTACTGATGGGCATGATCTTCAGTCGCCGGGCCATAGATGCTTGGGCCGCGATCTAATACGGAGCATCCGCATGGCGAACCGGTCTCAAAGTCTTCCGACACAAACGTCACCAAACGGCGCGTGACAGTTGGGCGATGTGAAGTGAGCCCTCCTTGGCCGTTGACGTAATAGCGGCCGCGAAATTTCGTCAGGCCGCTCATTTCCAGAAAGGGTCCGACCGGGTTCTTCGATGATGACGTCCAACGTAGCCCGTCCGGACTGAAAGCGACACAGAACCGAATCTGGCGGCTGTAATACGCTTCGTACACCATCTTGTAACGGCGATTTGCGTCGGGTTCGTCCTCGTCAAAAATCACCGCGCAAGTAGACCAAAGCCCTGGCGCATCCAACTGGACGATATTGTTCTTCCGCGAACCATTGAACTCCACCAGTCCAAGTTCTGGCTTCTCCCATGTCTCGCCATCGCTGCTGGTGGCATAGCAGATGCAGCAGTTGGTGCGTTCATAATTTACGGTGTTTTGCAAAGGGCCATAGTTGCCGTTGTACCAGGCATGGAATTTATCATTGATTCGCAGCACGGTGCCGTAATACAGCAGGACCTCATCGTGCGAACCGGGTTCGCCCGGCGGAATCACCATTTTGGCGTTCCGGCCGAGGCGGAGATGAGTCTGCAGATGCTCTTGAAACGGAAATGCCCAGTCATCAAAACCAAAGCACACAGCCGATCGCAGTGCGATGGGCTGGGGCAACGAGGGAAGCAGTACATTTGCAGGAATCTCGGTCCGATTTTCAGGCATGATTTGCTCCGGTGGTTGACGATCCCATTTACAACGCGTCCGTAAGTGCGCGTCTTACATCCGCAGGTCGGCGAAGCAGCGCAGTTGCGTTCGTATCAGCTTCTCAGACGTTATCCGATGTTTCACTGTAAAACAGCTTTGCCAGCTGGAGAAACCTGCGATCCCGTTCCGCACGCCGTTCCTCCAGGGACTCTTTCGTGTACTCGTAAATGCCGCTTCCCGTTTTGGCGCCTAGATGCCCGGACTCCACCTTTTTTCGGAGAAACTCGGGCAACCGGGAATCCGACGCAATCTTTGGTGCAAGATTCTCGTACACACTTTTCCAGATATCCAATCCGCCGAAATCGTTGATCTCCAAAGGGCCGCTTGCTGCAAGACGAAAGCCCATGCTGCCACGAATTGCTTCGTCGATATCTTCGGCGCTGGCGATGCCTTGCTCGTACAGATGCCAGACCTCCCGGAGCATCGCAACCTGCACACGATTGACGATAAATCCAGGAATTTCCCGCGACAATCGCACCGGCCGTTTGCCAATCCGGGACATGAGCGCCATCGTCGTATCCATCGCCGGTGTCGACGTGTCCGGGCCAGGCACGACCTCAACAAGTGGCACGATGTGAGGTGGGTTAAACCAGTGCGTGACGAGCAGCCGATCGCGGCGAACCAGGTGATCGCTCATATCGGCGAGCCGCAGACTCGAGGTGTTGGTCGCGAGAATAGTGTCCGGAGAAGTGGTCGCTTCCAGGCGCGCAAAAAGATCCCGCTTGGTCTGCAGGTCTTCGCGCACCGCTTCGACGACAAATTGCGCGTTGGCAACTGCATCGTGTTCGGACTTCGCGAGGTGGATCCGTTGCAGAATCTGCGGGATGGGCTCTCGAGCGTCCAGACCTGCGTCACTCATCTGCTTCAGATTTGCTTCGATGCGCGACGGAAGCGCACTGAGGGCATCAGCCACCTCGTCGAAACAACGCACATTGAAGCCTGCCGCTGCGAACACCTGGGCGATGCCTGACCCCATCGTCCCAAGGCCGATCACCGCTACATCACGAATCACATTGTTCATGCGCCTCCTGCGAAGTCCTGCCCGTCATCGTCGCCGAATGGAGTGGTTCTTCGCAAGCGCGGGATGCAACGTGTCTGTGCAAATTGAAAAGCTATGCTCGATGAAGCCCGCTTCAACCGACCAGCAACTGCGGACCATTACCCGCTTCGCGGGAGTTGAACGTCGAGAACTGCGAACTGTTGATCAGATTCGTCAGCACCAGCGTGACCACCGTCTTCCCTGCCGCTTTTTGCGCCTGCACGTACGCCGACACATCCCATTCATACCAGCGTGCGGTGGTGTCGGTGATCGTGGTGGTGGAAAGTGCCGACCCGGAAAGGGCAGGACGGTTGTTCCAGGTCAGACCCGATTCGCTCCAACTCGTGCTGGGAGCACCGAAGACGCTGGTGGCAATGCCCGCGCCTTCCAGCGCACTAAGCTTTCCGAACAGTCTCAGCTTTGCAGTCGTGATGGTGGAAACCGCGTCAATGTGAAATTTCATATAGACCTGGCGATTGAAGCCAGACGACGCTCTTTTAACCGAGAGATCCGCCGCCGCGCCATAGTTGGTGGCGGCGTTGGTGCCATCTCGTACGTAGCTATCTGCTGTGGCATTCAGAAGCGTTCCGTCATTGTCCGCGATGTTGATTGTGACTTTGGAATGGATATCCGGCTCATACGCCGGATTCGGGGCGATGCTGAAGATGGCTGTTTCTGTTCCTTCGACCAGCAAGTCATCGATCGGCATGATGCCCACACTGGCGAACGTCTGGTTCGCGGGGATATCTACATAGGTGGAGGTGGTCTGCCCATTTCCAAAGCTCATCCCCGTGCCGGTGTAATCTTTGATCGGTGAAACCCTGCCCGGTGCTCGCGCGGTGCCGGAGACATTCAGATAGACACGCAAAGGAGTGGGCAGGCGCTCAGGTCGACCGACGACAAATCCCGTGCCCTTCGGACCAGCTTCCGATGCATTCGTGTTAAACGTGCCGATGGTCACGACGTTGGCGCCGGTGTCCATGTATCTTGCCGTGCCGAATCCCAGCCCGCCTGCCACGACAAAACGCTTCCCCGGGCCGTAGGCGAAACCAACACCGTCCCAATCGGTCTCTGAACCGAAGGTACTGCGCACTTTCCCACCGTCACCAAAGGAGTAGTCGGGCACGCCGTTGGCGGAATATTTCGCAAGTGCAAACTGTTCGTTCACTCTGCCTGCAACGATCAGTGAACCATCTCCATTTCGATGAATCTTGTCCGCCGCGCTGTTGGCGCCAAAACTGGTGATGACGAAGCTGTTGCCGTCGGTTCCGAATGAATTGTCGGCAGCTCCGGTAGGCAGGAAGCGCTGCATGGCGAAATTTCCGTTGCCCCCGCCTGCGATAACGATCTTGCCATCCGGTTGAAAGAGCAGGTCAGAGGCGCTCATTGCGAGGTTGCCGGGGATGGAGGTGAACACCTTTCCATCCTTATCGAAGGAGTTGTCGATAAATCCGTTGGTCTTAAAGCGAATCAGCGCAGCTCGCCCGCTGCCGGTTGCGGTCCAGCGGGTGCCGGCCATGACGATCTTTCCATAGTTCGGATTGGTTGCGGCAGTTCCGGTGTAGTCGATTGCAACCGAGCTTCCGCTGTCGCTTGAGTTGGATCCCAGATCGACTGAACGCCTTCCGTCGGTGTCAAAGGAATTGTCCCGCGACCCGTTGACATTCAGCCGACAGATGGCGAAATTGGTGTAAGGCTTGGTGAAGTTGTAATCGTCACCGGCGATGACAATCTTGCCGTCATTCTGTAGTGCGATGTCGTGAGGCGTCGCGGATCCGTCAAAACCCACATCCGTGAAGCCTGACTTGCCGAAGCTGTTATCAAAGCTGCCGTTGGGCAGGAACCGCATGATGGCGAAGCGAAAGCGGTCAAAGCCATAAGAGACGATCGTGTGAGCGCCGCCGGCAACAAGGATCTTCCCATCCGGCTGAACCGCGACCGCAGTTGCACCCGCCCGCGAATATCCCCCAACCGCGTGAATCATTCGGCCGTTCTTGTTCGGACCGAAGGAATTATCCAGCTTGCCGTCGATGGTGAAACGGGCGATGGCGAAGTGGTATTTTTCATTAGATCCCGTGCCCTTGACTACTTTCCCGACCACAATCGTCTTGCCATCACTCTGAACCGCCGTTGCGGCAGCCTGTGCGATATAGCCCTCGCCGAAGTCGACCACCGCCATTCCCTGGCTTCCAAAGGATGTATCCATCGCGCCGGCAGCAAAAAGCGTGCGCGTTTCGAGGGACTGGAACTGGGGAACGGACAATAGATTTTGAGCAACTGTCATGGAACTCCCTTGCCGGCAAAACAGATCAGACATAGGGAGATAGCAGCCCGGGAAGGTTCAGCCAACACGCTAAATTTTTCAGATTGGTGAGGTTACGTGAGACTCTGCACCAATGACGGCTTGGAATAGCGGAGTAGCGACTCAGCATCAACGATTCCGGGGATTTCTGTCAGGGGAAATGATTTACTGCAATTGTTCCACAAATGGCGGTCTCCGGCATTCTGGCTTATCGGACAGTGGAAATTATCAGTCAATTGTGTCGATAAAGCCCGGTGGGGATCCAACGGCCTTTTGCAGGGAGCATCTGATGATTCATACGATTGTGCGTTTGCTGGCGTTTGCGGCGGTGATGTTGGGGATGGCTGCCTGCAGCAGTGGTAAGAAGGAAGAGGCCTCCATCAAGGGGCTAACAGCGGATGATGCGGTTCGCCTGAACTCCGAGCATGGCACGGGTTGGAATTCTGAGGATCCGCCACTCACCGCCCAGACGCACGTGGCGGCAGGGGAACTTGCCGAGTCTCAGGGCGATCCATCGCGGGCCATTACTCAATATAAGAAGGCGCTCGCGATCGATCCAAAGACCAGCATTGCCGTGTATCGCCTGGGGATTGTCTACTCGCAGATCCGATCATTTGACGAGGCGATCGATGCCTGGAACACGTATTCAAAAATGACCGGCGGGGCGCCTGAGGCTTTCAGTAATCTCGGGTTTTGCTACGAGATTTCCGGCGACAAGGCGATGGCTGCGAATGTCTTCAATGAAGGGATCGCCAAATTCCCGAAACATCAAGGGCTGCGGGTGAATTATGGCATGCTGCTGGCAAGAAGCGGGAATATCGACGAAGCCAGGAAACAACTGTCGGAAGTCCTCACTGAAGCACAGGTTCATTATAACCTTGGATCGTTGTACGAAGTGCAAGGCCGCAAGGAACTGGCGAGGCAGGAATACCTGCAGTCCATCCAAGCCGATCCCAACTTCATCGATGCGCGGTCGCGGCTGGCGACGCTTGACCAGAATTGAGGTTATTGCGGATTTTGGAATGCGGATTGACAGTGATTTGCTACCTGATACGGGGGACAAAGCTTTATCTCGGAGGGCTTTACAGCGCGCCCCGGGCCCGATTGGTACTAATCTGGACTGATCCCGGTGGCGATTCTGTCGCGGATTATCGGAATTGCACCCTGCGCACCGGGTTTTCTGGGCGTGGTCGCCGAAATCTCTGTTCCGGTTATCTGGATTCACATGTACAGCTATGCCTGGTTCATCAGCTTCTTCCTCTCCGGCGTCAGCTATTTTCTGATGATGCAACTGGTTGGCAAGGAAGAGTCAAATTGCTGAGGCAGCATTCGCACTTTCCCTGGCGGGCGTAAACGCTGGAAATCTTTGGGTTTGCCTGTCGTCTTTACCTTCGGTTGCGGTTGCGTCGATCTGCCCAATCTGCCCGGTGAGCCGGATGTGGCGGATCTTTCTCGGGCGATTTTTTGCATATGTCCGTTGGTTATCCATCGTTACGTGTTGCGAGAAGTCGCGCATCTTTGACTCTGCCCGCCGCGTCTTTAAGATACCGCAGCCACGGAAACTATGAAGCATCCGGGAGTCCATGAGCCACTTTGAGGCTCTAGTCAGTCAGGGAGCATCGAAGCTGGTGGCAGGAGAAGCAGCGTCGTCATCCGATCGCTTGCCGACATTCGCTTGTCGGGCGTCGTTCTCCTGTTACTGCATCAATCATCCCTCGCCCGTAAAATTCAACACCGTCGCAACCAAGAACGCGCACTAGAGGAGTTACACCGATGATGTCGCAACGTGGAAAGAGCAAGATGGACAAGCGTGTCGTTTTCGCGGCGCTGGAGACCCTGGAAAAAAGACAACTGCTGACCAGCGTGCCCGGCGGATCGCAGTTCGAATTCCTGCAGTACGATGGCACCCGAGTGTCAGTGACCGTGGAAGGCCCAAGCACCGCCGTGCTCGAACTCATCGGTGCAACCGAAAACAACAATGGGAGTGGCGGACAGTTTGCCACGCTGAACAACATCCCCGGCATCTTTACGCGCGGCGGCGGTACGAACCCTGACCGCTTCGGCGGACTTGGCGGGGCAGATGGCGTCGAGCCCATCGACACCATCACCGGTGCCGACGACTCCTTGACTACTGTCGACGCAACGGCGATTGGTCGGCCCTTCCTCACCGCGCCGCGGGCAGCAATTCAATATGATGCGATGAGTTCCAACAGCGCGGGCAAGACCTATGCGATCTCCCTGCAGGACGCGGGCGATGCCAATCAGGTGTGGCTGACGAGCGTGAACTATACGTCGTCTGGTCAGGGAACGGTTGTCGCCGATATCGCCGGTCAGATCGTTGCCGCCACCCCCGGGGCGGCAGACACCACCGATATCCAGCAGATTGTCGCCGCCGACTTCATGCCCGGGGCGGACAACCTGCTTTATTTCATCGCCATCGTGAACGTTCCCCGTCCGCCTGCAGGTGGCGGAGACCCCACCGACACGGATGTGCCATTCCTCTACTATTTCGATCTGAATGCTCCAGACGCCTCTCTCGCGATCGGGTCTCGCGGGGCACCGATCACCTCGGACCCAGGCTCGTTTTCAGCTGATGTGGTCCCAGACGTTTTCGCGATGACCATGGACGATGACGGCAACATGGTGCTCTTCGTCACCGGCCGCGAAGCAGCCGGTAGTGGCGAAAATGCAACCGTCGCTGAACGGACCGGCCTCGTCGTGGTCGATGTGCCCGATTCCTCCGACCCCACACCACTTCCCGTTCAATTCACGTTGAACGACGTTCAGCCGGTGCTGCTGAACGGTGAAGCGGTCGAAGACCTCCGCGGAATCGAGGCAGTTCCGGGCGACGCCGGTTTCGTCTATGGCATCAGCGGGGATGCGGGCTCGGCGGTTCTCCTGCACGTGAACGTCAACACGGGCGTTGCCACAAACTTCGGCGGGCTTCCCGACCCTGACGACACGCGCGATACGCAGCGTGGCTCCGATCTTACTGATCTGGTATGGAACCCGCGACTGCTGAGTCAGTTCAACCAGATCGACGACAATCCAAACAACGATAACCGCCGCGGGGCGTTGATCGCCCAGGATCAGACCACCGATGAACTGGTGTTTGTGGACACC
>Ga0105047_10014341_pt1 | contig 12580 bp, 16 predicted proteins | sample MAT04_FD_78384 | JGI IMG/M metagenome (GOLD analysis project Ga0105047, IMG submission 78384) | Freshwater microbial communities from Lake Fryxell liftoff mats and glacier meltwater in Antarctica - MAT-04 (megahit assembly) | ecosystem: Environmental > Aquatic > Freshwater > Ice > Liftoff... | reverse complement strand
TCTACGGCGAGGGGGTTGTGCTGGGATTTGGGGCCGCGCTTTTGTGGGGCGAGGGCTTGGAGGTTGGCGGTGTTGCGTTCGCGGCGCCAGTCGGTCAGGAGCGAGGAGTAGAGACCTTCGCGGCGGAGGAGGGCGCCGACGCCGCCGGCACCTTTGGCCTGATCGGCTGCGGTAAGAATACGGAGCTTGTATTCGGCGGTAAAGCGTCGGCGCTGGGCTTGGGCGACGACTTCGGGATTGGGCAGGGGGGAGGGCCGCGCGGGGATCGAGTCAAGAGATTTCTGGTTGATCATGAGGAAAATCCTTCCCGCCCTGCTGTGTAATTAGGGAATGAAAAGTGTCTCAGTTATGTTGGCACGGAGGGGGCTGCCGGGCAGCAACCACATCTTTTCGCATTGAGAGGGAACCGTGTGGGAGGAAATGGCGGGCTTCCGCGAATACTTGTGCTTCGGTGAAAAGGTCGTGCTACCGAAATACCGCGTAGCGGTTTAGTCCAATACCCATTATGTTGTGCACTACATAATGGGTAACTTTTCGCGAGTGCCGAAGCCTAACGACGAAGCCAAGCCCCCAAAGTTGCCGAGGAGTCGAAGTACGGCGCAACGCGGAGCACCAACCGCAACCCTACAGCGCAGTCCGAGCTGCGAGGACTTGGGCGACAGCATCGTCGACCGTCGAAGCCAAGGCCGTTAGATGGCCCATCTTCCGCCCAGCCCGGGCCGAAAGCTTCCCGTACAAGTGAAGTTTCACCGCTGGAAAGGCGGCTGCCGCCTCCCAATTCGGCTCTCCATCGTTCCAGATGTCGCCCAGCAGGTTAGCCATAGCGGCAGGACGAAGCAGTTCAGTCGAACCCAGTCGCAGGCCGCAAGTGGCCCGCAATTGCTGTTCGAACTGACTCGTCACACAGGCGTCAAAGGAAAAGTGGCCCGAATTGTGCGGCCGAGGAGCGAGTTCGTTGATCAGCAAGCGCTCATCTTTCGTTAGAAAGAACTCAACGCACAAGACCCCAACCGCATCCAGTTGCTCCATCACCGCCCGAGCAATCGCCACCGCTTCGTTTCGCACCCGATCACTCACCCGGCCCGGCGCACGAGTAACGTCCAGAATGTGATTCTGGTGATCGTTCTCCACCACGCCGTAGTGAACAAACTCACCATCTGCCCCTCGCGCGGCAACCACTGAGACTTCGCAAACAAAATCAACCAGCGCCTCGAGCACACACTCCTGACCCTTCGCCCGCCGCCAAGCCTCCTCCGCTGCCGAAGCGGTGTAAAGCTTCGTCTGACCCTTTCCGTCATAACCGAAGCCAGCAGTCTTCAAAATACAAGGGGTACCCAACGCCGATATCGCTATTTCAAGATCGGCAAGGGAGTGGACCTCCCGAAATGGGGCCAACGGAAGGCCATGCTGAGAGAGGAAACGCTTCTCCCGAATCCGATTTTGGGTCGTGTGGAGGACTTCCCCCCGCGGACGAACAAGCGAGTACTCACTACATGCAGCCGCCGTCTCAGCCGGGACATTCTCGAATTCGAAGGTGACGGCCCGAACCTGCGACGCAAATCGGCGCACCGCGTCGAGATCCTCGTACGGAGCCACGATCTCCAGATCCGCCACTTGGCCAGTTGGCGTGTCGGTGTCTGGAGAATACGTATGTACGCGGTAACCCATGCGCCGAGCGGCGATGGCAAACATCCTGCCCAACTGGCCGCTGCCCAAGATCCCAACGGTACTTCCAGGCAGTATAGGGCGCGGCATCATGGCAACGTTTGCTCGCGAACCATATCCGACAGACCGCGACGATACGCATGCAGCTTGGACCGCAATTCCGGACGGGTCGTCGCGAGAATCTGAATCGCCAGTAAGGCTGCGTTGATCGCGCCAGGTTTGCCGATTGCCAGGGTACCAACCGGAATCCCCCCGGGCATCTGGACGATCGAAAGTAAGGAGTCCATGCCCTTCAGCGCATGACTCTCAATCGGCACGCCAAGGACGGGTACCGTTGTTTGCGCCGCAACCATCCCGGGGAGATGGGCGGCCCCGCCCGCGCCGGCAATGATCACCTGAAGCCCTCGGTCCTCCGCGGTACGCGAATACTCCGTGAGCAACTCCGGCGTCCGATGAGCCGAGACCACCTTGCACTCATGCTCTACACCGAAATGAGAGAGCATCTCGTCGGCATGGAGCATCGTATCCCAATCGGATTTGCTGCCCATAATCACGCCGACGAGAACATGCTCCATCATGCTGGGTTACTGGCCCTGGCCGAGTGAAAAGTCGGCACGGCCGTTAAACGTACAGAGACTCTCATACTTGACGAAGTCGTACCCGGCATCAAGCAGTGCCTGCAATTGAGCGATGACTTGTACGTGCGTCACTGGGCCGTTCTCCATCACCGAGGACATAAACCGGCAGCGCCAAGTATCGCAGGTCAAGGTGTCCGGAAAACCATTGGGCCACACTTTGACGCCGCGGTTGGACATCATCACCAGTTTCACTCCGTCGATCGCGACTTTCGAAAGCGCGTTCCCAAAGGCGTCCGGTGATTCAGGCACCAAGTTGATGAAGATGTCAACGCCGATCTGCTCCTTAACTTCCGGCACGTAGTGCGAAACCCGGTCAGTCAAATCCTGCGTCGGCCCATTGCTGTAACGCACGACTTTGAGCTTCTCCGGTTCCTTGCCCACATTGGCGGCTACAGCCTGCGCAAACTCTTTGGTGCCCACTTTCTGGGTCGAAACACCTTCCGTAAACACATCGTAGGTGTGGATCCCGTCTTCAAGCGTCCGAAGCCAGGCGTTGTGAACGCGCTCGGCGATATCGGCTTGACCGATGTGCACCAGCATCATCACAGAGCCAAGGAGCAACCCCGATGGATTGGCAAGGTTCTGGCCCGCGCGGCGCGGGGCCGATCCATGGATCGCTTCGAACATCGCATACTTCACTCCGATATTCGCCGAACCAGCAAGACCAACCGAGCCGGCAATCTGTGCGGCCACGTCAGAAAGGATGTCGCCATATAGGTTCGGCATCACGATCACGTCGAATATTTCCGGCGTATCGGCCAGCTTCGCTGCACCGATGTCCACAATCCAATGCTCGTTCTCGATCTGAGGATACTCGGGCGCGATCTCATCGAAGACCTTGTGGAACAACCCGTCGGTGAGCTTCATGATGTTGTCTTTCGTGAAGCAGGTAACTTTCTTGCGATTATTCCGAACCGCGTACTCGAACGCATACCGCACAATCCGCTCGCAACCGGGCCGGGACATCAGCTTCAGACACTGGTAAACGTCCTGGCTCTGACGATGTTCGATGCCCGCATAGGTATCCTCTTCGTTCTCACGAACGATGACGACGTCCATTTTGGGATGCAGCGTATCCACGTACGGGTGATAGGCTACGCAAGGGCGTATGTTTGCATACAGACCCAGCATCTTGCGGGTGGTGACATTGAGACTCTTAAATCCGCCGCCCTGGGGCGTGGTGATCGGAGCCTTCAAGAAAACCTTTGTGCGGCGCAGCGACTCGATCGCGCTGGGGTCAATTCCAGAAGAATTGCCGCGGAGGTAAACCTTCTCGCCGATTTCAATCGTTTCGATATCGAGGCGGGCACCCGCCTCCTTCAGGATATGGAGGGTAGCCTCCATGATCTCGGGACCGATGCCGTCGCCGTGGGCGACTGTGATGGGAGTATTCGTGGACATAAATTGAAACGATGCGTAACTCTCTACGATAAGTCCCTTGGCACTCGAACAGCAACTCCGGCCCCAAAACGCCTCCATCATTCCCCGACGAATGATCGTTTCTTAAAAGCGCACAAGCCGCTCTGCCACGGCACCAACGGGCGAGGAACTCGACCATCCTGCCACGCCGGAGCGTGTTCGTTGTGCGCGAGATTCTTAAAATGGAATGTCGTCGTCACACACGCCACCATCCCCTTGCTGAACCGATCCCAGCCTCCGGTTGAAGATGATGTTCGAATCCTCCCCCTTCGACGTTTTGGTGATCTCCAATTCCAATCCTCGAAGAGAAGCCAGATGGGAAGGCAGACTGGAAAACTGCGGCAGATTCAAACCGCAAACAATCAGGTCCTGTTTTACGTATTCGATCGTATTCTCAGTAATCGCGCGATACTTCCAAAGAAGCCTGTTGTGGAACGCGGCACCCATAATGCGCAAGGTCCATTTCAGCATCGGATTGCCGCTACTCTTGGACTGCGTCAACTCGACCTTATCGACCCGCACCTCATACCTTCCGTCCGGAATGGCGTTCCACGTCTCCTGTTCGGTCACCACCTCGTTCTGGTACATCTCGTCAAAAAAACGGAGATCCACCCGGGAGTCGACCATTATCCCGTTCATAGCTCTACCACCCGGCGATTGAAGTACACGTCCGATTTGTCGCCCTTGGTCACCTTGCCCACTTCTAGCCCAATCCCTTGCAACTCGCCCAAGCGGTGCCCAAGATGAGAAAATCGATCGAGCAAAAGACCGCAGGTCAGCAGTTCCCGCTTCGTGAAACGAATCGTATTCACGGTGATCACTCGACGCTTCCAGATCATTCGACCCGTTAGCTCTCCCGTCGCCACCCGCAGTCCATACTTCAAAACCGGGTTGCCAGTCGACGCCAGCCCTAGTTCCAAATCGGTAATCTGAACGCGGTATCGACCATCCGGAACCTCCCGGAAGGTGGGAACAAACGTCGTTTGCGAACTAAAGCTTGGGTTGAACCGGCTAAGGTCCATCGGATCTTGGACCGGGTCGGGAATCGAATCGAATAGGGAGACGAATTCAGGCATCACAATTACCTCCGCATGAGTTGGAAGCAACTATCGTGCCAATTCTAACTTATTGAAATCATTACCTGAAAAAGCCACAATCCCGATTTGGAACAAAATCGTGTCCCGATTTAGAACGGGACGTCATCATCGCTAATCCCGGCATCGAAGGGGGACCCCCCGCCGGAACTCGGCACCGAGGCAGCACGCGGAGCCGAAGACCGGGGACCAGACATCATCCGAGGCTCTTGATTGAACCCGGCATCTCCAACACCACTTTCGCCGCCCCGCCCGCCCAGCAGAATTACATCATCGGCCACGACTTCGGTCGAATACTTCTTCTGGCCATCCTTGTCTTCGTAGCTCCGCGTCTGCAGCCGGCCCTCCACGTAGACCTGCTTTCCCTTCGTCAGGTAAGGCGCCAAATTCTCCGCACGCCAGAAAATCACATTCGACCAGTCAGTCTCTTCCTTCCACTCACCGGTAGCCTGGTCCTTGTACCGACGGCCAGTCGCCACCGAGAACCGAGTCATTGATACGCCAGAGGGCGTAAATTTTGTTTCGGCGTCTCGGCCGAGGTTCCCAACCAGAATCACCTTATTGACGCTACGCGATGCCATAATCCTAGAACTCTAGCATAGGTCACACCATTGCAGCGCCCTTGTCCAGGACCATCGCTAGTACTGTTCAGAAATTCCAAACGTGAAATAAGTAAACTCCCCTGTTGCATCCCCATGAATCTGGTTCATAATACGGGTTATCCCCTGGCTGGCGGTGTGCTAGCTGGCGACCCGGTTGTCACCGTTAGGCTCAGGGAAATCGTGCATTTGAATTTGTGAGGGAAAGTGCGTCGTTTGCTTACGCTCAAACGCGACCCGCTCCGGCCCCTGCTGCTGGTCAGCTTGCCGCTTGTTCTTTGCCTGCCCGCTGTGGCACAGACCATAATGAACGGGAACGGTGGCCCCGTCCGTCTCTTTGGAACCGACATGGCCGTCTTTGAAATGAAGGAGGCGCGGCAAGATCTTCCCTGCCACGTCACCCCCTCGAACAAAGCCCTTGTTGGCTTCGACCTAAAGTTCCATTCCGGTTTTGAGGTAACCGTCCCGCTCAAAGAACTGGCGGGCCAGGAAAACCTGCTCACAATTATTTTCCGAGTCGCCTCCCTCGAAACCCCCGATAGCCCCGTCTATTTCACCCAAAAGGTCAGGGTCCCAGAAATAGAGGAATAGGCCAAAGGCGAAGCGTCACTCTATTGCGGCTTCGATCTTGGCGAAGGCAAGTACCACGTCGACTGGCTGATGCGCGATCGCGCCGAGCGGGTATGCTCCAACTTCTGGGACGTCGATGCCGCCCTCACGAGCAAAGAAAGCCAAATGGCCATGGTCATCCCGTCCCGGTCGATCCGAGCCTCCGATCACGAGAGCTTCAAGGACGAGCCACCCATTGAGCGGACTTCCAACGAAGAACCAATCAACGTAAAAATCCTGCTCAACTACGCCCCCCAGAACCCCCGAAGTACCGTGATGCGGTCGGTCGACACGACGGCGCTCGTCTCGATTCTTCGTTCCATTGCCCGTGAGCCGAAAATCGGGAAATTCTCCCTTGTCGCCTTCTCGATGGCCAGCCAACAGGTCCTCCATCGCCAGGAAAACGTTGATCGCCTCGATTTCCCCGCCCTCGGCGATGCCCTCAACAAGATGAAACTCGGCACCGTCGATCTCAGCAAGTTGGCCGTCAAGCACAGTGAAACCCAGTTTCTCAGCGATTTGATCCGTTCCGAACTCGGCGGAACGAACAAGGCCGAGGCCATCATCTTCGCCGGACCCAAAGTAATGCTCGAGCAGAACGTGGAAGCCGAGACTTTGAAAGAGGTCGGCTCCCTGGATTATCCGCTCTTCTACTTGAACTACAACCTCTATCCGGCCCAGATCCCGTGGCGCGACTCCATCTCTCACGCTGTGAAATACTTCAAAGGCCAGGAGTACACTATCAGTAAACCGCGCGATCTCTGGTTCGCTACCTCGGAAGTGGTAAACCGTATCGTGAAGACACGCACCGCCCGGCTCGCTCAGAATTCACCGACCCAGTAGACTTCACGATATTCGCAAACCGCGGAAACGGCTTCCGCTCGCTTACGTCAACCTCAATAGAGGAATTGTTCAGGGAATCATGAAGTTTGCTATCTACTCTCTCTTAGCCCTTTCCGCGCTCCCGTTGGCGGCTCAACCCTCCGATCCCCAGCGACTTGCGCCGTATGTCCCTTCGCCCAAGGAAATCATCGAGCAAATGCTCGAATCTGCCAACGTAAAACGAGGCGAGGTTGTCGTCGACCTCGGTTGCGGAGACGGCCGAATTCTCATTACCGCCGTCCAAAAGTTCGGCGCAAAAGCGGTCGGGGTGGAACTAAACCCCAAGCTGGCAAAAGAAGCTACCGAGATGATCGCCCGCCTCGGACTCCAAAATCACGCCAAGGTCATCCGCGGCGACATCTTTGAAGTTGACCTCACCCAAGCCGACGTCGTCACCCTCTACCTAACGACCAATTTCAACGAAAGGCTCCGGCCGAAATTCGAGCAATCGCTTCACCCCGGAGCCCGCGTCGTGTCCCACGATTACGGCATCCGTGGCTGGAACCCCGTCGATGTACGAGAGGTCTTCGTCCACAATCGCCGGCACAAAATTTACCTATATCAAATCGGACCCAGAAAAAAATAGTCGCTTCGCGGTAGCCTGAGAGGATGTCAAAATTTGATGTGGTCGGTGTCGGCCTCAATGCGACCGACACCCTCCTGCTGGTTCCCAAATTCCCGGCCTACGCCGGCAAAGAACCTTTCGTCGAAGAAATGTTCTCTCCCGGAGGCCAAGTCGCCAGCGCTATGGTCGCCTGCGCTAAACTCGGCCTGCGCGTAAAATACATCGGAACGATGGGCGACGACGAGCGTGGCCGCATCCAGTGGGACAGCCTCCTCGGCACCGGAATAAACCTCGACGATGTCCAAGTCCGACGGGATTGTGCCAACCAATCCGCCTATATCGTCATCGATCAATCCACCGGCGAACGCACCGTCCTCTGGCGCCGCCCCGATGGCCTGCGCCTCGAACCCGAAGAGATCCGTCCCGAAATGATCACCGGTGCCCGTCTCCTCCACATTGATGGCCACGACACCCCCGCCGTTGCCCGCGCCGCCGAAATCGCCCGCGCTCACGGAATCCCCGTCACCGTCGACGTCGACACCGTCTACCACGGCTTCGATCGCGTCCTACCCAACATCGACTACCTCATCACCAGCTCCGAATTTCCGCCCCAATGGACCAACGAACGCGATCCCTTCCGCGCCCTCGTCATGATCCAGCAGGAGTTCGGCATGAAGGTCGCCGCCATGACCCTCGGTGCTTTCGGCGCCATCGCCCGCATGGATGGCGAATTCGTCTACTCCCCCGCCTTCATCGTCGACTGCCTCGACACCACCGGTGCCGGCGACGTCTTCCATGGCGCCTTCTGCTACTCCGTCCTCGAAGGCTATAGTCTCCGCGACTCCCTCGACTTCTCCAACGCCATGGCCGCTCTGAACTGCATGGAAATCGGAGCCAGAGGCGGAATCCAGGACGCCGCCGCCGCCCGCGCCCTCATCGCCTCCGGCCAACGCCGCAGCAAGAAAGACTTCGTCCAAAGAGCCTCCTCCTAACCCAAAACAACCCATGATTCCTCTTCGCGACACCCAACCGAGCTACTCCTTTCCGCTGGTCACCATCGGCCTGATCGCTCTCAACGTGCTCGCCTTCCTCTACGAGTTCTCCCTCGACGAATTCTCCCTCAACCATTTCCTACTCGAATACGGCTTCGTCCCCCGCCACTTCCAATGGGTCGACATCATCACCGGCATGTTCCTCCACGGCGGCTGGCTGCACCTCATCGGCAATATGTGGTTCCTCTGGATCTACGGCGACAACGTCGAAGACATCCTCGGCCACTTCAAATACCTCCTGTTCTATCTCCTCTGCGGGGTCGCCGCCACGCTCCTCCAATACCTGTTCACCCTCGACTCCCGCATACCCACCATCGGCGCCAGCGGGGCCATTGCTGGCGTTATGGGAGCTTATCTCGTTAAGTTCCCCCACTCGAAGATCGTCACCCTCGTCCCCATCATCATCTTCTTCACCACGATGGAAATCCCCGCCTGGCTCATCCTCGCCTATTGGTTCGTCCTCCAGTTCTTCAGCGGCGTCGGCGCGGTCGGCCAATCCCATCTCAACCAAAGCGGAGTCGCCTGGTTCGCCCACATCGGCGGCTTCGTCGCCGGCATCGCGCTCATTCGCCTCCTCCGCCCGAAACAACGCTACGGCTCCCGCCCAGACCTCGCATGGTAACCATCCTCTTCTACACCCGCGCCGGATGTCACCTCTGCGAAGTCGCCGAAAAGACCCTCCGCCATGCCCAAGCTGAACTCGGCTTCGCCGTCACCGTCGTTGACATCGATTCCGACCCCACCCTCCGCGCTCTCTATAACGACGACGTACCCGTCACTCTCCTCCCCAACGGCCGACGCTTCCGTAACTTCTTGGACCCCATTGAACTTCGCCGGCAACTCTCCCTTCTCAAGACGCATCAGGCCTAGTCTTACCGTGTAGGGCAAGATCCTCCACGGCCGAATCCGCTCACTCTCCATTGAGATGATCCGCGAATGCCCGCTCAGCCAGCGCGGCATCTAAACGATGATCGTCACGAGCGCCGTCATCCCCATCCCCGCGCCTGGACAAAGCCGCCCTTCGTCACTGTAGCTGTCTCCGTCGACGGTCTGGCGAAGGATCACAACCTCCGCCGCAAACCCGCCACCTACGAAAAAATCCTCAAAAACATCACCGACACCAAGGTCAATATCCATTGGACCGTCGTCAACCAGCGCATGCAACAGCCCGGCTACCTCGACCAGTGCGTCTCCTTCTGGAACGCTCGCCCCGAGGTCAACAAAATCTGGATGAGCGTCTACACTCCCCAACGCGGCGAAGTCAGCCCCGAAATCTTCCCCCCGCCAGCCGCATCAGCCTGGCCGGCCAAAATCTCCGCGCTCTCCCGCCGCTACCCCAAACTCCTCGTCCCCGACGGCATGGCCAAAGCCTTCCTCGTCCCGCCGACCCCGACTGCGCCCAGTGCGGCTGTTCTTATGTCAGCCGCACTCCACTGGATTGGCGGCGTTAGGGCCCTCGGCCCGCGCCGTCTCAAACACCTCGTCCAAATCGAACAACCCTAGCCTTCGTTTTCCAGCGGAGTCACCGGATCAATGAACGGCCACGTCAACATCCCCAGCACGTACACGCTCGCCATGATCGAAATGAACAGGTTCCAATCGTTGTTCGTATTGCGAAGGATAATCCCCCCCATCACCGGAGCCACGAATCCCGCAATATTGCCCATCATGTTCATCGATCCCGACAGCGTGCCAGCATACTTGCCGCCCACGTCCATGCACGCGCCCCACGCATTCGGCATCACCAGATCGTTGCAGAAGCTCGACAGCCCCAGTCCCACCATCGCCCATAGCGGATCCTTCACCTGAATCGCGATAAACATCATCACCGCCGCCCCGCCGAAGCCAAACGTCGAAATCGCCCGCCGCGACTTGCCGATATTATTCCATCGCCGCGATAGCTTTGTCGAAAGGAACCCGCTCGTCAACGACCCCACGCCACCCAGGAACAGCGGCAAAATCGCGTAGTAGCCGCTCGTCATCCGATCGACGCCGTGGTACTCCTGCAAGTACGTCGGCAGCCACGTCGGGTAGAAATACCAAGGAAAGCTTAGTAGGAAATACTGCAACCACAGCAGCCAAACGCTCTTCGAAGTCAGCATCTTCCCCCACGGCACATCGCCGTGCCCCGACGAAGGATGCGCCGTCGCCGCAATCAACTTCCGCTCCGCCGCGTTCACTTCCGGATGCTCCTGCGGATTATCTCGGAACCACCGATAGAAGAAGAACGCCCAAACGCTTCCGACCATACCGAACACGGTAAACGCCATCCGCCAATCCATCACCTTGAAGATCCAGTTCACCAGCGGCGGCGTGAACGCCCCGCCCCACCGCGCTGCCATCCAAAGAATTCCCTGCGCGCGCACCCGCTCTTCCAGCGGCAGCCAAGTCGAAAATGCCTTCGTGATGTTCGGAAAGCATCCCGCCTCCCCCGCCCCAAACAGGAAACGCGTCGCCAACATCGACCAGTAGTTAAACATCCACCCCGTCGCCGCCGTAAAGAAACTCCACCAGATCACGATCCGCATCAAAACTTTCCGCGGACCCATCCAGTCCCCCAGCCATCCGCCGGGAATCTCAAAAAGAGCGTAGGCCACCGCAAACGCGCCAAACACGTAACCCATCTGGGCCTTGTCCAATCCCAAATCTTTCGATATTTCGGGCGCGGCCATCGAGATGCAAACTCGATCGATATAGGCCAGAATCGCCAGCGTTACCGCAAACCAGATCACCTTCCGTCGTGCGTTGCTCGCGGGCACCGCGGTTTCCCATGTAGTTTTCGTTGTTGGTTGCATCAATGCGCCTCAGTTCCTTGATCTAGCCCCTCGCAGAACAATCGAGAGAAGAAATAGTAGACAAGAGCACAATCTTATCAGTGATCCGGGGTAGCTTTTTTCGCAAAAGAAGTTTATAACCAATTGGTAGGTATAGTAGTGCGAAGTTCTCGAGCGATACAAGTGTACAAGCGGTTCGGCCTAGTTTTGGTCGCGACCATGGTCGGCGCATATGCGGCGGTGAATCTAACCGGACAGCAAGGCGTCTCCGCGCTCTTCGGCAAGTGGAATGAGCTCGAAAGGATCCAACATGAAAACGCCGCTCTCGCCGGCAAACTCGAAGAACGCAAGGAAACGCTTCGCATTCTCAAAGGGAGCCCCGTCCAGCAGGAACTCGAAATCCGCCGCAGACTGAAGCGCCTCAGAAAGGGCGAAAAAATCTACGACGTGCACGACCCCGAGCCCGAGACCGTTAAATAACCTAGCTCGTCAACTGCCGCCACGCATCATCAAACAGCGTCTGCGCCGCCTCCGCCGTCCGTGCTTCCACCGCCAAACGCAGCAGCGGCTCCGTGTTCGAACTCCGCACATGCAGCCACCGGTCCGCCCAACTCAACTTCAACCCGTCCATCCGGTTCGTCTCCGCATCGGGAAAACCCTCTTCCAACGACTGCATCAACGTTCCCAACCGCCCGTGCTCAAACGCCACCTTCCCGCTCAGCCGCGTATACCGCGGTAGCTCCGCTACCAGCTGCGACACCGTCTTCCCCGTCTCCGCCATCAAATCCAGCACCAGCGCCATCGCCGTATAACTATCCCGGCACAAATGCACCGCCGGATAGATAATCCCGCCCGACGAACCCTCCCCACCGATCGCCGCCCCCACCGCCTGCATCATCTCCACCACGTTCGCCTCCCCCACCGGCGTCCGATACACCTTCCGCCCGTGTGCCATCGCGATATCGTCGATCGCCGCCGAAGTCGTCAGATTCACGACCACATCCCCCGGCGTGTACGCCAGCGCCCGATGCACCGCCAACGCCAGCACATCGTCGTTGTCCAAAACCTGCCCCGTCTCATCGCAAACCGCCAACCGGTCCCCGTCCGGATCCTGCCCAAACCCCACGTCGGACCCGCTCCGCCGCACGAGCTCCGCCAACTCCGTCAACGTGTCCGGCCGCGGCTCCGCAATCCGCGGAAACACCTTCGTCGGATCCACCGAAATCGCCTCCAACTGCGTCCCCAAAACACTCTGCAAAAAACGGACCGACAGCTCCGAACCC
>Ga0105047_10014338_pt1 | contig 12581 bp, 12 predicted proteins | sample MAT04_FD_78384 | JGI IMG/M metagenome (GOLD analysis project Ga0105047, IMG submission 78384) | Freshwater microbial communities from Lake Fryxell liftoff mats and glacier meltwater in Antarctica - MAT-04 (megahit assembly) | ecosystem: Environmental > Aquatic > Freshwater > Ice > Liftoff... | reverse complement strand
TCAGGGTTGGCCGTCGACGAGATCGCTGGTGGGACAGTCTCTCTGGGGTATTTCTCCGCTTGGCGAAACCTTGTCACTTCTAGCGGATCGACGTACGTGATGTGTGCGAACCTCATCAAAAGCCCATAACAGACTCATCTCGATCCGTGCTCGCTTCGGGAGGGTGATAAGTTTCAGGCGTGACTGAACTGTTCGCATCCTTCGGGAGACAACGCCGTGGTGATCAATCTCGTATCTCGTTTTGTCTGCACCGGCGGCTTGCTCGTCGTCGGGTTTTCGGTGCTGGCCGCAGCGGCTGAGGCAGGCTGTAATTGTGGCCGGGGAGGCTCCGCTGTGCATGGTCCGGGAGTGGGTCCGTCCGCTGGAGGTGGCCTCTCGTACGCGTTTGGAGGAATGGGCTCCGGAGGATTTGCAGATCCGCAAGGGTTCGGAGGCCCGCCCGCACATGGGTTGCCGATGACTCCCGACGTGGCACCACCTCCCGGCACTCTGGGCCGGACCTACCAGCGACCGATGCGACCGATTCCGGTCGACAAGCATCCGCGCATCAGTATCGTCGATGTCCGCGCTCCGGGGGCAACCGCAGTGAAGGTGTACGGCACGAACGAGTACCGGACCAAGGACAGTTTCGCGGGGTTCCAGGATCGCAAAGACCCGTCGGTCTGGCGGTTGGAATCCGAGCCGCTGGTCCCCGGTGTCCCGCATATTTACCGCGTCGTGGCCAAGTACGGAGACACGGCCCAAGAGAAATACATTCGTTTGGTGCCGGGTCGGATCGTGACACTGGAGTTTTAATTCCTGACTTAAACACTCTGAAAATCCGACAGGGGGTGACGCTGGTCACCCCCTGCTTATTTTGAGTCTGAGGTCACTTCCGGGAAGTCATTTCCGAGAGTTGGCATAACCCGCCCGCGTCGACTGGACCCCCCTTGGTCCGGACGAACGCTGGCTCAGGCAGCTAGTCGAAAGTATGTGCCCCGACGCTTCGCTGATGAGGCGCTCGATGCCTGCGCAGAGGGTGTTCCATTCCCGCCCGCCTCACTCCGGAATTCCGCTCTCGAAGTACCACTTTAATAGTTTTCGAAATGGCGGCGAAAGGTTGTCGCCGGGCTGGGAGAGTTGCTGGATCAACTCGTCTGGCGAGTACAACTCCAGTCCGGCTACCTCCTCGGCATGAGGGGTCAATGGGGCGTCTGTCACGACTCGGTAAAGCACAGTATGTTCGTAAGCCGTCTCGGGACTGGCGGGGAGTTTGACCGCAAACTCCAGTTCGAGATCGAACAGGCCCAGTTCTTCTCCCAGTTCGCGAATCGCAGCAGCCAGATAGTCCTCACCGCTGTCGAGATGACCAGACGCAGACGATGTGAGCGAACTGGGATATTGGTCTTTGCTCGCCGAACGGCGTTGGGTTACGAGCAGGCCATCGAAACGAAAGACCCAGACGTGAACCGCCCGATGGAGCATGTTGTGAGCGTGCACTTCGGCCCGGCGGGCCTGGCCAATGACTCGGTCCTCTGCATCGCAGACATCGAAGAGTTCATCGGGCGATTGCATGGCGGGGGCTCTGGGAACAAGTTGGGAATGGACCTCGCGTCATATTACCCGCCCCGCATATTTTACGAGCCCGCCGCGTCAGCCAGCAACTTGGGCGCGTGTGCGTCACAAACTTCGGTGCTGGCTGGACTCTGCTGCTTCTCCCCCGCGGTGACGCCCATCTTGACCGTCACGCTGATCGAGGGGGCAAGGGAGCCGGAAAGGCGCCACCGACGTTTAGACAATCATCCGACTTGGAGCAGATTCAGAAATCGTCTTCCGTGAGAACAGCAGACAGGAACGTCTGCTCGACTGAAGTCGGACAGACATGCTTGTCTGTATCGACTGAAGACAGATTCTGAATCTGCCCGAGGCCACAGCGACCCGTTGAATCGCGATCCCGGTGCGAGCCCCTTCAAAACGAAACAGGACGGCTGCGAAATTTCGCAGCCGTCCTGATCGTCACTGTCGCAGCCGGCCTCCACGCACTACGGCGTCTCGGCCCATCGTCCCTGAGTGTTGACCCCGGTGAAGAGGTGAGTTGGTGTGGTGTGGAGCCCGGTACTGATGTGCCCCACGAAGCCCTTAGAATCGGCGACCTTGAACGCGGAGGACAGTGGGCCCGCTGCGACGAGGTGAGACATCCGCAGCTGGTTCTGGGACCAACCGAGGAGCTGGAATCGGATCGATCATGGGGGCAGGTTGCTCGATGATCATCGGTTCTGGCCGAGCGGTCTCGTACTGAATCGCTGGGGCACCGAGGTCGCTGTTGATGACATCGCCGTGGAAGACCTGGCCGGTTTCGCAGGTGTCGCAGGGAGCTTGCGGCACCAGGCGGCAGACTTCGTAAGGAACCTGACGGCAGACGGTCTTGGGGACCATTCGGGTGTAGCAGACGGGTTCGTTGCGAGTCACGCAGCGGGCCACTTTGTGAGTGGTGGTGTACGGCACTTGACGCGAGACACAGTATGGCACCTGCCGGGTGCGAATTTCGTTCAGCATGCGGCACGACTGGACGGGAATCTGACGAGTCAGGTTCTCGGTCACCATGCGACAGGTCTGGTAAGGCACCCGCTGAACTTTGTTTTCCGTCACATAGGAGCAAACCTGGACCGGTACGTTCTCGCAGACTTCCTGCGAGACCATGCGGGTCACTGTGTACGGAATCGTCTCGTTGATTTGCTGAGGCACCGTGCGGCAAACCGTGATCGGGCAGTTCTGACGCACAACGCGGCAAGTGTAGGTGGTACAGGGCACCTGACGCTCGCACACCTGTGGGCACCAGACCCGGCGGCAAGTCGAGTAGCCGGGACATTGCACCATGCACATCCGAGGACAACCGGTACAAGGATCGAACGACAACCGGGGATAGACTGGGCCGGGAAGGTTGACTTGCTGGGTCTTCCATACACCGGTGACTTGGCGAACAGTGCGGTAGGTCGTGACTGGCTCACGAACCGTGTAGCAACGTTCCTGGTTAATCGTTTCGTTCACTTGCTTGTAGACGGTGCGGCAAACTTGGCGGCTGAGAGTCTCGGTGACCGGCTTGCAAATGACTCGGCGAACTTGGCGGTTGACAGTGTGGGTCACCGGGCGACGCACCTGGTAGCAATGCTCGCGATACTGGGTCTCCATGACCGGCTTCTGAACACAGTAATTCTCGGTGCGGTAACTGGTCTCGTAGACCGGACGCTGCACAGTGTACTGCACTTCACGCACAGCTTGTTCCGTCACAGTGCGGTAACACGTCTGGGCCACATCTTCGTAGACGATGTCTTGAACCTGACGGTTACAGGTCACGGTCTGTGGTTCCCACACGGTTTCATTGACCGTTCGATAACAGGTCTGACGCTCCACTTTACAAGCTGTGTAGCATGAACTCGGCTGACAAGCCGAGACGGGGCAGCAGCGATAGTTGGCTGCACCGCAGAACCAACCCGCTTGTGCGGACGAGGCCATGGCTGCGAGGCAGGTCATGGCGACCAAGAGAAAACGTTTCATTGCCGGGTGCTCCGACGAACCATCGAGCCAGCGATCCGTGCGATCACGCTCGCCAGCGATCCATACTGTCGAGGGGGAGTTCGAATCTCAACACAAACTTGAGTGAAATCGGAACTCGATCACTTAATCCTACCTCTTTGCATGTTGCAGAAAGAGAAATCCGTCCACTTTTTGCGACAGGAAAGGGGAGCCAAATGGCAACAACCGTCAAATCCGACAAGGTTCCCCCAGCTTGTGCGGATGGTGTAGTCGGCGTGATTGAGCGAGCCACAGAACAGACTTCACGCCGTCAGGCCGGATGTGTCACACGTGACAGTCGGTCTCTTTGCATTGGATTCTTCTTTTCCCGACCGCGTCGCCGTAGGGAATTCTAGTGGGTACGATCCACCGACCCTTCCGATGTCCACACACGGTTGGACGGTTGGAAGTTCCCCCCTCGCGAATCTGGAGGTTCTCGCCCGAATTCGATAGAAAGGGGGCTGTGGACGCGGCGGTCGGATCGTGTCCCAAGACCGCAGTCACTCTGCCAGGAGTTTCAAATGTTGCGCCGCATTGTTTTGTTTGGGCTGGTGGCTGCCAGCTGCCTGTGTGGGCTTGCGCCCGCAGAAGACCAGGCTCCCTCGCGGATGTTGTTCATTACACAGAGTCCGGGGTATCGGCACGGGTCGGTCAGTCGCGGCAAGCAAGGTCAATTGGCCGCCGCCGAAATCGCCATGATCACATTGGCGGAAAAGACGAAGCTGTTCACGGTCGACTTGACCCAGGACTGCCGTCACGATGTGAACAAAGCCAGCCTCCAGAATTACGACATTGTGGCGTTCTATACCACTCTGGAACTGCCGATCGCGGAAGCCGACCGCGACTATTTGTTCAAGGAGTGGGCTCAGCAGAAAGGGCACGGGATCATGGGATTCCACTCCGCGGGTGACACGTACCACGACTACGAACCGTACTGGGACATGATGGGCGGAACCTTTATCGGCCATCCTTGGAATTCGGGGAACACCGTCACGTTTACGGTTCACGAGCAGAACCCGCTCACCAAGTCTTTCGGAACCGAGTTCGTCATCAAGGACGAGATCTACATGTACCGCCATTGGCAGCCGGAAAAGTGCCGCGTGCTGATGAGCCTGGACTACTCCCAGAGCCCGACCGGGAGCGACATCCCCACCGAGCATGGTTACCACGTTCCGCTTTGCTGGATCAAGAATGTCGGCGAGGGGAAGCTGTATTACAACAACCTCGGCCACAACGAGACCTCTTGGGTCAACCCGGCCTACCTCGATTCGATCACTCAGGCGATCCATTGGATTCGCGGCGAAGTCGATGTCGACGCGACTCCCAACCCGGAGGTCTCAAAGGCCCAGGAAGAGAAGGCCCAATTGGACTTCGTGGTGGGCGGGTTCAAGTCTAACCAGAAGAAGTAGATCGCCAATTTGTTCGTCGATTGAAAGCCGACCGGTGGCCACCGGTCGGCTTTTCTCTGGAGAGATCGCTTGTCAGAAAACACGCTCACAGGCTTGTTCATCAGTGGTGACTTGATGCTCGGCGTCCAGGTGCTAAACGCCCTGGGAGCCGTGTGTGGGGATGTCCAACGCGCCATGTCCGGACGCGGGTTGATCGAGCGGCTGACGAACCAGCCTGTCGATGTGCTGGTCCTCGATCTGGAAGCCTCGGACCTCGACTTGGATGCCATCGGCGAACTGACGCGCACCACCGGAAAACCGCTGACCGTCGCGTATGCTCCCCATGTCGCCACCCAGCGACTCCAAGCTGCAGCCGATGCCGGATTCGCAGCTGTACTCAGTCGAGGACAAGCAGCGAGTCAATTAAAAGCCGTGCTGGAGAGCGTACTGGCCAAGCACACACGCGCGACGTAGGGTGGGACCAGCCGCTTGGGGCGCGCCGACCCACCATCATGGGCAACACCGACATATCGGGCCCGCAATCCAGAACGACCTCGCCCCACCCACGCAGATTTCTCTGAGCCTCAGTTCAAGCGGATGTCTCCAGACTCTTACCATCTATGACTCAACGACAGTCGTCTTCCCGTCCCCTCATCCGCATCGCCTCGCGGGCCAGCCAGCTCGCGCTGTGGCAGGCCCGGCACGTTTCCGATTTGATCCGCGCGGCAGAGCCAACCGTGACGGTCGAGATCGTCGAAGTCAGCACGACGGGTGACCGCGACCGATTCTCAGCTCTCAGCCAGATGGGCGGCCAGGGGGTCTTCACACGCGAGGTTCAGGCAGCTGTCATTGATGGCCGCGCCGACTTGGCCGTTCACAGCTTGAAGGACTTGCCGACGGTCGCGACCGAGGGGCTGTGTCTGGCGGGCGTCCCGGAACGGGCTCCGCGGTTTGATGCGTTGGTTTTGCCGCACGGGAAGCCAGGCACGCTCGCTGACCTTCCACCGGGGGCCAAGGTGGGCACCGGCAGCCTCCGTCGTCGGGCCCAACTGCTCCACTCGCGACCCGATTTGAAACTCGAAGAGGTCCGGGGCAACGTCGAGACCCGCCTCCGCAAAGTCGATGACGGGGAATACGACGCGATCCTGTTGGCCGAAGCCGGTTTACGGCGGCTCGGAATGGGCGATCGAATCAGCGCCGTGCTCGCCCCTCCGCTGGTCTACCCAGCAGTCGGTCAAGCGGCACTCGGGTTGGAGTGTCGCAGCGACGACGAGTTCACCATCTCGATCCTGACCCGTTTGACGGATCGCTCCACGATGAGCGAAGTCCTCGCGGAGCGGGCGTGCCTGCGCGAATTGAAAGCGGGCTGTCATGCTCCGGTGGGGGTCTTGACCCATCTCGAAGGAAACCGCCTGACGCTCGAAGGGGTCGTCCTCAGCCAGGATGGCCAGGAACGCATCTCCGCTCAGGCGACCGCCTCAGCCGAACACGCCGAGGCCATTGGACGCTGCGTTGCGCAACTGCTTTTGGCCGCGGAAGCGGAGCGGTTGATGGGCGACACGGTGAGATAGCCAAACCGGCTGAGGGAGTCGTCTGTCGCTCCGCGTAAGAGCGTTCTTTCGCGGAGCGACAGACGACAGTCCTGGCCGAGGCGGGGACCACCCGGAGACCAAAGGACTACTCCCTCTCCACAGCCCGGTCCCCGTGGACCAGCCGGTTGAATTCCTCGGGGTCGAACGCATCGGGGTCTTGGGACTCTAATAGTTTCTTGATGGCAGCGGATTTGAGTGGGGCTTGCCGGGGAGCGCGAGGAATCCGTTGACTGGGGGCGGGTTCCTCGGAGTCCACCGTCTCAATTTCGGAAGCAGTCTCGGGCTCGAACTCACTCGACATTTCGGTGGGCGGCTCCTCGCTGGCAACCCCTTCAGTGGTTTTCGTTTTGGGGCGAATCATGATGATCGGTCCTCCCTGGCGCTGTTCCTTCGGCCGTCTCCGAATCCCGGCCTGGTTGTTCTGCTCTTGAGCGACCTGGGCGACCCACGCCTGGAGACTCGCGTACTGAGCGCTCCCCTTCGAACCTTGAAAGAGCCCACGATGCGGTCCGTCGGCGCTGCGGGCCTTCACCAGCAACGGACTCATCTCCGGAGTTTCGATGTCGATGTATTTGAGAAACGTCTGAAGATTCTGTTCGGAACGAGCCCCTTTTGTCAGTTTAAAGGGGCTGAGGGCGGACGCTCCGTGGCACGCCCCGTTGCCACATTTATTGAGGGCCAGCCGCTGCACATGTCGGCTGAATTCGAGCTGAGTCTCGACCGAGACGACGGCCCCCGCCTGGACCGGTCGAGGCATGACCGATTTGGCGGGTGCTTCTTTGTCGTCTGCGGCTCGCCCGAGAGCAGCCTCAACTCGTTTCAAGAGGGCGACAGCCTCCTTGCGAGTCGGTTCAAGAACCAAAGCCGACTGCGCTTCGAGGCTCGCTTCCTCCAGAAGCTGATTTTGTTCACACCACCTTCCGAGGTCAAGATGGTCGCTCGCAGTGGGCTTGTTGTAGGACTCGCGGATTTGCTCATACGCCTGCGTCAACGTGGGCGCAGCTGTGCGGACCTCTGAAAATGGGAGGACGACCACTCCCGCTTGCGTCTCCACTTTATAGGCGGCGGCCAGCTCGGTCACGATGCCCTGGTACACCCGACCTGTTCCGAGCACGATGCATCCGGTGGTCTGTTCCGAAGCTTCGTCCGGAGCAGGATTGGCAGCGAATGGGGCGAGCGGCTGCATCGTCTCGGCCGGGGCCACCTGGCCAGATCGAGCAGTCTCCTTGAGCGGCCGAGCGGGAACCGGGCGGGTCTGCGGAGATTGGGACAGGCTCTGGGATACGAAGACGCTCAGACAAACCGTCCCGGCAGCCCCCCACCCCACCAGCCAGCGCACTCGATTGGCGGCCATGACTCCACTCCATTTGACGGGATGTCCCACCCACAGGGCGCACACCTCTCGCCGACGAGAATCCATTCCGTCGTTCACGGGGGCGGGAGTGTAAGGCGGATCACAAAAATTGGGCAATATCGGAGTGCTCGAGACAGAAAAATAGCCGATTTCTGGCTGAGTTCTCGTCAGGTGAAGACTCATTGTGATGGATGGGATTTGGCCTGAGGTCGATCATTTCCAGGCAGCCCAAGCATCGATCCACTTTCCGATGACGCTTGAGGGTCGTCTGGTCAGGCTGTGCCTGCGTGGCTGGAGTGGCAATAATACGGCCTGCGGATGAGTGGACGAGGGGCGATGCGGGCGTGTGCCTGGACGACTTCTGCTGCGGTCCATCGACGCGATCTCGAATTCATTCGAGGGGTGACGCCGCCTGGCTCGCCCGATTCACTGTGCCCCAGCCCTTTAGCCCTTGGCGATTTCCCCTGTGTCCAAAGACCTGATCCAGCCCCGTACCCTGAAAGGGTTTCGTGATTACCTGCCCGACGTGATGATCGTCCGCGAGCAGCTGATGGAGACCGCCCGGCGGGTCTATCGCAGTTATGGCTTCAGCCCCATCGACACGCCAGCGCTGGAGTATGCGGAGATCCTGGTCGGCAAGGGAGGCGACGAGTCAGACAAGCAGCTATTCCGATTTATCGATCATGGGGATCGAGATGTCGCGCTGCGTTTCGATCTGACGGTGCCGTTCGCGCGGTTCGCGGCCGAGCACCTCAACGAGATCGGAACGCCGTTCAAGCGGTATCACATCGCGCCGGTCTGGCGCGGGGAGAACACACAGCGGGGGCGGTTTCGCGAGTTCGTGCAGTGCGACTTCGACACGATCGGGACCGACTCGAATGTCAGTGACATTGAGACGCTGATGGTAATTCACGATTTGATGCAGGCGATCGGGTTTGACGGGTTCACGATCCGAGTGAACCATCGCATGCTGCTGAATGGCGTGCTGGAAGAACTCGGCGTGGCGGACAAGTCGGTGGGGTTATTGCGAGCACTGGACAAGGTCTTGAAGATCGGTCGGGAGGCGGTCATCGCGGAGATGGTCGACAAGGTCGGCGTCAACGCAGAGCAGGCTGCGGGTGTGCTCGACTTTGCTTCGCTGCGGGGGAGCAATCTCGAGATCCTCGATATGGCAGAGAAGCTGGTGGGGACGAATGAGCGGGGGCTGGAAGGGTCGGCGCGGTTGCGGCAGCTGCTGAATGCCTGCGAGATGGCGGGTCTGAAGTCGGAGCGAATCTCGCTCGATCTGTCGATCGCGCGGGGGCTCGACTACTACACGGGGACGATCTATGAAACATTTCTCACAGCACTCCCCGGAATCGGTAGCGTCTGCTCGGGAGGGAGGTATGACAACCTGGCGGGTCTGTTCACCAAGACGCCGCTGCCGGGCGTGGGGGCGAGCTTGGGACTCGACCGGCTGTTGGCTGCGATGGAGGAGCTGAAGCTGGTCTCGAAGGTCTCGACCCCGGCTCCGGTCATCATCATTCACTTCGACAAAGACCGAGCCGCCGAGTACCTGCGCATGGGGCGCGTCTTGCGAGCCGCTGGCATCGGAACCGAGGTCTATGCCCTGCCCAAGCCGATGAAGAAGCAGATGCAGTACGCCGACGCCAAGGGGTTTCGATATGCCCTCATCGCCGGAAGCAATGAGTTCGACAAAGGGTGCTGGATGCTCAAGGACCTGGCGAAGCAGGAGCAGCAGGAGGTCAGCGAGGCGGAGCTGATCGAGACGCTGCAACAGCTGCTGGGCTGAATGGTCACCGGGAGTCGACCGTGCCTCACGTGCAGAGTTTTGCTCCTTTGGCAGACTGCCGAGCTCGGGTCCTCGTTCTGGGGAGCATGCCGAGCGAGGCGTCGTTGCGGGCGGGGGAGTATTACGCACATCCTCGCAATGCGTTCTGGCCGATCATGGGGCAGCTGCTTGGGTTTGATCCGGGTGTTACTTACTCGGAGCGGGTCCGGCAATTGACGTTCGGCGGAATTGCGGTCTGGGACGTGCTGGCGACTTGCCACCGCAGCGGGAGCTTGGACTCTGATATCGATGATGCTTCGATCACGGTGAACGACTTCGCGGGGTTCTTTCGCGATCAGCCGTTGGTCAGCGCGGTTTTCTTTAACGGTGCGAAGGCCGAGAGTTGCTTTCGGAAGGGAGTTCAATCTCACTTGCCAGTTCTCGACCTCACGTTTCAGAGACTCCCGTCAACCAGCCCGGCAAATGCGGCAATGTCGCTGGAGAAGAAGCTTCAGGCTTGGGAGGTGATCTGCAGAGATTTGCGCTCGCCATCTTGAACAGCGAGTGGTACAGGGCAAATCATCCAGGCAACTGGGTGAAATCAAAGGACCCACCTCGCGGCACGCCCGAAGGCGAGTCGGCGATTTATGACTGGCTCCCATGCCATCAGTGGGCCGAACAGAGTCCCGACGACGACGGTCCCACACGCCGATTTGTCATGTTCCCTACGGCATTTCCGCGACGACGATGTGACCAAAGGCCAGCACTCGCTCGGTCGTATCAGAAACTCTGAGGCCGAACCAGAGGGTGGCGGGCGTCGCGGTCATCTCCTCCGGGGGCGTGAATGTATATCGATTCACGGCTCCGCCGAGTGTGGATGCGCTGGGGAGCAGATCAGGAATCTCGATGCCGCCTTCAATGAAGAGCGAACAGGTGAGACCGTCGCAATTGACCGGCTGCTTCTGGGCATCGGTGATCGTCATCGAGAGCAGGACGCGCTCCCGAACGAACAGGTCGATGCGATTGGCCTGGACGCGTTCCAGCGAAGTCGACCGAAGTGGCATGACGAACGTGGCATTGTTCACGTTTCCGCTGCCCCCCGAATTCGTGGCGGTCACGTGTCCGCTGTTGTCGGTCAGCAACCTCCGCGTCGGGTCGATGAGAATCTGCGAGGCAATCTCTGTGGCCACGGGCAAGGCCTCGACGTATGTGAGCAAGCTGCTGACCGAGGCACTCGTCGCCAGGCCAGCGACTGACGGAGGAGATGTGTAACTCGTGGTCGCCAAACGCGTGCTGACCGCAGCATCGAGCCGGGCCAACTCCGTCGCGAGATTCGTCCGTACCGCAGTTGCCACAGCTGCGGCGATCGTCGACACGGGGACATCGGTGTTGCTATCGAGGATCGCCTGGATTTGCGACTGAATGCCGGCCAGGAAGGCACCGCCGGTGAGGTCGTCGAGGAACCCGGCCTCGATCGCCCCCGCCAGAGTGAGCCTCTCGCCAGTGGTGAGAGACATCGCGACACCGGGTGCGGCCCGCGAGCTGATCGCGACATCGACACGCGCCAACTCGGTGGCCAGTTCGCTGCGGACTTGTGAAGCGATCGCAGCCACTGTGGGCGGAGATGTCGGTGCCGTATAATTTGTCGTCGCCAAACGGCTACTTGTCGCAACATCGACTCGGGCCAGTTCAGTGGCCAACTCGGTTCGCACTTGCGTGGCCACTGCCGCAGCTGTCGGAGGAGTGGTTGTGTTGGCCGAGTTCGTGCCCCGCATGTCGGTATTCGTTGTGGTCGTGTCGACCAGCGTGACCCGGCTGATATGCCCCGTGGCGTTGATCCCCAACGTCGCGAAGTTCGACGGGAAGGACGCGGGCAGGTTGTCCGTCTTGGCCTTAATCGCAGTGGCGTCGGCTTGACTGGCCAGCGAGGTGAGACCGGCCCCGTTGACTCCCAGGCGAGCGAACGTATCGCCGGTCTGAGCCGTGTGCCCCACGAGCACGGAGACGGTCGGGATCACAGCCCCGGTATGAGTCACAGCCGCCAGCGTGACCGGGCTGACCACCGGCACAGAGGGACCGGGCAAGACGAACGTGACTGCGGAGATGACGGCTGAGATGCGGATGTAGAACCGATCCCCAGCCACGGCGTCAGCGGGAATCGTGCAGGAGGCAATCCCTTGGGCACTCGTCATTGTGACCGTGACAGTCGTGCCGAGGTCCGTGCCATTCTTGACGAGCGTACCCGTGGGCGTCCCGGTAGGAGCCGTAGGCAAGCCCGACGAGTCGACGCAGGCGAACGGCAGGTCAAAGCGAATGGACGGGAGGAGCATGACGGCACTCGGGGAAGGAATTGGTGAATTGGCAGTGGTCGGTCAGCTGAAGATCGTCGTAGACAGAGCCTAGGACACAGGCCCTCAGCTCTCCTCATCCATCCGCACCAAACAGCAGTGCGCACACAGTCGGCGGAATTCATCCACGGCTCGATCGGGATCGCAGATCACCACAGCACACTGCCCCTGGAATGGAGTCGACGAGAGCAGCTGCTGAATCTGCTCGGCTGTCCCCGCAGACACGATGGGCAGGCTGGCCCAGTGCGTCGGCAGCGCGGAGGGCGGCCCCACATTGGAGACCAGTGGCACGGTGAACGACTCGCCCACACTCAGCGGAGCGAGCTGGAGCACAGCCGCTTCGGCGAGAGCCTTGAGCGCGTCGGGGATGATGACAATGGCGACCATGCTGCTGTCCTTTTAAGCGAGGTAGTTGAGAGCCGCAGCGATCTCGGAGACGGTCAGTACGGGGACAAGCCAGAGTTCGTGGATTGTGGAGGAGGAATGCTCCGTCGCGGTGGATCGACGCCACAGATTCATGGCCGCATTGTGATGACCCGAGCTGGTAATCGTGACGCCCATACGCAGCGAGTTGTT
>Ga0105047_10014337_pt1 | contig 12581 bp, 12 predicted proteins | sample MAT04_FD_78384 | JGI IMG/M metagenome (GOLD analysis project Ga0105047, IMG submission 78384) | Freshwater microbial communities from Lake Fryxell liftoff mats and glacier meltwater in Antarctica - MAT-04 (megahit assembly) | ecosystem: Environmental > Aquatic > Freshwater > Ice > Liftoff... | reverse complement strand
CATTCGCGGGCTCTCTCGAACCGATGGCGTTCGCCCGCCCATTCCTGAACGGCTTCGCCGCGCTCGGCATCCCCGTCACTGAAACCGTGGGATGGGTCTGTCCGGGAAAAAGGGAAGTCCGCCCCTCAACCGATCTGTGCAACAAAGTCGTGATCAGGGCATCGTGACGGCCGATCTGCGCGTCGCTTACCGCGATATCGATGTGGCGGTATGGCTTGACGCCGATCTTGATGGCCGCATCACCTGGGCCGAATCCGAGGCCCGCTTGCCCGCTGTGCTGGCCTGTGTACAGGCACGCCCGACATTCGATGCGGGCGGATCCTGCCCACTGACTGAAACTGGAGCGGGGGTTTCAGCCTATGGCTGCATCGGGTTCCTCGAATTGCGCTTTGTGGGCACCTGCCCCGATGCCACGGCCCCCCTGAAGGTCAGCACGCGCCTCTTTACCGAGATTGACCCCGATCATCGCATGTTTCTGACCGCGCAAAACGATGGTCATTCCACAACTTCAGTCCTCGGCCCGCAGCAACGCGAGATCACGATTGCCGCGGGCTCCGGCGGGAGTCTGGCAACCTTTCTGGCCTATGTCCGCGCAGGCGTTGAACATCTGGCGGGCGGGACCGACCATATCGTGTTTCTGCTGGTGCTGATGCTGCCCGCGATTGCCAGCAGCGTCGGCCCCAGGCACGCGGCCATTGGTGTGCCGATGGCCGCGACCGGTTTTACCGCGGCACATGCCTTGACTTTGACGGCGGCCAGCCTGCAAATACTGCGCCCCCGGTCCGACGTCATCGAGTTGTTGGTGGCGCTGTCGATCATTGTCACCGCCGCAGATCACATCCGCCCCTTCCTGCCTGCCCCCCGGGCCGTTGTCGCAGCCTTCTTTGGCCTGATCCACGGCTTTGGCTTTGCTACCGTGATGGGCGGTCTTTCGCTGTCATCCGGCACTCTGGCGATCGCGCTTCTGGGCTTCAACATCGGGATCGAGCTTGCGCAAATCGGCATCTTTCTGGTGACAATGCCTGCGCTTTACATGTTGCGCGGCGGGCGTGTGCTGGTCTGGACGGGCAGTTCCGCGGCTATCGTCGTAAGGCTGTACTGGTGTTGCGTCGCCTTTGGGTGGGCGCCGCTCCGCCTTTGATGCACAGAGCCCCGGTCGAGCGGACTTCGCCTTTGCCCGAACATTTGCCCCGAGGCGCGGTGTTGCTTGGCGCAACCGCGCAGGCGCGCGCGCCGATCGAGATGAGCCTTGTGTGGCCTGAAGTTTGACGAGGGTAGGCAATCGACCACTGGTTCGCATTGGTCTACAACCTCCGCAATCAACCTAAGTCTGCATTATACCTGCATAACTTGCGAAATATTCACAGAAGTCGAGTCCCCCGGGATCACGCACTCTCCAACACGGGCATGCTTTGCAGTCGCGTTGTCGTGGCAAGTAGCACGGCGTCCCTGTGCAGCGCACCTTGCCGCCAGCCTCCGGGTGAGTTTGGTGAAAACCTCGAGGCGTTGGCAAAGGCCCGACAAAGCCGATCTGTCTGACACCATCAGGTGCACAGGTCATGGGAGGCTCCCGTTCAGGTCGCAGGCTCCGCCAGAACTGAGTCCAAGTAGTCGAGTGTCTTGCCATAGGCCCTGTCGAGATGTGAGCACATCGCCGCGCGCGACGCGGTAGCGTCATGTCGGCGCAGCGCGTCGATAATGGCCGCATGTTCCGTGAGCGTCGCCGCCCCCCGGCCTTCCAGGGGGATCATCGCATGGCGGCAGCGGTCAAGTTGCGCTTTCGATATTTCGATGGCCCGCCACAGCATCGGATAGCCTGAGATATCGGTCACCGCACGGTGAAAAGCATCGTCATGCCCGATGGCATCCACATAGGCCCCGCGCTCCAGCGCGGCGGCGTGCAGCAGCTGGATATCTGCCAGCCGGTTCAGCCAAGTCTCGGTAACGAGACCGGCGGCGCGGTGAGCCGCCTCGGATTCAAGCGCGCGGCGGATGACATGCGCCTGTTCGATTTCAAGCCGGTCCAGTAGGGCCACGGTGGTCCTCGATTGCGCCCGTATAGTCACAAGATGTTCATCGGCCAGCTTCTTCAGGGCTTCGTGCACCGGAGTGCGCGACACCTTCAATTGCCCCGCAATCGCCTTTTCGTCGACTGCCGCGCCGGGGAGCAGGCCCCCAGTCAGAATAAGCCGTCGCAAGACACCGTAAACCTGGTCGCGCAACGGCTGCGCGCGGTCGATCTGCATATCCGGCAGGTCTGCGTCTTGCATCACTATCAGTCTCCGTCCGACACCATCGCGTGCTTGCGCGATGGGCTTTTGATGATACTAATATACCAGATGCGCAGAGTCACGCGGCCCTGCAGGACAACAGCGCAGCACAAGACCTGGGGAGGTTCTCGATGTCGCACAGCTTTCCGAAGCTGCACAATGCCATGTGGCCTGGCCTTGTCGGCAAGGGATCGGAGTCAGAGCCTGCAATTTCGCTGGACACGATGCTGGACCTGACGGCTGCGGCAGAGGTCGGCGGCGTAAGGTTCGACGGGGTAGATCTGTTCCTTGCCGACCCCCATACGCCGATCGACGCAACCGACGACCAGATCAAGGAACTGGCCGATAAGGTGGCGTCGCGAGGTCTGGTGATCGGGTCCGGCGTGGCGCCGGTCTGGCCTCCGGTGGGCGGCGGGTCGGCGATGGGCTCTGCAGACGATCGAAAGCGGTTTGTCGAGATGGTCGCAAAGTCCTGTCGCATCATGGGAAAGCTGCGCGATCTGGGTGTGCGGCCCTCTGGCGTTATCCGCATCGACAGTGCCGTCAGTCCGGCCGAATGGGCCAAGGACCCCGCCGGAAACACCAGGCTGATTGCGCAGACCTGGCGAAAGGCCTGCGATGTGGCCGCCGATCACGGCGAGCGTCTGGCCGCGGAAGGCGAGATCTGCTGGGGCGGGATGCATTCCTGGCGCGCGATGCTTGATACGCTGGAGGCGACCGACCGCCACGGCATCATCGGCTTTCAGGCCGACATGGCGCATACGCTGCTGTATACCATGGGTTACAACGCCCCCGAGGCACGGCTGTTGCCCGAAGGATATGATTGGACGAATGGCGCGGCTTTGGACGATGCGCTGCGCACTTTGACCAAAGCCCTGCGCCCTTGGACCATTGATTTTCACGTCGCGCAGAACGACGGCACGGTCTATGGCGAAGGGTATCACGACAAGACGGGCCGCCACTGTTTCGCGACCGACGCCAAGGGCAAGCTCGACATTCCGCGGCATGCAGGCTTCTGGCTGCGCGACGAAGCGGGGGAATTGACGCGGACGATTCCGCACATCTGCTGGGATGGCTGCATGTTCCCGAATGCGACCCTGATGCAGCCGCAAACATGGAACGACATTCTGGCAAGCATGATCGCCGTGCGCGACGCCCATGGGTGGAGCGTTTAGATGGCAAAGGCAAAATTGCGTGTCGGACTGGTAGGCTACGGCTTCATGGGCCGCGCTCATTCGAATGCCTTCCGCAAGGTGGGCAACTTCTTTGATCTGGACCGCGAGATCGAGCTTGTCTCGGTTTGTGGGCGCGACGCGGCCAACACTCAAAAGCATGCCGACACCTGGGGGTTCCTGCGGGCAGAGACCGATTGGCGCAAGCTGGTCCGCCGCCAGGACATCGACCTTATCGACATTGCCACCCCGAACGACATGCACAAGGACATCGCAATAGCCGCCGCGGACGCGGGCAAGATGGTGATGTGTGAAAAGCCGCTGGGTCGTAACGCCAAAGAGTCTGCGGCGATGGTGGCGGCGGTCGCAAAGGCGGGTGTGCCCTCGATGGTTTGGTACAACTACCGCCGCATTCCGGCGGTGACTTTTGCCAAGCAGCTGATCGACGAAGGCAAGCTCGGGCGCATCTACCACTTTCGTGCGAAGTTCCTGCAGGACTGGACGATTTCCTCGGATCTGCCGCAAGGCGGGGCGGGGTTGTGGCGGCTGGATGTAGGGGTTGCCGGGTCCGGCGTGACCGGTGATTTGCTGGCGCATTGCATCGACACCGCGATGTGGCTGAACGGCCCGATCGGGTCGGTCACCGCCACGACAGAGACTTTTGTCAAGGAACGGATGCACATCCTGACCGGAAAGGTTGAGCCGGTGGGCATCGACGACGCCTCACTGTTCCTTGCCCGCTTTGCCAACGGCTCGCTCGCGACGTTCGAGGCCACGCGCTATGCCCGGGGGCACAAGGCCGCCTATACGTTCGAGATCAACGGCGAACACGCCTCCATCGCATGGGACCTGCACGACCTGCACCGCCTGCAATATTTCGACCACCGCGATCAGGGCAGCCTGCGAGGCTGGCGGTCGATCCACGTGACGGATGGCGATCATCCCTACATGGGCAAATGGTGGGTGCCGGGGCTGTCCATCGGGTACGAGCACAGCTTCGTGCATCAGGTCGCGGATTTCGTTGACGGCTTGAAGACCGGGGTCTTTGCTGCTCCGACATTTGCAGAGGCGATGAAAACCGATCAGGTGACTGATGCCGTACTGAAATCGGCCCGCACCGGGCGCTGGACCGAGGTGCGCACCGCATGACCTCTGCCCCGCAACTCAGTCTGTCCGGAGTGTCCAAGTCTTATGGGGCGACCGTTGCCTTGCAGGGAATGGATCTGGACGTAGCAGAGGGACGGTTCTTTGCGTTATTCGGCCCGTCATCCGTTGGCAAGACTACGACCCTGCGCGCGATCTGCGGGTTGGTGACGCCGGACAGCGGCAAGATCCGGATCGACGGGCAAGACGTGACCCGCGCACCGATCCGGGGGCGCGGCGTGTCGATGGTGTTTCAGTCCTTCGCGCTCTACCCGCATCTGACGGTGGCCGAGAACCTGTCCTACCCCCTGATCGAGGCGCAGGTTAATGCAAAAGAAATCGCGCGCCGGGTGACCGAGACGACCGAAATGCTGCGCATTGCGCACCGGCTGAAAAACAAGCCCACGACCCTGTCGGGTGGCGAACAGCAGCGCCTGGCGCTGGGTCGTGCGCTGATCGGGCGGCCGCGCATCCTGCTTTTGGACGAGCCTCTGACGAACCTCGACGCCAAACTTCGCCACGACATGCGCGCCGAGCTGAAGCGGCTGCACCGGCAGTTCGGCATGACTGTGGTCTTCGCCACACCCGACGAATTGGAAGCCTTGTCGATGGGCGAAGAGATCGCGGTCATGGAACACGGTCGCGTCGTGCAGCGCGGCACGCCTGACGAGCTTTATGACCGACCAAAGAACGTCTACGTGGCCACCAAGATCGGTTCGCCGCACATGAACCTTTTTGAAGGCCGCGTGACCGAGGACGGAAGTGCCGTCACCACCGTGCTTGGCCGGATCGCGGTTCCTTATCAGGGCCTTATTCCGAATAGCGAGATTACCCTGGGGATCCGCCCCGCAGATGTTCAGCCAGCCGGGGGGGACGCAATGATGGACTCCCGGATTACGCTGATCGAACCGCTTGGCGATGTGACCATCGTGTCTCTCGCCACCCCGAGCACTCCGTTGCGCATTCTTCTGCCCGAGGCGCGTGCCTTTGGTGTCAAGCGCGGCGACAACTTTGCCGTCCGGATCGACGGAAAAGACGTGCATCTGTTCCGACCCGGAGACGGCACCGCGATACCGCGTCTGCACTGAATCCGGCAAAACGCGAAGAAAGGGAGGAAGACCAATGACACTGCGCTACACGCTTAGAACAACGGCTGCAGCCTCGTTACTTGCCATCGTCGCAGGTACGGCAGCCAAGGCGGAAGAGGTCGTGCTGAACATGGCCGTGCCCGACTGGCCACCGACACGAATAATGAAGGAACTGTTCGATACCCAGTACAAGGCACCCTCGGGCAACACCGTCAAACTGGAAATCGACTTCATCCCGTGGCCCGACTATTACACCCGCCTCAACGCCTCGCTGACGTCGGGTGAGCAGAAGTACAATATGGCGGTATCCGACAGCCAGTGGCTGGGGGCATTCATCGAGGGTGGCTATTACCGCAAACTCAACGACATCATCGACGCCGACCCCGATTTGCAGGCAACCCTTGCAGGCATGCACCCTGCCCCGCTGCAGGCCTATGCCACCTATCCCTACAAGTCGGACAACATCTACGGCTTCCCGCAGATGCCCGATATTCTGGTGACCTATGCCCGCTCTGACGTACTGTGCGACACGACCGAGCAGGCCGGGTTCATGGAAAAGTTCGGCACAAAACTGCCCTGCACGCCCGAAGAACTGGACCAGATCGATTGGGTCATGTTCGAGCAGATCGGCCAGTTCTTCCAGCGCAAGGCTGGCGACAACCTGATGGGCAAGCCGCTGACGGATGATTTCTATGGAATATCCTATCAGGCCGGCAAGGGCTATGACTTCAGCTCGATGCAGATCAACGGCTTCCTCTGGCAGGCAGGTGCGAACATCTGGGACGAAACCCAGATCCCGACCGGACAGGCCGAAGGCGTCGTGAACTCGGAAACCGCTGTCAAGGCGCTCGACCACTATCTGAGTTTGCTGCAATACATGCCCCCGGTGGTCAAGACCGGCGGCATGGACATCTTCGTGACGGACGAGTTGTTCCGCGAAGGCCGCACCGCACTGAACGTCAACTGGATCGGGTTCGCCGAAAGCTCGATCAACCCCGAAACCTCGAAGGTCGCGGGTAATGTGATGTTCGGCAGCCCTCCGGGTCTGAAGCAGGCAGATGGGTCCATCACCCGCTGGCAGAACATCGGCGGGCAACCCTTTGTGATGATGACCTGGAACAGCGATCTGCAGACCAAGGAAGCGGTCGATTTCGTGAAGTGGTGGCTGAGCCCCGATATCCAGAACATTTATGCATCCAAGGGTGGCCAGAGCGCGATCAAGGCGGTTTACGAGGATCCGAAATACGTGACTTACCGTCCGTGGAACCGGACTTGGGCTGCAAACCTCGACTGGCAGAAAGACGTCTGGCACGTACCGCAGTTCTTTGAACTTCTGGTGCAGCAGCAAGAGCAGTTCGACCTTGCAATCACCGGCCAGCAGGACGCCAAAACCACCCTCGACAACGTGGCGGCCTTTCAGCAGAAATTGCTGACGGATGCCGGGCTGATCCAGTAACCGGGGCTTCGTCCCTGTGCGCGCCGGGTGATTCGGCGCGCACGTCCTGATCCGAAGCAACAGCGTGGACCGATGACAACTGCAATACCACACGATCAAGGCCGTCCCGGCCTGCTTGCATTCCATTGGGCCAACTGGCGTCTGGCCTTGCTGAGTGCTTTGGTTGTCATGCCGGTCGCGATTGCGGCTCTGGAGCCGTCGCTTGCGTTCTGGGTCTCGTTTCTGGCGGCCGGTCTGGTGGCGATGTCAGCTGTGGTGAACGCCTGGGGACGCTATACCGGCGGGCTTTTGGTTGCGCCCGCGATTGCTGTGCTCGTGATGATGAATATCTTTCCTCTGCTGTGGTCGCTGGGCCTGTCGTTTTTTGCCTATCGCGCCGACCGGCAGACGATGAATTTCGTAGGCCTTCGCAACTATGCCCGCGCGCTGGCCGACCCGGTGGTCTGGGATCGTCTGACGACTACCGCGCTGTTCGTAGTGCTTACGGTGACCGCCCAGATGGTGGTCGGCTTCCTGTTGGCCTTGCTGTTTTCCAAGCAATTTCCGTTGCGACGCTATCTGTTGATCCTTGTGCTGACACCGATGATGCTCAGCTTTGTCGCGGTGGGGGCATTCTTTCGCTATTACTACGACCCGACGTTCGGACTGGTCAGCCAGGTGGCCAGTTGGTTCACCGACGAAAATTTCGTCCTGGTGTCGTCCACGGCCGGGGCAGTTACTGCCATCGTAATTGCCGACGCCTGGATGTGGTCTCCTTTCGTGATGCTGCTAGTGCTTGCGGGCCTCGTAAGCGTGCCCAAGCATCTCTACGAGGCAGCAGCGATTGATCGGGTGCCGAAGTGGCGGCGCTTCTGGTTCATTACCTTTCCCTATGTGAAGGGATTGCTGATGCTGGCGCTGCTGTTCCGTACGATCGAAGCGTTCAAGCTGTTCGATGTGGTGTTCATCCTCACGGATGGCGGGCAACGTACCGAGACCATTGCGCTTTACGTCTACAGGCAGGCAATCCAGTTCAACAAGACCTCTGAATCTGCGGCTTTGTCATACATCCTGCTGTTCACAGTGATCGTGCTGACCAACCTCTATTTATACCTTGCGAACCGTCGCAGCACAGGAGTTGCCGAATGAGTGGCCTTGCTGCACGTCTAGGGTTTGCGCGGACCTCAACTGCGGTTGATCAGGCGGGCTGGGGCCATTCGGCCTTTGCCGCGGTGATTTGCCTGATCTACTTTTTTCCTGTACTGGTCATCATCTTAACCGCCTTTAAGGAGCATGCAGACGCGCTGGCGGTTCCGGCCAAGCTGTTTCCGACGACACTGTTCGGCCTGATCCCCGAACGCCTTGCGTTTACGCCGACGCTCGACAACTTCGTGAATGTGTTCTCACGATCATACTCTGCAGGCAGCGAGGCGCAGGGCACTGGTTTTGCGCGGTTCTTCTTCAACTCGATCTTCATCGCGGGGTCTTCGGTGGTGGCGGCGCTGATCATCGGCACTCTCGCGGCATTCGGATTTTCGCGCCATCCGCTGAAGGGTAACGACACCTATCTGTTCATGATCCTGTCCACCCGGATGCTGCCCGCCATCGTGGTCATCATCCCGGTTATGCTGCTGTTCCGGGTCACCGGGCTGTCGGGCACCTATGCAGGGATCATCCTGCTTTACACAGCCTTCAACCTGCCCTTCGCGATCTGGATGATGAAAAGTTTCTTCGACGAACTGTCGCCCGATGTAGAGGACGCGGCCCGGCTTGACGGGTCCACCGACCGGCGGGTGTTCTTCAAGATCTGCCTGCCGCAGGTGATAGCGGGACTGGCGGCAACTGCGGTGTTCGGGCTTATCCTCACGTGGAACGAGTTTCTATTCGCCCTTCTGCTGACCGGGGTCGAAACCCGCACCGTGCCCGTCGCCATGTCGCAGACCATCGGGGGCGATATCGGCGTCCGCTGGGGCTTGCTCGCGGCTATCGAAACCTTGTTCCTGATCCCGGTGATGCTCGTGACGTTCTTTTTGCAAAACCATCTGCTGCGCGGTGTGACTTTCGGCACGGTGAAACGCTGATGTCGACGATCCAGCTGCGAGGGGTAACAAAGCGGTTTGGGGCCTTCACTGCCGTGCGCGATGTCGACATGGATGTCGCTGCCGGAGAGGTGGTATGTCTGCTCGGCCCGTCAGGGTGTGGCAAGACCACGACGCTCCGCATCATCGCGGGGCTTGAGCAGGCCAGCGAAGGCGATGTGGTGATCGCGGGGCAGCGGATGAACAACCGCACCCCCGAACAGCGCGACATCGCGATGGTGTTTCAGTTCTATGCACTTTATCCCGCGTTGACGGTGGGCGAAAATCTGGGCTTTCCGCTGCATGCCGAAAGGATCTCGTCCCAAGAACGGGACCGCCGCGTGCGCGATGTGGCCGGTAAGCTGGCGCTCAGCCATATCCTCAACCGCCTGCCTGGCCAGATTTCCGAGGGTGAGAAACAGCGCGTGGCCGTCGCTCGCGCCATCATTCGCGACCCCAACTGCTTCTTGTTCGACGAACCGCTGTCGCGTCTGGATGTCGAACTGCGCCAGACCATGCGCGGTCAGATCAAAGAGGTTCTGCAGGGCCTGTCAAAGGCGACAGTGATCGTGACGCATGACCAGCTTGAGGCGCTGACCATGGCCAGCCGGACGGCGATCATGCGCGATGGCCGGATTGAACAGATCGGCACGCCGCACGAGGTGTTCGCCAAACCGGCTAACGCCTTTGTCGCAAGCTTCATCGGCACCCCCCAGATGAACCTGATCACCGCCGATCTGCTGCGGGTCGACGGCACCATGGCCGAAATCGCCATGGAGGGCACCACCGTGCGCGTGCCGGTCGATTCCGCGGTGGCCGGGCTGAAGCCGGGGCGCATTACTATCGGGATGCGGCCGCGCGCGTTGTCCCTGGTTTCGGATGCCAGGGTGCAGGCCTTCAGTGCCCAGGCCGAGTTGATCGAGCCGATGGGGGCGGAAACGCTGATCCATGCCCGAACCGCCACCGGGGACGATATTCGTGTGGTGCTGCCGCGCTCGCGCCGGGTGACCATCGGGGAAACCCTGCATCTGGTGCCCGAGGCGGGACTGACGCACATTTTCGACCAGACAGGAAAGGCGATACGCGCATGAGCGGCCCATCGACCCCCGGCATGACCTCTGCGCAGGCGTTGCGCATCGAATTTTGCATCATCGGTCTGGGAGTTGTGGCGCTGATCATGATCTTTCAACCCTTCGCGCTGTGGATCTTTTCGGTTGGGTGCGGACTGGTATTGCTGGCAGCACTGGCCAACAACGTTCTGCCTTTTGCTCAGCCCGGCATGCCGCTGCGTGGCGTTTTGTTTGCCGGGGCTATCGTCGCTTTGATCTTTTGCCTCGTCTTGCTGATTTCCATCGGTTCGGCTGCGCTTTATGGGGTGGTGTTCTTGAACCCGCCCCCTGCGACAAGCAGCCTTGTCCCTCCCTCTCCGCCGTTCTGGCACCATCCGATGGTTTGGATCCTTGCGGCGCTGAGTGTGGTGTTTGGACTGATTACACGCACTCTTGCACGGAAGGGCTGATCCATGGCTCCGGACGCCGCCTTTATCGGCCTCTATATCCTTGACGTTCTGGGCCGGCCGGTGACTTCGATCCCGGAAGGTGGCGGGGTCGAGTTCATCGAGGAAATCCGGCTGACGGTCGCCGGCACGGCCGGGGGCACGGTAATCGACGCGGCCAAGCTGGGGCTGAATTGCGCGGCAGTGGGTGCAGTCGGGTCGGATGAAAAGGCCGACTGGATGATGCTCACGCTGGAAAAGCACAAAATCGACACCACGATGATGCAGAGGATCGACGGGGTGCCTACGTCCGCCACAATCCTGAATGTGCGCCCCAACGGCGAACGGCCAGCGCTGCATGCGAGGGGGGCCTCGGACCACTTCGACATTTCGCCTTCGGAATATGACCGCGTACTGGCCGCCCCGATCATCCATCTGGGCGGCACCGGCCTGCTGGCCGGGTTGGATGGCGCGCGTTCGGTCGACATTCTGGCCGCGGCCAAGGCACGGGGTCGCATTACCACCTGGGACCTCGTCGGCGCGCGGGCTGAAACGGCGGCGCTTGTCTTGCCGCTGCTGCCCCATATCGACTACTTCATGCCCTCGATCGAAGAGGCATCGGTGATGTGCGGGCTGGCCGTCCCCGAAGACATCGCCCGGTTCTATCTGGATCGTGGGATTACCGCATGCGTGCTGACGATGGGAGCCGAAGGAGTCTTCTATGCTCACCAGGACGGCACCCGCCTGCGTTCGCGCGCCTATGAAATCCCGATCGTGGACACCACCGGCTGCGGCGATGCGTTCGACGCAGGCTTCATCACTGCGCTGCACCACAAGATGGACATTGAAACCGCGCTGCGATTTGCGCAAGCGGCGGCGGGTCTTGTGGCCAGCGGGCTGGGGTCGGACGCCGGGATAGCGTCTTTCGATCAGACGTGGGCCTGTATGAAGACCTGGACGATCAAGCGATAAAAGGGGGCGCAGATGGAACGCATGGGACAGGTCATCCGCCTGAGACCCGAGGCGCTGGACGAGTACAAGCGCATTCACGCCGCAGTCTGGCCCGAAGTCTTGTCGCTGCTGTCGGCCTGCAACATCACCAATTACTCGATATTTCTGAAAGAACCCGAGATGCTGATGTTTGCCTACTGGGAATACACCGGCACCGACTTTGCTGCTGACATAGACAAGATGAAGGCCGAACCCCGGATGCATGACTGGTGGCGCATGACCGACCCAATGCAATCGCCGTTCGAGCAGCGCGGTGAAGGCGAGTGGTGGGCGCAGATGAAACCGGTGTTCTTTCACGCATAAGAATCGTCCCGGCTATCTTAAAATATCAATTGATGTGGAGATCGGGGCAGTCGCGCCCCACCCACTTGGGCATCTTCAAGGCAATCCGCACTTCCTCCCGGACCACGTGGCAAATGCTCGGCGTCGCTTCAAGTTCGTCGGGCTCGGACAAACAGTAAGCGGTGCGTCCACCCCCGTGGTTTCGGCCTTTCGGATTTTCGGTCAAGCCAGCCTGCAAATGAGGTTTGCGGGAGGATGGTTGTGGCGCACCAAATTGAGCACCCGATGGAGGTTCCCAGTCGCAGGGGAGTTTCGCGGGGTGAGGTTCTGGATGGGCCGACCTGTCGGCGGCGTCGGCCCCACGATGCGAATGAGCGATCGAACGCCATCGGTCCGAGAGAGATCGCGAACGGATCGTCGCCGAGAGCCTGCTTCCGGGCGCCCGGGTCTGAGATGTGGCAGCGAAGCATGGGCTGATCGCACGGCATCTTTCGCAATGGCGCGGTCTTGCCAGGAAGGGGAAGTTGGTCCTGCTCGTCGATGACGGGCCCAGCTTCGTGCCGCTGAGGGTGGAGCCTGCCGAAGCGCCCGCACCGGTTGGAACGAT
>Ga0105047_10014335_pt1 | contig 12583 bp, 8 predicted proteins | sample MAT04_FD_78384 | JGI IMG/M metagenome (GOLD analysis project Ga0105047, IMG submission 78384) | Freshwater microbial communities from Lake Fryxell liftoff mats and glacier meltwater in Antarctica - MAT-04 (megahit assembly) | ecosystem: Environmental > Aquatic > Freshwater > Ice > Liftoff... | reverse complement strand
GGGGTCGAGCGTGAAGCTGACGAACAGGCTCACCAGCACCGCCACCACCACGGTGATGCCGAAGGGGTAGAAGAACTTGCCGATGATGCCGCCCATGAAGGCCACCGGCGCGAACACCGCCACGATGGCGAAGGTGGTGGCCATCACCGCCAGGCCGATCTCCTCGGTGCCTTCGCGTGCGGCACGAAAGTGGTCCTTGCCCATGCCGATGTGACGCACGATGTTCTCGCGCACGACGATGGCGTCGTCGATCAGCAGGCCGATGCACAGGCTCAGCGCCATCATCGTCATGAAGTTCAGCGTGAAGCCGAAGGCATAAACCGCGATGAAGCTGCTGATGACGGCGATCGGCAGCGTCAGCCCGGTGATGATGGTGCTGCGCCAACTGTGCAGAAAGAGGAAGACGATGGCCACGGTGAGCAGCGCGCCTTCGATCAGCGTGTTGCGCAGGCCCGTGAGGCTGCCCTTGACCCAGTCGCTGTCGGCGCGGATGAGGCGCAGTTCGGTGTCGGGCGGCAGCGTCTTGCGGATCTCGTCCAGTGCCGCCTTCACGGCTTCGCCGGTGGCCACGATGTTGGCGTCCTGCTGCTTGAAGACATTGAAGCTGATCGCCGGCTGGCCGTTGATGCGCGACAGCGAATCGGGCTCACGTTCACGTTCGACCAGCGTGCCCAGGTCGGCCAGCGTCAGGCTGAGGTTGCCGCGTTTGGCCACCACGAGCTTCTCGAACTGGCGCGGGTCGCGCACGCGGCCCTCGACGCGCAGCAGCACGTCCTGTGTGTGATCGCTCAGCAGGCCCACCGGCTGGTCGGCGTTGGCCTCCTTCAGCGCCGCGGCGATCTCGGCCGGCGTCACGCCGTAGGCACGCAGACGCACCGGGTCGAGATCGATGCGCACCTCGCGTTGCGTCATGCCGTTGACCTCGATGCGCGCCACGCCCTCGACGCGGCGCAGTCGCTTCTCGACCGCGTTCTCGGCCAGGATCGACAGCTCGCGTGCACTGCGCGGAACGCAGGCACCCAGGCCGGCGCCAGGGCCGGCCGGCCCCCGAGGGGCGTCCGCTGCTTGAGGCGGCCCGGCGCAGCGGGCCACCAGCGCGGCGTTGACGATGGGCTGGTTGTTGTCGTTGTTCCAGCGCGCGATGGTCGGCGCCTTCACGTCCTTCGGGAAGCCGCCCTGCACCGCGGCGACGCGGTCGCGCAGGTCCTGCATCGCGCGGCCCATGTCGGCGTCGAGGCCGAACTCGACGTTGACCCAGCCCGTGCCCTCGCGTGCACCCGAGGTGATGCGCTTGACGCCGGCGACGCCGTTGACGGCCTCTTCCAGCGGCTTGACGAGTTCACGCTCCACCGCCTCGGGCGACGCGCCCGGATAGCGCACTTCCATCCAGGCGCCGGGGAAGCTGATGTCGGGCATCTGCTCGACGCCGAGCTTGGCGTAGCTGAACAGGCCCAGCACGCACAACGCCACCATCACCATCGCGGCGAAGACGGGGTTGTTGATCGAGACGCGGGTGATCCACATGGTTCGTTCCCCCGCCTTACTTGACCAGCGGCGTCGACGCCGCGGCCGAAGCCACCGGCGCCGTCTTGCCCGCCACCACCAGGGCCTTGGCACCTTCACGCAGGTTGTCGAAACGCGCCGCCAGCACCTGGCTGGCCGGCGTCACGCCCTGCAGCACCTCGACGCGGCCCTCGCGCGGGTCCTTGCGGCCCAGCGTCACGGCGCGGCGCGCCAGCAGGCCACCTTCGATGACCCAGACATGGTCCTGGCCCGACGTGTTGCCCACCGCGCTGGCGGGCAGGGTCAGGCGGTCGGCATCGTCGGCCAGCGTGGCGCGCGCCAGTGCGTACTGCCCGGCACGCAGAGTCTCCTTGGGATTGGCCATCGTGATCGTCACGCCGATGCTGCGGGTGCCGGGCTCGGCCGCCGGGGCGATGCGCGCGATGCGCCCGGCCACCGGCTTGTCGACGCCCTCGACCTGCACGTCCACGGCCATGCCCGGGGCGATGCGGCCGACCTCGTGCGTGCCGACGTTGCCGGCCAGTTCCAGCGTCGACAGGTCGACGATGCTCAGCACCTGCTGCTCGGCGGCGAGCTTCTCGCCGGGCACGGCATGGCGCTTGGCCACGATGCCCGAGATGGGTGCCAGCAGGCTGGCGTCGCGCAGGCCCACACGTGTCGTGTCCAGCGACGCCTGCGCGGCATTGAGCTGGGCGCGCGCCGTCTCGAGCGCCGCGCGTGAACTGTCCAGCGCGCTGGACGAAATGAACTGCTGTGCCGCCAGGCGTTCGTTGTTGGCATGGGCACGCTCGGCCTGGGCCAGCGTGGCACGGGCCGACTCGAGGTTGGCGCCACGCTCGGCGACGCGGCTGGCCAGGTCGGCCAGCTCGATGCGGCCGAGCAGCTGCCCGGCCTGCACACGGCTGCCCTCGGCCACCGTCAGGCTCAGCAGCGTGCCACCGGCCTTGGCACGCACCATCGCCGTCTGCGGCGCCACCAGCGGGCCCGAGAACTCGACCATGCCCGGCAGGCGGGCCAGCGCCGGCTGCACCACTTCACGCGGCGAGAATTCCAGCGGCACGTCGGGCTTCTTGTCGCCCTTGTCGCCCTTGTCACCCTTGGCGTCCTTATCGGCCTTGCCTTCCGCCGGGGCGGAGGCCGACTGCGCCACCGCCGTGCCGATGGCCGCACCCGGCAGCTTCAGCAGACCGGCCTGCCAGGCACCGCCGGCACCGGCCAGCGCGACCACACCCAGGCCACCGGCCAGCCACCATTTCTTCTTCATCTTGCATGCCCTCCAGCTCGCAAATCAGGCAAAGGCCTGTCAGCGGGCCGCAGTGTAGGCAGCGCCCCGACGGGCCGGGCGCGCTTGCGACGAAGCGTGCAAAGCGGGCGACGAACTGCAGCTTGCCCCGCACTGCCGTGCCTGCGCGACGGTGGGCACGCTCAGGCGGTGTCGACCGCCTGCGGCATCTGGGCGCGTGCCCAACTTTCGAGGTCGGCAGCCTCCAGCGGGCGGCTGAAGAGGTAGCCCTGGCCGGCGTCGCAGGTCAGCTCGCGCATCAGCACGGCCTGGCCTTCGGTCTCGATGCCTTCGGCCACGGTGTTCATGCCCATGGTGCGCGCCACGCGGATGGTGGCCTCGATCAGCACGCGGTGGTATTCCACCGTCTCGGCATGCTTGACGAAGCTGCGGTCGACCTTGACGGTATCCACCGGCAGCTGGTGCAGGCAGGCCAGGCTGGAATAACCGGTGCCGAAGTCGTCCAGCGCCAGCCGCACGCCCAGCGCCTTCAGTTCGCGCAGCGTGGCCTGCACCCGGTCGTCCTGCGCGGCCAGGCTCTCGGTCACCTCCAGCTGCAGCTGCGAAGGCTGCATGCCGCAGGCTTGCAGCACGTCGCGCACCTCGTCCACCATCGATGCGCGCTTGAGTTGCGCACGCGACAGGTTCACCGCCAGCTGGCGCGGCGCGGCGTCGCGCAGCGAGCACTGCCACTGCATGAACTGGCGGCAGGCGGTTTCCAGCACGAAGGCACCCAGCGCGTCGATGAGGCCGCATTCCTCGGCCACCGGCACGAAGTCGACCGGCGGCACCAGGCCGCGCTGCGGGTGGTTCCAGCGCACCAGGGCTTCGACGCCTGACATGCGGCGGTCGCTCAGGTTCACCACCGGCTGGTAGACAACAAAGAGTTCGCCCTCCTTGAGCGCGCGGCGCAGGTCGGCCTCGAGCTCGAGCACCCGCACCACGCGTTCGTGCATCGAGTCGTCGAACAGCACCCAGCGGCCGCGGCCGGCGCGCTTGGCCTCGTACATCGCCGTATCGGCATTGCGCAGCACCTCCTCGGCCAGGGCTTCGTCGTCGTCGTCGTCGTCGTCGGTGGCAGCCGCGCCTTCGCCGCCCAGCCGCTGCAGGTCGGCACAGACCACGACCCCGATACTCACGCTGCTCTGCACCGGCGTGTTCTCGAGCAGGTAGGGCTCGCCCAGGTCCTGCAGCAGACGGTGTGCGATGACGCCGGCACGCGCCACGTCGGCCACGCCGTCGAGCACGACGACAAATTCGTCGCCGCCCAGGCGCGCGGCCATCGTGCCTTCCATGCGCGCCACGGCGTCGCCCGGGCGCAAGGCCAGCGACAGGCGCTGCGCCACCTGGCGCAGCAGCTCGTCGCCGGCGCCGTGGCCCAGCGTGTCGTTGACCTGCTTGAAGCGGTCGAAGTCCATGAACAGCACCGAAAAACCGTATCCCGCGTGGCGCCTTGCGTGGGCGATGGCCATCTGCAGCCGCTCCATCACCACGGCACGGTTGGGCAGGCGCGTCAGCGCGTCGGTGCGCGCGCTGAGGTGCAGGCGCTGCTGCAGCGCACGGCTCTCGCTGATGTCGCTGAAGCAGGCCACCACGCCGGTAATCTGGCCGCTGCTGTCGTGCTGCGGCTGGGTGTTCACGAGCAGCCAGCGCAGTTCACCGGCAGGCGTGTGCACGCCCATGGTCTCGTTGTGCAGCGGCAGGCCGGTGGCCAGCGTGCGCGCCGCCGGCAGCGCGTCGAGCGGGTAGTCGCTGCCGTCGGCGCGCAGGCAGCGCCAGCGCGGGTCCATCGCGGCCACACCCTGCATCTGCGCCAGGCTCAGGCCCAGCATGCGCTCGGCCTCGCGGTTGGCGTCGAGGATCTGGCCCTCTGAGCCCAGCACCGTCACGCCGGCCGGCAGCGCCGCCCACAGCGCCTTCAGCTTGGCCTGCTGCTGTACCCGAGCCGTGGTGTCGCTGCAAACCCGCACGAAGCCGCGAAGTGCCTGGCCTTCTTCGTGCAGCGGGCGCAGGTCGACGTCCAGCCAGAGGTCGCGTCCATCGCGTGTGCGGTGCAGGCTTTCGAGGCGCAGGCCCTGCGCTTCCTGCACCGCCTGGCGCAGCCGCTCCAACACGCCGGCGTCGGCCTGCGGGTGGACCAACAGGTCACAGGCGCGCCGGCCCAGCACCTCGGCCAGCGGCCAGCCGGTGCTGCGCGTGAAGGCGCCGTTGGCCCAGACGACGAGGTCGTCGGCGTCGGTGATGAGCACCAGCGCCGTGGTGTGCTCGGCCACCAGCGCCAGGCGCTGCAGCTCGGTGGACTGCTCGCGCAGGCGCTGGCCGTGGCGGCGCACCGAACGGGCCGTAGGCTCCACGACCACCAGGCCCAGCACGCCCAGCAGCACCAGCATGGCGGCCAGGCCCCAGCGCACCTCCTGGCCGACCTGCTGGGCGCGTTCCTCGGCCGCCTCGCGCAGTCGCGCCGACAGCTGCTGCGCCGCCGCCAGCGCGGGTTCGGTCTCGATCTGCACGGCGGCGGCGCTGTTTCGCAGCTGGTCCTCAGCACCGGACTCCGCGTGTTGCAGCAGGATCTCGCAGCGGTACCAAAGCCGCTCGCGCACCGCCTGCCAATGCTCCAGCGCCGGCCGCACGCGCTGCTGCAGCGCGGCCGAACGCGACATCTGGCGTGCCAGCAGGGCCTCCATCAGCAGCGCGTCCTGGGTCGATCCACTGACCAGCAGCTGCAGCGCCTGCACGTGGCGCGCGCGCGCGGGCGCGTCGCCGGCAGCAGACATCACCATGGCCGCCAGGCGTCCCGCCTGCTGCGAGAAGGTGCGCTGCAGGCCGGCCTGGTCGAGGATCTCCGCATCGGCCATGCGCAGCGACTCCAGACGCAGCGTGCTCAGGCCCTGCAGCCCCAGCGCCACGGCCAGCACGGCAAAGGCCAGGTACATCGCCACGCGCACGCGCCGCTGCCCGGTCACGGGCGCAGCGCCGCCAGCCTTGGCGGGCGGCGGGGTCGGAGGCGGCGGTTCGAAGCTCGGCATGGGGGCACAACGGATGCAGGCACAGGGCAGGGCAGCCCGGCTCGGGCGCTTTCCCTCCGGGATATCGGCAGCCGGTGCCGCAGATGAAGCGCCGCAGCCCAACACCCCGGCAGCCGGGGCCGTGCCCGTTCAGCCCGCCTGCGCCGCCGCGCGCTGTGCGCAGCCCCAGGCCAGCAGGCCGCACAGCGCCGCGGCCCAGAACACGGCGGCGTAGCCCAGGCCCTCGATCAGCGCGCCGCCGCCCACGCCGCCGATCACCCCCGACAGGCCATAGCCCAGCGTGGTGTATAGCGCCTGGCCGCGGCCGCGCAGGCGGTCGGGAAAGTGGCGGTGCACGAGCGCGATGCAGGCCGCGTGGTGGCCGGCAAAGGTGATGGCGTGCGAGGCCTGCGCCAGGCCCAGCACCGCCGGCACCGCACCGCCGGCAGCCACGGCCACGAAACGCAGCGTGGTAACGGCGGCCACCAGCTTGAGCCAGCCCACCGGCGACAGCCAGTGGAAGAAGCGCCCCTGGAACCAGAAGAAGACGATCTCGGCCGCCACGCTGATGGCCCAGAACGCACCCACCGCCGCCTTGCCGTAACCCAGCGACACGAGATACAGCGAAAAGAAGGCGTAGAGGCTGACGTGCGCCAGCACGGTGAAGAACACCGAGGCGAAGAACCAGGCCACGGCGGGCCGACGCAGCAGCGGCAGCACCGGCGGCGCGGGTTCGTCGTGCACGGCCTCGCTGCGCGTGGCGGGCAGGCGCAGCGCGGCGGCCAGCAGCAACGCGTTCATCGCCGCCACGAACCACGGGAAGACGCCGATACCGGCGCCTTCGAGCAGCGCACCGAAACCCGTCACCGAGACGATGAAGCCCACCGAACCCCACATACGCACCCGGCCATAGCGCGCCGGGTCGATGCCGCTGGCGGTGTTCAGGTGCTGCGACAACAGCGCCTCGTACAGCGGCACCACGCCGCTGTTGGCCAGGAAAAGCAGCGACACCACCAGCGCCACCGGCACCGCAGCACGCACGCCGAACAGGCCCAGCGCCGCCAGCAGCGCGCCGAAGGCGGCCAGACGGATGAGCTCGACGCGCCGGCCGCCGTGGTCGCCCCACCAGCTCCAGGCATAGGGCGCGATCACGCGTGTCCAGCTCTGCAGCGAGGCCAGCGTGCCGATGAGCAGCGTCGAGAAGCCCAGCGACTGGAACCACAGCGGCGCATACGGGTTGAAAAGCCCGATGGCCGCGAAGTAGGCGAAGGACAGTGCGCCGAAGCGCAGCAGCGGGCGGGAAGCCGTCGCGGGCGCCGCCGCTGGCGGCGCGGTCAAGGCGCGCGGGCCGCGATGGCCGGCACGGCGAGGTGCACGTCGCCGTTCTGCGCGCGGTGGCGCAGCACGTGGTCCATCACCACCAGTGCCAGCATGGCCTCGGCAATGGGCGTGGCGCGGATGCCCACGCAGGGGTCGTGGCGGCCGTGCGTTTCCACCACCGTGGGCTGGCCCTGGCGGTCGATGCTGGCCTTGGGCAGGCGGATCGAACTCGTGGGCTTGATCGCGATGCGCACCACCAGATCCTGCCCGGTGCTGATGCCCCCCAGCACGCCGCCGGCGTGGTTGCTGGTGAAGCCGGCGGGCGTGAGTTCGTCGCCGTGAAAGCTGCCACGTTCGGCCACGGTGGCGAAGCCGCTGCCGATCTCGACGCCCTTCACCGCGTTGATGCCCATCATCGCGTAGGCGATGTCGGCATCGAGCTTGTCGAACAGCGGCGCGCCCAGGCCCACCGGCACGCCGTGGGCGCGCACCTCGATGCGTGCGCCGCAACTGTCGCCGGCCTTGCGCAGCGCGTCCATGTGCGCTTCGAGCTGCGGCACGATGGCGGCGTTGGGCGCGAAAAAGGGGTTCTCGGGAATGTGCTCGGCGCTGTCGAAGGGGATCTCGATCTCGCCCAAGGCGCTCATCCAGCCCAGGAAGGTGGTGCCCTGCGTCTCCAGCAGCCACTTCCTGGCCACCGCACCGGCAGCCACCATCGGCGCCGTGAGCCGCGCCGAAGAACGCCCGCCGCCGCGTGGGTCGCGCAGGCCATATTTGCGCCAGTACGTGTAGTCGGCGTGGCCGGGGCGAAAGGTGTCGAGGATGTCGCCGTAGTCCTTGCTGCGCTGGTCGGTGTTGCGGATCAGCAGGCAGATCGGCGTGCCCGTGGTGCGGCCCTCGTAGACGCCGGAGAGGATCTCCACCGCGTCGGGCTCGTTGCGCTGCGTGACGTGGCGGCTGGTGCCGGGGCGTCGGCGGTCGAGGTCGCCCTGGATGTCGGCCTCGGCGAGGGCCAGCCCGGGCGGGCAGCCGTCGATGACACAGCCTATGGCCGGGCCGTGGCTTTCACCGAAGTTGGTGACGCTGAAGAGCTCGCCGAAGGTGCTGCCGGACATGGGAGCGGGTGCGTTGCGGGGAAGCGGCCGATTGTAGAGAGGCCCTTGCCGGCGGCCATCGAGCCGTGCGGCGTGATCTTGTTCTTCAAAAGTCCGGTGCGGCAAGGCCGAAATCCTCCCCATCGGGAACCGCGTGCGTGCGCCTGCCCGCAGCCCTGCCCTTCCTACCGGCGCTGCCCGATGCGCCATCTGCCGAGGACCTGCCATGAAACACAACTTCGTTTCCCTGCTCGCCGCCGCCGTGCTGTCGGTCGGCTTCGTCGCCCCTGCCGCCGCGGCGGTCACGCCCGAAAAGCTCGACGGTGTGAAGCTGATCACCGCCGAACAGGCCCGCGACCTGCAGGCCAAGGGCGCGCCCATGGTCGACACGCGCGTGGCTGCCGAGTACGCCGAGAAGACCGTCAAGGGCGCCGTCAGCGTGCCTTACAAGGAAAAAAGCGCCAAGGACGCAGGCTTCGACCCCAAGGCCGACAGCTTTGACCTCGGCAAGCTGCCCGGCGAGAAGGCCGCGCCGGTGGTGATGTTCTGCAATGCAGGCGAATGCTGGAAGAGCTACAAGGCCGCCGTGGTGGCGCGCGACGCCGGCTACAAGCAGATCTACTGATTGCGCGGCGGCATGCCCGAGTGGAGCGCCAAGGGCCTGCCCACGCAATAAGCCACTTCGGCGCACTCGCCAAGCAACAACACCCCCTGACGGACCCCACGATGATGTCGATCCTGTACACGATACGCGCGCGCCTGGCCGCGGCCGCCGTCACCGCCACGGTGGGTGCCCTCGTGCTGGCCGGCATCAACGCGATGACCAGCCGCGCCAGCGGCGCAGCGCTGGAAAGCATCTATGAGGACAACCTGCGCGCCCTGGTGCAGTTGCAGAAGATCGACGTCACGCTGCGCGAGGTTCGCTTCCGCGTCGCCGGCGTGCTGCTCGAGACGCTGCCGGTGCCGGGCTCGCTGAACCACCTGCGCGAGGCACACCAGGAGGTCGACGCCGCCTGGGCGCCGCTGCAGGCCGAGCTGCTGCGCACCGCGGGCGACGAAGACCGGCCGCTGCTCGAAGGCATGGGCAGCAGCTACACGATGGTGGGCAAGGTGTTCGACAAGGTCGAGAAGGCCTGCGTGGCGAAGGACAACGCCAAGCTCACCGAGGTGCTGGAAGAGGACTGGGCGCAAATGCACAAGGGCTATGTCAAGCCGCTGCAGGCCCTGGTCTCGCTGCGCGAGGCGCACGCCAAGGCCACCTTCGAGGCGGCCCGCGCGAGCAACCAGCGCATGGCCGCAGGCGCCGTGGGCTTCGCCGTCGCACTGGGCCTGTTGATGGGTATCGCAGGGCTCTGGGTGGCACGCTCGATCACACGTTCACTCGACAAGGCCACGGCCGCCGTGCAGGCCATCGCTGATGGCGACCTGGGCCAACCCATCGACGCAAACGGCAGGGACGAGATCGGCCGGCTGCTGGCGCGTGTGGCCGAGATGCAGGCCGCGCTGCGCCGCGTGGTCGGTGAAGTGCGCGCGGGTGTCGACTCGGTGTCGATGGCCAGCGCCGAGATCGCCAACGGCAACCTCGACCTGAGCACGCGCACCGAACAGCAGGCCAGCCGCCTGCAGCAGACGGCGGCCAGCATGGAACAGATGGCGACCACGATGCAGCACAGCGCCGACAGCGCCAGCCGCGCCAAGTCGCTGGCTGCCAGCGCCTCGGCAGTGGCCGCGCGCGACGGCCAGGTGGTGGGCGAGGTGGTCAGCACGATGCAGGACATCAGCGAAAGCAGCCGCCGCATCGTCGACATCATCGGCGTCATCGACGGCATCGCTTTCCAGACCAACATCCTGGCGCTGAACGCCGCGGTGGAAGCCGCGCGGGCCGGTGAACAGGGCCGCGGCTTTGCCGTCGTGGCCAGCGAGGTGCGCAGCCTGGCGCAGCGCAGCGCGCAGGCGGCACGCGATCAAGGCGCTGATCGCCACCAGCGTCGAGAAGGTCGACGGCGGCAGCCGCCTCGTGCAGCAGGCCGGCCAGACCATGGACGAGATCGTCGACCAGGTGGGCCACGTGACCGAGCTCATCGGCGCCATCAGCACCGCCGCGCTGGAGCAGAGCGGCGGCATCGGCAGCGTCGACCAGGCGGTGAGTGAACTCGACGAGACGACGCAGCGGAACGCGGCGCTGGTGGAGCAGTCGGCCGCAGCCGCGGCGAGCCTGAAGGAACAGGCGCAGCGCCTGTCGGCAGCCGTGGCGGTGTTCAGGCTGGAAGCCCAGCCGGCCTGACGGGCCCCTGCACCCGGCCGGTGCCGGGTGCCTGCGGATTCAGTTCGGGCTGGGGCCCGGCGCGGCGCCGGCTGCGCTGTCCTGCTCGGGCCAGTCGCGGATGTAGGCCTTGAGCATGCGGTTCTCGAAGTCCTGCGCGTCGACCACAGTCTTGGCCACGTCGTAGAACGAGATCACGCCCATCAGCGTGCGCTGGTCCAGCACCGGCATGTAGCGCGCGTGGCGTTCCAGCATCATGCGGCGCACCTCGTCGACACCGGTCTCGGGTGTGCAGGTGAGCGGCGCGTCGTCCATCACGCTGCGCACGTGGCGTGCGCCCAGGCTGCCGCGGCCGGCCACCACTGCGGCGATGACCTCGCGGAAGGTGAGCATGCCGGCCACGTCGCCGTGTTCCATCACCACCAGCGAGCCGATGTCGAGTTCGGCCATCGTCCTCACGGCCTCGGCCAGGCTCTGGTCGGGCTGCACCGTGTAGAGCGTGGTGCCCTTGACGCGCAGGATGTCGGTGACTTTCATGGCAGGCTGAACCCCGTTGAAGGGCCACGGCGGCCCGGCTGAACGCGGGTCAATATAGCCCACAATGCCTGCGCTTCCACAGCCCCCGCAAGGAACGCCATGGCCGGTTACTCCGACCCCGGATTCGACACCCTGGCGCTGCACGCCGGCGCCGCGCCCGACCCCGTCACCGGCGCGCGCGCCGTGCCCATCGTGCTGTCGACGAGTTTTGTGTTCGAGAACAGCGAACACGCGGCGAGCCTGTTCAACCTGGAACGTTCGGGCCACGTCTACAGCCGCATCAGCAACCCGACGAATGCGGTGCTGGAAGAACGCATCGCGGCACTCGATGGCGGCGTCGGCTCACTAGCCACGGCCAGCGGGCAGGCAGCGCTGCACCTGGCCATCACCACGCTGGCGGGCGCCGGTTCGCACATCGTCGCCAGCAGCGCGCTCTACGGCGGCAGCCACAACCTGCTGCACTACACGCTGGCGCGCTTCGGCATCACCACCACCTTCGTGAAACCCGGTGACATCGACGGCTGGCGCGCCGCCATCCGCCCGGAAACGAAGCTGCTCTTCGGCGAGACCCTGGGCAATCCGGGGCTGGACGTGCTGGACATCCCGACGGTCAGCGCCATCGCCCACGAAGCCGGCGTGCCGCTGCTGGTGGACAGCACCTTCACCACGCCCTGGCTGATGAAACCCTTCGAGCACGGCGCCGACCTCGTCTTCCACAGCGCCACCAAGTTCCTGTGCGGCCACGGCACGGTGGTCGGCGGGTTGCTGGTCGACGGCGGGGCCTTTCCCTGGCATGCGGCCGCACGTTTCCCGGAACTGAACCAGCCCTACGCCGGCTTCCACGGCATGGTGTTCAGCGAGGAAAGCACCGACGGCGCCTTCCTGCTGCGTGCACGCCGCGAAGGCCTGCGCGACTTCGGCGCCTGCATGAGCCCGCACACGGCCTGGCTCATCCTGCAGGGCATCGAGACGCTGCCGCTGCGCATGGCACGCCATGTCGAGAACACACGCAAGCTGGTGGCCTTCCTGGCCGCGCACCCGATGGTGGCCGGCGTGGGCTACCCCGAACTGGAAGGCCACGCGAGTCACGCGCTGGCAAGACGGCTGCTGCCGCGCGGCTGCGGCGCGGTGTTCAGCTTCGACCTGAAAGGGTCGCGCCGACAAGGCCAGGCCTTCATCGAGGCGCTGAAGCTCTTCAGCCACCTCGCCAACGTCGGCGACTGCCGCAGCCTCGTCATCCACCCGGCGAGCACCACACACTTCCGCATGGACGATGCGGCGCTGGCGGCGGCCGGCATCACGCCGGGCAGCATCCGACTGAGCATCGGCCTGGAGGACGCCGACGACCTTATCGACGACCTGAAGCGTGCCTTCAAGGTGGCGGAGAAGGCCTCGTGATCCTGGACTTGCAGGGCCAGCCGGCCTACGCCTACACCGGCGGCGAGACTTTCGACCCCGCCCTGCCCTGCGTCGTCTTCGTGCACGGCGCCGTGTGCGACCACAGCGTGTTCACGCTGCTGGCGCGCTGGTTCGCGCACCACGGGCACGGCGTGCTGGC
>Ga0105047_10014334_pt1 | contig 12583 bp, 9 predicted proteins | sample MAT04_FD_78384 | JGI IMG/M metagenome (GOLD analysis project Ga0105047, IMG submission 78384) | Freshwater microbial communities from Lake Fryxell liftoff mats and glacier meltwater in Antarctica - MAT-04 (megahit assembly) | ecosystem: Environmental > Aquatic > Freshwater > Ice > Liftoff... | reverse complement strand
CTCGGTGTACTGGCGAGCTTCTCAGGACAATCCCATCGTCGCCACGGAAGCACAATTGCCCGGTTTTCCGGAGGTGACACCGGTCGAAGACGATCTGGGGGCCAACATTCAACAGGCGCTCTCGCAGCGGCCCGAACTCCGAGTGCTGGACCTGATGCGACAGCAGGTGCAGGTTGATTACTGTGAAGCCACCAATCAGCTTCAACCGGAACTCAACGCTGTCGTGTGGGGCTCTCAGGATGTCGGGGCACCGTCAAGCTCGAAACGCGACAAGTCACCATTTGAAAGTGAAGCCTCTGTGTATCTGGACGTTCCGATACAGCGCCGTAAGGCGCGTGGCAAGATGACGGAGTCGCAGGGGAAGATCGCACAGTTGTCGGCCAAACGCCGCATCACGGCCGACAAGATCAGCATCGATGTTCAGATGGCCCACGCAGCGCTGCGATCCGCGTGGGAACAGGTCGAACGCACGCGCGAAGCAGTGGCGTATGCCGAAGATCTTGCCGCGATTGAACGCGCTAACGAGGAAGCCGGGTCGTCCGACATGCTGAAGGTCTCACTGCGTGAACAGTACGCCGTCGAATCGGCAGAGAAAAACGTCGAAGCCCTGAAACTCTACTTCGAATCCCGGGCCGATTATCGCGCTGCCATGGCAGAGGATCAGATTGATCGGTGAATAGCTTCCGTGACGGAGTGATTGTCATGGATTCAAGCTGTTGAGTATGATGTGGCCATGGCTGCAAATGCCTGTTAGCCGAGCGGCAGATTAGAAACTACCAGGGCGAACAACCGGACGCTAACGCGTTGCGGCTGATTTTTATTAGCCGCCGGGCTTTAGCCCCCGGTTTTCGAGGTAACCAGAAATCTGCCGCTCGCCTTACGAGGTAGTTCGTTGAGCAGATCGATGGCGATTGAGGACCATTTCAGATGAGCATCGGTATTGACCCGACGGTGGACTTCGCATTCAAGAAGCTTCTCGGAAGTCCGGAATTCCCGCAGGTCACAGTGCATTTTCTGAATTCAGTTCTGGGTGAATCGGCGAATGTCACAGACGTCACAATTCTGAATCCAATCCTGGGCAAAGATTATGACAATGACAAGGTCTCGCTGCTGGACGTTCTGGCCGAAGATGCCTTCGGGCGAAAACTGAACGTTGAAATGCAGACGACTTTGCCTGTGGGGATTTTTCAGCGTCTGGCCTACTATACTGCAAGTTTGTACGTGGAGCAGTTGAATGAAAGTTTCGATTATTCAACGCTGCGATCAGCGATCAGCATTTGCGTTTTGAAGAGAAATCTGTTTCCGGCGGTGCACAATCTGCACCTCGATTTTCGCCTGAGAGAACGCGAACAGGGAATCGTTTTCACGGATGACCTGCAAATCCATACAATCGAATTGCCCAAGTACGTCCCTTTGGATAATAATGCAGTAGTTACGGATCCGATTGAAAAATGGGCATGGTTCTTCCGTTTTGCTCCGACCAGTACGATCGAACAGATTCGAGAACGTCTGGATGACGAAGTTTTTGTTATCGCTGCGGGAATTCTTCAAATGATCTCTAAAACACCACAAGAGCGAATGCTGTACAACGCTCGCATGAAGATGCAGCGGGATGAAGCGTCGAAACTGCTGTATGCTCAGAGGGAAGGCATTGCGGAGGGCAAGGCAATAGGCAAGGCTGAAGGCAAGGCTGAAGGCAAGGCTGAAGGCAAGGCTGAAGGCGAACAAATTGGTGCCATTCATACGCTGCAACAGATCCTCGGGCTTCCGGAGACGCCCTCAGACGAAGTCGCCAGCATGAGTTCTGAATCACGTGATGCGGTCGCCGAAGTCTTAAGGATTCAGCTGCGGAAACGCGGACAACTTGGTTAATTTGGCATACGACCACAAAATCCTGCGGTTCGCAGTTGCGTGTAACCCCGCATCAGTCTTCCAGCATCGCCAGAAACTCATCTTCTGTCAGCACTTTAACGCCCAACTCCTGCGCCTTTGTGAGTTTGCTGCCGGCGGCGTCGCCAGCGACCACGAAGTCAGTTTTCTTTGAAACGCTGCCACTGGCTTTGCCGCCGTGATCGCGGATGAGTTGTTCGATTTCGTCGCGTTTGAGACGCACCATCGTTCCCGTGACTACGAGCGTCTTGCCGATCAGTTTTCCTTCCGCAGGAACCCTGGAACGATCGATTGGCTGACCGAAATTCAGGCCAAGTTCGCGGAGCTCATGGACTATGCGGATGCCATATTCGGATCGAAAGAAACGATGCACGGACGCCGCAATCACTGTGCCGATTTCATCGACATTCGACAGGGACTTTTCTGACTGGGACGCAATCTCGTCGATCGTCCCAAAGGCTCGTTCCAGTGTTCGCGCGCTCGTCTGTCCTACGTGTCGAATGTTGAGTCCGGTCAGCAGTCGCCACAGCGGCTGCTGCTTGGAGGATTCGATTCCGTTCAACAGGTTATCGATCGATTTTGCTCCCTGACGTTCCAGCTTCAACAGGTCCTCACGACGATCAGCAAGCCGATACAGCGACGGGATTCCATCGACAAGACCCGCTGTGAAAAGCTGCTCAATCAGTTTTTCGCCGAGTCCGTCAATATCCATGGCCGGACGGGACGCGAAGAAAATCAGGGTCTCACGCACCTGTGCGGGGCATGTTGGATTCGGACAGCGAATGTAGACACCGCCTTCATCTTTTTGCAGCTCGGCACGGCATTCCGGACATACCGTCGGAAAGATGTACGGTTCTTCGTTGCCTGTGCGAGCCGCCTCATTCACGCGCAACACATGCGGAATAATCTTGCCGGCTTTCTCCACAACGACCAGATCTCCGATGAGAATCCCCAATCGATCAAGCTCGTCGCGATTGTGCAGACTCGCCCGGGAAACTGTAGTCCCTGCGATTTCCACAGGTACCAGTTCCGCCACTGGAGTCATCGCGCCGGTCTTGCCGACCTGGATCGTGATGCCCCGGACTCGGGTCTCCGCTTCGTAGCGTTCCCACTTGAAAGCGCGCACCCAACGCGGACTTTTTGACGTGGCTCCGAGTTGGTCACGGTCCGCCAGTGAGTCGAGTTTGATCACCAGTCCATCGACTTCGAAGGAAAGTTCCGGAACCCTGGCAATCATCTCGGCACAGACTCGCATCAACTCGTCGAAGCCCTGGGCCTGCGACACATTGGGTGTCGTCGGGATTCCGAGTTTGCGAATTGCCTGCAGAAACTCACCGTACGAACGCCAGGCAACTCCTTCGAAATACCCGACACCGTGCGCCAGAAACCGCAGTTTTCGGTCGCGGGCCAGTTTAGGGTCGAGTAGTTTCAATGCACCCGCCGCGGCATTGCGCGGATTCTTGAACGGCTCCTCACCCGCCTTGACCTGCGCCGCCTGAAACGCCGCGAACTCTTCATTCAGGATCACAACTTCACCGCGCACTTCCAGCGACGCCGGCGGGTTGTCACTGGCCAGACGGAGGGGTACGCCGGCAAGAATTCTGGCGTTCGAAGTCACATCGTCTCCAACCGCACCATTGCCGCGTGTCGCCGCTTGCACAAACGTGCCGTTCTCCCAGACGAGCGAAATGGCTACGCCGTCGATCTTGTATTCTACTGAATAGTGAAGGGCGTCGCGTTCCAGAGTTTTGCGAAGACTGGCGTCCCAGTCCACAAGTTCCTGTTCCTCGAATGCATTCTCGATCGACAGCATAGGCACACGATGCGTGACTTGTTCGAAGCCGTCGATCGGCTCTCCGCCAACTTTCAGGCTGGGGCTGTTCGGCGATTGAAACTCAGGATGAGCAGTTTCCAGAGCAATCAGCTTCGTCATCAGAGCGTCGTATTCACGGTCCGTGATCTCCGGCTTCGCCTCGACGTAGTACAGCCGATTGTGGCGTTCGAGCTCTCGCCGCAGCGATTCGATTTCTTGTTCCGGGAACAGATTTGTCATGCGTGATCTCCTGGGAGGGGACATTGACGACGTGAGCTGCACTTACTTTTCACGACATGCTGCAGATGCGCCCAGTCTTGGGTGCGATGGAGCAACGATCGAATGTAGGATGGACATTCATGTCCGTCGCATAGCCATGAAACACAGTCGAAGCGAAGTTTATTGAAACTTGACAACCGCTCGACAACGCGACGGTGTTAGGTCAAAATCTCGGACATGAATGTCCAAGCTACAGGAATCGCAACCACAAGCCTCGCTGGAGTGTAAAGCTCCGCAGTAGACCGGACCACCCATCCGGCGTCAGCTTTACAGAAACAGGAAATCACCATGAAGTTTATTCATCTCCGGTTATTGATCCTCGGCGTGTGTCTGGCGTTTTATGCCCAGACACACTGCCATGCGCAAACGCAACCCAACGTCGTCCTCATCCTGTCCGATGACCAGGCATGGACGGACTACAGTGGCATGGGACACCCCGTGATTCAGACTCCGCATCTGGATCGACTGGCATCTCGCAGTGCCCTGTTCCGACGTGGGTACACTCCGACGCCACTGTGTCGTCCGTCATTGATGACAATGATTACTGGTCTGTATCCGCATCAGCATGGTATCACTGGCAACGATCCGAAGCCGGACAAAACATTGACAGACGCACAGTACGGCGCGCTGCGGGAACAACTGATCTCGAACGTGGATCAGCATCCGACGATTCCAAAACTGCTTGGCGAGCAGGGTTACCTGTCGATGCAGACAGGAAAATGGTGGGAAGGTAATTATGCTCGCGGGGGTTTTACGAACGGCATGACGCGAGGATTTCCGAATCGAGGTGGTCGACACGGGGATGATGGACTTGAAATCGGACGCAAAGGAATGCAACCGGTGTTTGACTTTATTGCGGAATCAAAACACGCAAACAAGCCGTTCTTTTTGTGGTACGCTCCGATGTTACCACACACGCCCCACGATCCCCCCGAACGATTGCTGGCAAAGTACCGCAGCGCTGATCGTCCCATAGAGTTGGCAAATTATTATGCGATGTGTGAGTTCTTCGATGAAACGTGTGGTCAGTTACTGGATCATCTGGATCAGCAGAAACTCAGCGACAACACGCTCGTCATGTATGTGACAGACAACGGCTGGATTCAGGCGACACCGGACATGAAACTCGGCAAGGACTGGAATCATGGTTTCGCACCGCGTTCCAAGCAGACGCCCTACGAAGGTGGAATTCGCACGCCGATCATGGTCTCATGGCCGGGCAAGATCGCTCCGGCGGAATACCCTGACCTGTGCAGCACACTCGATGTGCTGCCGACGATCCTTGCCGCGACCGGCCTTGATGCGATTCCAAATCTTCCGGGGCGAAACTTGCTGCCACTGATTCAGGACGGGAAACCGCTCGAACGCACGTACTTGTGTGGCGAAAGTTTCTCGCACGATATTGCCGATCTGAAGAACCACGAAACGTCATTGCAGTACCGGTGGTGCATTGAAGGCAAGTGGAAGCTCATTCTCAGCTACGATTGCCCGACAGATCGATATGCTTTTGTGCATGCCGTGAACGACCGCAATCCGCAACTCTTCGACGTTGAAACCGATCCATACGAAAATCAGAATCTCGCTGCCGAGCATCCAGAGGAAGTCCGCAAACTCGCAGCTCGTCTGCAGGAAACATGGCACGTCGAAAAGCCCGCGATCGGGCTCCCGTGACGTGACCCCAGGCATGAACTCCACGGTGCATATGAACTCCACCGTGCAAACGCCAAAAACTTCCCGGATAGCCTCGGATTGGTTTCTCCTGGTACAATCATTGTGCTGCAGTGGGCAGTCAGTGCGGTGACATAGGCACCGCACTCACTGCAAGCGATGCGAAAAGACTGTCCGCCGTTCAAAAAGTTTCCTTTCATGCGACTTCCCAATTCTTCACTCCGGCGAACGCCGTTGCGTTTCAATATCACGCCGATGATTGACGTCGTGTTTCTGCTGATCATTTTCTTTCTGGTGGCCAGCTACTTTATTCGCAGTGAACAATCGCGGGAAGTGGATCTGCCAGTTGCGTCCAAAGGCCAGTCGGATGAAATCTCATCACCGCACCGGCTCACGATCACGATCGAAGCAGACGGACACATGTCAGTCGGCGGCATCCAGATGTCAGAGAAGCAGATCCTGACGCGAATTGAACAACTGAATGAGGCTGAGACTTTCGATGGAAAACCGCCTGAAGTCCGGATTCGTTCCGACCGCAACGCTCAGTTCGGCTCGATCCGCACGTTGATCGAACATTGTGCCGCTCACAACATCCGCAGTATCCGCTTTGCTGTCACCCTGCCGCAGGGTTGATCTGAAAATTGAAACGAACTGGCACTGATGAGAATCCCCTCCCGACCTGTCCGAAATAACTCAATCGACGGCGACACCATGACGCCGATGATCGACGTCGTCTTTCTGTTGCTTGTCTTCTTCATTTGCGCATCCGTCGGCAGTACGGCCGACAAGTTACTTCCCGCAGAATTGAACGGGAACAGCACTTCGTCGATCGAAGCCCTGGCCCCGGTGGAACAGGAAAAATGGGAACATCCGCCGGTTCAGATTCGCATTGAACCGTCAACTGCGGAAAACAATCCGATCGCCGTCTTTCTGGACGAAGAACCGTTGCCCGGCATCGAAGTGCTTTCGCAGCGACTCACGCTTCTCGGCAGCGCCGACCCATCGATTCGCATCATTCTGAACGTGAACGACGATGTCGAAGTTCAGCAGTTTATTCTGATCTACGACTTGTGCCAGAAACTCAAATTCGAAAACGTGTCGTTCGCGGTGCGGGGGAAAAACTAGAGTTTCCCTAAAAAATCGGCCCTGGCATCCATGGGCAGAATTCTTCGTCGCCAATACCCTGCTGTTCGCTGAGCGTCTTTTCGCCGCTGGCGGTCGCGATGAGTTTTTCGAAGATTTCAAGACCAACGGATTCGACACTCGCGCCTTCCAGAATTGTTCCGGCGTTGATATCCATGTCGTCACGCATGCGATGGTACATCGCCGAATTGGTGGCGACCTTGATCGTGGGAGCCGGCTTGCATCCAAAGCAGCTTCCGCGTCCGGTGGTGAATACGACCAGCTGACATCCTCCAGCGACAAGTCCGGTCACTGAGATCGGGTCGTAACCCGGCGTGTCCATGAAAGTAAATCCGCGTTCTGTGATCGGTTCCGCGAACTGATAAACAGCTCGCAACGGCGCAGTGCCGCCTTTCGCGACCGCCCCCAGTGATTTTTCGATAATCGTGGTGAGACCACCCTGTTTGTTTCCGTACGACGGATTATTATCAATCGAAGCGTTGTGTTTTTTCGCATAGTCTTCCCACCAGCGGATTTTTTCCAGCAGTCGATCGCCGACGGCGTGGGAGACTGAACGGCGCGTGAGCAGCTGTTCGGCTCCATAGACTTCGGGCGTTTCCGCAAGTACAGAACCGCCGCCGTAGGCAACCAGCAGGTCACTGGCATAACCCAGTGCGGGATTCGCCGTGATGCCGCTGGCACCGTCGCTGCCTCCACATTGCAGACCCAGTGTCAGCTCAGAAATCGAAATCGGTTCGCGTCGAGCCGCATCGGCATGCACCATCAACTCCCGCATGACTCCTACGGCTTTGTTCACCGTCTTGCGAACGCCGCCGACCTCCTGAATGTTGAGCACCATTGGCAACGATTCATCCGGCTCGCGGCGCGTGGCACCGCCGAGCTGCACCAGTCCCTGCGATTCCTGAAGATGTCCGGCCTGGGCGGTCTCACAACCAAGGCCCAGCACGAGGCACGCGGCGATGTTCGGATGCCGCGCGAATCCGGCGAGCGTACGATTCAGCAGCAGATGATCTTCGCCGTTATAGGCAAATGCGCAGCCGCTTTTGTGGACGACGGGAATGACGCCATCAATGTTTCCAAAACGGCTGAGGTCAGTTTTCGCCAATTCCTGAGCGACATATCGAGCGGTTGTCGCCGAGCAGTTCACCGTACTGATCAAAGCAATGTAGTTGCGGGTTCCTGCGCGACCGTCCTTGCGGCGGAATCCCATAAACGTGCGGCTCTCGGCAGGTTTGGGAAACTGCACAAGGTCGGTGCAGAATTCATAACCGGCTTTGTCGCGTTCGACACTGACGTTCTGCACATGAACCCATTGGCCGCTGGCAATACTTGTACTGGCCGAACCGATTGGCTGTCCAAACTTGCGGATGACTTCCGATTCCCGAATGTCATTGATTGCAACTTTGTGACTCGCGGGAACGGCCTCGGCAATCTGAAGTGTCCTGCCTGCCACGGTCAGTATTTCCCCGGCCTGCAGTGCTCGCCGTGCGACCGCGACGTTGTCGGAAGGATGCAGAAGCAACAGTGGTTCCAGCGCGGTCACAGGATCTCCTTTGAATGTGAAAACTTGTTGAGCAGCCGTACGTGGCCAGGATTGAGAGTGTTCAGCGGAACATTCGTCGTTTTACCAGTGCGATGTAAGCAAGAGCGTCATATAAAGTTTTGCGCGGCCCGGTTCCGCCCTGTAAAAACTCCGGTTCTCAATGTGAATGCGGTTGTATACTTCGCGCGGTCCAGAATGAGGTCTTTCCAAATCAACGTTCCGCATGTGCCTTCTCCCCTGGAAGGGGGAGAAGGTGGCCGATAGGCCGGATGAGGGGGTTATTCGCTGGTTCTGGCGCTATCAATTGCTTAACGGCGTTGCCCCTCACCCTAGCCCTCTCCCCCCGTGGAACACTTGTGAAGGTGGAAAATTGTTTGCGGGGGGAGAGGGGACAATCGCAAGACACTTGCAGACTCATTCCGGACCGCGCGAAGTATAACTGCGCTGTCGCGCGATCAGTGCATCGAGTTCGATTCGGAGTTTCGGCAAAATCTCGTCATACAGAAACGCGCCGATGGATTCCTTGCCACGTTTGAGGTTCACATGCGTCGGGCCGCACCACAGACCGAGATCTGCGTCGTCCGTTTCGCCAGGCCCGTTGACGCGGCAGCCCATCACCGCAATCGTGATCCTGTGCTCTTCGGCATAACGAGTCATCTCACGAACCTGTTCGGCGAGGTCCACGAAGGCTTCGTTTTCGACTCGGGAACAACTCGGGCAACTAATAATGTTCAGCGTCTTCAAACCATAGTTGACAAAACTGCGAACGCGACCTGCCGCGATGTCCTCAAGAATCTTCCGCCCCGCGACGATTTCCTCGGCCTTGCGATTGTTGGCGACCGTGAGCGACACCCGAATCGTGTCGCCGATGCCGCGGCTGATGAGCTGTTCAAACGCAATTCGGGTCTTGATGATTCCATCGGGCGGCATTCCCGCTTCGGTGACGCCCAGATGCAGCGGCACATCGGGACGCTTCTCAGCGAACCGGCGATTGACTTCGATCACTTTCTGAGGATCTGAATCTTTCAGGGACACGCAATACCGCTCGTACCCCAGTTCATCCAGCAGCGCACAGTGGTCCCAGGCGCTTTCGAGCATGGGCGAAATCGAATCATGTTCGTCAAACTTTGACTTCACGTCGGGATCGACTGACCCGCAGTTAACACCCACGCGCATCGCGCAGTCATTGTCGCGAGCCACCTGCACAAGATACTTTACCTTTTCCTGCCACGGCTTGGACTTTTCATGGTGATACAGGTGCCCGGGGTTGTACCGGATCTTGTCGATATACGGCGCGATGATTTCAGCCAGACGATAATTCTCCTGCAGGTCCACTGACAGATTGCCTGTAACCTGCCGCCGAATTTCGATCAGCGCCTCGGCATCTTTCTGGCTGTCGATTGCGACGCGCACGATATCAGCACCTGCACTGACCAGATCGTTAATCTGTCGCACTGTGGCGTCAATGTCTGTCGTCTTTGTGGCGGTCATGCTCTGCACGGCAATCGGCGATTCGCCACCGATGAATCGATCACCGATGGCAACGGATCGCGTCGGATTGCGGACGATATTGAGTTTTGTTTCAGTAGTCATGTAGGAATTGTAGTGTTGACCGGCGGGCTGTACATGCTCCGTGGTCAGGCTTTTTCCGCAATCACCACCGCGCCGGGTGCCAGGAATACGCCCAACGTCTGCCAGAGCGCAATGCCGAATCCAAAGGCCATTTTTACCATCAGACTGGTATCGTCGCTGTGGACGGCTCCTTTCGGTGACGCAATGATGACGCTGAAGCCCGTCTTTCTGAGAAGTTCCAGCAGACTGCCGATCGGCATTGAAAATCGGTGATCGTTGACCGCCCGCTGCAGCACTTTCTGGCCTCGATCAGGCGATAATCTCTGCAATCCCGCACCGACGGTTGCCAGCCATGACTTGTCCACGACACGCATCACGAGCAAACCGCCGTCGTTCAGACGGTTGCGAATGTCGCTCAGTTCTGTCGCCTGATCCGGCCAGTAGATATTGGCATCCAGCACGGTAATTACGTCAAATGTTGCTGTCGATCCGTGAAAGTCCCGAATCTGTCCGCAGCATTCTGCCGACATGCCGTGCGCCCTTACGAAGTCCACCGCCTGCGGCACAATATCGAAACCGCAGACGCCGAAGCCGACATCCTTCGCGGCTTCCATAAAGCCGCCGTAGGAACAGCCGACATCCAGGAGTGTTTTGCCTTCCGGTTGCACATGCTTCTGAAGTTGTCCGAGAATGGACTTGTACATCCGCTGCTTAAACGTGTTCAACTGCGCGCCGTGTTCTGTGTCGCCCCATGTCATCGTCTGAGTATGGCTGACTTCGCTTTCGAGGCTGTAACTGCGGTCCATGAAGTAAGACCGGCAGCAGTGGCAGCGCAGCCATTCAGTCTCGCCACGCGCATTGACAAATCTCCAGGCGTGACCGGCCTGAGTCGATGATGCACCGCACGCCGGGCAGATATCTGCCTGCGGTGTGGCTGCAGTTTTCATTTGTGACACGACGGCAGACATATTTAGTCCTTGATTCGCTCAGACGGAGTCAGCGAGTTCTGACTGGCGTAGTATCCCGAAGTTTTGACAAATGAGTCAATACGGGCTTGGATCGAGTAAATTCATGGGTGGTGAATTGGCGAGCGGTTCCCCACCATCCAACAGCGAGCGAGGAAAACATCTTCAGTGCCCACTTGGAAGCAAAAAGGGTCAACGACGGTCTTGAATGACGTCAATGGCAGATTCGAAAAATGATTTTCGAATTCGGATTTTTCCAGTGTGTCAACCGGGATGTTAGATTTTTTGAGGCATGGGTTTCAGTGTTCGATGGAGGGATGAATCGGGAAGAGCAAAAATAGGAAGGTCTCTTTCTGTTGTTTTTAAGACCTGACCCTGTTTTGTCCCTGAGTCGTGCGGGTGGAAGGACCGCGCTGAAGTAGGTCCTTTCTGCCGGAAAGGACTTCGCAGCATCGCTGCGACCTGCGACCAAACGTGTTTCGACGCCAAAACCAAGTCGCCGGAGATCGCGGCACCGCTCTTGTTTCGCTCTGTGACATCCCACTGACGGTTCGCCTTGCGGCTAATTGGAAAATCCTTTCCGGCAGAAAGGACCTACAGAAACCGCCGAAACGCAGCCTCCTGCAAAGGCTTTTCCCATACGCCACACTGCGTCGCTCAACCACCGGGCTTCCGGAACAAGTGCCTTGAGCTTCAGTTCGAATGGATCTTGTCGCCACAAGCCCACTCCGCTCAACCTCGGTCGTTACTCCGCGCTCTCCGTCCGCACTCGCGAAGTCAAAGCCCTAATAGTTATGCCATCGTCCGCGCCGGCAGCGTCAGTCGCTGTTCGGCCATGTGAGTATACCACAATCAGGTTCAGCGTTTTGGACAAGTGAAATCAATGGACTCTGGATTTTCACGTGAATCCAGGATTCCCAGGAAAGATTCAGTTTATCCCGATCTACGACAATCGGCTCTCGATCCATTTCGGCCAAGAGACTGTCTATGAATTCGGCGGTCTCAGCGTCAATTCCTCGATCACACCATCCGCCATATTTTGAACCAACAAAGTGAGCACTCAAACGCTCCAACGCATCAGGGCGTTCACCTAGAATTGGAACAAGATAGCCCTCCAATTCCGTTTGTAGACAAGAGTGGCCTCCTGTTTGGTTGCGATAGGTCACACCAGTTCCAGCAGGCAGGATGAGGGCAAGACCGCTGAGCTCGTACAACAGGACCGTCATTAAGTAGCTGCTCTCGTCATAGCCGGACGTATAGATCGTGCCTTGAACTTTTCCGCCTCGTGGATTGGGCGCAAGTCTGCGGAATCAATCGAGGTCACTCAGCGGGACGACTGAGTCTACCAGGTGACGACAGGCTTGTCACTTCGATTTGCCTGGCGGCGGCGATTCCGGTCGCGGCGATTGGCGCAGTTGTACTCTGCGTCGAAGAGCGGCGTGGGGCGAAACTCTGCGGGTGAATGACGAAACTGACCATTTCGCTCGAACAACGCGCAGCGGCGGACGGCTCAGAGCACACCATGCGCAACTGCGCCAGGCAGCGCAAGTGTAAAATTCGGAACAACCGCACCTTGGCAATAATAGTGTGCGATTGACGATGATTCAGCGTTTTATTCGTTGCGACTTCGGGTCAGCCCACGTTTGCCAGATCGGCTGGAGTGCTACGGTACTCACGAACATCAAGCTGCATTCGATCGATTTCAGCAAT
>Ga0105047_10014332_pt1 | contig 12583 bp, 14 predicted proteins | sample MAT04_FD_78384 | JGI IMG/M metagenome (GOLD analysis project Ga0105047, IMG submission 78384) | Freshwater microbial communities from Lake Fryxell liftoff mats and glacier meltwater in Antarctica - MAT-04 (megahit assembly) | ecosystem: Environmental > Aquatic > Freshwater > Ice > Liftoff... | reverse complement strand
TGGCAGAATAATATGCGACCCTCGCACTAACCGCAGCGTATTTTCCTTCGGCCACACCCCGCCCGCCCAAGGCCCCGTCGTATTCACTAACTTCTTCGTCCGGACTTCAAACGTCGCGCCTGTCAGCACATCGCGCACCCCCACCGTCCAGATCTCGCCCGCTTGCGAGAAACTCACCGCCTCCAGGTAATTCATCACCACCGCGCCGTTGTCGGCCGCCTCGAATAAATTCTCCAGGACAAAGCGCGCCGAATGCACCCGCGCATCCCAAAAGACCGCTGCCGAAACTAACTCATGCCGATTCAGCCCCGGCTCCAACTTCTCGAGCTCCCCCAATGCCACGCCCCGGTGCGGCGAAATATTCCGCGACCCCGCCAACGTGTCATACATCCACAACCCGGTGCCATAGAAATACTTCGCAAACTGGCTGTACATCGGGATGAGAAACGCCAGCGGCTCCACTAAGTGCGGCGCAATTTCGAGCAACGTCGACCGTTCGCGCAACGCCTCCCGTACCAAGCCAAACTCCATGTACTTCAAGTACCTTAATCCGCCATGAATCAGCTGCGAGTTCCGCCCGCTGGTGCCGGATGAGAAATGCCCCTTGTCGATCAGCCCCACTTTTAAGGGATGCCCCGCCGTCTTCGCCCGCAAGGCCAGGTCGCGCGCAATTCCGGCGCCGTTCACGCCACCGCCCAGAATCAGGACGTCGAACGTCTCCGCCTGCAAGGCCGCCATCCGCTCCTGCCGCATCATGTTTCCTCTCTAATCTCCGGGCTCAAATCTTTGGGCGCTTCGTATGCCAGTCCGTCCGCTCTTGAAACGCCTTGCCGATCGCCAAAATCAAATTCTCGTTGAACGCCCGCGCCACAAATTGCAACCCCACCGGCAACCCCACTGGCAACTCGCCCGCGAAGCCGCACGGCACTGACAACGCCGGCAGCCCCGCTAGATTGCCCGCCGGTATGATCCCCGCGAAACCGCGATCCGCTTGAGCCGGCCGACTGCCCGGCGCGTCCAAAGCCTGTGATACCCGCGACGCCGGCCCCGACCGCGACACGGTCACAATCGCGTCATACTGCGCAAAGAACTCTCCAAACGCCTCGCGAATCAAGCTACGGATTCGCATCGCCTTCAGATAATCGGTCGCCGGCAGGTCGAGCGAAGCCTTCAGGCCCGCAATCTGCTTCTTGTCATCGAGCTGATCCACCTTGCCGCTGCGAATCAGCTCTTCAAAGATCGAAGCCGACTCGCCGGCGATCACGGGCCCAAGCACGGCACCGTAGGGGAAGTCCGGTATCTTGGCCTCCACGAGCTTCATGCCCAGAGACCGCACCACTTCGAGCGCCGTCTGAAAGGCCGCCTTGGCCGTGGGGTCCGCCGCCGCGTCAAAGTCCACTGGCGCATAGGCCACCGTCATTTCGCTTAGCGGACGCGCGAACTGCGGCGCGTAGTAGAAGCTCTTGACCGCCGAGCCTGGGTCCTTCGCATCACTCCCGGCGATCGTCTGCAACACATAGCCGCAATCTTCCGCCGAGCGCCCCAACACCCCAATCTTGTCCAAGGTCCAGCTCAGGGCCATCGCCCCGTAGCGGCTCACCAAACCATACGTCGGCCGCAAACCGGTGACGCCGCAGAAGGCCGCCGGTGTCAAAATCGAACCGCTCGTCTCCGAACCCAACGCAAACGGAACTAGCCCGGCCGCCACCGCCGCCGCTGACCCCGACGACGAGCCCCCGCTCCAGTGCGATCGGCTCCACGGGTTTAACCCCGGCCCCGATGCCGACGCGGCCGGAAACCGATACCCGCCCCCACCCGCCAACTCCACCATCGCCAGCTTCGACGTCAGCACCGCGCCCGTCCCGGCCAGCTTCTTGATCACCGTCGCGTCGTGGTCAAATACCTGCCCGGCATAGGGCCGCGCGCCCCAACCCGTCGGCTGCCCCTTGGCCGATAGCAAATCCTTCGCCCCATAGGGAATCCCCTGCAGCATCCCGCGGTAGCGCTCTCGTTTGAGCTCCTTGTCGACGTCCTTGGCCTTATCGATCGCGTCTTCCTTCAACAGCAACGCCAGCGCGTTATAGCGCGGACCCAGCCTTTCGATCCGGTCCACATACGCCCGCGTCAGTTCCTGACAGGTAAATTCTTTCTTGCGCAAGCGCGCATTCAGGTCCGTGATGGGGGCGAAGAAGAGATCGTCCGTCATGGCTTAAAGGCGAAAGCCGGCTCCACGCCGATATCGATCTTGAACTGCTTCAAACGATCGGAATTGGCCTGCATCTGGCTCTTCGCCAATGCCGCCAAATCCTCGGCCGCAGGTGCCTGGGCCAATAAAGGCACCGGCGCGGCCAACAAAACAGCGAATCTCCGGCGCGTAGGTTGCGTCATGCTATCGCTAGTTTACGACGATCCGGCGCCGCGCTTGACGCATTCAGCAGGAGATAGGCCAGCAATGAAGGCCCTGTTCGGATCCGCCGCACGCGGTGAGCCCGAGCCCGGGGACATCGGGAGAGCTTGAGTGACCCATCGCCAATGGCACGGTGGGTGATCATCTCGGTGGCGAGCGCGGCGTCCCAGGTGGGGTAGAAGGGCGGCATTAGTCGAGCAAATGGCCGACGGTCATCCAGTCGGGCTGCTCCTGGTCTTCGGCGCCGTAGCCGATGCGGCCGTGGCGGAGCCGAAGCGGCGGGTGAGTTCGCGGGTTTCAATTACCGGGTTCATTTAGGTTTGCCTCCCAAGCGCTGCCATTGGGTCTCGAGCGCGGTGCGCACTTCTTCGAGGGAAAGGCCCATTTTGCGGGCTTCCACCACCAGTTCTTCGAGCGTGGCCCCCAGCAGGCCGGTGCGTTCGGCGCGAGTGGGCGCCTGGCGCTTGGCGACCACGGTGCCTTGGCCGGGCATCACTTCGAGGACGTCTTCCTGTACCAACTGGGCGACCACTTTGTGGGCGGTATTGGGGTTGATCTTAAGTTCACGGCTGAGGGCGCGGACGGAGGGGAAGGGGTCGCCAGGGCGCAATTGGCCGGCGACGAGAGCTTTTTTGGCCGCGTAGACGACTTGCTCGTAGAGCGAAGTGCCAGGCTCGAAAGTTAGCCGGAACGGGATCACAGGTGTACTATGACACGCAGTACACTAAACGTCAACAGTTATTTGCCGAAGGCGGCGCGAGGGTTGTCCCACAGCAGGCGCTGGGTCCAGCCGGGCGCGATGCGGGGCCGGAAGTCGCGGTAGAGGGTCTCGTAACCGCGGAAGTCGCCCCCGCCGGGTTCGCCGACATGCCACCAGCCCGAGTCATGACTGATGAGGACCCGGTGGAGCAGGTTTTCTTTGGCCATGAACTCGACGCACTCCTGGTGCCAGTCGAGCGATTTGGGCCCGATGCCATCGAACTCCACCCAGGCACCGGCGCGGGCGACTTCGGCGTGGACCTGGTGGTCGCGCTCGTTTTGGGCGTGTACCCAGACGAACTTCTGGAGCGGGAACTTGCGCCGGGTGAGCATGTCGAGCTGCTCGCGGGCGGCGCCGCGGCCGGTGTGGGAGGCGATAGTGAGGCCGGTCTCTTCCGAGGTGAGGGCGGCGGCGAGGACAAGCTTGCGGTCCCACTCGCCGAGGGGGGCTTGGTTGACGCCGATTTTGCGGAAGCGGGGCTTGGTGCCGCCGATGGCTTTTTTGCATGCGGCGATCCAGCGGCGCGCCAACTGTTCGGCGGTTTCGGTTTTGGCGAAGTCGGGCAGATGGCGGTAGTTGTTGGCGGCGTAGAGGCCGGTGTTGGTCCAGATGTCGAGGCCGCAGGCTTGCGAGAGGCGGGCGAGGAGCACTGGGTCACGCCCGAGGAAGTTGGGGGTGCAATCTTGCAGGCGGACGCAGCCCAGCTTGACGATGGCGTCGAGCTTGGGCTTGGCGGCGGCGAAGACTTCGTCGCGTTGGTAGCGGGAAGGCGACGCGATTTCAGCGCCGGCGAAGTCGACGAGGATATGCTCGTGAACGAGGATGGATTTCGCCGGCCCTACGGCGGCCAAGGCCATGAAATCTCGACGCTTCATAATGTGCCTCCTCTCAAGGTCGACCCTCTATTCGGTTTCACCAAATGGCAAAGGGAATATCCGCTTTGAGGATAGCCGTATCTAACACGGCAATGGAAAAGAAAATTGCATTGATCACCGGGACTGGCGGCGATGATCAGCGGATCGTTAGACCGAGAGACATCGGTCGCGTTGCCGGAGTCCGACTTCAGCGCCAGACAGAGCCCGGCGATTGCTCGGCGAGGGCGTTGATCTGGTCGAGGTTATCGCTAAGTGCGGATTTGGGGATGGTCGATCGGCTGCAGGAGTCGGGCGATGTTGAGTTAGGCCAGATGAAAGCGCACTCCCCTATTTTAAGCGCTCGTTTAGTCGCTCGAATCGACGCCCATTTGGTCCAGCCGGTAGCGCAGCGCGTTGCGGGTAAGGCCGAGCAGACGAGCGGCTTGGCTTTTATTGCCGTTGGCGCGCCGAAGGGCTTCGCGAATAATGGACTGCTCGTGCTCCTCCAGGGTGACGCCTTCGGGCAGGAAATCCGAGACGGCTGGCTTGGGTTTGGACGATTGATCGAGCTTAATGTCGACGGCCTTTAGGGTACTCGTGGGCGAGAGCAGCAGGCTGCGCTCGATGACGTTTTCGAGTTCGCGTACGTTGCCGGGCCAGTGGTAACTCAGCAGCTTGGCGAGGGCTTCGTCGGTGAGGGTGCCGGGTTCGCCACGGCTTTCACGGCCGAACCTATCGACGAAGTGTTTGGCCAAGAAGGGGATGTCCGCCTTGCGTTCGCGAATCGAAGGGATGTTGAGGGGCATGACATTCAATCGATAGTAAAGGTCCTCGCGGAAGCGGCCTTCTTCGAGGGCGGCGCGGAGGTCGACATTGGTGGCGGCGAGGATGCGGACGTCGATGTGGCGGACTTTGTTGCTGCCGAGGCGCTCGAACTCGCGCTCCTGCAGGATGCGGAGCAGCTTTACCTGGATCGCGGGCGGCACATCGCCGATTTCGTCGAGAAACACGGTGCCGGTGTCGGCGAGCTCAAACTTGCCGGGCTTGGTGATATTGGCTCCGGTGAAGGCGCCTTTCTCGTAGCCGAAGAGCTCGCTCTCCATCAGGTTTTCGGGGATGGCGGTGCAGTTGATTTTGACAAAGGGCTTGTCCCGGCGCGGTGAGTGGTAATGGATGGCGCGGGCGATCAGATCCTTGCCGACGCCGCTTTCCCCGCACAGCAGCACCGTGGCGCGGGAGGGGGCGATGCGCAGGATCGTCTGGAAGATCTCCTGCATGTTTTGGCTATGGCCAATGATGTTATCGAACTGGTAGCGGCGGCCGAGTTCTTCTTTCAGGGCGCGGTTTTCGTCGCGGAGGGCGCGGACTTCGAGGGCTTTTTCGATTATGGCGGAGAGGTGGTCGAGCGAGAAGGGCTTCAACACGAAGTCAGCCGCGCCACGCTTCATGGCCTCGACGGCGTTTTCGATGGTGCCAAAGGCGGTCATGACGATGACCGGGGCGGAGGGGTTGATTTGCTTGGCGTGGGCCAGGACCTGCATTCCGTCCATTTCGGGAAGCTTGAGGTCGGTGAGGATGAGGTCGGCACGGTCGAGAAAGCGGAGGCCGTCTTCGCCGGAGGGGGCAAGGTCGAGGTCGTAGTTGGGGGAGAGCTGAAGCTCAAGGACGCGGCGGAGTTTGTCTTCGTCCTCAATGACGAGGACGCGTTTTTTGGCCATCTTGGGTTATTGTCGCAGGAATTGCGAGTGGGGTTGGGTAATTGTTTGTAATCAACGACTTAAGGTTTTTCGCGCGGGAATGCATTCGGGGCATGTCATTTAGTATCAATGATTTGCGGGGAATCTGGCGGTTGCCGCGAAAGGCAATCTTCTTCTAAGCTATTGATAGGAAGTGCTTTATGATTGAGTCGGGCTCGATGTTTTGCTACTTGATCAGGAAGAAATCGACCAGCATGCCGGCTAGGGAGGCCATCGCGACCCAAGGCTGCGCCTTCTTGAGGTCGAACTTTTCGCCAGGGTTCGTTGTCGTCACCCAGAACATTCCGGCTAGGCAGGCCGATGAAAGCCACGTGAATGCTCTGAAGCCGTCCCGGTAGATGTTGATAGCCGCATTGGTCGCTAAGATGGCCAGCATGAGGTTGCGGAAGTAAGGAAGCCAGCTAGTCTTGTTTGCCATGGGATTCTGATGAAGACTCTTTAACCATGGTTGCGAATAATTTTGCGATGCCGGAAGGGAGGGAAGACTCGTCGCCCTTTAAAGCGCTGAGCCACCATTCGGTAGGCGCTTGCGGAGGAAATTGGTTCGCTGGTTCATCGGTAGGGCGAGTCTTGCCCGAATCATGTCGATCAGATCCTGCTCATAGTAGGAACGCATCAATTCCAGATCCCGCTCACGCTTCGTCGGGGGCCGGACGGGCTTGCTCTTTGAGTGTTTGCTCAAGGACATGGAGAACTGCGCGATCGTTGGGACGATTCGCTTCCTTCTTGCTTTTAATTATATCAGCCAGCGACGCTACCAGAATTGTCCGCGCCCCAAGGTCGATCTTGGTACATCGACTCCGCAAGCTGTTGAACGATTTCGCACCGTGGATACTCGCCGTGAGGTCGACTTGCAGTTCGGGCCGCTGGCGCAAAATGCGGTAGACGCTGGACAGGCTCGGAAACGGTTGCGAGATGCTCGCGCCAAGCAGGACCGCCACCTGCCGGATCTTGGCATCCGCGTGACTCTGAGAACCACGGTAGAAGAAATCGAAATCGACAGTCGTCACAGGGGCACCGTGCAAGGCGGCGCCGGCGTTCCCGATCAGGATCGCCTCGAGCTTCGCTTCGGCGAAGGCGTCCGCTATTTCGACGAGGTAAGGCGCGGCGTCCATATGCGCCAGTATAGGGGCTAAGAGGACGTGCTGGCAGAGGCCGAGCGCTCGGTGAGCTTGTGGTAGATCTTCACCAGTACCTCCCGATCCTGGTCTCGGAAGGAGGACTGCTGCTGGAGCGAGGCGTCGAGCTTCTTCGAGAGCCAGATCAAGATGCCCAGGCCAATGCTGAACGCCGCGGCGGCGATGCTGATGATGATTTTGTTCTGGCTGTCCACGGCGACCACTCGATCCTAAAGAGCACGCAGGTCTTTTCGCACGCCTTCAATACGCCCATCGGTTTTTTTAGTCGATTCCTTTATGGCTGAGGTGTTCTCCTCAATGCGGGCGATTCTTTCATCGGTTTTCTGGGCGGAAAGGATCGCAGTGAAAATGGCAAAAAGATAGAGAGCATTTCGCACCTTTTTGAGTTTACAACTGATTCTCGTACCAAATCAGATTCGTCGTCGCGCCCCCGATGCAGGCGATATCGACCCGGCCGTCAGCATTCAAATCGACCGCGACGCAGGCGTTGGCCCGCATCCCGGGGCCATCCACTGCCTGCCGCACCCATTGCTTGGCGATCCGGCGCCAGACGAAGACGCCACCGCCTGCACCGCGATCGCCCGCGAGGATCTCTTCTTTACCATCCCGATCAAAATCAGCGACTTCCAGCGTATGGCCCTCCTTGAGTGACGTGTCGATCACCTGCCGCCGCCCTCCCTCGTACACCACCACCTGGGAGCCGTGCCAGGGCTCGATAGCAGCCACGAAGCGGCGGGCAACGGCCATGTCGCTCGAGCCGGACTTGGGCCACGGCGCCGGATCGCCCTTAGTGATCTCTTTCCGCAGCCAAGCACCGCCGGCGAAGCGGTAGGTATGAATTCCCAAGAAACTGGCCGTATAAAGAAGATCTTTTTTGACGTAAATTCCGTGCATTACGCCCTCTTCGGACGTCGAGATCAGCTCGCGTTTCCAGACGCCGGGCCGGTAGAAGACGAGGGGGATATGGCCGCGGTAATCGGGCGGCCGGGTCGTCGGATCGGCGAGCGGGGCGTTGATCACTACCGGCTGGCCATCGAGCTGCAGGGTGCGCAGCCGGTGGGAGGACGGAATGCGGTCAATCTCGCGTTTGGTCCATTCGGCGTCCGGAGTCGCGCCGGGCTCAAGCAGATAGACGTGGCCTTCGCTTTTGGAGGGATCGTTGGCGAAATGGTCCGCGACGACCATGGCTCGGCCGACGACGGCAAGGTTGATCATCGCCGTCATACCGCGCACGATCACGTGGCGCTGCCAGCCCCCAATACCGACACCCGGATTTTGAAACCACACGAGTTCAGACACGCCACTGGCCAAGGCGATCAGGTCCGGCTTGCCGTCTTGGTTTACGTCGGCCGCGACAACCTGATAGCCGCCTTTCAGGTCACTGGCAATGGGGTGGGGGGAGAATCGAAGATCGGCGGAGAAAAGAAGCAGGCACAGCAATAGCATCGCGGCCACAATAGCACGTACAATGAGGGCGTGTGGGGACGTAGCTCAGATGGATAGAGCGTCTGCCTCCTAAGCGGAAGGTCGGCAGTTCGAATCTGCCCGTCCCTACCACCGAAACGCAAAAATGAAGAGCGGGCGCTACACGGAGGATGGTAGTAACGCCCGCCCGGGTTGCATCTCTTGGGAGTTTTAGGCTACCGGCGCAGCCACGTGCGCGTCAAGCAGCTTCACCAAGTCTGGCTTGCCGAGAGCGCCGACGCGCTGATCGACCACTTGGCCGCCCTTAAACACTAGCAAAGCGGGGATACCACGGATCTGGTACTTTGCCGCCGTCTGTTGGTTGAAATCGACGTTCAACTTGCCGACCTTGAACTTGCCGTCGTATTCCACCGCCACGGCATCGATCGTGGGGGTCATCATGCGGCATGGGCCGCACCATTCCGCCCAGAAATCCACCAGCACGGGGACCTCGGACTTAAGCACATCTTGATCGAACGTCGCGTCGTTAAATTCTAAAGTCTTTTGACCAGCCATATTACCCTTCCACGTCTATGATGCCACGGGTGGGGGAAAGGATTCTGCCCTGGCCTGAGGATCTTCGAGCAGCGCCCGATAGAGGCCGGAATAAGCCGAGGCCGAGGCGTTCCAGGAATAGTCTCGGGCCATGGCCGTCCGCACCATGCGTGCCCACTGATCCGGATCGTTCCAAAAGACCTTGACCGCGTGGCGGATGGCGTCGAGTAGATGCGGCGCATAAGCACCCCAGAACTTGAAGCCGGTTTCGCCATCGACGGTATCATCCAGGCCGCCGGTGGCGTGGACGATGGGCAGCGTGCCGTAGCGGAGGCTATACATCTGGTTTAGCCCGCAGGGCTCATAGCGCGAAGGCATCAGGAACATGTCGGCACCGGCTTCGATGCGGTGGGCCAGGGGATTATTGTGGCCAATCCAGCAGCGGAACTTGTCGGGGCGGGCCCAATTCAAGTGGTTGAACATGTCCTCGAGCTTGGGGTCGCCGGAGCCAAGGACGATGAGGGTGAGCTCTTCATCCAAAATGGGGGCGATGATTTGGCCGACCAGATCGAGGCCCTTTTGCTCGGCGAAGCGGGAGACGACGCCGATGATGGGGCGGCGGAGATGACGGTCGTCGAGGGGGAAACCGAAGTATTCGAGGAGGTCGCGCTTGCAGGCGAGTTTGCCGGCGAGGTTGCGGGCGGAGTAGGGGGCGGCGAGGAAGCGGTCAGTTTCCGGGCTCCAGTCATCGTAGTCGACGCCATTCAAAATGCCCGCCAATTGGCCGCTCCGGGCGCGGAGTATTCCTTCCATGCCGCACCCGAATTCGGCGGTTTGGATTTCGCGGGCATAGTTAGGGCTGACGGTACTGAGATAGTCAGCCCAGATGAGCCCAGCTTTGAGCAGGTTGCCGCCGCCGTGGAATTCGAGCGCGCCAGCATTCCAGAAGCGATCGTCGAGCCCAATTTCGGCCAATTGGCGCTGGGGAAAGTATCCCTGATAACCCAGGTTGTGGATAGTGAAGAGCGTCTTGGTGCCGGCGAAGGCGGGGTCGTCGGGAAAGAAGAACTTGCGGTAGAGCGGCAGCAGCGCGGCTTGCCAATCGTGACAGTGGAAGATGTCGGCGCGGAAGAGGTGGCGCGAGACTTCAAGGGCGGCGAGGCAGAGGACGGCGAAGCGGAGGGCGTTGTCGCCGAAGTCGCCGGCCCGGTCGCCGTAGATGCCGTCGCGGTCGAGCAGGCCGTGGCAATCGATGAAGTAGAACTTCACGCCGCGATTGAGCTTGAGATAGATGTTGACGCTGTAGAAGCCGCCGTTGAGCCAAATGCGGACATCCTCCCGCACGAGTTCGGCTTCATTGCGAGGGATGGACCGATAGCGCGGCATGACCACCGCGGCTTCGTCGCCAAAGGCTTGCAGCGCCACCGGCAGGGCACCCACGACATCGGCCAAGCCGCCGGTTTTGGCGAAGGGGTGAGCTTCGCTCGCCACCATCAGAATTTTGGCCATGTTAGCCTTCCGCCGTCACTTGGGCGCGTAGATTGGCGACACCGGCGGTGTAGCGGTCGTCGATCACTTGGATGGCGACGGCGTCTTCGAGCCAGTCGTGCCAAACGCCGTCGGGGTCGTGCGAAGCGGCGGTGATCGTATAGTCGTTGGGGCAGAGCCAGCAGCCGAAGGAAAAGCGCACCGTGCGAGTGTCACCGGCGGCGACGGGGCCGAGCTTTACATGCTCAAGCTCGGTGTTGGTGCCGTAAACTTCCATGCCGATGCGAGTGCGGAGCATGATGCCGACGACGGGGTCCGCGAGGGCGGCGGCAAAGCTGACGGTGACTTTGATGGCCACCGCCTCGCCGCTGCGCCAGACCATGGTAGGCTGACCGTCTGCGCCCACGGTCTCGATGGCTTCGAGGTGCGCGCGCCCATCGCCACGTCGCAAGGCGGGCAAAATCGGAGCGCTGTGCCCGGAGCCCGCGTTTCTCTGGGCTAGGGCCACGTCGCGCAGGTACAGGGTGTAGACCTCGCGGGGATCACCTTTAACAATTGTCAAATCGTCTTTTCGCCACCAGAGCTCGTCACAAAGAGTGAGCAGCAAGCGTTCATCATGGGTATGCAAAAAGACGGTTTCCCCGCGATCGCGACGGGTAACGGATTCGGCGGCGACGCGGGCACGGGCGAAGTCATCTTCGGTGCGGAAGGCCAGCGTGGGTACGGGGTCTGGATGTTGGCCCACCAGACCGATAATGCAGGCACCCGGCGGGGCAACGCTAGACTGAGGAATCGACATTGTGATTAGGATAACGGGTTTCGCGATGCTGCTTGCGGTTTCGGCGGCGGCGGTCGAGTCTGAGTCAGATTTGCGGGAGGCATTTTCCCGCCAGACGGGGGAAGTGCGCCTGCCACCCGGAGTGACGGTGCTCACCAAGCCGCTGGAAGTGCGGGCCGATGCGCGGGACTTGGTAATCAGCGGTACGGCGAGCACCGTGCTGCGCGCGAGCCCCAAGTTTGTGGGCCGCGCGCTCATTCATGTGCAAGGCGGGACGCGGATCTCGCTGCGGGACTTTACTATTGACGGCAATCGCGCCGCGCTGGCGACGGCGATCGGAATGCCGCCGTCCAACCAGCCGTTCCATCGCTTTTATATGAACAACGGGCTGGTGGCCGAAGGCGTCACGGACCTGGTGATTGAGTCAATCGTTTTTCGCGAGGTGGCAAATCTCGCCCTGCTGGTGAGCCATTCGCAAAACGTGCGCGTGCGGCGGTTGCGCCTGACGGATTGCGGCAGTTTGAACGACAAACGGCGGAACAACACCACCGGCGGCATCCTGCTGGAGGAGGGCACCAAGAACTTCGAGGTCACCAACTGCAAGCTGCTGCGCGTGCGTGGCAACGGCATTTGGACTCATTCTCTTTACACCTCGCCGCGGAACGAAGACGGGCGCATTGCCGAAAACGACATTCAGTATTCCGCTCGTGATGCGATTCAAGTGGGCCATGCGACCCGGGTGCGTGTCGTCAGCAACACGGGGCGTTTCATCGGCTATCCTTCGGCCGAGGTGGATATCGAGAATGAGGGCTGGCCCGTAGCGATCGACACGGCGGGGAATGTGGATCAATCGAGCTATGCGCTGAATGTCTTTGAAGAGTTGAATGGGAAGTGCATCGATCTCGACGGCTTTCATCACGGCGAGATCCGGCGCAACCGCTGTGTGAATGCCAAGCCGGCGGCGCAATATCCTTATGGACATTACGGCATCGTCATGAACAATTCGAACCCGGACATGGAGAGCGAAAAGATCACCATCATTGACAACGAACTTGAAGGGATGAAGTTCGGGGGCATTTTTGTGATTGGCAGTGGCCACCGGATTGAGAAGAACCGGATGCGGAATCTGAATACGGCCGGCTGTCCGGAGACGCAGGGCAAGGTGGCTTGTGTCTATGACATTCAACAACCGGATCTGTTGCAGAGTGGCATTTATTTGGGGATTTTTGTCGATCCGAAGCGCCGTGCGCCGGCCACGGGGAATACGATATTAGACAATTTGATCATGGGGCATGGCATGAAGAAGCGCTGCCTGGTGTTCGCGCCGGGGTTGTCGGCGGACGGGAACGATATCGCGCGGAACATCTGCCTGGAGTCGCCCGTGGTAGCGGGCAAGAAGCCTTAGCCGGCGCGGGCGGTTTGGGATTGTGTTTGGGCCTGG
>Ga0105047_10014330_pt1 | contig 12584 bp, 10 predicted proteins | sample MAT04_FD_78384 | JGI IMG/M metagenome (GOLD analysis project Ga0105047, IMG submission 78384) | Freshwater microbial communities from Lake Fryxell liftoff mats and glacier meltwater in Antarctica - MAT-04 (megahit assembly) | ecosystem: Environmental > Aquatic > Freshwater > Ice > Liftoff... | reverse complement strand
ACCCGCCTGGGTTTGGAGGATAAATGAGTACAGGGCAGCCCAATATCCTTTTCATTCTGACCGATGACCAGGGCGCCTGGGCTATGGGCTGCGCCGGCAACCCCGAACTACAGACCCCCAACCTGGATGCGATTGCCGCGCAGGGCATCCGTTTTGAAAATTTCTTTTGCGCCTCGCCGGTGTGTTCCCCGGCGCGCGCTTCCCTGCTTACCGGGCGCATTCCGTCGGCCCACGGTGTGCACGACTGGATCCGGCGCGGTAATATGCCCGCGCTGCCCGGGCTGCCCATCTTCGCGGGGGATGACTGCGCCATCGAATATCTGAAAGGGATGCGCGCCTACACCGAAACCCTGGCCGAAAATGGCTACCGCTGCGGGATCAGCGGCAAGTGGCACCTCGGCGACAGCCTGCACCCGCAGAAGAGTTTTTCGTACTGGAATATTTTCCCCTACGGGGGCAGCAATCATTACTATAACCCGGTCATGATTCGGGATGCTCAGGTGGAAATTGTGCCGGGGTATCTGACGGATATCATTACCGATGGAGCGATCCGTTTTCTGGATGAGGCCAGCGGCGCCCAACAACCCTTTTACCTCAGTGTGCACTATACCGCCCCGCACAGCCCCTGGGAGCAGGGGCAGCATCCCGAGGAACTGACCGCACTCTACGCCGACTGCGCCTTTGAAACCTGCCCGGATGAGCCGTGTCACCCGCATCAAATCAACTCGGCCCCGCGCGGCACCGGAGCCAAACGGATTGAGCTATTGAAAGGCTATTACGCCGCCATCACCGGGTTGGACCGCGGAGTGGGGCGGATTTTGGAGCAGCTTGAAGAGCTGGGGCTGCGCGAGAACACGCTGATCATCTTCGGCGGCGACAACGGCATGAATATGGGGCACCACGGCATTTGGGGCAAAGGCAACGGCACCTTCCCCTTAAATATGTACGACTCCTCCGTGAAAGTTCCCTTCCTGATGTCCTGGCCCGGGCACCTGCCGCAGGGCGTGGTGGATGACCACCTGCTGAGCCATTATGATTTCTTTCCCACCCTGATCGATTATCTGGGTTATTCCGACCCGGCCACAGGCGCGCTGCCTGGGCGCAGTTTTGCGCCGCTGCTGCGCGGCGAATCGCTCCAGGGGCGCGAGGCGGTGGTGGTGTTTGATGAATATGGCCCGGTGCGCATGATTCGCAGCCGCACCCATAAATATATTCACCACTACCCCTACGGCCCGCACGAGTTTTACGACCTGGTGAATGACCCCGGCGAAACCAATAACCGCATTCTGGACCCGGAACAGCAAAGCACCATGCATGCCCTGAAATGCGCGATGGATCAATTCTTTCTGCAGTATGCCGATCCGGACCTGGATGGGTCGCGCCTGGGCGTTACCGGAAAAGGCCAGCTGACCCTGGCCGGCACCGCCAGCCAGGGCCAGCCCACCTTCGAAAGCGATTGGTGGCATATCGATGCCGATGGGGCCAAAAAACCGTAAGCCGCGCCTGAGATGCGCGCCCCGCCGCTCAAAGCGTGGTTAAATAATGACCACACCTTGATTGGCGGTTCCCGCCAGTATCGGGCTGCCCGCGGCAATTCCGTGGGGCGCCGCCAGGCAGGTCAGGTTGTCATGCGCCGCCAGGGTAATGCGCCGCTTCTTCCAGCTTTGGCCCGCGTCCGCCGAATAATGCAGCCTGGAGCCTGCCAGCAGCAGAATTTCTGGTTTGCGCTGAAAGTTTTTGCCAAGCAGGATCTGGTCAATACCCTCATCCAACTGGTGGATGGGCGCCCAATGGTTTCCCCGATCGGTGGAGCAAAACAGTTCGCCGTGAATGGTGCCGGCGAAGATGGTACCATCCAGCTCATAAAAAGACGAAAAAACCAGGCTGATCACCGGGGCCGAATCGACCGAAAAATCGAGCACTTTCCAGGCCCGTCCGCCGTTTTTGCTGCGGTAAATGCCGCTTTCCGCGCCCGCCAGCAGCGTATCGTCCTGCGAGAACTGCGGTGAAACGGCCAGGCACAGGGTTTGCAGGTCCAGTAAGCCGAAATTCCAGGTGGCCCAACGCGACCCGCGGTCACGCGAGATAAATACGCCGTCTTCGACAGTGGCGCAAAAAGCCTGGCCGTCGCGCTGGTAATTAGGGGAAAATACCAGCCCCGCTGCCACCGGCGGCGGCGAAGACAACACCTCGACCTGCCAGTGCTCCCCGCCGTCGGTTGAGCGCAAGATGCCGCCCTGCACCGCCGCGAACACGGTGCGGTCGTGGCTGAAATCTGGTGAGAAAGCTACCCCATGCGTCGCCAAAGGACCTGCCTGCGCCAGCGATTGGTAGGCATACTGCCAGCTCTTGCCGCTGTCGGCAGAGCGAAACAGCCCGGACTGCTGCGCGGCGAAACAGATGCCATCCTGCGCAAAATTGGGTGAAACGGCGATGGAATAAACGAAATTCGCGGGGAGTTCTGCGACCATAAAAGCCTGCCTCGATTTGGGGTTGGGTCGGGGCGGGTTCCAAACCCGCCCGTTGGAAGGACTGGGACTTGCAGCCTAGGGCGTGTTGCTTTGGGGCGGATTGCGCCGGTGGACCAGCACATCCACCGTCAGGGCCAGGGCCGCGGTGGAAACAGCACTGTGCAGAGCCGCTTTGAGCACTGCCGCTGAATCAAGAATGCCCGCCGCGACCATCCCGGTCAATTTCTGGGTGCGAATATCCACCCCCATGCCCGGTCCGGCCTGCCGCACCGGCCCAATCCATTCTTCCAGTTCCATGCCGGCATTGCTCAGAATCGTGCGCACGGGTTCTTCCAGCGCGCGCGCCAGGATGCGGAAGGCGGCTCGCTTTTCGAGCGGGTCATTTTCTGCAAAGGGCCCCTGCAATACACACTGGCATTCCCGCAGCGCCACACCCCCGCCGGGAACAAAGCCGCCGCCCATGGCAGAGCGCAGCGCGGAGCCGGAACGTTCAGCCAGTTCTTTGCGCGCTTCGATTTCGGACTCGGTGAGGCCGCCCACATACAGCACCGCGGAGCCGCCCAGCAAGCGGCCAATGCGTTCGCGCAAGCGGGGGCGCGCGTCCGGCTCTTTTTCCCGGGCGTAGTAGGTTTGCAGCGAAGCAATATGCCGCCGCAATGCGCGCGCATCGCCCTTGCCGCCGAACATCCCGAAATGGTCCATATCCGCGTTGGCACGCCGCACCTGGCCCAGGTCGGCCAGCTTCACCCGGGCCAGCGTCCAGCCGCTCTCGGCGGTCAGTGCCTGCCCACCGGTCAAAATGGCCATATCGGTCAGCCCGGCCTGCTGTTCGTCGCTGCGCGCAAAGGGGGTCTTGACCGCCACGACTTTGATGCGACCCGCAGCGTGATTCAACTGGTACAGGTAGCCGGTGACAGCCTCACTCAGATGGCGCGCAACGATGATCAGGCGGTCGCTGCCTTTTTGCACCAGGCCTTCCAAAATGGGCACCAACTCTTCCGCGTCATCGATATCAAAATCGCTGAGCAGCAGCGCGGCATTCTCAAACTCGACCTTTTGCGCGGCGTCTTCCGGCAGGAACAGGCGCGAAAGCAGCCCGCCATCCCAGTAGATGCCCTCAATATACTCGCGCTCCAGCTCGCGCCCGCGGCTGGAGCGCACTTCCAACTGCCCGTATTCGCCAATAATATCGAAAATCTCGCCCAGCAGGGCGGCCAGGGCAGGGTCGAAACAAATGGTCTGGGCCATTTGGGTCAACTGCTCCTGCCCTTCCAGGGGTTGGGTTTGAGCCTCCAGGCGTTTTAGAACCAGGTGCAGGCCTTCTTCCAAATAACGGCGCAGCAGCATCTTATTGCCGCCGTTGACCAGAATATGCAGGCCTTCATTGTAAACTTTCTGGAATATCACCGCGGCCGTGCTGGTGCCGTCGCCCACGCTTTCGTGCAGCTGCCACAACATCTGGCGGGTCAGCATCGCGCCCATGTCGGCGTCCCGGCCCTCGATCTGGATGATGCGGCGGGCGATGAGCCCACCGTTATCCAGCAGCTCGGGCAGCCCGCCAAAAGCTTTTTGGACGGCGGTGTAACGCGGCTGCGGGCCGAGGGTGGGGCGGAGGGCATTGACGATGGTGTTGATACCTTCCTGCAGGCCAAATTGAACGCTGGGTTGAAAGACGACGCCGGGTTGGTTCATGAGAGATATTTTACCTTGAATGCTGAATGATTTACCTGAAAACCCATTCCCACAGCGCCCAATCAGCCGGGCGCATTGCGAAACCCCTCCGCCGGGCCGTATGGCGCCAGACCAACGGTGATGTAGGGGTTGATCAGCGCATCGTTTTGCTGGTGGGCGAAGCGCCACATGCGCCCCACCAGGTCGCGCTTGACCGCCGCGAAAGCCGGGTCGGCGGCGCGGTTGACCATTTCGTGCGGGTCGCTGCGCAAATCGTACAGTTCATCCTCGTCGAAGCCGTTGAACGTGTATTTGTGGTCCGCCGTCATCACCGAACGCTGGCAGTAATACAGCTCGACCCCGTTGCACTGGGTGTGGATGGCGTCGCGCCAACCGGCGGGGGCTTCGCCGCGCAAGAAGGGCGCCAGGCTGCCGCCCGCGAAGTGCCGTTGGGCCGGCACCCCGGCCAGTTCGAGGAAGGTGGGGGCAAAATCGGCTAGCGAAACGAAGGCGGTTTCGCGCCGCCCGGGGTTGACAATGCCTCTGGGCCAGCGCACGATGGCGGGGATGTGATAGGCGCCCTGAAAGCAGGGGATGCCCTTGGCAAACAGCCCGTGGTCGCCGCAGTAATCGCCGTTGTCTGAGCAGTAAATCACCAGAGTGTCTTCGGCCTGGCCGGTAGCCTGCAGCGCCGCCAGAATCTGGGCGAAGAAATCATCCAGATAGGTGCAGTAGGCATAGAAATGGCGCATGGCCGCGCGCACCTCGCGCGGCGAGAGCTGGCCGAAAATCTGCTCGCGCATGCGGTTATAAAGGTTGGGCTTGCCCGCAAAGGTGTCACTGTAGCTGGGCGGCAAGACGATCGCATCCGGGTCGTAGAGATCGAGATATTTTTGGGGCACGATGTACGGGTCGTGCGGGCCGAGAAAGCTGGTATACAGGCACCAGGGCTGGCTGGCGGTTTTCAACTCGTCCAGCGCAGAGAGCGTGCCGGCCAGCGCATTCAGGTCGTGCTGGTGCGATGCCGGTTCACCCGCGCCGTAAAGGCGGTAGGGGCCATACCCCGGGCGCAGAATCTGCCCCTCGGCGCGCGCGGTTGGGTCGGGCTGCTGCGCCAGGCGCTGGTAATCGTCCCAGTTCACGCCGTGCAGGTCGCCTTTGCCGCCAGAAACGAAGCGTTCGTGGAAACCGCGCTCAGCGGGGCCCTCTTCCGCGCTGACGTGCCACTTGCCCGAAAATTCCAGGCGGTAACCGGCCTGTGCCAGGTCTTCGCTCCACAGGCGCACCCCGGGCTTCAGGCCGCGGCTGAGGGCCATATCGTTGCAGACGTTATTCCACACCCCGTGCCCGCTGGGGTACAGGCCGGTGAAAAAGGTGGCGCGCGAGGGGCAGCAGTGCGGCGACGGGCAGAAGGCGTTGGTGAAGGTGACCCCCGCTTCGGCGAAGCGGGTGAGGGTGGGCGTCAGCGCCGGGTGCTCGGGCAGCACGGTGTCGGCGCGCTGGTGGTCGGTCATCACAATCAGAATGTTGGGTTGGGGCAAAGTGTGTTCCTTCGCTAAAATTGATTTCTGTTAAAAATTCAGACAGTTATAGGATAATATTTTCACCGCCAAGGCGCAAAGGACGCTAAGAAAGCCTTTTTATAAAACTTTGCGTACTTTGCGTCTTTGCGGTGCATTTTACCTGCCCAAACCATTCTTACCAGAATTGTTCAGTGCCGGTTTCTCTTCAATTGAATCTTGCTGGGAGGCGGCACAGGTTGATTGGGCGGGATAAAACCATCCGGCGCGCGGTGGCACGCCTCCACTGCCCTGCCGCTGCCGCATGGGCAGGGGGCGCCGCCGGGGGTTTCACGCAGGGTGGGCTGCGCGACCATCGCTTTCATGATCTCGGCAGGGGCGCGTTCCATATTCAAATAGGCGGCCATCAGCTTCATGGGCTGGTCGACGTAATTAAAAAAGGCGCGGTAGCCGGCGCACAAATAATTCAGGCCGGGCTCGTTGTCGGGCGTTTTTAACAGGCGGTCTTTGGGGCAGCCCCCGTTGCAGATAAAGCGCACTTCACAAGCGCGGCAGTAAGCCGGCAGGCTGGTTTTTTTGTGCTGGCCGAACTGGTACTGCTGTGGAGACATCGCCAGGGTTTCCAGGGGCTGCTCGGTGATATTGCCCAGGTGGAAATTCGGCTCCACAAAATGATCACACGAATACACATCGCCGTTGAACTCCAGCGCCAGCCCCAAACCGCAGGTCTCTTCGAAGATGCACAGCCCCGGGCGCTGCCCCACCCAGGCTGCCAGCGAAACGTCAAAGAGCTGCACATACACCTGGGCCACGTCGTGCCGCACCCATTCGTCAAAAATGTCGATCAAGAAGGAACCGTACTGCGGGCCGTTCACCGAGCGGTTGGTAATGCGGGTGCCTTCCTGATAACCGGTCTCGTTATCGCGTTCCACAATCGGGATGAACTGCATGAAATGCGCGCCAATTTCGTCGCGCAGGAAGCGGTAGACCTCCAGCCCGTGCCCCGCGTTGGCGGCGCTGACACAGGTCAGCGTATTGAATTCAACTTTGTGCTGTTTGAGCAGCTGCGCGGCGCGCAGCACACGTTCGAAGGTGGGTCGCCCGCCCTTATCCTGGCGGTAGGTGTCGTGCAGCTCGCGCGGGCCGTCGATGCTCAGGCCGATCAGGAAGTTGTGCTGGCGCAGAAATTTGCACCAGGCATCGTCCAGCAGGGTGCCGTTGGTTTGAAAGGCGTTCTGAATGCGCATGCCCGGTTTGGCATATTTGGCCTGCAGTTCCACCGCCTTGCGGAAGAAATCCAGCCCCATCAGGGTGGGCTCGCCGCCCTGCCAGGCAAAGGTGACCTCCGGGGTTTGCTGCGCGTTGATATACTGGCGGGTGTATTGCTCCAGCAGTTCGTCGCTCATGCGAAAATGAGCATCGGGATAAAGTTTTTCTTTTTTCAGGTAAAAACAGTAATGGCAGTCCAGGTTGCAGATCGAACCGCGCGGTTTGACCATGACATGAAAAGCGGGGGGCCGGGTTGGCCAGGTGGGTGGGGTGGGCATCATGGATGTATTATAATTGGCAACAGGAGCAATTATGCCTGAGCGAAGACCCAATGTCCTTTTTGTCCTGACCGACCAGCAGCGCTGGGATACCACCGGCGTCCACGGCAACCCACTGGACCTGACTCCCAATTTTGACCGCATGGCCAGGCAGGGAACCCATTTATATCACATGTTCACCTGCCAGCCCGTGTGCGCCCCGGCCCGGGCGTGTTTGCAAACCGGGCTGTACGCTACCGAAAACGGCGTCTGGCGCAACGGCATCGCGCTGGGCACGCAGCAGCGCACCCTGGCCCATCACTTTCAGGAGGCCGGGTATGCCACCGGCTATATCGGCAAATGGCACCTGGGCGACCCCGCGGTGCCAGACACCGTGGATGAACCGCTGCGCGGCGGGTACCAGTACTGGCTGGCAGCCAACATGCTGGAATTTACCTCGGACGCCTACCAGACCACCCTCTTCGATAACGATAACCAACCGGTCAAACTGCCCGGCTACCGGGTGGATGCGCTGACCGACGCCGCCATCCGCTACGTGGATCAGCACCAGGCGAACCCGTTCTTCCTGTTCGTTTCTTATCTCGAACCGCATTTTCAAAACCGGCGCGACCATTACCCTGCCCCCACCGGCTATGAAGAGAAATATACCGGGCGCTGGCTGCCGCCAGATCTGGCGGCGCTGGGAGGCACCAGCCACCAGCATATTGGGGGCTACTATGGCATGGTCAAACGGCTGGATGAAGCCCTGGGACGGCTGCTGGACGCGTTAAAAAGCCTGGGGATTCTCGAAAATACCATCGTGGTTTTCACCACGGATCACGGCAATCATTTTAAAACGCGCAACGCCGAATACAAGCGCTCGTGCCACGAGAGTTCCATTCGCATTCCCTGCGCCATCAGCGGGCCGGGGTTCGAAGCCGGCGGCCAGATCCAGCAGTTGGTCAACCTGGTCGACCTGCCGCCCACCCTGCTGGCCGCGGCTGGCATCCCGGTTCCCGCAGTCATGCAGGGCCATTCCATTCTGCCATTGGTCAACCATCAAAAGGTAGATTGGGATCAAGAGATTTTTATTCAAATCAGCGAATCACAAATTGGGCGGGCTATTCGCACCCGGCGCTGGAAATACAGCGTGGCCGCGGAAAACATGAGCGGGGCGTCACTGCCGGGGGCGGAGCGCTATCAAGAAGAATATCTGTACGACCTGGAATCTGACCCGTATGAGATGGTCAACCTGGCGGGACTCACTTCGCACCGAGAACTGGCCAATCAACTGTGCGCCCGGCTCATCCAGCGTATGCTGGCGGCTGGAGAAGCCGCCCCGCGAATTGAACCCGCGCCGGAACGCCCGGCGAATCCGCAGCGCTTTTTATTCTCGGATGAAATTAAATTGTAGAAGAGAATTTTCCGCCGCACCCGGTACACCTGTTATGGATCACGAAAAAATGCGAGCCATTCGCATTTTTTCGTTTAAGCACCGGCCGCGCGGCGCAACGGTTCTAAAAATAGACAGCCAGCGGTTAACGCGTGGAGAGTACCGATGCGCGCAGGATGGTGCGCATATTCTCCGGGCGGGTAGTAGCGGGATCATTGAGGTAAATCTCGTACGCATCCGGGCGCAGCACCAGGCCGCGCGCGCTGCCGAAGGAGCGGATATGGGCCATGGTTTCCTGGACGCGCGCCTGCGCCCCCAGGTGCAGCATTTGCACACAGGTATCCTCACTGCGCCGCCGCAAACGTACCCGCGCCAGCGACGCCGGGTCGAAATGACCGGCGATTTCCTCCAGGGCCAACTGGAACATTTCCGGGGTAACTTCATCCGGCTGGGCGATCAGCATATGCCACGAATAAAGCTGGCTCTCGGCATCCAGTGTCCGTTCCACTTCGAGCGGCATTTCGACGGTTTCCAGGCGGGGGTTGGTGCGGCGCAACTGCATTTTAAGCGCGTGGGCCAGCGCCCCCAGCATTTTAACCGCATCCAGAAAAGCCGGCCCGTCGGTATGGCCCTCCCCGGCAATCACCAGAGCGTTCATTTCCGGCACCTGCACCAGGGCAGGTCGGGCTTCTGAAGCCCGGTAGCAGGTCTTGTAGACCTGGTTGAGATCTGTTTTTGGCATGTGTTATTTTCCTTACCAATGGCAATGGATACTATCAGGGCCAGGTTGGAGAGCCAAACCTGGCTGAACCCTTTCCCAATTGGATTATAGCACGGAGCAGGAATTCTCAAAAAAAGGAACGCCGCCGGGCCAGGGCGGCGGCGAACAGGCCGCCCATCACCAGCCCGCCCACCAGCCCGGAGCCGGACTGATCCCAAAAAAACAGTTGCCCGGCCGTTTGAATAGACCAGGTCAGCCCGTATACCAGCAGCAGCGGCCCGGTGGGCAGGCGCCGCCGCCCAAAACAGTAACTGAGCAAACCTGCCACCGTCAGCCAGCCCAGGTAATTGCTCCATGGCACGCCAAAATAGCCGCCGGGCGCGCTCCAGCTCCAGAAGCCCCATGCCACCATTTGCGGGTCCAGCAACAGGTCCCAGGCGGTGAAAGCCACCGCGCTGAGCGCGGCAAAGGCCAGCCGGTGCTGGGCCAGCGGGCCTAACAACTGCGCAGCCACGGCCCAGGCCGGCGGCAGCATCATCCACCACGCCAGCGGAATCAGCAGCGGCACGCCCAACAACTGCGGTTGAAACTGGGCGGTGTAGTGGTAACTGCCAAAAGGCAGCCCATAGCGGCTGCCGACCCACTCGGCCAGCCAGGTGAGGGCCAGGGCGCCGCCGGCAGCCGCCAGCGCACGCCGCCAACCCCAATCCTGCGCCAGCACCCAGGTCACCGTGGCCGCCAGGGCCAGCACCCCAGCGGTGAGGCCGTTGGGCAGCATTTCACTGCCCAGTGCCCCACGCGCCGCCGGCAGTAAGGCCAGCACCGCCACCCACACCACCGCCACCCACCAGCCCGGCCGCGGGCGGTTTACAGCCCCACCTGACCCGCCGGACAAAGGCGCAGGGTGCCGAACCGCCGCCACGGCTGTCCGTTTTGGAGTGGGTTTTTCGCGCTCAGAGTTGCCAAAAGGTTACGCTCCGCACAAAATTTTTTCTTCAGTTAATGGCACAGAGCCGGCGAATGCCGGCCCTGTGATTACTTTATCGGTGCTAACCACGGAGCCACGGAGAAAGATCTTTTTTGCGTCTTCACCGTAATAATTTTTTCCTACTCCGTGTCCGCCGTGGCCCCGTGTTTAGCTCAAAAATAAACTTTGCCAACCACATTCCTGCTTAGCGCATACCCAAAATCAGATCAACGGTCAACTGATCCAGTTTTTCGTACTTCAGGCCACGACCCGCGATCGCGGCGCGGTCAAAGGGATGCGCCTTGAGCGCGGCGGCCTTGGCCGGGCTGAATTTTCCCTGGAAGGGCGCCATGGTGCCATCGTCGGCGTTGACCTCGGCCAGCAGGGCCTGGATCTCGGCATCGGCGTTGAACTGGCGGGCTTTTTCCTTCAGCATCAGGTAGGTGCGCATGCAGCCGCGCGCAAAATCTTTCACGCCGGCGTAATCTTCGCTGCGGTAGGCGTGCGCGTCAAAGTGGCGGCTGCCGGTGTAACCCACATCTTCCAGGAACTTCACCAGGAAGAAGGACTGCTTGATGCTCTGCATGCCAAAGCGCCAGTCCTGGTCAAAACGCGAGTAATTCTGATCGTTGAGGTCGATATGGACCAGCTTGCCGGCATCCCAGGCCTGGGCCACGGCATGCAAGAAGTTCAGCCCCGCCATCTGCTCGTGAGCCATTTCAGGGTTGACGCCGACCATTTCGGGATGTTCGAGGGTGGCGATGAACCCCAGCATAGCGCCGGTGGTGGGCAGGTAAATATCGCCGCGGGGTTCGTTGGGCTTGGCCTCGAGCGCGAATTGATAGTTGTAGCCCATGTGGGTGTTGTAATCGCACAGGAAGTTCAGTGCATCGCGGAAGCGTTTAAAACCATCGGTCGGGCCCTTGGTGGCGTCGGTCTCAACGCCTTCGCGCCCACCCCAGAACACATATATTTTGGCGCCAAACTCGGCGCCCAGGTCCATGGCCTGCATGGTTTTCTGCACGGCATAGGCGCGCACCTTGGGGTCATTGGCGGTAAAGGCGCCATCTTTAAAGATCGCCTCGCCAAACAGGTTGGTGGTGGCCATGGGCACCACCAGGCCGGTTTCTTTGAGGGCCTGTTTAAAATCCTTCACAATCTGGTTGCGCTCGGCCGGGGTGGCATCGATCGGGATCAGGTCATTATCGTGGAAGTTGACGCCGTAAGCGCCTACTTCGCCTAACAGGTGCACCAGTTCAGCCGGGCTGAGCGCACCGCGTACCGGTCCGCCAAATGGGTCGCGGCCAATCGAACCCACCGTCCATAAGCCAAAGGTAAATTTATGTTCAGGTTTTGGGGCAAACAAATCAGACATGGAAATACTCCTTCATATGATAGTTTCTTACCTGATTGTGCCTGAATTTCACGTTTTTGACAATCCCGCTGGGGCAGTGAGTTTACAAACGGGGGTTGCGGCTGCCGCGCCGCCGGCCTGAGGTGGTCAGCCTGAGCGCAGCCCCGCCAGCAGGTGGTCCAACTCGGCCCGCACAACAGCCCGCTCCAGCCCGGCGGCAGCCAGGCGCTGCGCATCAAACTCCAGCAGGTTTTGATCGTAATCGATCAGCAGTCCCTGGGTATCCAGCGGCAGGCGGCGCTCCGTTACCCACTCCAACAGGGCCGCGATGCGCAGCATGCGCTCGGTGGGCAGTTCGGCCGGGTTATCCAGCGCAACAATCAGTGAAAAATGCAGGGCGCGCAGAAAATTCTGGTAGGCCTCGCCTGCGCGGCCCTGCGCCGCCAGAATCTGGCCTTCCTCGGCAAACAGGTCCGCCACCAGTGCCAGGCGTTCCAGATCCAGTTCGCCGCGCAGGCTGAGCATACGCAGCAGGCTGGCTTCATCCATCTGTTTGAGCAGCTCAGCGCGCATGCCCAGCAGCAGTTCCAGCGCGATATCAATATCAGTCTGCGCTGCCACGATCTGACCGTCTTTGCGCAGGCCCACGGCGTGCAAAAACAACGCAATAGCCTGGTTGATGCGGCGAATGAGGTAATCTTCGGTAAGCATAGCGTTTATTGTAGACGGGCTTGGGCGTCAGGTCAACAGCGTGTCCCAGGGGGCATTTCAGTTTCGTGGCGAAAGAACCCCACCCCCGGCCCTCCCGCCAGCGACTTATGGGCGGACAGGCCGCTTGCACCCACCCCCGGCCCCTAGGCGGTAACATAAGGCCAATTTCGTGATTAGCGACACAAACCCATCCCTCCCCGGCCCTCCCTTCCCCCGCAGGGAAGGGAGTGAGAAAAACATAATGGTTCTT
>Ga0105047_10014329_pt1 | contig 12585 bp, 12 predicted proteins | sample MAT04_FD_78384 | JGI IMG/M metagenome (GOLD analysis project Ga0105047, IMG submission 78384) | Freshwater microbial communities from Lake Fryxell liftoff mats and glacier meltwater in Antarctica - MAT-04 (megahit assembly) | ecosystem: Environmental > Aquatic > Freshwater > Ice > Liftoff... | reverse complement strand
CTCTCGCCACTGCCGACTACGCCAAATTCGCACCGACGATCGACGTCTCCGAAACCAATCTCCAAAAGTTTTTTGAGGAGAATGCGTTTCGCTATGAAGTCTCCCCTCATATCCGGGTCCGCGCGGTGGAGTTCCCTGCAGCTGCCTACGTCGGACAAGTGACGGTTGACGAAGCCACGATCCGCGCCGCCTACGATGCCAATCCCGCACGGTTCCCCAAGCCCGCCACCCCTTCCGCAGACGGAAAGCCTGCGTTGCAATTGCCCTCGAGCACCGGCAGCGATGCCGATTTTGCCCTCGTTCGTCCGCAAGTAGAAGCGTCCGTGACCCTCGATCGGGCCCGGTCTCTCGCTGCAAAGGCCGCCAGCGACCTTACCCTCGCGCTCTACGAGAGCAAGATCCCACGCACCGGGATCGATGCCCATCTGGCCAGCCTGAAACTCGCCTCCAAACCCCTCCCGCCGTTCTCGCGCGCGGCCGCACCCGCTGAGCTGGGCGGGTCTCCGGAAATCGCCTCCGAGGCGTTTAAGCTCAATGGCTCGAGATACTTCTCCGATGCTCTCTCCACCGCGTCGGGCAGTGTCATCTTGCTCTGGGAGGAATCCATCCCCACGCGTCAGCCCCTCCTCACGGAGGTCCGCACAAAGGTTTCGGAAGACTACCAAGAAAATGGGAAGCGCAAGCGCTTCGTTGAAGTCGGCCGCAACGCTCGCACCCTGATCGAATCCCAGGTCAAATCCGGTGTCTCACTGGAGAAAGCGGCCGAGGTGGCGGGAGCGTCCACTTCCCTCACCTTCACCGTTAAATCGATCCCTGCCTTCACACTCCGCGAGAGGCCTCAGGATCTCGATCCCGCCATCCTCGGTGCCTTGGAATCTCTCGGAAAGGGAAGCGTTTCAGAGATGATCCTTTCGGGCACTCAAGGGCTCGTCATTCACGTCGCTGACAAGGTCATTCCGGTGACCGACGAATCCAATCCCCGCTTCGTCGAAACCCGCACCCAACTCGCGCAGGTCGTGGCATCGAGGAACGCCGGCGACTATCTCAATGATTTGGTGGAAAAGGAATTGGCCAAATCGGCCCCAATCGCTCCCTGACCCCGGGGGGGCCCAAACTCTTCGTTCTTAAGGCCGTGCATCGATTGCACGGCCTTTTTTCTTCCCTCAGCGTTCGTCGGGACGGGCCGAAACCGGAAAAATGATCGCCGTGTTTGAAACTTGGCTCCATCCGTTTTCGTCTTCGCCTTGGGGTCCGCTCGCGCCCGCCTTCGGAGGAGTTCCGTCCATAGAATCCTTTAAAACCGAAACTTTTCCTGTCGCGTCCGTGTTTCAACGCTATCTTCGCCTGCCTCGTCGCATGAATCGCCTTCGTCCCGTCCTCGCTGTTGCCTTCCTTGCCATTGCCGCCGGTCCCACGCGCGCACAGACCAGCGGTTCGGATCCGGCACGGGAGACGATCCCGGCACCCACGCCGTCGGCCACCGTTTCCCAACTCACGCTGGAGGAATGCGTCGCCCGCGCCTTGGATCGCAATTTTGATCTGCAGATTCAGCGGCTGACGACGTCCCAGGCAAGGGAGTCGGTTCTCATCGCGGAATCCGACTACGATCCCGCCGTCGAAGTCACGGGCCGGGCCAACACCAATCAGCAACCGAGCGCGGTCAGTTCGATCGATGGCGTCACCTCGGTCGGACTTCGACAAAAGGCCCAGGAGTTGCGCGCAGGCGTTTCGCAAAAGGTCGTCACGGGTGGGACCATCAGCGCCAGCACCTCGCTCGATCGGGGCGAGAGCAACTCGCGCAATCTTTTCCTCAATCCCGCGTACAACGGTGACTTCAGCCTTTCGGTTCGGCAGCCCATCCTTCGCGGGGGCGGCATCGCTTTCAATCGGGCCGCGATCCGGCGTGCAGAAATCGGCGTCGACCGTGCCAATCTTGATCTCAAAGGAAGCGTCCTGGGGGTCGTTCGCAACGTCGAGGCCGCCTACTACAATTTGGTTTTTGCCCGCGAACAGCGCATTGTGCGCAACCTGAGCCTCCAACTCGCCCAACAGCTCCTCGAAGAGAACCGCACCCGCCGCCAGACCGGCGTAGCCACCGATCTTGATGTGCTCCAAGCCGAGGTCGGCGTCGCCAACGCACGGCGCGGTCTCCTCCTCGCCGAGCAGGCGGTAAAGGATCGGGAAGACGGCCTCCTGGACCTGATCGGACAATTCGAATTTAACGAGCAACTCGGCCAGGTGGGTTTCGAGAACAGCCCAATTTCAGCGGTCTCGTTCGACACGTCTTACAAGCTTGCTCGCGACAATCAACCCGCCCTCGCTTCCGCCGCCGCCTCCATCCGACAGCTCGAAATCGATGCCGAAAGCGCCAAACGCAACCGTCTGCCCACCTTCGACGTGGGAGCAGCCATGGGCTTGAACAGCCGCGAGGCCAAACTCGACGACGCTGCAACCCGGACTTGGAGCGGTGATGGTTATTCCTGGCAGGTCGATTTCGCCCTGCGCATGCCCTGGGGTCTGCGCGAAGAAAAGGCCCGCTACCGGCTCGCGTTGACGAGCGTCAACCGGGAACAGGCGCGTTATCAACAGATCGACCAGGATCTGGTGGTGAATGTCCGCGCCGCCGTCCGCGCGGTCGAAACCAATCGCGAGAGCGCCAGCATCTCCGCCCTCGCCACCCAATTGAGCCAACGCCAATACGAGCTCGAACGGGCTCGTTTTAACGCCGGCCTGTCCACCAGCCGTCGCGTCCTTGAGGCCCAAGACGATCTCGAAATCGCCCGCGTCAACGAACTTCAGGCTCAGGTGAGTCTGCGCATCGCGCTCGCCGATCTTGAGCGACTCGAAGGAAGTTCTCTCGCCCGCTTCAAGATCACCCTCGAGGAGATTCGCTGAGAACGGTGCAAGCGAACGCCCTGGCTCCTTGGCCCCCAAGGAACGAAGCGATCAAACAGGGTGAAAAGCAGGTCCGTCGAAGAGGTTTCCCACCGTCGCCTCCGCGGTCTGGAGGATGCGATGCGACGGCAACTGCGTCTTGAACCACGTGCGCTGTTTCTTGACCAGCGCTCGCGTATTTCGCGCGATGTCCTCTGCCAGGGTTTCCCGTCTGGCGGTTCCGAGGAGCACCGCCAATGACTCCCGGTATCCGATCGCACCCGCCGCACTCGGATTACTCTCCAATCCACGACCTCGAAGTTCCGCCACTTCCTCCAGAAGGCCCGCTGACAGCATCACCTGAACCCGTTGAGCGATCCGCTGGTTGAGCAGCGCGGGATCGCAGTCCAAGCGACTCACGTGTAACGCCCAACCCCCAAAGGGACTCGGCTTGCGCGCAAACGCGTCCGCAAGGTCGGCCAGTGTCCGGCCCGAAACCCGACACCGCTCCAGCGCTCGCAAGACGCGGCGAGGATTTGCAACATCAAGCGTTCCCAGTCCCGCCGGATTGAGCCTTCGCAACTCTTCAACAAGCGACGCCAGCCCTTCCCTCGCCAGCCGTTGCTCCCCTTCGCTCCGCAATTCCTCAGGTACGGCGATGTCATCCCCGACCGCCGAGAAAAAACTCCGAAGGTAAAATCCGCTCCCTCCCACGACGAGCACCGGACGACCTCGAGACTCAATTTCCGCCACCACCCGCTGCGCCCAACCGGCGTAGTCAACGACCGTGACGCGCTCCGTCACCGCGCACACGTCGATCAGGTGGTGCGGTACTCGCTCCCGCTCCGCCGCGCTCGGCTTGGCCGTTCCCAGGTCCATTCCCCGATAGAACAAAAGCGAATCGCACGAGATGATTTCCGCTCCCCGGGCTTCCGCCCACCGAAGGGCCCACTCCGTTTTCCCCACGGCCGTTGGGCCGGTCAAAATGTGCATGACCCGTTGCATCGATGACATCCAACCGCCTTCCCACCGCTCTGGCAATTGTTAGGGCTCGCTGATTCTTCTCAAAGACGTCCTCCCCTCACGCGCCGACCTGAGTCGATCAGGATCTCCGCTCGCGCCGGTCCAGGAATCATGCTTTCACCAAGAACCGGTGAAAGCCTGCTTCATCTTCAATCCCCGCTCGGGCCGCAACGCCAAGAATCCAATCCTGCTCGAGCGCACGCGCGCTTTCATCGAGGAGAACCGGCTCAACGCCTCGGTCGTTCCGACCGAGCGTCCTCGCCACGCAACTGACCTCGCGCGCGCCGCCGTCGACGACGGCTGCACCCTCGTGGTTGCGATTGGCGGCGATGGCACCATCAACGAAGTCGCCGCCGGACTTGTCCACTCTCCAGCCGCACTGGGACTCATCCCCTGCGGCTCCGGCAACGGACTCGGACGCCATCTCGGTGTCCCGAGACCCGGACGTGACGCGTTTCAAACTCTGCTGCACGGCAAGATCCGTTCAATCGATACCGGAACCGTCAACGGCATCCCATTTTTCAACGCCATGGGCCTGGGCTTCGACGCAGAGATCAGCGCCCGTTTTAGCCAGCTCACCCGTCGCGGGTTCGCCGCCTATCTCGGAACCACCTGGCGCCTGTTTTTCGGTTACCGCCCTGAATCCTACGTGATCCGGAGTGATGCCAACCGCTTGGAGACCGAGGCCTTTATCGTCGCGATCGCCAACTCCGACCAATACGGCAACAATTGCTACATCGCGCCAGGCGCCTCGGTGGACGACGGGCAACTGGATCTCACGGTGATCACCCGGGTGGGGTTGGTCAGTGCTCTGCCGCTCGCCGTCCGACTCTTCCTTGGTCGAATTGACGGCAGTGCGCGGGTTCGTCGCCTGCGCGGGACGCACTTTTGGATCGAACGGGGTGGACCGGGGCTCGTCCACACGGATGGAGAAATCCACCAGATCGACGCCAACCTGGAGGTGAAGGTCCATCCCGCGAGCTTGCGCGTGATGGTTCCGAACACTCCTCCCGCCAAGTGACGTTCGAGATACTCACCGCTGCGTTTGCCAGACAGGGACCAAGGGGCGTGCCAGACCGCCTTCAGCCACTTTCCGCCGGGAATGGCAACGAGGAACGAAGCCCGGGATCGTGAGCCACCGCTCGATTCCGTCCAGAACGTTTGGCCAGGTAGAGCGCTAAATCAGCCGCCTCGATCAACGAGGCGGAATCTCCGGCGTCGTTCGGAAACGCCGCCGCTCCGGCACTGAGAGATACCGTGATTTCGCGCCCATCCGGCAAGCGCACCGGGGACGCCGAAGCGGCCGCCACGAGCCGTCGTGCCGTTTCCAGCGCCCCCGGCCCGTCCGCCTCGGTCGCAATCACCGCGAACTCTTCACCCCCATAGCGGATGGCCCGATCAACCGTGCGGATCGTCTCGGCCACCCGCCGCGCCATCTCCCGCAACACCGCATCTCCCGCCGGATGGCCGTACCGATCATTGATCGACTTGAAATGATCGAGATCGAGCAGGACCAGTCCGACGGGTCGGGAGAACCGACGCGACCGAACAATTTCCTCACCGAGCCAACCATCAAACGCCCGCCGGTTCATCAGTCCGGTCAATTCATCACGCGTCGCCAACAGACGCAGTTGCTCGAGCGAGTTGCCCAACTTGAGCGCATAGCGCAACGAACGCCCCAGCATCCCCGGGGTGATTTCTCCCTTGATGAGGTAATCAAGAGCACCGGCCTCCATCGCTTCAATGTCCACGGCGGCCGAAGACTCCGCGGTCAGGAAGATGATCGGCGTGCGACACCCGCGCGCGGTAGCGTCTCGGATCAGTTCCAATCCATCCCGCTGACCAAGCTGATAGTCCAAGAGGCAAATTTCATAAGCGCCACTCAGCAAACGCTCGATCCCCGACTCGTAGGTCGGCACCCACTCCAAGATGTAACCGTCACCGCCAAAACCCTCGATCAAGGCTTGGGTGACGACGAATTGAACCCGGTCATCGTCGATCAGCAGGATCTTGCGAGAGACCATGGTAAGCGCCAGAGAGATGCGAGACCGTGAAGACCGGCGGGGGTTCAATCCCGTTGGAGTCCTGCCGCCAAGTCGGCAGCCACTGCGCCGAGTCGATTAAACATCGCCCGCTCCTGACCCAAGTTTTCACGGATACAGTTCACCAATGCCGAGCCGACAACCACCCCGTCCGCATGCGCGGCCACCAGCTTCACGTGCTCTCGCTTCGAAATGCCAAATCCAACCACGACCGGGAGGCGGGTGCACGCCCTGATCCGGGCCACGGCATCAGGAATGTTGGTCGCGACCGTATCCCGCACGCCGGTCACCCCTTCCCGGGAAACATAATAGATGAATCCCGTGGTGGCTGCGCAGATCACCGGTAAACGTGAATCGGGCGTGGTCGGCGCAACGATGAAAACGGTCTGCAGCCCATGCCTGGCCGCAAGCTCCGACAATTCCGCAGCCTCCTCCGGAGGAAGATCAAGCGTGAGCAGCCCATCCACCCCAGCCTCCTTTGCGCTCTTCACGTAAGCCTCGCTTCCGTTCGAAAAGATGAGGTTATAATAAGTGTAAAATACGATCGGTACGGACGGAAACTCCCCCCGAACTTTGCGAACCAACTCAAAGACCCGGCTTGCCGTCATTCCTCCCTCCAAAGCACGCTGCGCCGCAAGCTGATTGGTCAATCCATCCGCCAAGGGATCCGAAAACGGCACTCCAAGCTCCAACACATCGACACCGCTGCGAAGCAGTGTCCGACAGGCTTCGAAGGACGTCTCGAAACTGGGGTCCCCCGCACAGAGGTAAGCGACAAGTGCGGCTCGGTTCTCAGTGCGGGCGCGGGCGAAGGTAGAGGCGATACGATCCATGGTCGGCAAACCGCAAGATGGCCCGAGTTCCGGGAAAAAAGACACTCAAAACTCTTGTCGGCCGCGGCTCGTGGACCGGACTGGCATCGTTGCAACGGCCTGACACTGCCGCCCCATGGCATTTGCGCAGACTCACCCGCCACGACTGCACCGTCTCCACATGCACACCCAACGACCGGCTACCTCGCGGTAAGCCGGCGTCCCGACGCGCTCAGTTGCGGGAAAGCCCGAGGGAGGCCAACTGCCGGCCGCTGGAACGTTCGACTTCAACCGCAACCCACTGCCGCCCCACTCCACTCTCCGAGCAGGCATTCTGACCCGCGGAAACCGAATTTCGGACACGCAGCAGACGCTCTGCCCGTGCCCGGTCGGTTGCCGTTTCTTTCGGGGTCACTCGAAAGCCGTCACGGTTGATCGCGTAAAGATGAAACAGGGTTTTCATGGTTCAAGAAAGCGGACGGATTCAAGTTCCAGCCAGATTGTGCACCTGGCCGATTGGAGAGCTCCACGATGGCTTGGGCGTATTCAATCGGCAACGTTCTTTCCGCGGGCATTATCACGTAAGTCGGCCTACGTGTTAGCTCGTAGGCAGAGAGGAACTCAGGCCGCAGCCGGAGGTCTCGATCCACCCTTCCCGGGCAGCCGCGGGGGACCGATCGACACTCACCGCCCGGCCCTCACCGGCCGGTTGCCGAGCGGCCCAGTGACGTCAGAGCGTCACCCGTCACGCGACAGATTCGCCACTCGGGCAGGACGGTGGCACCCATGCGCTCATAGAAGCGGATCGCATTCTCATTCCAGTCGAGCACCGTCCACTCGAAGCGCCCATATCCCCGCTCCAGCGCCAGCCGCCCGAGATGGGTCAGGAGCGCCTTTCCGACTCCATTTCCTCGATACAACGGCTTGACGTACAAATCCTCCAGATAGAGTCCCGGTTTCGCGAGGAAGGTGGAGAAGTTCGTGAAAAACAGCGCGTAGGCCACCACTTCCCCACCGACCTCGCCCACCATGCACTCCACGACTGGCTTCGGGCCAAAAAGGTGGAGCCGCAGCAGATCAGGCGTCAGCTCGAGCTGGTGCGTGAGCTTTTCAAACTCGGCCAACTCCGTCACCAGCCCAACGATCGCGGTGACATCGCCCGGCTCGGCCGGCCGCAGCGTGTGGAGGGGCTGGCCCATGGGTGGTACAAGTGACATCCCTCGACCCAAACCCACCCGCGCTCCCGGGAAAAGGACAAATCCAGGCCGGGCTCCCCTTGCCACATGTAACCCTCGACGTGCGAAGTCCGTCTCTTCCTCGATGCGACCAATCGTTTCCCTGCAAAGCGTCTTCTGGTCGTTTCTCGTCTTCGCCGCTGCCGGCACCTCTTTCAGCGAGCCCGTCCGGAGAGAATGGATCGTTGCGGGGATTACTCGTGAAGCCCTCGTTCATACGCCCGCCAACGCTCGGAATGCTCCGCTGGTTCTGGTTTTCCACGGACACGGTGGCACCATGAGGAATGCCGCCCGAACCTTCAATCTGCACACGCTCTGGCCGGAGGCGGTCATCGTTTATCCTCAGGGGCTCAAAACGCCCGGGAGACTGACGGATCCGCAGGGTCAGAAATCGGGTTGGCAGCATGCAGCCGGCGATCAGGACGATCGCGACCTCGCTTGGGTCGACGCCCTGCTCACCACACTTACAGCCGAGGGCAAGGTGGATCCCAAACGAGTCTACGCGACCGGCCACTCAAATGGAGGAGCCTTCACTTACCTGCTCTGGGCGGAACGCGGAGAGGCGTTCGCCGCCTTCGCACCGTCCGCCGCGGCGTTGGGTCGCCCCGCCTCCGGATCGACGCGGAGGCCTCCGCGCCCCTTGCTTCACATCGCGGGCCAGGCGGATCCGCTGGTGAAATTCACTTGGCAGCAGGGCACGATCGCTGCCGCCCGCCTCACCAACGGATGCAACGAGATAGGGCAGCCGTGGCCCGAGGGTGGCACCGGAGCCACCCTCTACCCGTCAAGGCTGGGCGCGCCCGTGGTCACCTTGATTCATCCTGGCGGACATACGTTCTTGAACGAGGCACCCCGCGCAATCGTCCGATTTTTTCAAGATCATCCGCGGCCATGAAGCGCCCCATCGACCGTCGTCAGCGGCGAGTCAGGCCGCCCGGTGATCCAACCTCCATCGATTCAGTGCCGCCTTGCAGCCGCCGGGTTTCCCCTTTCGCCTGAGGGGATGCACCCGAGCTCCCCAGGTCCCCTGCCCCAAGCACGTTCAGGCCGGCGGCAGACGATCCTGCGCTGGACGATCCTCGGCTGCTCCGGGGCGTGGATCGCACTTGCACTGAGCGCCTGTTCCAAGGACGAAGCAAAGTCGCCACCCGCCCCCATCTCAGCCGCCCAGACCCCGAGACCGGCGGCACCGCCGACGCCCACCGCAACCCCGGCAGTTCCCGGCACCGTTCGAGCCACCTTTGGCCGGTGGCACCGCGAGGATGGCGGCTACGTCTTGGAGATCCGTGATGCGACGCCTCAAGGATCACTCGAAGCGCAGTATTTTAACCCCAAACCGATTCGCGTTTCCCGGGCAGCGTGGCGGGAAGGCGGCGGCAGGGCTCAGCTGCTCGTCGAGCTCAATGACGTCGGATACGCCGGCTCAACCTACATTCTCTTTCACGACCCAACGACCGATCGGCTCATCGGCGAATACACCCAGCCGACCCAACAGCAAACCTACTCGATCGAATTTGTCCGCGCCAAGGGTCCCTGAGCAATCCCGCCACGCGGATCGGATGCCCGCCGACCGCCTGCCGAAAAGCACCATAAATCTCCCCACCTCCGGTTGGCGGATCAGCCAATCTGAAGCAATGACCCGTCTCCCTCATCCCCACCATGTGACCCTCATCGCCTGAACCTTCCGCGCCTGTTCCCGCCAGCCGTCCGACCGCCCAGGACTTCGATCAGGAGTTGCTCGATCTTTACGACTATTACGCCCACGGAAAAATTGACCGCCGCATGTTCCTCGATCGTGCCGGAAAATTCGCCGTCGGCACCCTCACCGCAGCCGCGAAACCGTAAAAAATCCGCACGCCTCACCGGCGAGGCGGGGGTTCACCCCGCGTCAAGGAACGAGGCCGACAACGACTTCCCCAACTTTCAATTCCTCACTATTTTGAGAGCGATAAATCCAGCCGTTGCCAGAAACAAGCGAGACCTTGCCTCCATGGAGCCGGGCCATGCCGGCGTCGCCCAAAGCAAAGACGATCTCATTCGGGTTATATCTGAGATAGGTCTGGATCTTGGCAGCCCGACCGTCGAATTCACCCTGATTCCGGCGTGCAGGGTGGTGAGGATTGATCACGGCTGGAAAAATCGCCAACGAGGTCCGGGACGGTATTTCCGCCGTCGGAAAGTCATTCGTCGTACCAATCAGCAGTCCGGCCACATTCGCCCCAGCACTCGATCCAGCATAGGGAACCCCGGCCAGCACCCGCTCTCGGATCAGTTCCAAGTGGCCCGCGCGATAGAGCTCCTGAAGCAGGACGAAGGTCTCCCCTCCTCCCACGAAGATTCCGTCTGCAGACTGCAACAATGCTCGGGCAGCCGTCTCGTCGTGCCGGTGGAGCGATTCCGCCTTCTGGCCGCCGAGATGCAGGAACGCCGCCTGCAATCGTTTCTCCATCACATCCCGATCAGAGGGGAGCGATGCATGCAAAACCAAGGCAATGGTTCGGCACTTCAGGAAGTGCTCCCGCATTGACGGAAGAGTCGAATCCGCGAACCGGTCCCCATTCATCATCGACCCACCAATCACCATGACCGACGCGCGTGTCGACGTCCGGAACAAGGGTGACTCGGCTCGTAACGCCAAACTGGACGCACCCACACCGGCGAGCGCGCACAGCAGAGTGAACAGAAAATGAGGACGAAAATACTTCATACGTTCAGTTTGCCGCGAAAGGCCAAAGGCCGATGATTTTCATGCGACGCTCAAGGTTGAACCGCGTGAACAGCTTTTCAGTATCCGCAAGTGAACGTCGGAAGCTTCCGATGCCTTGATCATCGATCAAGAACAAAAGCAGATCGGCAATGATCACCGTCGAATCAACGACGATCGTCTCGGGCAGTTTGTCGATTGTGTCCGCAACATCGTGATAATAGCGTACGGATTCCCGAGGAATGGGTCCGTTAAACGTAATCGCCCGCACCCCGGCAAGTTGGTACGGCGTGTGATCGCTTCCAAACCAGTTGAGGTTTTGCACGCCCGTGGGTAGCTTTCGTTCGCCGCGGCCTTCATTCCAGCGCTCAAGTGTCGGGACCAACGATTCATCGCCCAACGCGTTCACCGCGATCGGCACGCCGACCATGTCGAGGTTGATCATAGCGACGACCAACTCCTGTCCCAGTCGACTCGCTTGATGCCTTGAACCCCAGAGCCCTTGCTCTTCGCCATTGAACCAAACCAGTTCAACCGAACGGCTCAGTTTCCGTCCCCGCAAACCATCCGCCAAAGCGAAGAGCTGCGCCACCCCGAGCCCGTTGTCGATCGCTCCCTGACCGAGATCCCAACTGTCAAGGTGAGCGCCAACCACGATTTTCTCCGCCGAGCTTCCCGGAAAACGCAGCACCACATTCGCCGTCTTGATCGGAAGACAACGCGAGCGCGTTTCCATCCGCAATCGGATGGGTGTGTCCCGGGCCACCAATCGGCGAAGCCAGTTCCCCTCCTCCTGTGTCAGCGAATAAACCGGCACCGGCAGAGCCACACCCTGAAAGCTGCCCGTGCGCTGGAGCACTTGGCCTCCCCCTTCTCGATTGATGAACAAAAGTCCGCCCATCCTTCGTTCGGCCGCGATGTTCACGAACTCGGATGTCTGCAAGGGGGTGCCCGCGCTGATCAATCCGATCCGGCCATCGACGTGACGTGCAGGATAATCCGTGGCCTTGCCATCTTTCAGATCGATCAGTTCAGCTTCGAACGCAGCGTGCGGCTGGGTGTAGGCCAACGCCGCCACGCGGAGGCGGCGCGGGAAAGGCGCGAGAAGTTCGACCCGATCGTCCCCTCGCTCCCATCCGGGCATGGCGAAGGGCTCCACCTGGGGCTCCAAACCGAGCGCCCGAAGCTCCCTGACCAATTGCTCGACCGCCCGATGGTCCGCCGGCGATCCCGTCAGCCGCCCGCCCACATCGTCGCAAAGGCGGGTCAGCATCGCATGTGCTTTGACCGCGGAACGGGCGAAGTCCGGAGGGGCTTCAGTCGCGGCAGCTTTGGCCGGACGGGTGCCAATCATGGCGAAGAGGAGCAGGCCGGCGGCTGCCGTCAGCAGCCAACCGCCAGCCCGCCTCACCGGCAAGTCCGTCCTCTTTACGCTGCGCCCGTTAACGTCCTCGAACGAGGCGGGTCCGACCCTCAAGTTTCGTGAATCCATATTTTCATCTCCCCTTCACCGCGGTTGTTCCAGAGACAGTAGGGTATCAAAGTCAGGGTCGCCAGCTCCGTCGTGGGCGCACAGGTCGTATAAAGATCACCCCCCGCGGGAATCAGGCGCTCCGCCTTGCCTTCAATCACCACTGTCCCGCCGAGCAGACGCTCATCGAATCGCATTGCCAGGGCCGTACCCCGCGGCAAACGCAGGGAACCCAGACGGGCCCCGTTGTCGATCTCCTCCGCGCAGTAAACGATCGGCCCGCGCTGAATCGCAACACAACCCGCGTTCTGCGTGACAAAGGGGTGGGCCCGCACGCGATCGATCGGCATCGGAAAATCAACGACAATCTGGTCACCGTTTCGCCATTCCCGGTCAATCAGCGCATAACCTTGGACGTTGATCG
>Ga0105047_10014327_pt1 | contig 12585 bp, 9 predicted proteins | sample MAT04_FD_78384 | JGI IMG/M metagenome (GOLD analysis project Ga0105047, IMG submission 78384) | Freshwater microbial communities from Lake Fryxell liftoff mats and glacier meltwater in Antarctica - MAT-04 (megahit assembly) | ecosystem: Environmental > Aquatic > Freshwater > Ice > Liftoff... | reverse complement strand
CGCGAATGCTATGCGCTCGGCGTCTCGCAAATCTCCGCCGGCAGCCGGACCAATCCGGGCGGCTACAGCGAACACCGGCACGACGAAGAACAGGACGCCGGGCAGTTCCAGCTCGGCGACCAGCGCTCGCTCGCAGCGGTTGTCGAAGAACTGGCGCGCATGGGTTTCATCCCCTCGTTCTGTACCGCGTGCTACCGCCTTGGGCGAACCGGAAAGGATTTCATGGATCTTGCCAAGCCGGGTTTGATCAAGCAGAAATGCGACCCGAACGCGGTGACGACTTTCCAGGAGTATCTGATCGACTACGCCACCGACGGCGCCCGCTGTGCCGGCGAACAGGCGATCGAACGCGAGCTCTGCGGCATGGGCGACAAGGCACGGCGGCGGTCCGAGCGCATGCTCGGAAAAATCCGCTCGGGCAAACGCGACATCTATTGCTGATGCCACGCGGCACGATTCTCAAGGATTGACCATGCTCGAAACGCCGAAAGGCCTGCGCCTGCACATCGGCATCTTCGGACGCCGCAACAGCGGCAAATCGACGCTGATGAACGCGCTCGTCAGGCAAGAAATATCGATCGTCTGCGAAGAACCGGGAACGACGACCGACCCGGTCGAGAAGACCGTCGAACTCGCGCCGCTCGGACCGGTGGTCTTCATCGACACCGCCGGTTTCGACGACGTCGGCCCGCTCGGCCAGTTGCGCGTGCAGAAAACCCGCGAAGTTCTCGAGCGGGTTGACGTCGGCCTCGTCGTCGTCGGCAGCGAAGGGATCGGCTCGTTCGAAGGCGAACTGATCGACGCGCTGCGCCGCACCGACACGCCGCTCGTCGTTGTCTTCAACAAGAGCGATCGCGTAACGCCGTCGCCCGAAGCGATCGCCCGGCTCGACGCTGATGCGGTCGAACACGTTATCATTTGCGCGGCGCAAGGGCGAGGCATCGAGCGCGTCAAGGAAGCGCTTTTCCGCCAGGCGCCGGAAGCCTGCATCGAGGAGCCGCGCCTCATCGGTGACCTGATCAGTCCGGGCGATCTTGTCGTCCTCGTCGTGCCGATCGACCTGGGCGCGCCCAAGGGCCGGCTGATCCTGCCGCAGGTGCAGACCTTGCGCGACATTCTTGACAGCGACGCGGTCAGTCTGATGGTCAAGGAGGGCGAACTCGCGCGCGCGCTGGCGCGCCTCGACGGTCCGCCGAAACTCGTCATTTGCGACTCGCAGGTTGTCCTCAAGGTCGCTGCCGATACGCCACCCGCTATCAGCATGACAACGTTCTCGATTCTCATGGCGCGTTTCAAGGGCGACATGATCGGTCTCGCCGCCGGCGCCGGCGCGATCGCGCGCTTAAAGCCCGGCGAGCGCGTGCTGATCGCCGAAGCCTGCGCCCACCATGCGCTCGCCGACGACATCGGCCGCGTCAAGATCCCGCGCTGGTTGCGCCAGTACGCCGGCGGCCACCTCGACGTTGAAGTTCGCGCCGGCCGCGACTTCCCGGAGGACCTCTCGCCGTACGCACTCATTGTCCAGTGTGGCGGCTGCACGGTGACGCGCAAGCAGATCCTCGTGCGCCAGTACCGCGCCGCGCGCCAGGGCGTGCCGATGACCAACTACGGGATGGCCATTTCGATGGCGCAAGGCGTCATCGAACGCGCGCTCGAATGCTTCCCCGCCGCACTCGACGCGTACCGCCGCGGACTCGCCGGTCAGGCCGCATGAGCCGCCCGACCGTGCCCATCGCAACCATTCGCAACGCAATGGCAATGGCGCCGGTGCCGGCTGCCATGCCGCCGGGCGTGGCCGCGCAAGCGCTCGCCGCGCGACTGGCGCGCGGCATCCCCGACCGGCCGACGCTGCTGCACATTCTCGCCACGCAGGCGGCGGACGAGATCGAGGTCGTCCGCCAGGCTGCCGAGCGGACGCTGCTCGAACACTGCGGCGATACGGTGCGCCTGCGCGGGCTCATCGAACTCTCCAACCGGTGCACGGCCGACTGCCATTACTGCGGAATTCGGCGCAGCAACCGGGCGCTCGTGCGCTACACGCTCGGCATCGACGAGATCGTCAGCACCGCGCGCTGGTGCGGCGAGGTCGGCTATGGCTCGGTCGTCCTCCAGTCGGGCGAGCGACGCGACGCGCGCTTTGTCCGTTTCATCGCCGACGCGGTGCGCGCGATCCGCGAGCAGACCCGCTCACCCGTCCTGCCGCAGGGTGTCGGCATCACGCTGTGCGTCGGCGAGCAATCGGCCGAGACCTACGCCGCATGGTTTGCCGCCGGCGCCCACCGTTATCTGCTGCGCATGGAAACCTCGTCGCCGCGCCTCTTCGCCGCGCTGCATCCGGCCAAACAGCGTTACGCGATGCGGCTCGATTGCCTTAAAACGCTGAAGGCGATCGGCTACCGCGTCGGCACCGGGGTGATGATCGGTTTCCCCGGCCAGAGCCTCGACGATCTGGCCGACGACCTGCTGTTTTTCCGCGATGTCGGCGCCGACATGATCGGCATGGGTCCGTACATCGCGCACGCGCAGGCGCCGCTCGCCGGCCCGCTGCCCGACCCGGCGACGCGCATGCAACTTGCGTTGCGCATGATCGCTGCGACACGTCTGTTGTTGCCCGGCATCAACATCGCCGCGACGACCGCGCTGCAGACCCTCGCTCCCGACGGCCGCGAACAGGGCCTGCGCTTTGGTGCCAACGTCATCATGCCGCAAGCAACGCCGCCGCGCGTGCGCCGTCAATACGCGCTCTACAACGGCAAACCCGGCGTGGACGACACCGTCACCCAGTGCGCAGCCGGCCTCGAAGGACGCATCCATGCCGTGGGACGCCGGCTGCTCAGAAACGCCTGGGGCGATTCGCTGCCGCGCTGAATCGTCCACGGGCCGGGCGGCGTCCGAAACATTGAACTTTGCACGGCTGGTCTTTTCCACCCTTCGGGCTTGCGCGGCAGGCCTTTGACAACTGGCATAAGGGTCGTCCCATGTACGCTTTGCCTCCGGTCACGCAGGCGCTGATCGTCACCAACGTGGTGGTATTTTTCGCCGCGGGGATGTTCGGCGGTTCGTTCACCTACCTGCTCGCGCTGTGGCCGCCGGGCGCCAACTTCATCCCCTGGCAAGTGCTGAGCTACGCGTTTGTGCATGGCAGCCTCTCGCACCTGCTGTTCAATATGTTCGGCGTCTACATGTTCGGCGGCGACCTCGAACGCGTCTGGGGCGGGCGACGCTTCCTCAAGTTCTATCTCGTCTGCGCGTTCGCTGCGGCGGTCGTCCAACTCGTCGTCGCCCACCTTGGTGGAGCGCAGTATCCGACGGTCGGCGCCTCGGGCGCGGTCTTCGGCCTGCTCGTCGCGTTCGCGATGGTCTTTCCCAACCGCGTCGTCACGCCGCTGTTCCCGCCGATTCCGATGCGCGCGCCGGTATTCGTCGCGGTCTATGGCGTGCTCGAACTCGTCCTCGGCGTCAGCGGAACCCAGCAGGGCGTCGCCCACTTCGCGCACCTCGGTGGGCTCGCCGGCGGTTATCTCTACATGCGGCTGGCGGGCCGCCGGCGCTAATCAGCCTGCTGCGGTGCGTTTGCGGGTCTCCGTACATTTTGTTACGCAAGCACTCAATAATCCCAACAGACATGCGCGCGTGTTGTTTCTATCCTGAGCGCCTTCCTTCACCAGCATATGAAAGGATCGCCCATAATGTATTCTGTAATTTGCAAGCGGACCGGACAAGTTCTCGCCAAGAATTTGACTCTGGACGGCGTCGATAAATGGGTCGCCCGCAACGAGGCGAAATATGCCAGCATTCACGCCGTCGGAATGACCATCTTCGTTCAGGACGCCTCCTGAGCCAGGCGACCGGCTGGCGGCAACTGCCGCCGGCGCGCGGCGGCGCATGGTGCCCTACGCGGCTTTCGGGGCTCGGTTAATCCCCATCAGCTCCGCTCGGTCGTTCCCCGGCCTGCTGTTCGCCAGTGTCATGCGTGCCGGCCCGGCCGTGGTCCCGTTTGCTCAGTATCTGCCGTAAGCGGCCATTGGCTTGCGCCAGTTCCCGGCTCGTCGCCTGCAGGTGCGAACGCAGCCAGCGATTGTCATCGGCAAGCTCCTTGTGGCGGAAAGCCTCATCGATGTTGGCGCGCAAGAGCGGGGCGCTGACCGGCTTGGTCAGAAACTTGTAGATGGCGCCGTCATTGATCGCGTCGGCGATCGATTCCAGTTCGCTGAATCCCGATACGAGTATCCGCGCAGTCTGCGGGTGTATCGTCTTGACCCGGGTCAGGAACTCGGTGCCGCTCATGCCCGGCATGCGCTGGTCAGAGACGATGACATCAACTGCTTCTTGGGCCAGCAACTCGAGTCCGGCGGCACCGCTGCCGGCGGTCAGGATGCGGTAGCCCTCCCCTTCAAGCAGCATCGACAGCGCCTCGAGGACGTCGCGGTCGTCGTCGACGAGCAGGATCGTCCGGTGCCGGCTGGCACTTGGCGCGGACACGGGGCTCGTGCTACGCCGCTCAGCCAATTCCCGCTCCTCCGATGATGTCGTCATCGGCAGGGTCTGACCCTCGCGCAACACGGCGGCGAACGATTCCGCGGACAACGGTCCGGCAAAGACATAACCCTGTATTTCGTCGCAATTGCGCATGCGCAGGTAGCCGAGCTGGGCCGGCGTTTCGACGCCTTCGGCGACGACCTTGAGGTTCATTCGATGCGCGAGGTCGATGATCGATACCGCAATCATCGCCGCGTCCGGTTCGCTGACGATATTGCGCACGAAGGACTGGTCGATCTTCAGTGTATCGATCGGAAAGCGGCTCAGATAGGCGAAGCTCGAATAGCCGGTGCCGAAGTCGTCGAGCGAAAGCTTGACGCCGGTACGCTTGAGTGCCGTGAGGATGGAGATGGTCTGCTCCGGGTCGTCCATGAGCATGCTTTCGGTGACTTCGAGCTCAAGGCGGGAGGCGGGGATCGCGTGGCGCGCCAGCGCCTTGCCGACCGTCGAAGGCAGATCGCTGGCGGCGAACTGCCGGCCCGAAACGTTGACTGAAAGGCGCAGGTCGGGCCACCCGGCGTCGCGCCACTGGCGTAGCTGCAGGCAGGCGGCGTCGATTGCCCAGGCGCCGATTGCGCCGATCAGGTCGGACTTCTCGGCGAGCGGTATGAAATCGCCGGCGAGAAGCGGTTCGCCCTCGTCCTTTTGCCAGCGGATCAGGGCTTCGGCGCCGACGATGCGGCCGCTACGCAGGTCGAGCTTGGGCTGGAAATAGAGCAGCAACTCGTCACGTTCGAGCGCCCGCCGCAAGGCCGTCTCGAGGTCGAACTGGGCCATCGCATTGACGTTCATGTCGGCGGTGTAGAAGCAGAAGCGGTTGCGTCCCGCGTCCTTGGCTTGGTGCATCGCGGTGTCGGCCGCCCGCTGCAGATCGGTGGCGTTGCTTCCGTCATCGGGAAAAACGCTGATGCCGATACTCGCGCCAACGTAGACCTCGCTATCACCTGCGAGGCGAAACGGTGCTTCGAGAGCGGCGACGATATTGCGCGCGACGAGTGCCGCTTCGTCGGGCTCGTCGATCGGCTCGAGTACGAGCAGGAAGTCGTCGGCGCCGAAGCGGCCGAGGAAATCCTCGTCGCGTACCCGCTGGCGCAGCCGATGGGCTACGTCGACGAGCAACTGGTCGCCGGCGGCGTGGCCGAAATTGCTGTTGATCGTCTTGAAACGGTCGAGATCGATGAACAGCACGGCGGCGCGCTTGCCGTAGCGCGCCGCCCGACTCGTCGCCTGCTCGAGCCGCGATTGCAGCAGCAGGCGATTGGGCAGCTCGGTCAACGGGTCGTAATGCGCGAGGTGCGCAAGCTGTTCCTCGCTGCGTTTGAGCGCGCTGATGTCGCTGAAGACGCCAACGTAGTGCGACGGCTGACCCGTGTCGTCGCGCACCGTCGATATGGTCAGCCAGGCCGGGTATTCCCTGCCGTCCTTGCCGCGGTTCCAGAGCTCGCCCTGCCATTGCCCACGGCTCAGCAGGACCGACCACAAGGCCGTGTAGAACTTGCTATCGTGCCGCCGCGAGCGATTGAGCCGGGCTTTTTTGCCGAGCACTTCGTCCTCGCGATAACCGGTAATTTCGGTATACGCCTTATTGACCGCCAGCATGCGGCCGGCGAGGTCGGTTATCATGACGCCGTCCTGGGTGCTCTCGAACACCGTCGCCGCCTGGCGCAGCCGCTCCTCGTCCTGGCGCCGGTTCTTGCGCTGCAGGCTGTCGCGCAGACCACGTTCGATCGCCGGACATAGGCGCAGAAGATTGTCCTTGAGAACGAAATCCCAGACGCCTTCCTTGAGCAGTTCAACGGCCGCTTCTTCACCGATCGAGCCGGAGACGAGGATGATCGGGCAATCCGGCAGCCGTGCCGAGACGAGGGCGAGCGTTTCGCGAAACGGCAGTCCGGGGACGTTGTAGTCGGCGAGCACCGCATCCCAGTGCGCTTCGTCAAGCGCCGCCGCGAGCGCGTCGCGGCTGTCGACGCGCCGGACATCGGCCGGCATGTCATGGCGCCGCAAATGGCGGACGAGCAACTGGGAATCGGCGGGCTCGTCCTCGATATGGAGGAAGTTCATCATCGCTTGGCGTCAGGGGGCTTCGTTCGTCGCCAGCCAGTAAACGCCGAGGCGACTGACCGTCTCGGCGAACTCGACGAAGTCGAGCGGCTTGCGCACGAAACTGTTGGCACCGTTCTCATAGCTCTTCACGCGGTCGCGTTCTTCGTCGGACGAGGTCAGCACGACGACCGGCAAGAGCCGCGTGCGCCGGTCGCTGCGCAAGCGTTCGAGGACCTCGAGACCGCTTAGCCGGGGCAGGCTGATGTCGAGCAGGACGATGGCGGGCAAATTGCTCGCCGAGCGGCCGGCGAACTCGCCGCTGGCGAACAGGTAGTCGAGCGCCTGCTGGCCGTCGCGTACGACGTCGATGACGTTCGCCAGATGACTTTTTCTCAGCACGCGCAAAACTAACAGTTCGTCCTGCGGATTGTCTTCGACGAGCAGAATATTTTTTTTATGCATGATGATTCTCTGGTGAGCGGCTTGCGGCAGGAATGGAAAACCAGAAGGTGGCGCCGGCGTTTGGCGCTGACACGGCAGAAAGTTCGCCGCCGTGACGGCGAATGATGCGCTGGGCCGTGGCCAGTCCGATGCCGATGCCGGGGAACTCCTCCTGGCGGTGCAGACGGCGGAAGGGCTCGAACAGCTGGGCCGCGTAGGCCATGTCAAAGCCGGCACCGTTGTCGGCGACGCAGATGCCGCGCTGGCCGCCCCCGCCGCCCTCGCCGGCATAAACACGGACCGCCGGCGCCGCGCTGCGACCGGTGTACTTGAAAGCATTGCCAAGCAGGTTGGTCATCACCACTTCGATCATCGGCGCGTCGCCTTCGACCAAAAGCCCCGGCTCGATATCGACGGCGACCTCGCGAGCGGGGTCGGCGCTGGCCAGGTCGGCGGTGATGCGCCGGGCCATCGCCGAGAGGTCGATGGCATCGCGCTGCAGTTCTCCACGCGTGCTGCGCGAGAGCGCGAGAAGGCCGTCGATGAGCTGCCCCATCTTCCGGCTCGCGCTGCCGATCTGCTCGAGATACAGCTTTGCCTCGCCGTCGAGCCGGTCGCCGTAGTCCTCGAGCAGCGCTTGCGAAAATCCGTTCATTCCGCGCAGCGGTGCGCGCAGGTCGTGCGATACGGCGTAGGCAAAGGCGTCCAGTTCGCAATTGGTCGCCAGCAGTTCAGCGGTGCGCTGTGCGACGCGCTGTTCAAGGCTGACGTTAAGCGTGCGGATCTCGGCCTCGGCGGCGTCCCGGTGAAGCGCCGATTCATCCAGCAGTCGCTTCGCCGCGGCAATTTCAGAGATTTCGACGATACGCGGAGCCGGCGCTGTGCCCGGCGGCGCGGTCAGCGAGCTCACCGAACGGGACAGTTGACGGCTGGCGAGCATGCCGCCGAGGACGCTGATCAGCGTCGCGCCGGTCAACGCGATGGCGAGTACCGTCGCCGCTCTGATCAAGGGTTCGCGGTAGATGGTGCGTGGAATTTCAAGGACCACCGACCACGGCGCCAGCGCCGCGTTGACGATGAAACGCCCCGAGGCATCGACTGCGGACGGCTGCGCCGCGCCTGTCGACGTTCTGACGATCGTCGTACCGTTGCCATCGAGCACGGCGAGTGACCAGCCCGGGGGCAATGCAACCTGTTCCATCTGCTGCTCGAACTGGCGCGTCGGCAACGCCGTGGCGACGAGGTATTCAGCTTGCCCGTCGCGCAGGCCGGGCACGGCGATGGCGACCATCGTTTCGCCGCTGCTCGAATCGACATAAACATTGCTGACTGTTGGCGCTGCGCGGGCGATCACCGCGAGCGCCGCTGCGCCGACAGCCGGCGGCAGCGCCGGCTCTTGTCCGGCCTTGCCCGGGCGCGTCGTCAGTAGAGTGTTCTGCTGGCGATCGATGACCACGATGTGACTGCCGAAATTATGGAGAAAGGCCTGTGCTTCCTGGCGAAATTCCTTCTGCCGCCGTGCGTCGCCGGCCAGCGGCGAGGCGGCGAGCATCTGCAGCGCGCCGACGCGGGCGCCGATGTACTGATCGATCGCCGTGGCGAGGTTGCGCCCGCGCTGTGTCGCTTCGAGGTCGCGGTCGGCGCGCAACGTCTGCACCTGAGCGAAGGTCAGATAGACGGCGAGGATGACGAGGGGCGCGATGCACAGCAGGATCAGCCTCGTGAGGAAGTTATGAAGCGACATGACGCCTCTGCTAGCCTTTATTTCGCACCCCTTGCAGTCATTCAAGCCGCGTAGCCGCTGCGTCGTCGCGCTGTCCGTCCGTCCCTTTTCAGATGCGCCGGTAAACCTCGGCGCCGGTTTTCACGAACTCCACGGCTTTGGTTTCCATGCCGGCACTCGCAACTTTGGCGAGTGCTTCGTCTTCGCCGATGCCCTGCGCAGCCGCAAAATCGCGCACGTCCTGGGTGATCTTCATCGAACAGAAGTGCGGGCCGCACATCGAGCAGAAGTGCGCCACCTTGGCCGAATCCTTGGGCAGCGTTTCATCGTGAAATTCGCGCGCCTTGTCGGGGTCGAGACCGAGATTGAATTGGTCGTCCCAGCGAAATTCAAAACGCGCTTTGGAGAGCGCGTTGTCGCGAATCTGCGCGCCCGGATGGCCCTTGCCGAGGTCGGCGGCGTGCGCGGCGAGCTTGTAGGTGATGATCCCTTCCTTGACGTCGTTTTTGTCCGGCAGGCCGAGGTGCTCCTTGGGTGTGACGTAGCACAGCATCGCCGTGCCGAACCAGCCGATCATCGCCGCACCGATGCCGCTCGTGATGTGGTCGTAGCCCGGCGCGATGTCGGTCGTCAATGGACCGAGCGTGTAGAACGGTGCTTCCTTGCAGTGTTCGAGCTCGAGGTCCATGTTCTCCTTGATCATGTGCATCGGCACGTGGCCCGGACCTTCGATCATGACTTGCACGTCATGCTTCCACGCCACCTGCGTGAGTTCGCCGAGCGTCTTGAGTTCGCCGATCTGCGCTTCGTCGTTGGCGTCGTAGATCGACCCCGGACGCAGGCCGTCGCCAAGCGAAAACGCGACGTCGTAGGCCTTCATGATTTCGCAGATTTCTTCGAAGCGCGTGTACAGGAAGCTTTCGCGATGGTGCGCGAGGCACCACTTGGCCATGATCGAACCGCCGCGCGAAACGATACCGGTGAGCCGGTTGGCGGTCATCGGGACGTAGCGCAGGAGAACGCCGGCGTGGATCGTGAAGTAGTCGACGCCCTGTTCGGCTTGCTCGATCAGCGTGTCGCGGAAGATCTCCCAGGTGAGTTCTTCGGCCTTGCCGTCGACCTTCTCGAGTGCCTGGTAGATCGGCACCGTGCCGATCGCCACCGGGCTGTTACGAATGATCCATTCGCGCGTTTCGTGGATGTTCTTGCCGGTCGAAAGATCCATCACCGTATCGCCGCCCCAGCGGATCGACCAGGTCATTTTTTCGACTTCTTCCTGAATCGACGAACCGAGCGCCGAGTTGCCGATGTTGGCGTTGATCTTGGTCAGGAAATTGCGGCCGATGATCATCGGCTCGCTTTCCGGGTGGTTGATGTTGTTCGGGATGATCGCCCGGCCGCGCGCAATTTCGGAACGGACAAACTCGGGTGTGATTTCGTCGGGAATCGCCGCGCCGAAATTCTGCCCCGGGTGCTGACGGCAGAGCACGTCGGCGAGTTTGTTGCCCTGCGCACCCGAAGCGCGCAGGCCGGCGACGTAAGCCGCGCGATTATTGTTTTCGCGGATGGCGATAAACTCCATTTCCGGCGTGATGATGCCGGCCCGCGCGTAATACATGTGACTGACGTTCTTGCCCGGCTTGGCGCGCAGTGGCTGGCGTTTAAGACCGGGAAAGCGCAATTCGTCGAGCGTGTGGTTTCCGGCGCGGGCGCGACCGAATTCGGAAGACGGTCCGGCGAGTTCGGCGCAGTCGCCGCGCTCGGCGATCCACTGCGCGCGCAGCGCCGGCAGGCCCTGGCGGATATCGATCGTCGCCTGCGGGTCGGAGTAGGGGCCCGAACAGTCATAAACGAAAATCGGCGGATTCTTTTCGCCGCCAAACGCCGTGTCCGTATCCGACTGCGAGATTTCGCGCATCGGCACGCGGATGTCAGGGCGCGAACCTTCGACATAGATCTTGCGCGAGTTTGGCAGCGGCTTGATCGCCGCGACGTCGACGTGGGCCTCGGAGGCGATGAATTTGTCGTTGGCGTTCATGGTGTGTCCTTGCGAAGGTGGGTGCGCAACAGCGGCCGCACGGCGAAAAGAAAAAACAGGCAAGGAGGTCGAGCGGCGACAAAAGGAAATGGAAAACCCCAGGTCTTTTGGCTTCCCTACGACGGCATTACCCGTACAGGTTCAAAGGGACTATCTCAGCTGCGCCGAGCGCGGCGCGGCACCCCTAACGTAATGCGCAAGTTACTGCAATTGCCCCGCCAAGGCAAGGCGGACCGAGCTTTGAGGCGGTTGTGCCCGGCTTGGTTCCCGGTCTATTTTTGAAAATTGCCTAAAGTATTGCGCGCGTTATCCGTCAATCAGGGGATGAGCACAAGAGCCAATCATCAGGCGCCGGTCAGCGGCGTCCGCTATCGCCTGGCACTCGCCGCGCTGATTCTCGTAGCGGCTCCGGCGTTTGCCGAAGCCGCCTGGCAGACGGTCGTCAGCGAACCGGGCAAGCGCGTCGACATCGATCGCCAGAGCATCGTCGCCGACAAGACCGGGGAATTGACGGCGAGCGGACGAATCGTCATGGACAAGCCGATCGTCGACCCGAAGACCTCGGCAGCCTACCGCATCATCGAGGTGAGCAATCGCTACAATTGCGTCGAGCGCACGCAGGCAACGCTCAAACGCAGCTACTACCGCGAAGAAGGCGAGCTGTTGCGTCAGGAAGACGTAAAAAATCCTTTTGGCATGCCGGTTCGTTCGCGCAGCCCCGATGACCGCATGCTGCGTGAGGTCTGCAGGCCGAAGCCCGGCGCGCCGGCGGTGGCGGCGGCGAGCCGGCTCGCCGACCGCGTCGGTCAGGTGGCCGGCGATTTGCGCCGGGTCAACGAGGCCTTGGTCGGCAAAGAACTCGGCCGCGAAAAGAGCGCCGCGCCGGACTCGCCGAGGGCGTGGGTCGGCGCGCGCACGGACCGCGCCGCAGCCAGGGCGCCGGCCAGCCCGGCGACCGACACGGCGTGGGCTTACGCCGGCCCCGGCGGTCCGGACAATTGGAGCCGACTCAAGGCCGACTACGCACAATGCGGCGCCGGGCGTCGGCAGTCGCCGATCGACCTGCGCGACGGCATTGCGGTGGACCTCGAGCCGATCGATTTTGCCTACCGTCCGGCGCCGTTTCGCGTCGTCGACAGCGGACGCAACCTGCAGGTGGCGGTCTATGGCGGAGGCCTGAGCCTGCTTGGCAAGAAATACAATCTCGTGCGCATCGTCTTTCACCGTCCGGCCGAGATGACGGTCGCCGGCAGAACCTTCGCCATGGACGCCCAATTGGTGCACAAAGCCGACGACGGCAAGCTCCTCATCCTTGCCGTTCTGCTCGAAAAAGGACTCGAGAACCCGCTGCTCCAAGTCGCCTTGAACAACCTCCCGCTCGAGCCCGGCGGCGACGTGCTGCCGCCGACCCAGAGCATCAACGTAAGCGGCTTGCTGCCCGAAAATCGGCGCTATTTCACCTTCATGGGATCGCTGACCAGCCCGCCGTGCACCGAGGACGTCGTCTGGGTCGTGATGAAGCAGCCGCAACAGCTCTCCGTCGAGCAACTGGCGATCTTCGAGCGCCTCTACCCGGCCAACGCCCGACCGGCGCAGCCGGCCTTCGGCCGCATCGTCAAGGAATCGCGCTAGATCCGGATTCCAGCGCCGAACGCGCCGCGTCGTAAAGCGCCGTGACGGTCGCTGCGTAGTTGTCCCACGTGAGCCCGTCGACGGTGATCGCGCGCCGCAGTGTGCAGCCGTCGACGGCGCCGGCAGCCTGCAGCGCCGTAAGTACCGCGTGTTCGTGCTCGGCCGG
>Ga0105047_10014326_pt1 | contig 12586 bp, 9 predicted proteins | sample MAT04_FD_78384 | JGI IMG/M metagenome (GOLD analysis project Ga0105047, IMG submission 78384) | Freshwater microbial communities from Lake Fryxell liftoff mats and glacier meltwater in Antarctica - MAT-04 (megahit assembly) | ecosystem: Environmental > Aquatic > Freshwater > Ice > Liftoff... | reverse complement strand
GGCGCGTAGCGAGTTCTGCGACGGGCCGCAAGACCGAGCACCGCAGGGCAGTCGGCGCGTTCAGCGCCCGACCGCCACAGTGAAGCGCTGCGACCGGCCCCCGCAGGCCTTTGGCGCCCCCCGCAAGAACCGCAGCGCTCGCCATGCCACTGCGATGGCCTGCCGAATGCGAACGACCGCAACGGGCCGAAAACAGACATTCCCCTCCCCCCCGGCAATGTGCGAAATGGGGCTTTGCCCACTACCAGGGCAACACCTGCCATGACCAGTGCCATCGTTGTCACTGCCGCCGCGCTGGCGCTGTATGCGGTGTTCGTGTTCTGGTACGGCGGCAAGGGCCGGCCGCTGGACTCTGACGAAACCGCGCGCTACCTCGGCGCGCTCGCGGCATGCTGCCGCACCGAACAAGATCGGGACGTGCTGGCACAGGTCGGGGAACTGGTCGCGCAGGACGACGGGCGCGAATTCATCATGCACAACCTGGTACGTTACCGGGCACGGGCTGCCTATCCGCCGGGATACGACTTCGACGACGACCCGCGCAAGGCGGACCAGCGTTATGGCCGCGCCATCCTCTGGCCGCTGCTGCGCTACGGCAACCACCCGGTTTTCATCGCACCGCGCAGCGGGCGCTTCATCGACCCCGACGGTGCCGACCAGTGGCACTATGTGGCCATGGTGCGTTACCGCAGCAAGCGCGATTTTCTGCGCTTCGCGCTGATGATCGAGCGCAAGGACATCGCCGTTCACAAATGGGCGGCCATCGAGAAAACCCATGTCTTCCCGGTACGACCGCTGGTGAGCCTGATCCTCGTGCGGACCGCCGTGGCCCTGGTCCTGGTCATCGCGGGCGCGCTGGCCTGGCGCCTCGCCGGCTGAACGAACGCCATCGCCCCATGCACCCACCCGCTTCACACCAACCCGGGAACGCCACCATGTCCATCGTGCTGACCATCATCGTGGCTATCGGCCTCTTCCTGTGGCTCGGCCTGCCCGCCACGCTGCGGGCGCTGGGCCTGCATCCCGACTATGCCGGCCCGTCGCACAGGCTTGCCGGGGGCCGGGCGCTGATCGTGACCACCAGCCAGGCGACGCTCGGGCCCGGCGGCAAGGCGACCGGCGTGTTCGCGTCCGAGCTGACCGCTCCCTACTACGAGTTCCAGGACGGCGGCATGCAGGTCGACGTGGCCAGCATCCGCGGCGGAGAGGTACCGATCGAGCCCGATTCGTTTCGCTGGTTCCTGGCCGCCCGCTCCGACAAGCGTTACCTCCAGGATGCCGCATTCCAGGCCAAGGTGAAGGCATCGAGCCCGATCGACAAGGTCGACTTCCTGCGTTATGACGTCATCTTCCTCGCCGGTGGCTGGGGCGCGGCCTACGACCTCGGCACCTCGCCGGTGCTGGGGCAGAAGATCACCGAGGCCTGGGCGGCCGGCAAGGTACTGGGCGGTGTATGCCACGGCCCGCTGGGCCTGCTGCTGGCCAAGGACAGCAACGGCGAACCGCTGGTCAAAGGCAAACACCTGACCGCCGTGACCGACCGGCAGGTGGCGCAACTGGGCATCCAGATGACGCCCCAGCATCCGGAACGCGAGTTGCGCGCGGCTGGCGCCAGGTTCGAAAGCGCACACGCCCGGTTCGAGCCGTTCGCCAACCTGACGGTCGTCGACGGTCGCCTGGTGACCGGCCAAAACCAGAACGCCGGAGCGGAGACCGCGCAGAAGATGCTGCTTGCCGCCGGGGGCCGGCCACGACCATGACGAATCCGGCACCGCGCAGGGCCGGCCCGCGCTGGCTGGCAGCCGCCACGCTCGCACTCTATCTGCTGTTCCTGTGGTGGTACGGCGGACGCGGCGCACCGATGGGCCCGCAGGAAGTGGACCGCCGGTTGGCTGCCATCGAGGCATCGGCCAGTCCCGGTTCCCGCGGGCAGGGCACGCCCCAGGGAGAAATCATCCAGGAATTGCGGCGCCTGGCGCAAAGCGACGACGGCAACGAATTCTTCATGCTCAACCTGATCCGTTTTCGGGCCAAGGCCCTGTACCCGGCCGGTTCGGCTTATGGTGAAGACGCGCTGGCCGCCGATGCGCGTTACAGCCAGGCCCTGGCGCCCTACCTGTTCAAGTATGGCGGTGTCCCGGTGTTCATGGGAACGCCTACTGGCAGGTTCCTGGATGCCACTGGCGACACGCAATGGCAGCGCATCGTGATCGTGCGTTACCGCTCCCGGCGCGACATGTTCGACATGGTCGCCGCTATCGCGCCGCTGGACGTGGCGATCCACAAATGGGCGTCGATCGAGAAGACCCAGGTGTTTCCGGTACGCTCGGATTTCAGCCTGATCGCGGTGCGCGCCGTCGTCGCGGCAGCTCTGGTTGCGATTGCGCTGGTGCTGCACTGGCTGCTGGGTCGCAGACTGCACAACAAGGAGACAAGCACATGAGATTGCGCAGAACCCTGGGGATTGCGGTGCTGGTCCTGGCCGGACTCGCCGCGCTGGGCTACGCGAGCCGGCTGTACATCCTGACGCACGCCCTCGGGTGGTACAACGCGGTCTTCCTTCCGCGCGCGGCCAATCAGCCCGTGCCATGGGCTCCAGGCCCGGCCAGCGCCGGCCAAGCGCCCGCCGCGCGACCACCGAACATCGTCGTGATCCTGGCCGACGACATGGGCATCAACGACGTCACCACCCATGGCGGTGGCTACGCCGCACTGGGTGTGCCGACGCCGGCGATCGACTCGATTGCCCGTGACGGCGTGCGCTTCGACCAGGGTTATGCGGGCAGCGCGATATGTACTGTGTCGCGCGCAGCCCTGATGACGGGGCGCTACCCCTGGCGTTTTGGCGTGGAGTTCACGCCCACCCCGGGTGCCATGGCGCGGGTGCTGCCGATGCTGACCGCCGGAAACGGGCAGTTGCACCCCCTGATCATCGACAAGGACAAGGCGGCTGCCACCAAGGGTTTCGATGATCTGGGCATGCCCGCATCCGAAATCACCGTGGCGGAAACTCTGCGTGCGCGGGGCTACCACACGATGCACATCGGAAAATGGCACCTGGGGCAATCAAAGGACGTGCGGCCCAACAACCAGGGCTTCGACGAGAGTCTCAACATGGAAGGCCTGTTGCACTGGCAGGAGGATGACCCGAACATCCGCAATGCCAAGCAGGACTTCGATCCGATCGACAAGTTCCTCTGGAGCAACGGCCGCGAGAGCGTGAGTTTCAATGGCGGCAAACAGTTCCGGCCGGCCAAATACCTGGCCGACTACTTCACCGACGAAGCCGTCAACGCCATCCGGCAAAACCGCAACCGTCCGTTCTTCCTGTACCTGGCGCATTGGGGCGTGCATACGCCGCTGCAGGCCACGCGGGACGACTACGAGGCCGTCACTGGCACCAGCGACCACCGCCGGCGCGTCTACGCCGGAATGGTCCGCTCGATCGACCGCTCGGTGGCGCGCGTGCTGCAGACCCTACGCGAACAGGGCCTGGAGGACAACACCATCGTCATCTTCACCAGCGACAACGGCGCCCCCGGCTACATCGCCCTGCCCGAGGTGAACCAGCCCTACCGTGGCTGGAAACTGACGTTCTTCGAGGGCGGCCTGCGCGTGCCCTACGTGGCCAAGTGGCCGGGGCATATTCCGGCCGGCAGCACCTACGCGCAACCGGTGTCCAACATCGACATCCTGCCCACGGTAGCGGCGGCCGCAGGCGCCAGGCTGCCGGCCGACCGACCCATCGACGGCGTGAACCTGCTGCCCCATCTGGTGGCCAATGCCATGCCGCAGCCGCCCAGGCCGCTGTTCTGGCGCGACGGCCCCCACCGCGCGCTGCGAGACCAGAACTGGAAGCTGATCGTCTCGGAGCGGCCGAAAAAGGAATGGCTGTTCAACCTGGCCGACGACCCGACCGAGAAACGTAACCTGGCGACGCAACAACCGCAACGGCTGGCGAGCATGAAGGAGATGCTGCGGGCGCACCATGCCGGCATGCCGCCGTCGCTGTGGAACTCGTTCCTGGAAGGCCCCATTGCGATCGACAAGACGTCGGACCAGAAAATGGAACCCGGTGACGAATACACCTACTGGGTCAATTGAGGCAAGCACGCGACGGCGCGCGAACCACCCCCGGCGACCATGCATCCCCTTGTCCTCCACAACACGGCGAGCCCCGACCCTGATGCGACGTGCGACGCGACCGGCTGCCCGGACGGGCTCGGCACCGCAGCCCGCAGGGCGACGGTGATCCAGTGAGCACGACGCGGACTCCCCGCCGCCTGTCACGCATGGCTGTGGGTGGCGCCGTGCTGCTGGCGCTGGCGGCCACATTCGGCGCCTGGCGCTGGATCGAATCCGGCCGTGCGGCGCACAGCCATGGGCCCCAGGAGCCCGTGCTGTGCGCAATGGCGGCCCAGTCTGCCGGCGCGCCGTATCCCGGCATGGTGTGGGTGCCCGCAGGTAGCCTCGACTTCGGCGATACGCTGTACCCGGAGGAACAACCGGTTCGCAAGACCACGGTCGCCGCCTTCTGGATCGACCGCACCGAAGTCAGCAACGACGAATTTGCCCGGTTCGTCCAGGTCACCGGATACAGGACCGTGGCCGAGCGTCCGGTAGACCCGCAACTGCACCCGGGCCTGCCACCCGACATGCAGCAACCGGGCGCCGTGGTGTTCGTGATGCCCAATGCCGTCATGGGCCAGGGTGACCTCACGCAGTGGTGGCGCTATGTGCCCGGCGCCAACTGGCGCCATCCCGGCGGGCCGGCCACCAGCATCGAGGGACGCGGGGCGTTCCCGGTCGTCACGGTCACCATCGAAGACGCGCTGGCCTATGCCCACTGGAAAGGCCGCAGCCTGCCCACCGAAGCGCAGTGGGAATGGGCGGCGCGCGCCGGCCAGCCAGGGGCGCCACAGGCACACGAGCAGCCCAAGCAGGCCAACACCTGGCAAGGCCTGTTTCCGGTCGCCAACTCGGCAGAAGACGGTTTCGTGGGCCTGGCCCCCGTGGGTTGTTATGCCCCCAACGCGTTGGGCCTGTTCGACATGATCGGCAATGTGTGGGAGCTCACGGCCGACCGCTGGACGCCGGACCACGCCAGCGCGCGCCCGCCCGACACCGACCCGGCGCCGTTCCAGCGACCGGGGCCTTCGGCACAACGCGTGATCAAGGGCGGCTCGTTCCTGTGTGCGCCCAACTACTGCATGCGTTACCGCTCCGGCGCGCGCCAGCCGCAGGAAGAAGATCTGGCCACGAGTCACCTCGGATTCAGAACCATCCTCAACGCACCCGGACCATGAGCACCGCACGGCCGCCCGAAGGTGCTCAGCACCGCAGCCCGCAGGGCGCAGGTATACCTGTGACCGCACGGCCGCCCGAAGGTGCTCAGCACCGCAGGGCGCAGGCACACCAATGATCACCCGCCCCATCTCGGCGCAACGCCGCCTGAACCGTCTGCAACGCGTCGTCGTCGCGGCCCTGCTCGTCGTGCTGGCGCTGGGCGCGCTGCTCTACAGCAAGGCCGAACACATCGTGCTCGGCGCCGAGGGCTACATCTTCGGCTTCCCGCTGGTGGTCATGGACGTCACCCGCGCCCATGCCACACTCGCGATCGGCCCGCAGAACCAGCTGCGCCGGGTGCGCCAGTTCCCGGACGCCCGGTTCCGGGATGTGGTGCGGCCCAATGTGGACACGCTCTACACCACCGCCTTCCTTGACATGGCCCAGGGGCCGTGGGTGTTCGAGATGGCGGCCAACGACCAGCGCTACGAGGTCATGCCTTTCATGGACGCATGGACCAACGTGTTCGCCTCGCCGGGCACCCGCGCGAGCGGCACGGCCGGTGGCCGCTACCTGCTGGCCGGCCCCGCGTGGCAGGGCCCGATGCCCGCGGGCATGACCCTGCTGCGTGCCCCGACCCGCATGGTGTGGCTGATCGGCCGTACCCAGACCAACGGCGCCGCCGACTACACGGCGGTGCACAAGCTGCAGGACGGCCTCACGCTGCGCAGTCTGGCCGATGTGTCGGCCGGACGATCCGCTGACGCAAGCGCACCGGCATCGCCACCACCCGTCAAGCCGGCGGCCGCGCCGCCACCGATCGCGCAGATGCGGGCCATGGACGTGTCGACCTTCTTCACCCGCCTGGCGTTGCTGATGGTCGACGACCCGCCGGCCGCCGCGGACGCCCCGATGCTGGCCAAGCTGGCGCGCCTGGGCGTGGCGCCGGGTCAGCCACCGCAATGGGGTGTGCTCGACCGCTGGGCGGTGGGCCTGGGGCGCTGGATCGCCGACCGCACGGTGGCCAGGGAACTCGACAAGCGCCCCACCGTACGCGGCTGGATCACGCCACCCGGCAACCTCGGCAACTACGGCACCTTCTACAACACCCGGGCCGTGGTGGCGATGGTCGGCCTGGGCGCCAATCTCAACGCGGACGCGACCTACCCCAGCGCCAGCGTCGACACCCACGGCAAACTGCTGGACGGCAGCCGGCGCTACCGCCTGCACTTCGACAAGGGCGCGTTGCCGCCAGTGAAGGCCTTCTGGTCGATCACTGCCTATGGCGCGGATGATTTCTTCATCGACAACCCGATCAACCGGTACGCGATCGGCGACCGCGACCCACTGGTCACCAACCCCGACGGGTCGCTGGACCTGTGGATCCAGGCCGAGGCGCCCCCGGCAGATCGCCGCAACAACTGGCTGCCGGTCCGCTCCGGCCAGCCCTTCGTGCTCAATGCCCGCCTGTACTGGCCCCAGCCGGCCGCGCTCGAAGGGCGCTGGGGCATGCCGGGCGTCGCGCCGAACCCCTGAACCGCATGCAACAAGAAAGAACGCCATGACCACCCTGAGCCCCACCGACTCCGCCTTCCTCTGGCTGGAAACACGCAACCAGCCGATGCACGTGGCCGGCCTGAACATCTACTCCCCGCCGGACGGTGCCGGCCCGGACTTCGTCTCCAAGCTGCTGGCGCAGTGGGGCGGGTATCTGCACGCGGTGCCGCCCTTCAACCAGCGCCCGGCCCTGCGCATGGGGATCTGGCATTGGGAAGAAGACAAGGAGTTCGAGCTCGACTACCACCTGCGCCACCTCGCCCTGCCACACCCCGGGCGCATCCGCGAACTGCTGGCCATGGTGTCGCGCCTGCACGGTAACCTGATGGATCGCAACCGCCCTTTGTGGGAGGCGTACGTGATCGAAGGCCTGCCGGGCGGGCGGTTCGCCACCTACATCAAGATCCACCACGCGCTGGTGGACGGCGTCACCGGCGCGAAGATGATGGCCGATGGCCTGTCCGGCACGGCGCAGGAACAAAAACCGCCACTGTGGGCGCAGTCGCTGGCCGCGCTGCCGGCGTCGCGTGCAAAGAAGGCCGCACCCGGCCTGCTGGCGCAACTGGCCGACGCAGCGCGCGCCGGCCGCGAGATCCTGCCCGGCATCGGCAGCGGCTTGTGGGACATGTTGCGCACCGACAGCGCAAGCACCACTGCGGCGCGGCCGTTCCAGGCCCCGCCCACCCCGTTCAATGTCGAGATCTCGGGCTCGCGGCGTTTTGCCGCGCAGTCGTATTCCCTCGCGCGGCTCAAGCGCATCGGCGAGGCGACCGGGGCCACCGTCAACGACGTGACGCTGGCGATCTGCTCCGGCGCACTGCGCAAGTACCTCGAGGCGCACAAGAAACTGCCGAGGAAACCCCTGATCGCCATGGTGCCGGTGTCTCTGCACGGCGAGACCGATGCCGGCGGCAACCAGGTCACGCTGTTGCTGGCCAACCTCGCAACGCATGTCGGCGAACCGCTGGCGCGGCTGCAAGCCATCGTGCAAAGCACCACCGAAGCCAAGGCCCGTCTGTCGAAGATGCCGCGCCTGCAGAAGATGGCGCACGGCATGACCACGGCAGCACCGCTGGGCCCGGCCATGGTGACCGGCAGCGCGCGCAAGCACCCGGTGTTCAACCTGGTCATCTCCAACGTGCCAGGGCCGCGGCACACCCTGTACCTCAACACCGCGCGGCTCGACGAGGTGTACCCGGTGTCCATTCCCACCCACACCCTGGCGCTGAACATCACCATCAGCGGGTATGGCGACACGCTCGGCTTCGGCTACACGGCCTGCCGACGTTCGGTACCGGCGCTGCAGCGCATGCTCGACTACACCGACGAGTCGATCATCGAGCTCGAACAGGCCCTGGCACCACCACCCGATGCGGCCGCCCGTCCGCGCACCCCGCCCACCCCGCGCAAGAAACCGGCGCAACCTGCCGGCACGCACGCGGCACCGGCGCCGCAGGCGGCGAAAGCCGCACCGCGCGTGCGCGCGCCTCGGCGCAAGGCGACGCCATGAAGACGACCGCCGCATCGTCCGCACGCCATTGGCGCCGCGCCTTCGCGGCGGCGGCCACGCTGGTGCTGGCACTGGCCATCGCGCTGCTTGTGCAGTGGTGGCGCGCACGGGATGCCTCGGCACCCGATGCCGTGCCGGCGGGAGACGCCGCGCCCAGCACGGCAAGTGCCAACGCCGCCCTGGCCAAGTCGCTCGATCTGGCCGACACGCGCGGCTTCGAGGACGCCAAACGCGGCTTCCTGGCCCTGCCCAGCGGCAAGGTGCTGGCCGCCGACGGCAGCACCGTGTGGGACTTCGACCGGTTCCGCTTCCTCGAGGGAGAGGCACCGCCGACTGTCAACCCGAGCCTGTGGCGCCACGCCAAGCTCAACAACCAGGTCGGCCTGTTCAAGGTCGTCGACGGCATCTGGCAGCTGCGCGGATTCGACCTGGCCAACATCACGCTGATCGAGGGCAAGACCGGCTGGATCGTCGTCGACACACTCACCACGCAGGAGACGGCCGCCGCGGCCATGGCGTTTGCGCGCCAGCACCTGGGCAACAAACCGGTGTCGGCGATCGTCTTCACCCACAGCCACGCCGACCACTTCGGTGGCGCACTGGGCATCGTCTCGGCGCAGGACGCCGCGCGGCGCAAACTGCCGATCGTGGCACCCGAGGGGTTCCTCGAAGAAGCCACGAGCGAGAACATCCTGATCGGCCCGGCCATGGGCCGGCGGGCGACATTCCAGTTCGGCAACCAGTTGCAGGCGTCGAGCAAGGGTCTGGTCGACGCCGGTCTGGGCAAGGGCCTGGCCCTGGGTCGCATCGGGATCCTGCCGCCGAACCTGATCGTCGACAAGACGCCGCAGGAGATGACGATCGACGGCGTGCGTTTCGTGTTCCAGAACGTGCCGGCGTCGGAAGCGCCAGCGGAACTGGCCTTCTACCTGCCGGACTTCAAGGCCTATTGCGGTGCGGAGATCCTGACACAGAGCCTGCACAACCTCTACACGCTGCGCGGCGCCAAGGTACGCGATGCGCTGCGCTGGTCCGGCTACATCGACGACGCGCTGCAGCGCTTTGGCGGCGCCGAGGTGTTCTTCGCCAGCCACCACTGGCCGGTCTGGGGCAATACGCAGATCGTGGACTTCATGAAGAAACACCGCGACAGCTACCGCTACATCCACGACCAGACGGTGCGTTTGCTCAACGCCGGCATGAAGCCGCACGAGATCGCGGAGAACCTGAAGCTGCCCAGGACGCTCGAATCGGCGTTCGCCGTGCGGGGCTACTACGGCACGGTGCGCCACAACGCGAAAGCGGTGTACCAGCACTACCTCGGCTGGTTCGATGGCAACCCGGCCAACCTGGACCCGCTGCCGCGCCAGGAAGCCGCCACGCGGTATGTAGCGCTGATGGGCGGCGCCGACAAGACCGTCGCCGCGGCCCAGTCGGCGTTCGAGCGCGGCGAGTTCCGCTGGGTGGCCGAGCTGCTCAACCAGGTGGTGTTCGCCCAGCCCGATCACAGCGCCGCGCGCGCATTGCTGGCACGCAGTTACGAGCAGCTCGCCTACGCTGCCGAATCGGCCATCTGGCGTAATTTCTACCTGACAGGGGCGCTGGAACTGCGTAGCGGCAAGACCGGCAACGGCCCGGAGGCGGCATTGGCCGCCGGCATGCTGGGCCTGGCCCCGGTCGAACGTTACCTGGACGCGATGGCGGCCGGCCTCAACGGCCCGAAGGCCGACGGCAGCGACCTGCGCCTGAACCTGGTTTTTTCGGACATCCGCGAGTCCTACGTTTTGTGGATCGAGAACGCGGTGCTGCACCACCGCAGGGCGCCACCCGACAAGGACGCCAACGCCACCCTGACGCTGACGCAACCGGTGTTCATCAAGATGATGACCGGCACTGCCGGCGTGCAGGACACCTTGCTCAGCGACGACCTGCAGGTGGCTGGCAGCCGGATCGACCTGGTGCGTTTTTTCAGCCTGATCGACAAGGCGCCGAGGACGTTTGCGATCGTGACGCCGTAGCTGCCGCTGCCGCGGTACGCATCCTTGCCCTGCCACGACCCCTGAATCGTGACGACCCTGTAGCGTCAGCTGGCAGGCGGTGGAACTGGATTGGCGGGGCTGCTGGCCTCGTCCCATCCGGGGGCCGCAAGATCGGCATCCCACCGGCGCCGACGCTCGGCAAGAGTTTTGATCGGCACAGGCTCATCTGGTGAGCCTCAACAGGCGTAACAATTGCACAGATGGACACCCTGTATTTCGCGCACAGTGGCAACGCGGTTGGCGAGAGGCATCTGCTGCGGACGCATCTCCAAAGCGTTGCGACGCTGGCGCACGGCAAGCTCAATGCCAGCTTCTTGCGCCGCGCCCGCGGTGGCAAGTGCTTTCAGCAACCTTATTTTGGCTGCCGCGAGTTCCCGGCCTTCTTCGAATACATCGATGACCCCCTCGCCCGGCCGGCCCATCCCGTGCCGCTGGATCAGCATATCGGGTTCATGCTCTACGACGTGTTCGACTTGCGCAAGGAAGTCATCCAGGACAACGACAAGCCCTTTATCACCCTGTTCGACGCACATCTGCGGCGCGGCGTGCTCGACGTGCCGCCCTTCGATCACGCGGCCGTGAGAAAGCCGGAGCACTGACCATGCTGCAAACGCTGATCGATTACGCGCATTCTCATGTGCCGCTTTCGGAGCCCGGCTTCACGGTGCGCGGCATTCGTTGGCGCGTTGACATCGGGGCCGATGCCAAGCTGGTCGGGATCATTCCTTCGACCGATGACAGTGGGGACGAACGCTGGGGCTGCCCGGAAATGCACGAAATGAACTCCGGCGGCAAGGCGCATTTCCTGGTCGACAACCTTACGACGGCGATTCGACTCGATGCCGATGAAAATAGGGATGGGCCGCGCCATGCTTTCTACGTCGCGCGCATTCGCGAGGCAGCCGAGGCGATTCCGGGCTTGCGCCCATTGCAGGCGTTTCTTGAGGACCACACGCAACTGGCCGCGCTCTGCGCAACCCTTTCAGCCGCGCCCCACAAAGCCGGCCCGAACGACATCGTCCAATGGCGTATCGGTGGCTACGACCCGATGGCCGATCCGGTGGTGATCGCGTGGTGGCGGCAATGGCGAAGAAGCAATCTCGGCGCCGCCGAACCGGCAGCAGTCGATATGGTCTGCTTCGGCACCGGGCTGGTGGCTCCGGCCATGGAAACGCAACCGAAGGTCATGCGATTGCCCGGCGGCCAAGGCTCCGGCGACGCCATGATCGGGTTCGACAAGGCTGCATTCACGTCGTTCGGCTTGAGGAAATCCGCCAATGCCGCCGTTTCCGAAGGCGCCGCCCGGCAATATGTGGATGCGCTCAATCACCTCGTGCGCCATCGTTCGAAGCGGCTCGCCGGCAGTCTGGCGCTGCACTGGTTCAAGGGCACGGTCGAGGACAAGGACGACGTGCTGGCCTGGCTCGACGATCCGCCCGCAGTCGCCCAAGCCTCGGCGGCCATCGCCGCGCGCCAGTTGTTCGACGCCATCCGCAGTGGCGCGCGGCCGAATCTTGGCAACTCCGAGTATTACGCGCTGGCCTTGTCCGGCATGTCCGGCCGCGTGATGGTGCGCGACTGGATGGAAGGCCGCTTCGAGCAACTTGTCTCCCACATAGCGGATTGGTTTGGCGACCTGGCAATCGTTGCGCGCGACGGCAATGGCCTTGCACATGACCCGAAATTCATGGCGGTCTGCGGCGCATTGGTGCGCGATCTGAAGGACCTCCCCGCCCCCACGGCCACGACGCTATGGAAGGTCGCCGTGCAGCGCCTGCCGATTCCGCAACCGTTGATGGCCCAGGCACTGGCGCGCTTTCGCGTGGATCTGGTCGACAAGGATCAACCCGCGTTCAACCACGCCCGCATGGGCCTCATCAAAGCCTATTTCATTCGTCGCACACCTGGAGGTGACACCCACATGACTACCACCTACAACCCCGATCATCCTGCCGCTGCCTACCACTGCGGCGGATTGCTGGCCGTCCTTGCCAGCCTGCAGCGCGCCGCCCTCGGGGATGTCGGGGCCGGCGTGGTGCAACGCTTTTACGCTGCCGCCAGCCAGACGCCCGGCCTCGTCATCGGCCGCCTCGTCGGCAACGCGCGCTACCACTTGGCCAAGCTCGATCCCAAGCTGGCCTGGTGGTACGAGGAACGCATTGCCGGGCTGATGGCACGCTTCGGCGATGCCGTG
>Ga0105047_10014325_pt1 | contig 12589 bp, 13 predicted proteins | sample MAT04_FD_78384 | JGI IMG/M metagenome (GOLD analysis project Ga0105047, IMG submission 78384) | Freshwater microbial communities from Lake Fryxell liftoff mats and glacier meltwater in Antarctica - MAT-04 (megahit assembly) | ecosystem: Environmental > Aquatic > Freshwater > Ice > Liftoff... | reverse complement strand
GGACAGCCCCGGCTCGATGACGAAAGCGACCGTGCGGTCGGGTTCCCGGCCGCGCAACTCGGCCGCGACCCTCTCGGCCAGGGCCGTCAGGTCCACAGGCTCCCGCCTCATCGCGCCGCGGTTGATTCGGGACAACATGAGCATGTCGTCGATCAACTGCCCCATCCGCTGCGTGCCCGACCGCAGCCGCCGGAGATAGTGCTGCCCCCGATCGTCGAGCCGGTCGGTATAGCTCCGCAACAGTTCGTCGCTGAAGCCGTCGAGGGCACGGAGGGGGGCACGCAGGTCGTGGCTCACCGAGTAGGCGAACGCCTCCAGTTCCCGGTTGGCCGCCTCCAACTGGGCGGTGCGCTCACTCACCCGGTCGTCCAGTTCCCGGTTGAGCTCGTGCAGCGCGTCCAGGGCCAGCGTCTTGTCGGTCGCGTCTTCGATCGCCAAAAGGATCATCGGCGTGCCGTCGTCGTGCAGGACGCGGTGGGCATCGAGCACCATGACCTTGACCCCGACGTGCGGGAAGTCGTGCCGGACCTCGACATCCCTGAAGGCTCCCCCGTCCCGGGCGACCTCCCCCAGCAACGCCCTCAGCCGCGGGATGTCCCACTGGCCCCCGCCCAGTTCGTAGACGAGGCGGCCCTCCGTTTCCGCCTCGGCGGCTCGGAAGGTGCGGTAGAAGGCGACGTTCGCCTCGCGAACGCGGAGCCCCCCGTCCAGGATCAGCAACGGGTGGCGGACGGTCTCGACGATGCTCTGGGCGAAACCGTGCATGTGCGGAATTCCTCTCCGACGGTCATAGAACATTTGCGGATCCCGAACATTAACGCCCCCCGTGCCGACCCTGCCGACATGGGTTCCTTTCCCTCGATCCGCCGTCGGGAAAGGTGGTCGTCCGTCAATAATGAGAAGGATTGGCCTGGGAAGAGACGAATGGGTTGGCTGCCTTAACCTTTCATTGTATCAGATCTCGGGCAATAATATTCGGGAAAACGAAATGCCCGGGACTTCGACGACCCGGGCCGCATCGGGCGATCGAAGGGAGAGACCGAATTGACTCGGAGCGAGCGGAACCGATGGATCGAATGGATCGCTATGAATTCGGCTGAAGCGTTCGTTCTTTTCCGCTCGGAGGTCACGCAGCGATTCAGCCCTGGCGCGAGCGTTTCCCGTCGCCGTCGGGGGAGCGACGCGCAACCCACCGAGAGACCCGGAAGCAGCTCACCGGGCCAGAATCGGAGCTTCATGGGATCACCGGGCCGACGAGGCTCGTGGGAATCGCGCGAGCCAGCAGATTCACCGGCGGCTGGCCGAGGGCGACGTAGAGGCGGAAATGGCGAGGTTGAGCAGGCGGACGAGTTGGGCAGACCGGGTCAGGAAATCGGCCTGATATTGGGTCTGTTCGGCATCGCGCTTGCCAAGTTCGACCTCGGCGCGGTTGGCATCGGCCCGCCGTCGGCGTACACCAGGGTCGGGCGGGCGCGTTGGGCCGGGTTCGAGCCAGAAGGCGAACCCTGGGGCGATGCCAGCCATGTTCTGCGGGAAACGGGCTCCATCGGTTCTCTCGCCGGGCGAACGTGCGTGTGGCAGAGAAGTCATCGACGGTCCGAATGTATCGACTCGAACGATAATGCGGGACAATCGAAACGACCTCAGCCGGGCCAACTCACTCGATGGCTCGACTGAGGTCGTTTCTGTCGTGGGAGATTCGGTCGATTATCGGTAGTAGCGCGGGTAGCCGCCGTAGCCGTAACGATAGCCCGAGTTGTACCCGTAGCCGTAATCGGGGAAGTACGGGGCGGCGTAAACCGGATAGGGGCGATAGTACGGATTGAAAACCGGGCCGGAGTAGACATTCAGGCCGTTGCCGTAGTACGGGGTCGAATAGACGTTGAGTCCGAAGCTGACGGCGGGGCGACCGTAGTTGCCGTACCCGCCGTACCCGCCGCCGTACCCGTAGCCGGGCGGGTGGGCCGACGCGGTGTCAGTGTTGACGAACAGGGCCAGAGCCGCGACGGCTCCTGCGATGAAGTATTTCAAGTGAAACTCCTCGGTGCGAGACAGTCTGGCAGTCGATTTTATCGGGCTGACTCGTCCGACTACCGTTGTAATTATTACGCCCTGCCGAGGGGGATCTTGCGCGCCGGGATCGGGATTTTTCGCACCTCCGCCCGGTTCGCGGCTCGCCCCGGACCCGCTTCAATGCGGCGGCCGCGTGCGATCTGACGGTCGGGTCTTTGTCCCCGGTAGCCCTCTCCAGGGCATCCTGGGCCGAGAGCGCGGGCGGGCCGATCCTGGACAGTCCCGGGACCGCTGCGTCGCGGACTTTGGCATCCGTGTATTCAACCGCGACGGTCAGGGCGGCGATGAGGATGGGGTCGGCGCGACCGACGAGGAGCCTGGCGAACGGGGTACTCGCGCCGAACAGCGCGGCGGCGGCGATGGCATAGACGATCCCGCGCGTGGCGGGTCGGGAGGCGGTGTCGGTCATATCGGTGGATCTTCGGAGTGGGAAGCGGGGGGATTCTCGGCAAAGACGGCGACTCGCCGGGTTCATGGCACGGTATTTGCAGTTCCGACAGGAATAACACCGTGACCGAGCGAGAAGCTCGGCCGATCCCGACACCGTCCCCGTATCTCGACCCGCGCGAAGCTCGGGAAATGCGGACCGCACTTCAGACGCTGCGGCCCGCGAGCGTCCCCGTACTCCATGCGGCCTGGAAGTTGTAGCCGCCGATGGGCCCGTCCAGGTCGAGGATCTCGCCCGCGAGGTACAGACCCGGAACGCGCTTGCTCTGCATCGTCCGCGAATCGACTTCGTCGAGGCTCACACCGCCCGAAGTGACCTCGGCCTTCTCGAATCCCAGCGTCCCGGACACCGGGGTCCGGTTGCGTTTGAATGCCGTCACCAGTTTGCGCCGGTCGTCTTTGGACAGCCCGGCGGCGCGGCGGTCGGCGGGTTGCCCCGTCAGCGTCAGCATCTCGTCGCACAGGCGACGGGGGAGCAATTCGCTCAGAATCACCGCGAGGTGCTTTTTGCCCGAGTTCAGCGACTCGTTTTTGAGGTGCTCCTCGAACCACGCCTCGGCGCGACCGGGGAGGAAGTCGATCTCCAGCGACAGCGACGAAGGCGTTTCGTGGCGACTGACCGCCTTACTCACGTCCAGCGGAGCCGGTCCGGTCAGCCCGAAGTGCGCGAACAGGAACCCGCCCCGCCGACTCAACAGATTCTTCTCGCCGTCGAAGATGCTCAAATTGGTGTCGTCGAGTGTGATTCCCTTGAGTGCCGCTACCCAGGCGGCGGCGATTTTGAGCGGGACGAGTGCCGGCCTGGGTGGGACCATCGTATGGCCGAATGCCGTAACCCACGGGTAGCCGTCGCCCTTCGTACCGCAACCGGGGTAGGACATCCCGCCGGAGGTCAGAATCACTTTGGGGGCGCGGATCGGGCCGTTCGCGGTTTCGACGACGAACCCGTCCCCGACGCGATGGAGTCCGGAAACGGCGGTGTCGCAGCGCAGGATCGCCCCGCTGCGGTGGACGCGGCGGACCAGAACGTCGAGGACATCGGCGGCCTTGTTGGAGACGGGGAAGACCTTGCCGGTTTCTTCGATCTTGGTGGCGAGCCCTTCGGACTCGAAGAATTCGACGACTTCGCGCACGCCGAACCCCGCGAGCGCGGAGTGCAGAAACGGTCCCTGCGCCTTGCCGTAGGCGGAGACGATGCCCCGGTTGTCGCAGTCGTGGGTGATGTTGCAGCGCGTACCGCCGGACATGAGGATCTTGATCCCCGGTCGGCGGTTTTTTTCGAGGAGGAGCGTCCGCAGGCCCCGCTCGGCGGCGCGGAACGCGGCCATCATCCCGGCGGCCCCGCCCCCGATGACGACGACATCCCATTCGCCGACGGCGGCGGGCTCGAATTCGCTGGTGCTGGACATGAGAAAAGACGCTCCCGGCCCTCGTATGACTGACCGGGGAATTATATTGAGGGTGGGAGCGGAATGAGATCGAGATAAACGGATGTGGAAAGATCGGTCGGTGAACTCGGATGAAATACGCAGCAGTTGGGTATAAAAACCGTCAGATCAAAAGATATCGAATCGCTGCTGAGACTTCGTCCGAGCCACCTGCCGGGAATAATGCCGACCCGAGTGGGTCCGATAAACCGTCCGGACCGTCTGAAGCAATCGCTCCATCCGGTCGAATAAATGACGACCGTTCAACCTTCGACAGAAACGGCGACTGCGGGCCTCACGGTGACCCGTTCGATCAGATCGATGGCTTGTAAAAACTCCATCGTCTTGTCGAAAAAGTAATCCGCCCCGAACGCCCGGCATCGATTGCGATACTGGATGTCGGTATAATTCGTGAGGATCATCACGATGGGCGGGTGTTGGCTGCGTTTGACCATCCGCAGAACATCGAGCCCGCTGCCTTCCCGCAAACGCAGGTCCAGCGTGACGATATCGGGTTGGAGTCGCAGGATGCTTTCGATCGCCTGACTGGCGTTGTCCGCCTGTCCGACGACGCGAACGCCATGAAGACCGCCGAGCATCACCGCCATCCGGCTGCTCACCAGAGGCGAATCCTCGACGATAAAAACCGCCTGCTCGCGGTCGTTATCGTGAATCATGGGCGGCTCCGCTCGGTGAATCTTCATTACACTTCCATTTATACCGCCGCTGTCGCGTCCGGGAAATCGGACCCTCGGGTAAAGCGGAAGGGTGTCGCGGGAAATCCGCTGTCGGGATTCGTCCGACAGCACCGGCGTACGAGCGACGAGGGTGCGTTGTCGTCGGGGTCGCGTCCGCACCCGGGGTAAAAACCCCGGGTGGCAATCGGGCCACGCCGGGGCTGTCTTTTCGGCTCCGGGCTGAGGAGCCCCAACGGGGCGGGACATAATAGCCCGGGTGAAAACCCCGGGTGCAAAACGGCCTTCGGGTTCGACCGGTTTCGGTCGTGGCACCTGTTGTGGACAGTGCGACGGGTTCCCCGTATCCCACCTGTTCGCCGTCGCAACCTGCATTTCGGAGACGATTCTCATGGGCAAAGCGCATTCCCCCGGGTTCCTGAAGATCGCCAACGAGGCCCGAGCCCGCGTCAAAGAGTGCAACGTCGCCGATGTCGCCGCCCGCCTGAAGGCCGGCGAAGCGTTCGTACTCGTCGATGTCCGCGAAGACTCCGAATGGGCGGCCGGTCGCATCCCCGGCGCGATCCACCTGGGCAAAGGTGTCATCGAGCGCGATATCGAAAACGCGGTTGCGGACCCGGCGACACCGATGGTCGTTTACTGCGGCGGCGGCTACCGTTCGGCACTGGTCGCCGACACCCTCCAGAAGATGGGGTATACCAACGTCCTGTCGATGGACGGCGGGGCGACCGGGTGGAAAAACGCGAACCTGCCGATGACGACCGACGGCTGATACCGATGATTCCGGCGGAGTCGTCGATAATTCGCGCGTTCCCGCGTCGCAGCCCGTTGCAGTGGGCGCGACGCACGATACAATCTCGGATAACGGCGCGGTGGGGTATCGCTGCCACTCTCGCACTGCCACAGTAAGGGTCGGTCCATGGAAAAAGGGATGTGCCTGGGGGCGTTGGCGATCTCGGGGCTGTTTCTGATCCTGTTCGTCCTCGATCTGGCGATCGGGATGCCTTTCGGCTGGGGAACCCCCGACGGCGGCTCGAACCCGTTTTTCCTCGCGGATGTCTTCGGCGCACTCGCCTCCGGTATCCTCGGCTACCTGAGCGTCAACGCCCTGCGCGACATCAGGTAGTCGCGCGCTGCACGATGCCCCGGATCATCTTCCACAATCCCTTCATCCGCGATCCGAACCCCGCCGAATGCGTCCGTTCCAGCGTCCCGCGCATCAGCAGCGTCGACGCAGGGATCTCGCCGTTGACCGTCTCGTAGTGCGGGCGGAATGTCCATTTGCGAACCGACACCGTTTGCGGGGTCGTCATCTCCATCAGGCCTTCGACCCCCTGGGTCGATCCCCAACCGCTCGCGCGTCGGCCCCCGAATGGGGTCGCCGGATGCGCGCCCGGTGCGATCAGGTCGTTAATCGTGACCGCACCCGTCGGCAGGCGTGCGGCGATCGCGTCGGCGCGGTCGATGTCGGTCGTAAAGATCGACGCGGTCAGCGCGTACGGGTTGACCCCCTGCATCGCCAGCAGTTCGTCGTCGGTTGCAAACGCCATGACTCCCATAATCGGGGCGAACGATGCCCGCTGGCCGATCGCCATCTCCGGAGTGACATCGCGCACGACGGTCGGCTCGAACCCCGCCGCGTCGGCGGGGTTCGTCGGCACGGCGGGGAGGAGTAACTTCGCGCCGGCATCGACGGCATCGCGGACGAGTTCCCCGGCGAGTTTCGCTTGCGCGGGAAGGGCGAGGTGCATCGGGCCGGCGGCCGACAGCGGCGACGCGTGGTCGCGCAACTTCGCCAGAAACTCTTCGTACTTCGACTGGTGAACGAACGACCGGCGGACCGCCATACACGTCTGCCCTTTGTTGAGGGTGCAACCCCACCACGCCGCCTTCACCGCGAGATCGAGGTCGGCATCTTCCAGGACTATGAGGGCATCGCACCCGGACAATTCCAGGGTCGAGGAAATCAGGCGTTCGCCGAGTCGCCCCGCGAGCCTGCGTCCGACCTCGGCGGACCCGGTAAAGAGCAGGTGGTCGATGTCGGCTTCGGCGAGCATCGGACCGGCTTCGCGGGTCGCGGGCAGTCGGATCACCAGGTCGGCGGGGAACCCGGCTTCGGCGAACAGCGCGTGGAACACCTCCGAGGAGGCCGCCACGAGTTCGGAGGGCTTCCAGAGGATGCCGTTGCCCGCGGTCAGGGCCTGGATCATCGGTACGCCGTTGAGGAAGATCGGGTAGTTCCAGGTGCCGATGTTGCCGACGACCCCGCGCGGGCGGTGGAACACGCGGTCCCGACTGCCGACGAGCCAGATGGGGCAGTCCCGGCCGGGTACTTTGCGGGGAGCGAGCAGGCGTGCCGCCCGTCTCTGGAGCCATTCGCACGCGGCGGCGAGTGGAAGAACGTCGGTGGAAAGTACCTCCCAGGACGGTCGCCCGAGATCGCGTTCGACTGCTGCCGTCAGCGCATCGACCTTTCGGACGAGCAGGTGGCGGAACCGTCCGACGCATTCGAGTCGTTCGCGGACGGGGGTTCGCGCCCACAGCATCTGGGCGGTACGGCATCGACGCGACTCGTCGGCGAACGGGAGCGGGGTTGCAGGCTGCGACATTCGGGTAGATCCGGGGTGCGGGAATTTCGGGGGACGAGCTTATATTAGGGCCGTCAGGGGAGATGTTCGACGGCGAGGTGAAAGGTACGAAGATCGAAGGTGAGCCCGAGCATCATCGGATGCGGTTCGGGTCGTCGATGACCGCAGCGCGTTTGGTGTAAATGAGCATATCGTCGCCGTCCGCGTAGTAGTCGGCGACGGTCGCCTTCAGGTCGTAGCCGTTGCGGAGGTAGAACCGCCACGTCGGCTCGTATTTGGGCAGCGACGAGGTTTCGATGAGAATCAGGCGGCCGTTTTCGTCGGCGATCGCGGACTCGGCGGCGGCGAGCAGTCTGGAACCGAGTCCCTTTCCCTGGGCGTTCGCATCGACGACGATCCACCACACATTCCAACCGCGAATGGTCATCGATTCCGGGGCGAAGTAGATCAGGCCGATCGGCGCGCCCGCACCGTCGGTTTCGATCAGACAGCGGTGCGAGTAGCGGTGGTTCGCGTCGAGGAAGTCGGCGAGGACTTCCCCGAGGGTTTCGACCTCGTCTTCGCGGAACATCGCGGTGCGTCGGGTGAGTTCGCACAACGGCAGGATGTCTTCGGGGAGGAGTGTTCGCATTACGGCAAAGGCTCTTTCGCGGTCGGCGCGGGGGTCAATCGCAGCGTCAGGCCGAACCGCTCCCGCGTGTAAGTCCGCCCGAGTTCCAGTTTATCGAATGGGGCGATGTTCTCGCGGAACTCCGTCAGGTCGCGTCGGATATCCTTCGCGGACGACTTTTGCGCGATCGCCAACCACTCCGCCGCTTCTTTGTCTCTCGTGTCGAGAAACGCCTTCCAGGCGGTAAACGAGATGCGGGCGATCGGGACTTCGTCGGCGACCGGGACGGGTTTCGGGGCGACGAATCCTCGCAGCACTTCCGGAGACGACGCGATCACAAGATAGTTCCCCCGAACCCCCCAGGTCGGCCGGAAACCGGTCGGAAACAACCCGTCGGCTTTGAGGTAGCGGAGTTCGCCTTCGGGGGCGTTTTCTCGCTCGGTGACGATCGCGGGATAGTTCAAGCGCAGGAGTCCCCCCAGGAGCGACAGCGAGTCGTACAGCAGATCGCCGGCCTTCGCGCCTGCGGGGGTATCGCCGAGGGGAACGGGCACGAGCACCGACGGGAACCAACCCGCGTCGGGCTTCGCGGGCCAGACCCACACTCCCCATTCTTTGCCGAGGCCCTTTTCGAGGATCGCCGACCGCCCCCGACCGAGGCCACGATCGAGGGCTTCGAGCAAACCCGCACGAGCCTTTTCGCGTTCGTCGGCAGTCATCAGGTTGCCGATGTCGTGCAGAACCTGGACGAGATCGACCGACCCCGCGATCGCCAGCAGACTGTCCTCCGGAACGACACTCCACAGGCTCGCCCGGACCGCTTTGGCGTTCGCGGGTGGTGCGGGCCACTTTTTGGGGTCGGTCTTCATACCGATCGAGACTTCGAGTGCGGTGCGAACATCGACGCGGACCCAGAGGTCGGTGATCGCCGCCCAGTTGCCCACCAGCGAATCGAGGAGGATGCGCTCCTGAGCCCCGGCCTTTTTCATCCCGGCGGCGAACTCCGCGTCGAACTTTCTGGGGTCGATCCACCAGACGAACAGGTCGCTATCCAGGCCGAGCGACTTGAGGCGTGAGGCGAACGCGGGCGCGTCGTCGGCTTTGGTTCGCCGCAATTTGACGACCGCTCGTTCGAGCAGTTTCGGCTCGGACGCATGAATGAATACTCGACCTTCGCGGACGCAGTATTCGTCCCCGCCGGTGGCTTTGACGCGGTGCCAGTACGCGATGTCGCCGGTGCGGATCTCGCGGAGTTCTTTGAGTTCGCCTGCGGTCTTCTGGACTTCGTGGATGCGCGCGAGGAGTTTGTCGAAGCGGTCGGCATCTTTGAGAGCGAACAGGAACAGTCCGCGATCGGGCCGGGGTTCGGCCCCGACTTTGTCGCCGGGCATCCAGGAAAACACGACCATTTCGCCGAACGCGTCGTCGAGGATCTCGACGCGCGAAGTTCCGAGTTCGCCGAGGATGCGTTTTTCCATGTCGGCGAGTCTGGCGAATTCCGGCGAGGCGGCGAACCGGCGGACGAACGGCGTGCGCAGGATCGCCGCGAGCGAACCGGACCCGAGTACGGTTTTTCGCCGATCCGCGAAGTCGCGCAGGACCATCGTGAATGCGGCATCGTCGGGGACCGCCGACATCACCTGGAGGGTCGCGGGGATCTCGGCGGCGGCAGCGGGACGACCGCCGAAGAGGGACGAGATCACCAGCGACAGCAGGAGGACGGGTTTCATAGGATCGATCCTGCGGGTGGATGGTTCGGGACGGGTGAACGACGATCGGTACGTCAATGCGGGGCATCGGGAGGCAGGACTTCCCGGCGTAAAAAGCTCAGCGCATTCTCGGCCGACCGGGTCAACGGTTCGAAGCACATCACCGCGTTGCGACCGACCGTTCGCACCGAGTCGGCGGCGGTCTGGAGGTCGCCGGCAGCGGGGAGTTCGGTCGGCAGCGGTTCGAGCGTCAGTGCCGTATCGGGGAGCATCGTCCGGGCGGCGGTGACGGTTTCGCTGGTGCGTCGGCGGGTCAACTGAACGAGCAGGTCGCTGGCTTCGCTCAGGCGTTCGCCGATCGGTTCGACCCGAGGCGAGGCGGGCGGGTCGAACCGGGCGACTTCGACCGTCGGCCTCGCGGGGGCGATCGCAGGCCGAATGGACACCCCGATAACGAAGCACGCGGCGAGTGCGCCGACGACCAGAGCGAACGCCTTCCACGGTGGCCGCGAGACTTCCACGATCGGGCGATCCCGGCCGACGGCGGCGAGGATGCGTTCGACCAGGACCGCATCGACCGCGGGCGGGGTCGAACCGGCGACTCGATTCAGAATCTTCTCGGCGAGGCGCATCTCGGCGGCACACGACGCGCACGCCGCGGTGTGGGCGACCAGGACCGGGCGAAGGCGGGTATCGCCGTCGAGATAGTCGTCGAGCAGGGCCGGGAACGAGCGGCAGTCGGGAGTGGCGGGTGGCGGGGTCATGAGCGTTCGATTTCTTCGGACAACGGAACGAATCGGGACTTCAGTCGAGCGACGGCGATTCGACCATCCCGCGTTTCCGCAAGCAGTCGAGGAGTTCGGCACGGGTCCGGTGGAGCCAGGTTTTGATCGTGCCGGATGGCCTTTGCATCGCGGCGGCGACTTCTTCGAGACTGAGCCCCTGTTCGTGGAACATCACGAATACCAGACGATAATCCTCGCGCATCGCTTCGAGTGCGGTACGGATCTCGTGGAGGAGTTCGCCGGAATCGGGCGAATCTTCGCGTCCGAGGGTTTCGTGGAGGAAATCGACCGGTTCCGGACGAGTCCCCCGGCGCGAAAGCCACGTCCGGCAGCGATTGACCGCGATACTGACGATCCAGGGACGCAGAGGCCGGGAGGCATCCCAGGAGGCGAGCGAACGGAACACCCGCACGAACACTTCCTGGGTGACGTCTTCGGCATCGTGCGAGTGATGGAGCATTCGGCAACACAAACCCAGAACGGTCGGCTGGAAGCGTTCGACCAGGACCCGCATGGACGGCGGGTCCTGCTTCAGACAGTTATCGACCAGGGTAGCGTCGTCCACTCACGATCCTTCGGAGATGATACCCCGCGACGGACGGAGGGGTTTCACGGGATATTCGCGGAATGCCCGGAGGCATTTAGCGTCCGTTTCGGAAGTTGCAGTGCCGATCGAATCGACGGAACCCGCTCGCCCGCTCAATCCCGCAGCCGATATCGAATGATGCAATACAGGGCATTGATCCCGTCCTTCGCCCGGATCTTTTTGCCTTCTTCGTAGGTTCGGCCCGAGTACGAGATCGGGATCTCGTAGATCCGCCACGCCGGGTTCTTCTTTTTGGCGATCTTCGCGGTCACCTCCGGCTCGAAGCCGAAGCGGTTCGACTTGAGTGTGATCCCCTGGATCACCTCGCGGCGGAACACCTTGTAACACGTTTCCATGTCCGTCAGGTTCAGGTTCGTAAAGAAGTTCGACAGCATCGTCAGGCACTTGTTGGCGACGTAGTGCCAGAAGTACAGCACGCGGTGGTTCTCGCCGATAAAGCGCGAGCCGAAGACCACGTCCGCACGCCCGTCGATGATCGGCTGGATCAACCGGGGGTATTCGGCGGGGTCGTACTCGAGGTCCGCGTCCTGGACCAGGACGACATCGCCGGTCGCGGCGGCGAACCCCGTCCGCAGTGCGGCACCCTTGCCCCGGTTTTTGTCGTGGAAGTAAACGCGGATGTCGGCATCCTTTTCGAGTTCCTTGAGGATCTCGCGGGTTCCGTCGGTGCTGAAGTCGTCGATGAGGATGATTTCCGTGGGGATCGGTACCGCGCGGATGCGTCGGACGATCTCTCGCACCCACTGGAGTTCGTTGAACACCGGAACGACCACCGAGAGTTTGAACCCCTCGGGGATCGGATAAATGCCCATCTGCCGACACGGGCCTTCGCCGAGTAGCTTGCGCAAGATCCCCGCCCGCTGATTCGGGTGAGCGTCCAGAGAATCGATCATCGCCAGCAAAGGCTCGGCATTCGATTTACCGTCCGACATATACGACCCTCAGAACGTCCGGACTCTCGGGGGAAACGACAATCTGGGTATACTGAAACCCTTCGGGAAATCAGGAACTTCCCAATCTACTTTTTTCGTCGCCTTCGGGTCTTGACTTCAGGAAAAGCGGGTCGAGCGGCGGGTTTAGTATTGCAGTCCGATTTCAAGCGGGTATAAGTGACCCTCGGCAGGAAGTCGATGTTCGCTGCATGGAGGCAGCTTTTGATGCACACCACTATTCCGTTGGCGCAACGCCTGGTTTCGTTATCCCGCGAAATGATCGCTCACGGGCGCACGACTGCGGCCGCCGAGATGCTCGACCGCCTCCTGACTCTGCACGACCTCGCTGCGGATGTCCGCCGCGAAGCCGTGCTGAGTCTGGCTACCATTCACCACGAAGCCGGTCGCGTTCGGCCCGCCCGTCGCATCCTTCTCGCTGCGCTCAAACTCTTTCCCGGCGACGGCGCGATTCTGCTGCGTCTGAGCCTCGTCTGCCTCGACGATCCGAAGTGCGCCTCCGATTTTACCCATCGCGTTTTACGCCGGACGGCACGGGCTTTGCCGCAGAATCCTCTCGTCCGCCTGCATCTGGGGGTCGTCTGCGATACTCTCGGCGATCGTCCCGCCGCCCGTCGCCATCTGCGTGCGGCCGCATCGCTGGTCCACAACGAACCGACTATCGTCGGCGCGCTCGTGGATGCTCTCGTCGATGTCGG
>Ga0105047_10014324_pt1 | contig 12590 bp, 9 predicted proteins | sample MAT04_FD_78384 | JGI IMG/M metagenome (GOLD analysis project Ga0105047, IMG submission 78384) | Freshwater microbial communities from Lake Fryxell liftoff mats and glacier meltwater in Antarctica - MAT-04 (megahit assembly) | ecosystem: Environmental > Aquatic > Freshwater > Ice > Liftoff... | reverse complement strand
TACTCGGCGAGCGATTGGCGGATCAGGGCTTGCGACTCGAACCGATCGCCGGCGAACAACAGCGAAGCGAGCAGTGGGTGAACCTGGTCGAGACTGCCGAAACGGCCGTTCAAGAATTCGCCGATCTGCCGGCCGAATGCCGTGGCTTGATAGCGGGGAAAACTGAGCACTGTCGAGCGGATGCCCTCATCCAGCAGGCGCTTGTGCAACAGTGCCGCCTGCGTTCCTTTGCCGGAACCGTCGATGCCTTCCAATGCGATGAGTTTGCCGGACATGATCAATGGTCATTCTGGCGAAAGATAATCCCAGGATTGTTAATAGTAACCTTTGAAATTGGTAAACGCGATATTTTAAAAGTTACCATTAACAACTTCTGGACAGTGCAATGTTTTGCAGAAAAGAAGTCGGCCAGTCGCTCGACCAATATGAAAAGTCTAAATACCACTCGATCCGCCCGTCACACACCTTGGCGAGAGATATGTCGCGAAAAGGACAGTCCACCCATAGTTCGAGAATAGTATTATCCAGAGGCAACGAACTCCATTGGGGAAGTGCCTGCTTGAAGGCAATCAAGGCCCGGCCGATTTTTTCTAAATCGAGAGGATCACCGTACGGCGAAATTATCGCAATTCCCTTGTGCTTGTTTGGAATGAACCGTGTGTGCGAGCCAACCATTCGAGTATCTGTAGTGAGAAGCATAACTCCCAGTTGACCCCACCATTGAAGCATTTCCGGGTCTTCAACACCCTTCCCAATTAGAAGGTCCGGGAATGGAAGCACCGCAATCTTACCCTCCCGCTGACACACTCTTATTAAGTGCTTTGAGTTGATGCACTCGTCCAGTTGAATCGTGTTCATTTGCTGGCCTATCAAACACGGTCGCCAGACAGCGAAGAATGGCGCTCAAAGTCTCGGCAGAAAGATTTAAATCATCGGCTATCTCGGAAAGCCGCATATCCGTCGCAAGGTTTGCCAATAAACTGCTGACTGGAACCCGCGTGGGCTTGATAACCGCAACTCCTCCGCGAACTAATGGATTCACCTCAACGAGATGATAAAAAGTGTCCTTAGCAGACGCAACTCTCGTTGTCATGAGAATCCAGTGACGATTTCTCATTGAATCCGATACATGATCTGGCCAGTCGTCGTACCAAGATCGACGAGGTTCTAGATAGCACTCTTTTCGCTGTGGAACTTCTATCGCGTTCCTGTGCTTTTCAGGAGTTGTATAGTAGAGATGGCCTGTAGATTCTATGTCCTCTCGTTCGATCACCGTCTTACGTTCCGGCATCTCTCTAGTGCGAACATATGAAAGCTGAGACTTTCTCATTGTGCTCCCCCCGAGTTGTCCGGCATAACGACTAGTTGAAAGTCTTTTAACTCTTTCTTTAATGTGATTGTCTTCTTAATTGCCCTTTCGCATTGGCCTTGAAGTATGGCGATGTCATCTTGGTCCATAGCCACTGTAAGTACTGTGTTGTGCTGAGTTCCATCTGTGTAATCAATCGTGAGCATATGCGTGACCACCAGTTCGTCGACTTTACTTGCTTCATTATTAAAGACTGGTCGAATATCAGTTATTAACTTTGCATCCAGAAAAATATTCTGGTGGGAATAGACCAGAGCTTGGGCTTTCAATGCGATCATCATTGGATGATCGTCGCCGATCTTGTCAGTAAGTTCGGCAATCGTTTTCGCGCTCGCCTTGAGTTTGTCTTCGTACTGTTCTCGCCATTCAGATGGTGCACGAGCTTCCAAGTTTTTGGAAACCCAATCGATTGCTTCTTCCGAACTTTCTCGGAGTCCAAAAAATCGCTTCAAACGCGAAATCGTGAGTAGCAACTCACTGACAAGGGATTGGTCGAGCGACTTTTTCTCGGCAATCCTTCGTCCAAGTCCGTCAAGCCCAACGCCAACACATTGCGGAAACTCAATGATCGCGTCTAATTTGTCTAGATTGTCAAGTACGAGTGCGAAGTCGTCGAGCATGCTCTCGTTAAATTGTTTCACCGCCATCTGAACACCCAAGTATTTGTGACAATGACGCTGGCCGGTGCCAAGTTGAATCAAAAATCATTCTAGTCTCAAACTCTGACAGCTTTTGGATTTCTTGTCAAATCCATCGCGGCGGGAACGATTATCATTCCTTAGGTTTAGGCGATCTCCCTGCGCTGCGGTGGGCCTCGCCGAAGCCCTCGACCCACCCTACCGTATCAGCCGACGGCGATCAGTAGCATGGCGGCGGGAACATCGGTGGTGATCGTGAAATAATCATTCAAACGGCTGGTTTGCAGGACTTCTTGCACAGATGCCAACGCGCCGCACAGGATCAACCGTCCTTCCTTGCGATGCATCCTGCGATGCAGGGAGATCAATTTGCCGAGCGCGGCACTTGTCATGTAGGTCACGTGTTCCAGGCTGACGACAAGCTGCCGACAGCCGTGCTGCTCGACCAGATCGAACAAGTCCTTGCCCAGCACGTCGATGTTCTCCTCCTCCGACAATTGCGGCCGGGTGACCGTGGCGATGACGACGCAGTCCCGCGATTCCAGCTGCAGAAACGACGATTGAAAATCGGAAATGGTCATGGTCAGACAGCCCGTTGGTGACCGAAAGCGCCGACTAGACGATTCAATTGACTTCGTGCGCGGTGGAAACAATGCAAGAACCAAGCTGGTCCCGCCGATGCCATCGGCGGGCTTTAAGATTTTGCATTTTGCATTATCTATTTTGCTTCGCGTTTAACATCCGCATGCACCCGTTCGCCCGTCAGACACCGTTCTTCCGCCGAGGTTCCCCGCACGCGAATCATTCGATTGAAATCGGCCGCGCTGCCGGGAAACTCCACCGTGACATATCGCCGATCCGTGCCTTGCACGAACCCGGCCCGCACCGGCGAGAGGCTCTCCACCAGGACCTCGCAATCGGTTCCGACCAGTTGTTGATGATAGCGTTCCGCCAGCGTTCCTTCCAGACGGGCCAACTCCCGCATGCGCGACTGGCGAATTTCTCCAGGCACCTGACCGGGCATCGTCGCCGCCGGGGTGCCGGAGCGCGGGCTGAAGGGGAATGCATGAATTTTCAGAAATCCAGCCTGCTCGCAGGTCGCCAGCGTTTCTTGAAACTCCGCATCTGTTTCACCGGGAAACCCGACGATGACATCTGTGGTGAACGACGGATTCACCAGTTTCTCGCGCAACCGGTCGAGCTTCTCCAAAAACCGCTCCGCCGAATATCGCCGCCGCATCCGCCGCAGCACGCTCGTCGATCCGCTTTGCAACGCCGGATGGAACTGCGGGCAGAGATGTTCGCAATCGGCGGCGGACGAAATGAAATCGTCGTGGATTTCGGCGGCTTCAATGCTGGAGAGCCGCATCCGCCACGCGCCGGGAATCCGATCCAACTGACGAAACAGATGCCAGAGCCGAAACGGGAGTTGTCCCGATTTGCCGCGAGTTGTGTCGACGCCGAAATGCCCGACATGAATGCCCGTCAACACAATTTCCTGATAGCCGCGATCCACAAGCCGTCGGACCTCGGCTTCAATCTCGGCGGGTGCGCGGCTCTGCAAGCGCGGGCGGACGGTGGGAATGATGCAGTAGCTGCATTTCAGAATGCAGCCGTCCTGCACTTTGACGAAGGCCCGCTTGTGGTCATCGAAGCGGCTGATGCTGGTCGGCATGTCGACGATGCCGTGCCGTTGCAGAATATCGGGCAGTTCGCGTTTGTCCGGCACGACTTCAAAGACATTCGGCAGCCGGCGAATCGCTTCCGGATCGCGGGTGGCATAACACCCGGTGACGAGGGTTTTCGTCCCCGGGTTCTGCCGGGCGAGTTGACGGATCACCTGCCGCGACCGCGAATCGCCATTGTTCGTGACCGTGCAGGTGTTGACGACGCACAAGTCCGCCTGCTCACCGTTAACGGCTTCGCGATAGCCGTTGCGCTCCAGCCCCTCTTTAATGAGCTGCGTTTCATACTGGTTGACTTTGCAGCCCAGCGTGACGAGCCGGCAGGTTTTGTGGGACATGATTCCATAGCCGCGGATGGCATCCGCGGGCTATGCACCGCAATTTCAAATCCGCGCGGATGCCATCCGCGGCTTTGAATGGAAACGCTTACCGCCGCCGCGACGGACCGCCGCGGTAGCCACCGTCTCGGCGTCCGTCTGCCACTGGCTTCAACAGATACGAAATCGCCTCTTCCCAAGTCGGAATGTCGTCGTAGCTCGCCGCCACGATCGGTTCTTCCTCTTCGAACGGTTCGTCGCTGTCCACGACATCGAATCGCTCGTCCCGCTCATCGATTTCGGGCGCATCGCGATCGATCGCCGCTTCCGCCGGCGCGGGCCGATCACCCGGTCGGCGACGACGGCGACGGCGACCACCGCGGCGCTCGCCACGGTCTTCGGCATCTCCCGCAGCAGCCGGTTCGCGTGCCGGTCGGCGCGGCGTCTCAAGTTCGTCCACAATGTCTTCCGGCGCATCGTCGTCGTCACCCGTCTGGGCGGGCAAATTATCGTCTGTCTGCCCTGGGGTCGCGGCCGTTTCCCGGTCACCCGCTACAGATCGACGGCGGCGACGACGACGGCGGCGACGCGGGCGTTCCGAATCCGGTGCCGCGTCACCCACGGCGGAACTCTCCGTATCCGCCCCGGCGTCATCGATCTCGTCAAGCAGTTCTTCATCACGATCATCGTCGAACGTCGGCTGCTTCACCGGACGCGACGATTCACCCCGTGGAGGCCGCGCGGCTTTCGGCGGCGGGGCATCGTTCCAACCCGTTCCGGTTGAACTCGCCGGGGCGTCGCTTAAGCCACCCCCAAAATCGTCATCCAGATCGACCGGTTTCGTCTCACGCGGCGGGGGCGGTCGGCGCTGGGCGACAGGTTTCGCCGCCGGTTTCTCCGGCCGCGTTTCGGGCCGACGTTCGCGCGGAGCCGGGGCCGGACTGGTCGGGGCGGCTTCTGTACGAGCGCGGCTGGGGCGGTCACTTTCGTTGCTGATGTTGTCGCTGGGGGCCTCGCGACGCGGCGGGCGAGCGGATCGATCATCCCGGCGATCGCCGCCGCGCGAACCACCACGGTCACCCGCACGTCCGCGACCACGGGGACCGCGATCCGACGAGGGGCGGCTGTCGCGCGATTCACTGCGGCCCGCGGCACCGGCGGACTCGTCGATAATCTCCCAATCCCACGATTCCAACGCATCCCAGAAATTGTCGACGGCCACGGCGGCGGGAGCTGCGGCGACATCCTCAATCTCATCCTCGTCGAACTCGTCCGCGTCATCTTCGTCCGAATCATCCAGGTCCGCATCGTCCTCGGCCACTTCCACGAAGTCTTCGAGTTCTTCCTCGACCTCGTCCTCATCCACGAAATCATCATCATCTTCGTCGTCGTCATCATCGAAGTCGGCGTCGAAGTCCATGTCGGCAAGATCAATCTCCGGCTTCGCGGCCGCGACTGGTGCCCGGGTGATCGGCGTGGGTGTGCTGGTGGGAGCCTGCACGACGGGTGCGGGGGGTGCCGGGGGCGGTGGCGGCTCGAGGTCACTCAGATCCAAATCGTCAGCCGCAGACAGGTTGATGCCGAACAAATCGGACGCCAGTTTGCCCCACGAATCGTCGTCGGGGGGCGATTTTTGTCGGTCACGTGCACTCATGCCAATGTCTTTCCAATACGGTTCCGCAGGGTTGCCGGGGTGAGAATCGACCGGCCAATCAGGGCTTAGCGGCAAGCCGACCGCGGAATTCTTGCACTTAAGGCACTACTATGGCGTACGCCGCGCCGTTCTGCAACGCCATGTGCGCCGCATCCGGGGGCGGATCAAAGGTTCCGCGGGGGTTGCCCACCCTGCGCGGCGCGCTCGTGGCGGGTCCCGGCGATGCCATCGCCGGGCTTTGATGGGATGCCGGCGGCTCAGCCAATGGCGGCACATTGTCGTGGCACACGTTTCCAACGTGTGTTTTTTCCGGCACGTTGGAAACGTGCGGCCACGAGATTTCAGGCGACTAGCGCTGCGGGCGGGGTTCCGTGGCGTGCAGCACCTGAATTTCCGCCTGCTTCTCCAACGCCGATTGCAGCTTTTTCAGGTAGCTGTCCGGCTTGAAGAAACCGACTTCCTTCAGCAGGAGATCGGCTTTTGGGCTGAGGACCACCGTACAGGGAAGCTGTTCGACTTCCAGCACCTCGACGATGCGGGTGTCTTGATCGAAATCGAGCGTGATGGCCACGAATTCGCGTTCGATGTACGCCGCCAGATTCCGGTCGGTGAACGTTTCGCGGTGCAATTTATGGCAGAATGTACACCATGTTGCGCCGAAGACCAGCAGCAACGGCTTGTCCTGCGACACGGCGGCATCGCGAGCCGAACGCAAGGTTTTTTGCCAGTTGATTTTGGATTTCGGCGTGGGTGCCGCGTGCCCGCTGCGCACGCTGCTGTACAGGCTCATGACCGAACCCAACACCAAGCCACCGAATCGACGACGATGCATGCGATCATCCCCCCGCACGGATGTCAGACCCGTGATTTCAAGAGGGATATCGTCGCGGCCGTGGAGCGTCGATCATCCTCGACGTGACAGGACATGTGGTCGTGACCGGAAAGTTCGGACTGGTCCGAATCATTTCACCAGAATTCCCAACCTGCCTGACATCGCCGATTCGCCGAACAGGAAAACTCGACCATGCACCAGTGTTGTAGGGTAGCTGGGGCGCTCACCGATTGTCCATTGGCAATCAGCAGCATGGCCCCAGTTTGAGACAAGTCCACTGGGGCCATGTGGGTCTTTCCCAATGGATGATCGACGAGCGCCTCAGCCACCCCGCGCGGGCGTGCATATTCAGGCCTGAAAACACGCCCGCGCGAAGCGCGTGGACGTGGCACCGCTGAAACTGACGCACGACACGAAAAGTCTATTCCGATTTCGGTGGCGTTTCTTCCGCTGGCTTTTCCGTACCCGGCTCTTCCGACTTCGGCTTGTCTTCAGCCGGGGCTTCTTCGGCAGATTTCTCATCGGCCGGCTTCTCAGGCGACTCTTCTTTCAGCGGAGTTTCCTCCGGAGCCGATTCGCCAGTCGGAGCTGCGGGGTCGGTCTCGGATTTCGCCGCGTCGGCCTTGGGCTTCACCAGTGTCTGGCGTCCCTGACGCAGAGTCTCGAAGCTCTCGGCAGAGATCACGTAATACCAGTCGGCGAAGCGGGCGTTCAGCGTCTTGACCTTCTCCTCGGCCTCCTTGACCTTCGCTTCACGCGACTTCACCTCGGAATTGTACTTCTCCAGATCCAGTTCATACGCCGTCACCGCGTCTTCATACGCCTTCCGTGGATCAACCTGCGGAGGTTGTGGCGGGGTTTCCTTCGCTTCCTCAGCAGGCTTTTCTTCAGCTGGTTTCTCTTCGGTAGGCTCCACTTCCGCCGGCTTCTCCTCGTTCGCGGCGGCGGGTGTCTCTTCAGTCACCTCTTCCTCTTCGCTGCCGTCTTCCTCGGTCCCGTCTTCTTTGGTCGTCTTCTCTCCGGCCGGCTTGTCTTCGGTTTCCGATTTTGGAGCCTCTGGCGTTTTCTCTTCGGTGGACTTTTCTTCCGGGGCTTTTTCCGCGGGCTTCTCTTCCTCGGCGGGTTTCTCCGCGAAAGGCTCGGGCTTCGTCGGTTCGACCAGCTCCGGGCCAAGCAGTTTCGGGTTGACGCGGGCCGTCACGAAAATGTACCGGCTCTTTTTCTTGCCGCTTGGTTTGTCGTCATCCGTCGTTTCCTCCGCGGGTTTGTCGGCGGCTGGTTCCGCAGATTCGGCTTTCGGTTTGGCGAAGTCGAATTCGATCTCCTCGTCGGTTCCCTCAAAGACGTTGCCGAAGTGCATTTCGTATTCGACGGCCTGATCGGTGCCGGCGACCAAGTCCCCTTCCATCGAGATCATCTGCATGCCGCCACGCTGCGTCGGCTGGAAGAAGAATCCGCGGCTGGCGAGGTCGTCCTCCGTGCTGGAGTCGAGCGTGATCCCTTCATTGTCCGACAGCCCCTTACGCAGCGCCACCGGCTTCGGCCGCACGCCGACGATCTTCAAATCATCCAGCGACGTGACCAGCTTGCGCACTTCGTCCTGGTTCACTTCTTCCTTCTCGGTGTCTAAACCTTCCAACTGCCAGGGATCGGACGGCGTCTTCCGGGTGAGGACGTTCCGTTCCTGGCCGACAAGTTTGGCCCGCTGGCCTTTGATCTCCAGCGAGTGTTTCATGATGTCGATCTCGGTGAGCTTGGTGCCATCGAGATTGAGAACATCGGATTCGATCCAGTCGGTGAATTTGGTCGAAAGATTGAGTTCGACCTTGGCGATGAAGGTCTGCTTTTCATCCGGCTTGCGGACGTAGTAATAGCCCGCGCGATTGGGGACGGCTTTGCCGATGATGTAATCGGCGAGGACCGTGTTGCCGCTTTTCAACGTGACGCGATTGCCGATCCCCTTGAGGTTTTCGGCCTTTTCCGCCTGCGGATCGAGCACCTGGAAATCCGCCTGCTCGCCTTCGGTGCGGCCGGCGAGGGCTTCCCGCTTGATGCCGATGACCGACGCGGCGACCTTGGACAGGCGGTCCTTGGCGTCGGCGGGGTAGCTGTGCCGCGTGGGAATGCGCCACAAGCCATCCTCCAGCTTGACGCTGAACGGCGTGACGGTCGCGGTCACCGGGTCGTAGCCGATGACATCGATCGACGTGGCTTCTTCCGGCGAGGCGAATTTCGGATAGAACTCGCCGCCGATCAGGCTGTCGATTCCGACCTGTTTGACTTTCGTCCCGCCAGGCGCGAGCAGAAATCCGGCCGTCGCCAGCACAGCGGCGATGGCGACATAGGTCATGGTTTTCGCGGATTCGGTCATGGCAAACCTTGAGGGCGTGGGTAACGAGGAGAAGAGTGTTAGAGGTTGAGAGGGTTAGAAGGATGTTTTGCTAACCCTCTAAAACTCTATCGCTCTACCATTCTATTTCTCTGCTTCAGTTTCTGCGGCGCGTTGAAGCGATGTCCTTGCGTTCGGCGGCAGAGCGTTTCATCCAGATGAATAAGCCGAGCAAAATCGCGGGAATCGGCGGGATCGTGGTCGCGAACAGATAGAACATATTTTCAATCGAGCGAATCTCCCGCTCCGACTGATTGCGGCTGATCTCAATCTGCTTCTCTTTCTCCTGATTGATATTCGCCTCTTCCACCGCGAGTTTTCGCTGCTGATTCTGCTCAGCGATGGCGACCTTCTGAATCTTCTCAATCGTCGACAGCGATTCATCATCCTTCACCTTGTCGACTTCAGCTTTCAACTCGGCCCGCTGCTTCTCCAGCGACTCCTTCGCCTGCAGCGCCGCTTTTTCTGTTTCCTTGCTCCGCTCTTCGATGAACTTCTTCGTCTGCCGTTCGACTGCGGTGAGCGTCCGGTGTTTCGGCCGGCGTTTGCGCAACTCGATGTAGGCTTCATCGCCGGCGAGATGATCGATCGCATTGAGCACGAATGTCACATTGTCCAGATCGAGATTGTGCATTTTGCGCTCGCGGATCGCGAAGAACTGATCAGAGATCAGGTCGAGGTCGGCGACATAGATCGCATGGACTTTCGCACCGGCTTCGGCAGCACCTTCAATCTCAGCGGCGATGACGTGCGCGTATTCGTCTTGTTTGCGGATCGGGTTCTCTTCGATATCCATGCCGAAGAAGCTGTTCTTGACCAGATCGTCCCAGCCCAGAATGCCCGATTCGCTGCCGGTGACCAGCAATTTGGTGAAGTCGAGTTTCGAGCCTTCACGCTTTTGAATTGTCCCCGCGAAGAAGACGAGGACTTCCTGCAAGCCGCTCGTGACCACGCTGTCGGGGTTGAAGGCTTTCGGGTTTCCGCTCTGCTTGCTGATCGCCACCATTTCCTCGCGGACCAGGTCGGCGAATTCGGGATGCAGCGTTTTCAGCGTGGTATCCCACACGATTTCATCATAATTCCATTGAATGCCCAGCAGATTCACCAGCGTTGTCGCGCGGCCGCCATCGGCCTTTTGTTCCGGCGGCGGTCCCTGACCGAACTGGCCACCAGCCTTCGGCTTGGGTTGCTTGGGGGCCAGCGACGGGTTGATCAGGGCGGGGAGGGGATCGTCGAAGATCAGGACCGGCTTGCCCTTTTTGACGTAGTCGACAAAGTTCGCCATGTCTTTGTCGGACAGCGACGACGGCAGCACGGCGAGCAGCACATCGTACTTGGTGTCGTCAATCGGCCCGGCGGGCGAAACCGTTTCCACCGTGTACTGCTTCTTCAATTCCGTCACGATCCGCCACTCGGGCGAACTGCGGAACGTCTGCATGTCGAAGCCGCCGTTGAGCTTGGCGTCGGTTTCCAAGACACCGACGGTCAACCGCTTTTCAGAGGCGACCGTGCGGACCGAGCGGGTCAATTCGTATTCGATGGGAATCGCGACTTCAAAGAATGGAATCACGACTTCGTTGGTGCCGCTGCTGATCACGGCTCCCAGGAAGATGTCGTCGAGTTGCTGGCGGCCGCCACGCTCGGAGAAGACTCGTTTGGCTTCGATGCCCAAGGCCTTCGCCTCGTCGGCTTCCTTGCTGAAAGGTTCGACCGTGACCACGCGGACATCAATCTTGCTGCCGCCGAGTTGTTCGTACTGCGACAACAGACCGAGCAGCGAGGTGCGGACCTGCACATATTCGCGCGGCACATCCTTGCTGACGAAGGCCTGAATCAACACGGGCCGTTTGCTGTCGAGATTTCCGATCAGTGTGCGGGTGACTTTCGTGACGGTGAAGAGCCGTTCGGAGGTGAGATCGGGCTGGATGTTGGCGTTGGCCAGCACGGCGTTGCCGCCGATCAGCATCAGACCGACGCAGGCTGCCCGCACCAGGTAATGCCAGCCCATTTCCGCCCCCTTCTTGCCGCCGGCCCAATGCCGCCGACCGATGAGGACATAGTTCAGGTACAGCATGAAGCCGGTGAAACTCAGGAAGTACAACACGCCGGACAACGAGAAGAAGCCGGTGCCGAACGGCGCGAACTGCGCCGGCATGCTCAGGTCTTCAAACAGCCGCTCGTGACGGATGAGATTGGACAGGAAGACGGGCATCGGCACCATGCCGATGAGGACGGGAATCGCACACAAAAGCGCCCCCAAGGCGAAGGCGACGGTGCCGTTGTTCGTCAGATACGACGCCACCATTCCCGCGGACAGGAGCGCGCAGCCCATCAGCCAGTATCCGAGATAAGTGCTGAGCACCAGCCCCCAATCGGGTTCGCCGATGAGTTCCAACACCAGGGCATGCGTGAGGGAGAACGCCAACGCCGTGGTGTAGACAGCGACCACCGCCAGATATTTGCCGATGAGGACTTCGAGATCGGAGACCGGCAGTGTGAACAGGAGTTCTTCGGTCCCGAGCTTCCGCTCTTCCGACCAGATGTTCATTGTGATCGCGGGGATGATGAACAGCAGCAGCCAGTGGAACTGTTCGTTGAGCTGCGACAAGTTCGCCAGGTTGTTCGTGAAGAACTTCTGATGGAAGGCGATCATCGCCCCGATGAACACGAACAGGACGATGAACATGTAGCCGAGCAGCCCGGAGAAATAACTCCAGAAGTTGCGTTTGAACACGGCGAACACGACGTGGCGGCGCAACATAGATCAAAACTCCTCAATCGCAATCAGGGGACTGGTTGAATCGATGTTCCAAAATTCGCAAACGCAACTCAGCCAACGGTTAGCGACCGGAACCGGCTTTCCATATCGTGCTGCGGGCCGTCCATGTCGTCGACCGAACCATCGAAGACCAGCCGGCCTTCGTTGATCAGCACCACCCGGTTGCAGACCGCCTTGACCTCGGTGAGGATGTGGGTCGACAGCAGGATGGTTTTCGTCTTGCCGAGGCCGCGGATCAGTTCCCGGACTTCGTGCGTCTGGTTCGGATCGAGACCGCTGGTCGGTTCGTCGAGGATCAGGATCTGGGGATCGTGCAGCAGCGCCTGCGCCATGCCCACACGTTGGCGATACCCCTTGGACAACTTGCTGATCGGTTTGCCCCAGACACCGCGCAGCGAGCATTTGTTGGCGACATACTCCATGCGGTCGCGGAGCTTACTGCCGGACATGCCGCGGGCTTCGCCCAGGAATTGCAGCGTGGTGGCGGGCGTCATTTCTGTGTAGAGCGGGCCGTTTTCCGGGAGATAGCCGAGAATTTCCGCCGCGGCGATGCGATGCGTCGAGACATCGAACCCGCCGATCTTCGCGGAGCCTTCGCTGGGGGACAGAAACCCGGTGAGGAGCTTCATCGTCGTCGATTTGCCGGCCCCGTTCGGGCCGAGAAATGCGGCGACTTGTCCGCGAGGAACAGAAAAGGTGACATTTTGCGTGGCGGCGAACGGTCCGTAAAATTTGCTGAGACCGATGGCCTCGATCATGGCGGCAGGAGCGGCAGCCGGTTCTGTCATGGCGCTGTTCTCATTGAGGCAAGAGATTCGGCAGGCATCACGCGGAATTCACGCAGGACGCTCCAGCGTAAGCGGGGTGGATCGGAAAATCAAATGATCCGCCGGATCATTTGCTCGCCGACCGCTCACGACAATTCGT
>Ga0105047_10014320_pt1 | contig 12592 bp, 6 predicted proteins | sample MAT04_FD_78384 | JGI IMG/M metagenome (GOLD analysis project Ga0105047, IMG submission 78384) | Freshwater microbial communities from Lake Fryxell liftoff mats and glacier meltwater in Antarctica - MAT-04 (megahit assembly) | ecosystem: Environmental > Aquatic > Freshwater > Ice > Liftoff... | reverse complement strand
TTCAACCTCGCCCGGCGCAAAGCAAAGCTTCGCGAGGCTCGCAAAATAACGACTTACGTCGCTATTTTGTCCTCACATCCATGTGAGGTCGCAGCCTGTCGAGAAAATCAACAGGCTGCTAAATCCCCGTATGAATCACGGGCAGTCGACAAGCCTGGGATACTGCAGCGGATTGCTTGCCACAGGTAGGGGGGACATTTAGACTGGAACGGACTGGTGACGGCGCAACGACCACACGTCTGGCGCAAGCGCATCCCTCAGTCAGGCACCCTCCGCGTTGGTCTGCACGGCGTGCAGCGCGCGTCCCACCCCGCCCGAGGTTTGTATGTCGCGACGCCCTGCGACGATCCGCCGCGCCGTTTGGTTGGCCGTTTCCCTCGTCTCGATTGGGATGTCGAGTTTTGCGCCGTCTCGGTCGTTTGCGATAGATGACGTAGCGGCGCCCACGGCGGTCGATTTCGACCGGGATATTGCCCCGCTTCTGGTCAGCAATTGCCTCGCATGTCATAGCGGCGCCGATCCCAGCGGTGGACTTGACCTTACGAATCGAGCGTCGTCGCTCGCCGGAGGGGATAGCGGCGCGGCACTAACGCCCGAAAAACACGACGAAAGCCCGCTTTTGGAACGCGTTCGGCAAGGCGAAATGCCGCCGGCTGGCAAAGGTAAGCCCCTGTCGGAAGCGGAAGTGAACCGGTTGGCGCGCTGGGTAGAGGGGGGCGTTGCCTGGCCCGAGAAACGAACTTTGAGTCCCTACGATTTCAGCACCGACAAGCGCGCGGGGCTCGATTGGTGGTCGCTGCACCCCCCACTGCGCCCCGCGGTTCCCGTCGTCGCCCATACTGCCTGGGTTCGCAATCCAATCGACGCCTTTATTGCCGCCGGGCTGGAGAAATCCCAGTTAGAGCCGAGCGCCGAGGCAGATCGCCGCACGCTGTTGCGGCGCGCCAAGTTCGATTTGCTCGGCCTTCCGCCAACGCCGGCAGAAATAGATGAGTTTTTAGCGGATCAATCCACAGACGCCTACGAGCGATTGATCGAGCGGCTGCTCGCCTCGCCGCGGTATGGCGAGCGTTGGGGCCGGCACTGGTTGGACGTAGTCCGCTTTGGCGAAAGCGACGGCTACGAGACTAACAAACCACGCGCGAACGCCTGGCCGTATCGAGATTACGTGATCCGAGCGTTCAACGAAGATCTCCCCTATCCGCAGTTCGTGCTGGAACAAATCGCCGGCGATCAGGTTGGCGCCGACGCAGCGACCGGCTTTCTCGTTGGCGGCACGCACGACGTTGTTGGAATTCAGAATATCGAAGGGCAATTGCAGCAGAGAGCCAACGATCTGGACGACATGCTGGCGACCACTTCCACGGCTTTCCTGGGGCTGACCGTGGGCTGCGCCCGTTGTCACGATCACAAATTCGATCCCATCACGCACAAGGACTACCACGCCTTTCAAGCAGTATTTGCCGGCGTGCGACACGGCACGCGCGAAGTGCGACCTGCCGATTACGAACAACGTCTCCGCGACGAACCGCGGATTCGCCGCGAACTAGCGGCCGTGGAACGTGGCCTGGCGGATTTTGAACCTCTGGCAAAGTTGGAAACCACGGCCGAAAACGCGCAGCGCCGCCCGGTCCATCCGACGGGCAATGTAGACCGCTTTGCGCCGCAAACGGCGCGCTATGTTCGATTCACCACGCTCGGCGCCAACCAGTCTGAGCCATGCATTGACGAGCTCGAGGTCTTTTCGGCCGAATCCAGTCCGCGCAACGTAGCGCTGGCGGCCGCTGGCGCTAAAGCCACGGCGTCTGGAGTCTATCGAGACGGCGCTGCCGAGATTCATAAGCTCGAACACATCAACGACGGGCAGTTCGGCAATGGCCGAAGCTGGATTTCAAACCAGGATGGCGCCGGCTGGGTGATGATTGAGTTCGCGGCACCGGTGTCGATCGATCGCGTGGCCTGGGCGCGCGATCGCGAGGGACGCTTTGCCGATCGCCTGCCAACGAAATACAAGATCGAAGTCGCGTCGGAGCTAGACCAATGGCGGACCGTGGCCAGTAGCGACGACCGCCGCCCGTTTACACCTGGCGCTAAGCCGTCGCCCCTATCGGCGGACCAGGTTGGCCCTGACAAGGCGGACGATTTCAAGAAGCTGCAAGCAGAACGCGAGCGCTTGCTCGATCGTCTCCCGCTGGCCGGCGCGCAGAATGTCTATGCCGGGACCTTCGAGCAGCCCAAGACGACCAAGCGCCTCCACCGCGGCGATGTAATGCAGCCCAAAGAAGACGTGGCGCCCGGTTCGATCGTGGCGCTCGGCAAGCCACTGGAACTGGCCATGGACGCGCCAGAGCACGAACGCCGATTGGCGCTCGCCCGCTGGATCGGCGATGCCGAGAATCCGCTTACGGCGCGCGTGCTGGTCAATCGGCTGTGGCATTACCACTTTGGGCAGGGATTGATTCCCACGCCCAGTAATTTTGGTTTTCACGGCGGCACGCCGTCGCATCTGGAGCTGCTCGATTGGCTGGCGACGGAATTCATCGCCCAAGGCTGGAGCATCAAAGCGATGCATCGGGCGATGATGCTATCGGCCACGTACCGGCAAGCCTCGGTTTCGAACGCGCAGGCAATGACCGTCGACGCGGGTGACCGGCTGATGTGGCGTTTTCGGCCGCGCAGGCTGGAGGCGGAGCCGATCCGCGATAGCATCCTCTGGGCCAGCGGCCGGCTCGATACGCGAATGAACGGCCCAGGATATGATGCCTTTGATCCCAACGACAACTATGTTCACGTCTATGCGCCGCGGACAAAGTTCGGCCCTACTGAGTGGCGACGGATGGTCTATCAGCAAAAACCGCGCGTGCTGCAAGACTCAACGTTTGGTGAGTTCGATTGCCCCGACGCCAGCCAGGTGGCGCCCAAGCGGAATGTTTCGACTACGGCGCTGCAGGCGCTCAATTTGTTGAATAGTCCCTTCCTTGTGGAACAATCTCAGGAATTTGCCAAACGCTTACGGGCTGAAGCGGGCGAAAGCGCGGCTGACCAGGCGAAGTTGGCGTTCCGTCTCGCCCTGGCGCGGGCGCCCTCGGACGATGAACTGGCCAATGCTGTAGCGCTCATCGAAGCGCACGGTTTGGAATCGCTCTGCCGGGGCCTCTATAACGCCAACGAATTTGTCTACGTCGACTAAGCCCTCCGAAAGAGCATTCGCATGAATCCTTTGCAACCGCTTACGCACGCCGGACGGCGCATGCTCAATCGTCGCGGATTTCTCGGCGATTTTGCGACCGGCATGGGGAGCCTGGCGTTGGCCGGATTGCTTTCGAGCGATGGCTTGCTAGCGGCCGACGCTGGCGCGGCAGGCCAACCCATTGGCGGATCGTCTCCGCTGGCGCCGCGCGCACCCCACTTTGCTCCGCGCGCCAAGCAGGTATTGATGATCTTCTGCTCAGGCGCTTGCAGTCAGTTGGAGACGTGGGACTTCAAGCCGGAACTGTTGAAGCGCGACGGACAGCCGATGCCCGGCTTTGAGAAATTCGTCACATTTCAAGGACCTTCGGGAAACCTGACTCGCAGTCCTTACGAGTTTCGTCCGCGTGGGCAATGTGGCAAGCAGACTTCGGATTTGTTGCCGCACCTGGGCGAGTTGGCCGATGAGATGTGCTTCATCCATTCGATGACGGCCAAGAGCAACACGCATGGGCCGGGCGAAAGCCAGATGAGCACAGGCTTTACGATCGATGGTTTTCCCAGCGTCGGCGCTTGGGTCAGCTACGCGCTGGGGAGCGAGTGCGATAATTTGCCGGCGTTTGTCGCCATTCCGGATACGCGTGGCGTGCCGCAGGTGGGCCCAGCCAATTGGTCGAGCGGATTTCTGCCGGCCGTGTATCAGGGGACCAGCTTCAACAGCCAGCGACCGATTCTGAACCTGGCCTCGCCGCCGGGGATCTCGCCCGCCGCGGATGTGGCCTCGCGAGACTTCGCGCGGTTCTTGAACGATCGTCATCTCGCGGCGCATGGCGGCGACAGCGAACTAGCAGCGCGGATCGCCAGTTACGAACTTGCGGCCAGATTGCAATTGAGTGCGCCCGAAGTGAGCGATCTCTCGCGCGAGACCGCGTCCACCGCGGCCAAGTACGGCGTCGACGACCCGAACCCGATTCTTGCCGGATTCGGTCGCAACTGTCTGCTGGCCAGGCGGCTCCTGGAGCGAGGCGTGCGCTTCGTGCAGCTTTTCAACGGGGCCTACGCGATGGGCGAAGGCGTTGGAAATTGGGACGGTCACAAGCAGCTCAAAACAGATTACGATCGGCACGGTCCGGTGCTCGATCGACCGGCCGCGGCGCTCCTCTCGGATCTCAAAGCCCGCGGCATGCTCGAAGACACCCTGGTGGTTTGGACGACCGAGTTCGGCCGGATGCCGATGTTTCAGCAGGGATCCAAGGGGCGCGATCATAATCCAGAAGGTTTCAGCGTCTGGATGGCCGGCGCCGGCGTGAAGGCGCCATTTAGCTTTGGCGCCACGGACGAATTTGGCTATCGAGCGGTCGATAAGCCAACCACAATCTACGATCTACACGCCACGATCCTGCATCTGCTGGGCTTGGACCATACTCGCCTGACGTTCAATCACAACGGCGCCGATCGCCGCCTGACCGACGTCCACGGACACGTGCTGACCGAGATCCTGGCATAATCGGCCTGCGAAGGTCGAGTGGGTCGAATGTGAGCTGGCGGGATTCTTTTGCATTTGGACGTTCAGTCAGTCATAGTGGCCGGGCCACTTCTTAACGGCTGACTTTGGGCAAAACTTGGGCACGGCCATGGCGATTGAATTTTGTTGTCCGCATTGTCGCGGCGAGCTCCGGCTGAAGGAAAAATTCGCCGGCCAGCGCGGTAGCTGCCGACACTGTGGCGGCGAGATCCTGGTTCCGGCCGCGGCGGGATTGGACGACATGGACCTTGCGCCACTCGATGATGAGCCGGCGCCCCACCCCAGTCCTGTGCCCCAGCCTCGCCCTGCGGCGCAACCACGATCCCAACAGCCACCCTCCGGGGCGCCGTTGTCGAACGGCGCTGGTTCCAATGGAGCGGGACCAAGAGACGATCTGATTCGCTTCGCGTGCGACGGTTGTGGCAAAGCGATCAAAGCGCCGATGGACGCCGCCGGGCGCTCCGCAACCTGTCCACGCTGCAGTCAAAAGCTCCGGGTGCCCGGCGCAGTGTCCCGTCCTTCGACCACCACCGCTCCGCGGTCCTCGGACCCTCGGCCTGTTGCGCCAATGACGCCTGCGCCCGTATCGAATTCTTGGACCGATGATCTGGAAGTCATTCCAGAAGCAGACACTAACGGAATGCTCGATGCGCTCCAAGATACGATTACGCTCGCGCCACCGACGGAAATCCTTCGCCCTGCGCCGGTATCGCGGCCGGAGCCTGCGCGGAGCAAAAAGTCTCGCCAAAACAAGTACTGGTATGACTCAGTCACTGGTCGCGTGACGACGATTGGTATCGCACTGATCACTGCGTTCTTCGTCTCTGGCACAGCGGCCAAGATTTACCGTTTTGCGAATTCCGGCGAGGGCTCGTCCAGCGAGGCGAACTCAGAAGCGATCGCGGAGTTCGAGCGACTCAATCGCAGTGCGGAGTCGGTGTTGCAAACGGCAAGTATGATAACGAGCGTATCGGCCGCGCAGCAAATGGCGGGGACGTTCGTCAATCAATTGGCGACCGCGACCAATGCAGAGGCCGAATTCAAACGCCACGCGAGCAAAAAGGTCTATGGACGTGACATCGAGAAAACCAAAGCGTTGGGCAAGAAATATGAGTCATTAAGCAGGCAAGTGAATGCGGCAACCGATCGGATGGCCGCCATTCCAGGCGTCGGCGAGATTCTCCGCCAGCGTATCGAAGAAGTCATACGGCAGCAGCCCGGTTCCGCTTTTGCGGCGCAAATGCAGCACTTCAAATAGCAAGCTACGTCACAAGCTTAGGCTATTTGCCTTCGACCTCTTTCACGGGTCGGAATTCCGGCACTTCGATCACCAGCACCTCGGTGATCAGCGGCAGGGGATCGGCCGCGCTAGGGCGGGCGCCTTCCGGCGGGGGAGAAGGTTCGCCATTGCGTGTGATCGTCACGTCGACGCTGCGCGTCATCCCACGCGAAACTCCAGGACCCGTCCAATCCAACCACCGCGAATTCGGACGGGCACGGTTGGTCACGCCTTTGAGTTGGGCCAAGTAGTGCGAGTTGACCTTGGGAAGGCTGGCGGTGTCTTCCATCCGCACGTAATGCACGATCAACGGCGCTGCCGTTGCCCCCTTGAGATCCTTGGGGAGGTCGGGCGGGAGGCAAATGTGGTATTCGGCGGTGACGCGCGCGGACTCGTGCAGTTTGAGCGGAAACCGGAATGCCAGCGGAACAGGCACTACGGAGCCGGCCGATGTGGGAGTCGTGGTGGCTTCCGACGTCGTCCCAGTGGGAGATTCGATCTCGGCTGCGGTGATTTTATATCGCTGTCCGGCGCCGGCTTTTGCGGCGTTATAAAAACGCTCATTGAGCGAATGGACGAAATCCTCGGACGCCTTCATCCACTCGTGCTTGGCCTTTTCTTCCTGCTCGTTCTTCTTCTTGAACTCCTCGCGCGCCTTGTCCTTTTTGGCGTCCGTTGCGCCAGTGGAACGGCGCTCGCGTTTTGGCTTCTTGTCGTCGTCTTGAGGTTTCACTGGCTCTTCATCTTTGCGCGGCGTCCGCTTGACGACAAGGATGTCGCCGGGATCGCGGATTGCGTCGCCAAAGCGGCCTCCCATTTGGAGCTTGCTCGTCCCTTCGTCCCAATGATCCCTTACCAGTTCCATCAGCGCCGTGCGCGTCCCTTTGACGGGCATTGCAATCGCCAGGTTGAGCTCTTCGGCAAAGTCCGCGAACTCGTCCGCGCGTTCGCCTTCGATCTTCAAACGGTCCGCGACGTCCTGAGACCAAACCCCATCCATCACGCCCCGCAGGAACTTGGGATCTAGTTGCTGGACCGGTTTTGCCGCTTCGCCAGGACTGGCGGCGGCTGCGGCCGAAGGAGTGCTTAGCAACTGGTCCATCGCCTGAGCGCTGTAGGCGGTAAATTGCTTGAGCAGAGCCTCTTTTACCGCCGGTTCGACGCGTTCACTCTTATACAACCGGGCTTGCGCCGGCATGTTTTCCGGCAGAGGGCGCATGAGCATGTCGCTCACCAGCTTGCGTTGCTCGGCCGTGGCCGTGGGGACGATGACCGAATCGACCAGCGCCAATCGCATCTGCGGCGAGGCCCGCTCCTCGAGCGCGCCCAGAAGCGCGGCCTGCAACCCGACGGGCGAACCGCCGGAACGTAGCGTCGCCGGATTGGCCGCCGCGGCGATCAGCATTTTTTCTTCTTCAGGCGTGGCATGGATCATGACGGCCTGCGCGGCCAGGCCCGTCACCAGGGCGTCTGCCGACGCTGTTCGAATTTCGCCCTTCAGTAGACTTCGCAGTGCCTGCCGCGCGACGTCGGTTTTGTTCTCACCGAGCGCCAGCACAACGGCTGAGACGACCTGATCCTCGGATGGTGGCGTCAGCGGCGTCACTTGCACTTTACCAATCCCCGGTGGGAGGCCGATCCCAGGAGGCAGGCTTGGCCCTGGCGCGGCAACGGGTGGAATCGCCCCAGGATCCGGTTGCCCCGACCCGGCAGCAGGAGGCCGATCGCGACGCGTGATCTTGGCGGTGGCAGGGAGAGGAATCCCGGGTGGCAGCTTAAAGCCGGTTGGAAGCTCGAACCCGGCCGGAATTTCGTTGACTTCAGGAGGGAGTTGAAGTTGCTTTGCGATCGCCGGCGGGACCGGTAGCGCCTCGGTCAGGGTTACGATCAGCCCGTCTGGAATGACAATACGATTATCCGCGTCTGGCGGAATCTGCAAGTCTTCGCCGGCTGGGATTCCAACCGCAGGCGCAGCGGCGACCGGCGCGGGCGCGACGGGCGGGGCGACCGGCGCGGAGGGCATCGCCCCTGGCGCAGCGGCCGGGGCATTGGGGGTGGGGGATGGCGTCGCAGGCGCCTGAAGTAGTTCCATCAATAACTTTGCGGCGTTTTCGCTCGCCGCTTTGCCTGGTCCGTAGGCCGCGATCGCCGGGACGAGGTTGGGATCCCACTGAGCGCGGGCGCTGCGGAAATCCTCCGGCTTCCAGCGTGCAACGTTCAGCGGACGCCCGCCCAGTCCGACTCCGCCCAAGCCTGGAATCGATGGCATCGCCAGCGGAGCGCTCGGCCCAGGTGGCGGGCCAGCGACCGGCTCGGCGCCGGCGGGCGCGGTTCCAGGGGGGACAGTCCCGTCAGGCGAAGCAGGGTTTGGGACACCCGGCGCGGCAGAGTTTGGCGCCACTGGATTTACAGCTGCAGTGGGCGCGGGGGCCGCCGGCGCCGAGGGTTGGGGTGGTGCGCTGGGGGAAGGGGGCCCGCCGGGTTTGGGAGGGCCCGCAGCGGCCGGTGGCGTCGCCGCGGTTGGCGAAGCGGCCTCGCCCCCGCAACCGGTGAGGCAGATCGCAAAGATCGCCAGCGTTGCCAGCAGTGGCTTCCGAGTCAGAATTCCAAGGCTTAGCGGTGGGTGGGCCGCGCCGAGCGCAGCAGTTTGCCAGGCCATCTTCTTTGTTCCCAGGAACAGGGTTACGCTGGCGCCGGTTGGTCGCAGAAGGCAAAAAACGGTCTCGCCACGGCGCAATTTATAGTATGCCATAAGGTGAATCACTTGGCGAACCAAGCGGGACTCTGGAACCTTTCGATATAGTCCCATCCGAGGGAGGCCCACGAACTCCACGCCTACCTCGCTACTGGACGAACTTTCTGCTCGCTCTCACACACTCTCCTGCTCCGGAGCTGACATTGACCCCGCCCCGGGGTCCACTAAAATGCTGCGCTCTTTGAAGTTAATGATTTGCGCCTACGCGCGGAGCCGTCGTTCGGACGCTCCAGCATTCGCAGGAACAGCATGGCCCAGCCGACGATGACCACACCCACAGGTGAAGATGCGCGCAGCGACGACTCAATGCACGAGGCGGCGCGGCGCGACAAGCTTCGTAAGATTCGCGAACTGGGGATCGATCCCTGGGGACAGCGTTTTGACGACCATCAGCGGATTGGCGATATCCGGGCCCGCGAGGGGGAGATCGTTGTCGAGCCGCTTGTCGAAGGACAACGTTCGCCCGTGCAGAACGGGCCGATCGTCCGCGCGGCCGGCCGGATTGTCCTGCAGCGCCGCGCCGGCAAGTTGATCTTCGCTGATATCCGCGATTGGTCCGGTCAGATTCAGCTCTTCATCGGCCGAAAGCAAATCGGCGACGAAAACTGGGCGCTCGCCGAGTGCTTTGACCTGGGAGACTTGATCGGGGTCGAAGGGAAGCTGGGCCGCACCAACACCGGCGAGCTGACAATCTTTGCCGAGAAGCTGACGTTTCTGACCAAGAGCGTCGAGCCCCATCCGGACAAGCATCACGGCCTGACAGATCCCGAACAGCGTCAGCGCAAGCGCTACCTGGACTTGATCCACACCGAGGGTTCGCTCCAGCGATTCCTGCAACGGACGCAAATCGTGCAGTCGATCCGCAACACGCTGGGGGGCGAAGGCTTTGTCGAAGTCGAAGGTCCCACGCTCCATTCGATTGCCGGCGGGGCCGCGGCTCGGCCATTCAAGACACATCACAACGCGCTCGATATTCCGCTCTTCATGCGGATTGCGCTGGAACTGCATCTCAAGCGATTGTTGGTCGGCGGCATTGAGCGGGTCTACGAACTCGGCCGAGTCTATCGCAACGAGGGGATCAGCCAGCGGCACAATCCAGAATTCACGATGCTCGAGGTCTATCAGGCCTACGGCGATTATCGTTCGATGATGGATCTGACCGAGAAGCTGATCGTCGCCGCCATCGCCGCGTCAGGGCAGGGTCTGCAATTGCCCTGGGGCGAGGCGACGGTCGATTATTCGGCGCCGTTTGCCCGCAAGACCTATGACGAATTGTTCCTTGAGTTTACCGGTGTGGCTGGGGATGACGTTCCCGGCATGCAGACATTGGCCGGCAAGCACGGCATCGAAATCGCCGGCAAGCACTCAGACGTGATCAAGAGCGAACTCTTCGAGGAACTGGTCGAAGATCGGCTGATTGGGCCGATTTTTGTCACGGACTACCCGGCCAGCATCTGTCCGTTGACCAAGCGCAAGGCCAGTAATCCCAATGTCGCTGAGCGGTTTGAACTGTTCGTCCACGGTATGGAAGTCGCCAACGCGTACACGGAACTGAACGACCCTGACCTGCAGGAAGAATTGTTCCGCACACAACTCGCTGGCCAGGCGGCGGACGACTCGATGGCCAAGATGGACACGGACTTTTTGCGCGCCTTGCGCTATGGAATGCCCCCTGCGGGCGGACTGGGAATTGGCATCGACCGGTTGGTGATGTTGCTCACCAATAGCACGTCGATTCGGGATGTGATCTTGTTTCCTCTCTTACGGCCGGAAGCCACCTGACGGGCATCTCTTACTCGCCCCACAGTTAGCTCAAAGGATTGAGCATGTATAAGTTTTTGCTTTGTTGGCGCTATCTGCGAACCCGCTGGATTGCGTTTGCTTCGATCATTAGCGTCACGCTGGGCGTGGCCACGATGATTGTCGTGAATAGCGTGATGGAGGGTTTTCGTCACGAGATGCAAGATCGCATTCATTCGATCCTCTCGGACGTTGTCTTCGAGTCGAACAGTCTGACAGGCTTTTACGACGTCGAATGGCACATGCAGCAGATTCGTGACGTGGCCGACGAGCATATCGCCGGAATGTCCGCGACCGTGGTCGTGCCGGCAATGCTCAGCTACCAGTACAACGACCGCTGGATGACGCGGCCGGTGCAGTTGATCGGCATCGACGAGAAGATGCAGAGCCAGATGGGAGATCTGGGCAAATACCTGCAGCATCCGGAGAATCGCAAGGAACTGAGTTTCAATCTTCGCGACGGCGGTTACGACACTCGCGACCACCAGGCGGGCTCAGAGGCGCTGGAGCGACCCGACATGGTCCGCGCCGGTTGGGAGCATCGCCGCCGCTGGGTCGAACGGCAGCGTATCATCGATTCGATGCGCCCGAATTCTGAACGCGGCGAGCCGGTGGATCCCTTTGGCGGCGCGCCAGGCGCAGTCACTCCGACCGCGGCCGTGGAACAACAACCTCGATACAACGGGACCGGTCCCGCCGAGGCGTCGACCGTAGCAAACACCGCAACGCCAAGCGGTCCTTTGGCTCACGCGCCGGCCAGCGGCAGCGCGGAAGCAAACATGGACGCGACGGAAAACGTTGGCTCCAACCCGTTCCGCGATCATCCATCTCCTTTGCAGCGCGAACCGGTGAAGGTCGCCCAAAAGCGAGCCCGGCCAGCGGCCGACGATCGCTATGCGGACTACGTTCCGACGCCGCTTGCTCCGACGGACGGCGCTTCCTCAACCGGCGCTTCTCAAGCCGGCGCTACAGCCGCCAGCGCGGCGCAAACGCCGACGGACCCAGTTGCTGCTGCATCGTCGGACGCGAATTCTGCCGCCGTGGACACGGACGCGCCTGCGGTCGATCCGGCGGCTGGCGATCCGTTTGCCAAGCACCAGGCACAAGATCCACAGTCCGTATACGATCCGTCGCGCGAGCAACTCACTGGCGTGGTGCTAGGAATTGGCCTGGCCAGCTACCGCGATCACGAAGGGCGCGATCGCTTTCTGGCGCTACCGGGAGACGATGTTAAGCTTTCGTTCCCCACGGCAGGCACGCCGCCGGAGATTGCCCACCCGACGTTTACGGTGGTCGATTTCTACGAAAGCAAGATGAGTGAGTACGACGCCAGTTTCGTCTTCGTACCGATCGAGACTTTGCAGCGGTTGCGCGGCATGTTCGATCCAAGCACCAAGATCGGCTATGCCAGCAGTATTCAGATCAAACTCAACCCAGGCAGCGACGGCGCGCAAGTGCGAGACCTGTTACGGGCCGCCTTTGTGCCGCAGCTCTATACGATTCAGACCTGGCGCGATAAACAGGGTCCGCTGTTGGCGGCCGTGCAGATGGAAACGGCCATTCTGAACGTGCTGCTGTTCATGATCATCGCCGTAGCAGGCTTTGGCATTCTGGCGATTTTCTTCATGATCGTCGTCGAGAAGACTCGCGACATTGGAATCTTGAAATCGCTCGGCGCCTCGCGCCGCGGAGTGCAAGGAATCTTTCTCGGCTACGGCCTGCTGCTGGGCACCGTGGGCGCGGGAGCAGGCATGGTGATGGGACTTCTGTTTGTCGCCTACATCAACGAGATCGCTGACCTGCTAGGCATGATTACCGGCCAGGAGGTTTTCGATCCGGCGATCTATTACTTCCAAAGTATCCCGACGATTGTCGAGCCGTATACCGTGGCGTGGATCGTGGTCGGGGCGCTAGCGATCGCCGTGCTGGCGAGCGTGCTACCGGCCCGTCGCGCATCGAGGCTGCATCCCGTGGAGGCCTTGCGCTATGAATAAACCAACCGCGGCCAGTTTCTCGCCCGTTATGCTGCCCGGAAGAACTCCGG
>Ga0105047_10014318_pt1 | contig 12593 bp, 8 predicted proteins | sample MAT04_FD_78384 | JGI IMG/M metagenome (GOLD analysis project Ga0105047, IMG submission 78384) | Freshwater microbial communities from Lake Fryxell liftoff mats and glacier meltwater in Antarctica - MAT-04 (megahit assembly) | ecosystem: Environmental > Aquatic > Freshwater > Ice > Liftoff... | reverse complement strand
GGTACTGCCCGCATCGCCGGCCTCGACGTACACGAAAACTCGATGGAAGTCAGACAGCGCATCGGCTATCTACCGGAAAACCCGCCGCTTTATCCAGAAATGACTGTGGAAGGATTTCTGTTTTTTGTGGCCAGGATTAAGCAAGTACCTGCGGGCGATCGCGCGCGACGAGTTACTTCCGCGATCGAACGCTGCGGCTTGGTTGAAAAACGCAAAGTTTTAATCCGCAAACTTTCTAAAGGATTTAAGCAAAGAGTTGGTATCGCCCAGGCGATCGTCCACGACCCGCCGGTCATTATCTTAGACGAACCAACCGTCGGTCTCGACCCCCGACAAATCATCGAAGTCCGCAATTTAATCAAAAGCCTTGGTGGCCAACACACAATCATCCTTTCCACCCACATTCTGCCGGAAGTCAGCATGACTTGCAACCGCGTTACCATCATCAATCGCGGTCAAATCGTCGCAGCAGGTACTCCCGAAAATTTGATGGGAGAGTTGGCCACCGGAGAAGGTTACGAAGTGGAAGTTGAAGGTGAGGCGGATTTGCTGAACAGTCTGCTGTTGCCTTCTTTGGAAAATGTGCCGGGAGTTCGATCGGTCGAATTAATCCCCAAGCAGCAATTTGTAGCCAGTCGTTACCGCCTGCGGGCCTTGTGCGAATCGGACATAGAACCCGGACGAGAAATTGCCGCAGCTATTATCGCTTCTGGATTCGGACTCTGCGAAATGCGCCGCAATCGCGCTACTCTCGAAGATGTGTTTTTAAGGCTGACAGCGGCCCAAAATAATAAACCGGAAGAAAGTCTTCTGGTGCACAGCGAACCGGAGGTCGATCGAAATCTCCAAGAAGCCACAGAAATTCAAGATTCGATCGCGGATTCTCATCAATCGGAATCACAACCGATTGCGGATTCTCATCAATCGGAATCACAACCGACGATCATCGCGGACAATCTGCCAGTTTCAGATAAACAAGAGTCTCTCTATGATTCTCATTCAGCATCGGAACCAGTTACAGAAACTGAAGAGTTGCTTTATGATTCTGCACCAGAATTAGAACCAGTTGCAGAAACCGTACAGCCGATAGAACATCCTCTACCAGAATTAGAACCAGTTCCAGAAACCGTAGAGTTGAGAGAAGATCCTCAACCAGAATCAGAACCAGTTGCAGAAACCGTAGAGTTGAGAGAAGATCCTCAACCAGAATCAGAACCAGTTGCAGAAACCGTAGAGTTGAGAGAAGGGAAGCATCTCAGTTTGGGTGTCACAGGAACCCGATCATCTGACTCGCTACAGATATCTAAACAAGCAAGCGGGATGCTCACTTTTATAAAAAACATTTTTTACAAAAGTGAGAGACTCCCGATAGAACCTTCTCCACCAGCACCAGTTGTCGAAAATCTAGAAGTTGTAGAAACAGAAGAGTCGATCGCACTTTCTCAACCAGAATCCGAACCAGTTGTCGAAACAGAACAGTCGATCGAGCATCCTCAACCAGAACCGATTGTCGAAAATCTAGAAGTTTCAGACACCGTAGAGTCGATCGCACTTTCTCAACCAGAATCCGAACCAGTTGTCGAAACCGTAGAGGCGATCGAACATCCCGAACCAGAACCGATTGTCGAAAATCTAGAAGTTTCAGACACCGTAGAGTCGATCGAGCATCCTCAACCAGAACCGATTGTCGAAAATCTAGAAGTTTCACAAACACTAGAATTGATCGAGCATCCTCAACCAGAATCAGAAACACTTGTAGAAACACCAGAGGAAATAAGCGATTTAGAACCAGAAATGCAACCAGTGGCAGATTTTCTGGAAATCGTAGAAAGACAAGAGTCGATCGAACATCCTCAACCAGAACCGATTGTCGAAAATCTGCTCATTGTCGAAACGGTAGAGTCGATCGAGCCTTCTCAACCAGAACCGATTGTCGAAAATCTGCTCATTGTCGAAACGGTAGAGTCGATCGAACATCCTCAACCAGAACCGATTGTCGAAAATCTGCTCATTGTCGAAACGGTAGAGCCGATCGAACATCCTCAACCAGAACCGATTGTCGAAAATCTGCCCGTTGTTTCAGAAACAGTAGAGTCGATCGAACATCCTCAACCAGAACCGATTGTCGAAAATCTGCTCATTGTTCAAATGGTAGAGTCGATTGAGCCTTCTCAACCAGAACCGGTTGTCGAAAATCTGCTCATTGTTCAAATGGTAGAGTCGATTGAGCCTTCTCAACCAGAACCGGTTGTCGAAAATCTGCTCATTGTCGAAACGGTAGAGTCGATCGAGCCTTCTCAACCAGAACCGGTTGTCGAAAATCTGCTCATTGTCGAAACGGTAGAGTCGATCGAGCCTTCTCAACCAGAACCGATTGTCGAAAATCTGCTCATTGTTCAAATGGTAGAGTCGATCGAGCCTTCTCAACCAGAACCAGAACAGATTTTAGAGACACCAAAGTCGATCGAGCCTTCTCAACCAGAACCAGAACAGATTTTAGAAACAGTAGAGTCGATCGAACATTCTCAACCAGAATCCCAACCAGTTCTAAAAAATCGGCCAATTCAAAAAAAGCCACAACCGACTAGCGATTCTCGACCAGAACCGCCACCCCTTACCAGAAAGCGACAAATAGAAACAAATCCCCAAAATACCAACGACAGCGAACCACACCCACCCGCCGACAAAACAGAATGAACCAATTACCAACTACTCAATCCCCAATCCCCAATTCCCAGGTTAGTAATGATTAGTAATATCATCGCCATTTATCGCAAAGAACTGCAAAGCTATTTTGCATCGCCATTAGCATACGCCATCGCCGCCGTCTTTTGGCTAATTACCGGCTACTTCTTAATCGCCATTCTCCTCGCCCCCGACGGCTTAATTCCCCAAATCAGCCAGCGAGACCAAATCGGAATTACCGAACCTCCCATCGACGTAGCCTACGAATTTCTCCAACTCTTTCTGCGAATCATGGGCTCCCTTTCACTGTTCGTACTACCCGCACTTTCAATGGGACTTTATGCAGAAGAACGCAAACGCGGAACCCTAGAACTTTTAGCCACATCGCCCTTAACAAACTGGGCAGTTGCTACCGGCAAACTCCTCGGCGTTTTAACATTTTACACCACAATGTTGCTGCCCCTGCTGTTCTGCGAGGCGATCGCCCTCAGTTCCTCAACCCCACCCGTACCCCCCGGTGTCCTCCTGTTAGGACACTGCGGCCTCATCCTCCTAGCAGCAGCAGTATTGTCCCTCGGAATGTTTATTTCCTCCCTCACAGACAGCACAATTTTATCCGCCATCCTCACCTTCACTCTAGTATTATTTCTGTGGGTAATCGATGCCGCCGCCGTCGGTATTAGCGGCCCCTTCGGAGTCGCATTAGCACAGTTATCGCTATTAACACATTACACCAATCTTGTCAAGGGAGTTTTTGATACCAGCAGTTTAATTATGTTTGCCAGTTACATCATTCTAGGAGTATTTCTCACCGCCCAATCCATCGATGCCTTACGATATCAGCGTTCTTAGAAAGGGAAAAAAGAGGGCTCGATGGGAATCGGGTCTAATCAGGAGAAGACGAGAGGAAGGGAGAGTCCGATCAATAAAATTCCCCGATTCCAGATTCCCAATTTCCAATTTCTAATTTCCAATTCCAAATTAAAGTGAATCCTTCAACAAAATACCTCAAACAATGAGATTGATCAATCCAAAAATAGACTTTGCCTTCAAAAAAATATTCGCTTCCAGCGACAGCAAAGACATCCTGATTAATTTTTTAAACGCCATCCTTTATGAAGCACAGCCAGTCATCGAAGACTTAGAAATAATCAAATCCCAAGCAGGAAATCAAACTTTCGGAGTAGACACACAGCTAGATGTCAAAGCCACAATAAACGGCGACAGAATCGCCCTCATTGAAATTCAAGTAATCAACGTCCCTTCCTTCGGAACCAGAGTTTTGTACAACGCGGCTAAAACCTACAGCCTGCAATTAACAGGAGAAGAACGCTACGAAAGACTCAAAACAGTAATTTCTTTAAAAATTGCCGACTTTGAAATGTTTGAAAATCAGCCAGAATTTCTGACGCGATTTGTTTTCAAAGAAAAAGAGCAACAGTTTGATTATCCAGATACTGAAATAGAATTAGTATTTATAGAACTGCCAAAATTTACTAAAGAATTAGCAGAATTAGAAACTACCGCAGACCGATGGATTTACCTCCTCAAAAACACCAGCACTTTGGAGACATTACCAGAAACACTGAGTGCCGTTCCCGAAATTGAGAAAGCTTTGAGAATGGCCAGCGAAGACAAGTTCACTCAGGAAGAATTAAATGAATTGCAGAACCAAGAACTGTGGATTGAAGACCAGCAGATTGCCATAGAGTTAGCAAAAGAGCAGGTAACAAAAGCCGCTCAACTCTCGTTAATCTTGCGTCAACTCGTGCGGCGTTTAGGCACAATCCAACCCGAAACAGAAAACTGCATCCGTCAATTAGGCGTGCAGGAATTAGAAGAATTAGGAGATGCCGTGCTGGATTTTAAACAGCAGTCAGACTTAACAGCATGGTTGCAGGCTAATACAAGATGAATAACATTCTCGAACCGGAAAATTATCACCCCATATTTAGGTTATGAAAATTAAGAAAACAAATTGGAAATATATTTTTTGGCTGGGCCCCCTCCTCATCGCAGCGGGGTTAACAGCAGCATTTGTATCCGCAGCATGGGAACCCCTGACAGTCGGTCTAGTTATTGCCGGAACAGTGACGATCGCACTTTGGCTGCTATATTTAACTCACGAACAAGGCTTTTGGGGGCAGCGTTCCACCCAAGCCGGCACTAACGCCCTAATTGCTACCACCGCAGTATTTGTGATTCTCGGAGTAATTAACTTCATCGCATTTCGCTATCCCGTCCGCATCGACTTAACCGAAAGCCAACAGTTTACCCTCGCTCCCCAGACTCAACAAATACTGCGAAACCTCCAACAACCAGTCAAAGTGTGGGTATTTGACCCCATTCAAAATCCCAAAACAAAAGAATTGCTACAAAGCTACAAACGCGAGGGAGGTTCCAAGTTCCAATACGAGTTTGTAGACCCGCAGGCCCAACCGGGAAAAGCCAGGGAATTTAGCATTACCAGTATTGGAGAAGTTTACCTGCAATCCGGCGACAAAAAACAAGAGCTGCAAAAAGGCGGCACTGCTTTTGGTAGCGACCCAAATCAAGGTCTGTCAGAGATCAAACTTACCAATGGCTTAGAAGAAATTCTCAGCACTCGCAATCCTACAGTTTACTTTTTGCAAGGTAAAGGAACACGCCCGCTGAAAGAAGGTCAAGGCGGAATTGAGCAAGCTCAAAAAGCTCTGAAAGATAAATACTATAACGCCCAAACGCTGAATTTTGCCGAACGCCAAGAAGTCCCGGAAGATGCGGATGCTTTAATTATTGCTGGGCCAGAAAAACCGTTTACCGATGTAGAAATTAAAGCGCTAAAAGCTTATCTCGATCGCGGCGGCAGTTTATTCTTAATGGTAGACCCAGCAATTAATACCGGATTGGACAAATTTCTGCAAGAATGGGGCATAAAATTAGACACCCGTTTGGTCATTGATGCTTCCGGCGCGGGTCAAAGATTCGGCCTGGGCCCGACGGTTCCCACAGTCAGGCGCTACGGCGACAATCCGATTACTAAAAGTTTCGGCACCGGCATTTCATTTTATCCGTTTGCGCGTGCTTTGGAAACCACGCCGGTAGCAGGGATAGAGGAAAAACCGCTGCTGTGGACGAGTCAGGAAAGTTGGGCGGAAAGCGATTTGACAACTAAGAAATTGGAGTTCGATCAGAAGACCGATCGACAAGGCCCGTTATTATTAGGTGTGGCTTTAGTGCGATCGGGCGCTGACAGCACTCCCTTAAAACCCTCACCCTCGCCTTCCCCATCGCCGACAACTTCCCCATCCCCAGCAACTTCCCCATCCCCGACAACATCCCCATCTCCAACAACATCCCCATCCCCAACAGATTCGCCATCTCCAACAGATTCGCCATCTCCAACAACATCCCCATCTCCAACAACATCCCCATCCCCAACAACATCCCCATCTCCGACAACTTCCCCATCCCCAACAACATCCCCATCTCCGACAACATCCCCATCTCCAACAACATCCCCATCCCCAACAACATCCCCATCTCCGACAACTTCACCATCTCCGACAACTTCACCATCTCCGACAACATCCCCATCTCCAACAACATCGCCGACAGCTTCCCCGATTAGCTATTCGGTGATTGTCTCCCAAGAAGCTACGCCGCCAGTATTACCGACAGCTTCCCCAACGCCCACAACATCTCCCACAACATCTCCCACACCATCTCCGAACCCAACCACAACTCCTTCTGTACCGTCAGGTTCTAAAAAAACATCGCGCATGGTAGTAATTGGCACATCTCAATTTGTGACTAACGGTTGGTTTGAGCAACAACTCAATAGTGACGTGTTTCTCAACTCTGTCAGTTGGTTGAGTAAACCAGACCAACAAAGCCTTTCTATCAGTCCGAAAAAAGCTACCAACCGCCGCATTAACATGACTACCATCCAAGTAGCATTGCTGATTTTAGCTTGGCTAATGTGGCCTTTACTCGGACTGGTAATTGGCGGCACTATCTGGTGGAAGAGAAGATAAGTTAGTTGACTGTTGACTGTTGACTGTTGACTGTTGACAGTTGACTGTTGTCAGTTGACTGTTGACTGTTGACTGTTGACTGTTGTCAGTTGACTGTTGTTATTAATAACAGACTCCCCAATGCCCAATTCCCAATGCCCAATTCCCAATGCTCAATTCCCAGTTATTATGAAATTGCAGAAAAATACATTTGTATTGATAGCCGTCGCGCTAAGCATGATTGGGTTCGTTTCTGTGTACGAGATGCAAGTGTCTCCGAAACAGGAAGCGGCTAAGGAAGAGAAACAGAAAATTTTTACTTTTAAGTCCGATCGCGTACAATTCTTTACAGTAAAAACTCCCGAAAAAATCTTGACATTTGAGCGAGTTTATGCTATAAAAGGAGGGAAGTCTAGCTGGGAAATGAAATTGCCAGTGCAAGCACACGCGAGTCAGGCATCGGTGGATTTTTTGCTAGACAGGCTGGCGACAGGAAAGAGCGATCGCACGATTAATACTACCGCGGCTAAACTCCCAGAATTCGGTTTAGACAAACCACAAGCTACAGTCACAGTCAAGCTGGACAACCAGGAAACTCACCGTTTAGTTTTAGGCAAAACAGACTTTAGCGGCCGCTTCTTGTATGCTAGAGCAAATCCGGGGGAAGCGCCCCCTCAAAATTCAGCCGAAAATTTACCCGTGTTGCTAGTGCCTTTTGACTTTAAAAATGCTGTCAATCGACCTTTGTCAGAATGGAAAAAAGCAGAAGCACCCAAACCAGAGAAACCGCCTACACCCTCTCCTACTCCAAGTCCTGAGAATCAATAGTTGGGGAGTCGATCGCATCTCGATCGCGCGACACAAAACATTCAGACTTACCCAGGAACACTCTGGGATAGAATTGAAAAAACAAATCCCAAAACCTGTTACATCGAACATTCCTCGCCTAAAATACAGAAAAGTCTAAAGTTAAACTGTATTCAAGCGGCGTGCATTACTCCCAGGAAAGGGCGAATATGTTTCAGACAGCACTCAACCAAGGTACGACAGCAACGGATACAGCGCTTGACGTTGAACTCCGCAAAGTCTTTAAGGTATTTAACGGCGAAACCGCAGTCCGCGGAGTTGACATCAGCATTCGACAAGGAGAATTTTTTAGCATTCTCGGCCCCTCCGGCTGCGGTAAGACTACGACGCTGCGTTTAATCGCTGGCTTCGAGACTCCCTCGGCGGGCGAATTGATGATTCGCGGCCAGTCGATGACCAACACTCCAGCTTACCGCCGTCCGGTAAATACCGTGTTTCAAAGCTACGCTTTGTTCGGACACATGAATGTCTGGGACAATATCGCTTTTGGATTGCGGATTAAAAAGCTGGGGAAAACGGAAATAGAAGAACGGGTACGGGAAGTTTTGCAATTGGTGAAAATGGAATCTTTCGCCAATCGGTTTCCCGGTCAAATGTCCGGCGGCCAGCAGCAGCGGGTGGCTTTGGCGAGAGCTCTGGTAAATCGACCGGCGGTACTACTGCTAGATGAACCGCTGGGGGCTCTTGATTTGAAGTTGCGGAAGCAGATGCAGTTGGAATTGTCTAATTTGCATCAAGAATTGGGCTTGACTTTTGTGATGGTGACTCACGACCAAGAAGAGGCGATGAGTCTGTCAGACAGGATTGCGGTGATGCACGAGGGCAGAATTGAGCAAATCGGTTCTCCCGAAGAAATTTATGAGTGTCCGCAGACGGCTTTTGTGGCGGATTTTATTGGGGATACGAATTTGTTTTCTGGTACGGTGGAGTCGATCGAGCGATCGACTCTCACAGTTCGCACCTCGGCAAATCTGAAAATAATCGTTCAGCAGTCAGATATGTGGAATGGTGTCACGGGTGACTCTGTGATGGTCAGCGTCCGGCCGGAAAAAGTATATTTGAATCTCTACCAGCCGGAAGCGTCGGTCAACTGTTTTGAAGGGAGGCTCAAAAATACTATGTACATGGGTACCCACGTTCATTACGTGGTTGAGTTGACCTCTGGCGATAAAATTACCGTGCGCCAGCCAAATACCGGCGGCTCTTTCCCAGACCAAAACACGCCGATTTATGCTTACTGGGGGACTACTGATTGCCTTGTTTTGGGCGATCGAGCATAATTAGTCAGTTGTCCGTTGTTAGTTGTCCGTTGTTAGTTGTCCGTTGTTAGTTGTCCGTTGTTAGTTGTCCGTTGTTAGTTGCTAGTTGTTAGTTGCTAGTTGTTAGTTCCCATAACAAATAACCAATAACCAATAACAAATAACCAATAACCAATAACCAATAACAAATAACAAATAACAAATAACCAATAACTAATAACCAATAACAAATTACCAATCTTTGAATCTGTGCCTCCGACAAATCTACCAATTTCCAGGATTTTCCCGGCTAATTCTACACGCCGTCAGTTCCTAAAAAATTCGGCGGCGACAATTTCCGGGCTAGCCCTTTCTAGTTGCGGCTGGCGGCTGGCAGACGTACAATCTGCTCCTCCAGTCCAAGGTTCTGCCGACCAACTTTTTATCTATACTTGGGCAGGCTATACCGATAAAGCTGTGCTCGATCGCTTTGCCGAAAAAACAGGCATTCGCGTAGTAGCCGACGTGTTTAGCTCCAACGAAGAGATGCTAGCGAGAGTGCAAGCCGGCGGCGGCCGCGCCTACAGCATCATTTACCCGTCTGACTACATGGTGATTCAGATGGCGCAACTAGGTCTGTTGAGCCAATTAGACCACTCGATTTTAGGCGGAATCGATCGCCTAAAGAAACAGTTCCAAAACCCTGTGTATGACCCAGGAAACCGCTACAGCGTCCCTTTGAGTTGGGGAACCACAGGCTTAATTTACAACAGCGAACAACTCAAAGAAGCTCCTGAAGATTGGGGCTATTTGTGGCAGCACAAAAAAGAGTTAGCAAGGCGAATGACGCTAGCGAGCGACGTTCGAGAAGTCATGGGCGCTGCGTTGCGGATGCTCGGCTATTCCCTGAATTCTACAAACCCAGAGCAAGTAAAACAAGCTTACCAAAAGTTAGTAGAACTCAAACCTGCGATCGCATCTTTCACAACAGACGCTTGGCGGCCGCAAATGCTGACGGGGGATTTGAAGGTAGCCATGTGTTATTCTTCTGATGCTAATGAAGTAATTCCCGACAACGATAAATTGAAATATGTCGTGCCAAAAAGCGGTTCTTCTCTGTGGACTGATACTTTGGTAATTCCGAAAGGTGCTCCCAATTCCGAAGCAGCTTATAAGTGGATTAACTTTATGTTGCAAGCGGATGTCGCTGCTTCTTTAGTAGAGCGGCTCAGTTTTTCAACTCCTTCGGAAGATGCTTTTAGTTTGTTAACGCCCGAAGTCCGCGAAAACGAAATTCTTTTCCCTTCGGAAGCTGTTTTAAGAAATTGCGAAGGTGTTGCTCCGGTAGGGAAATTTATGGAAGTGTACGATCGCTATTGGACTAAATTAACCAGCGGCTGATCCTCACCTGTAGGGCGGACTTTACACACAATCTCTGACTTTTATCCAAATTTTACATTAATCCGCCCCCACAGTCGATCGCCTACTGCATCCATCCGTATTTCCGCGTTAATCCGCGTTCATCAGCGGTTAAAAAATCAAAACACTTATTTATGGCTGTTTCCACTCAAGCTCCCCGTCCTACTCCTCCGAGTTCTGCGTCGAAGGCTGAAACTGTTTCTCCCTGGTCATCTTGGGCTGGGCCGCTGGCATTGCTTGGCCCTTCTGGCTTGTTCCTAGTTTTATTATTAGTAATACCAACTCTGGTAATTTTTCAGCTTAGTTTGGTACCAAATATTAAGCCGGGAGATTTGGTGAATCCTTCGGGAATCGGCAATTACCTGCGAGTGTTTGAACCGCTGAATTTGCAGGTGATGGGTCGATCGCTCTTTTTCGCCACGGGAACGACTATTCTGTGTTTACTGTTGGGATTTCCCGTCGCTTACTGGATAGCCCTCAATGTCTCACCCAAGTGGCGGAATTTAACGTTATTGGGCTTTGTGTTGCCGCTGTGGACTTCTTCGCTGTTGCGATCGTATGCTTGGATTACAATTCTGCGTCCTACGGGCGTTCTCAACTCGGTCTTAGCCCTTGTAGGCATCCCTCCTCTGGAATTGTTAAATCAAAGTTCCGCCGTTCTCATCGGCATGACTTACAGCTATTTGCCTTATATCGTAACAATTCTCTACGCTTCTTTGGAAAAGCTCGATCGCAGATTGTTAGAAGCATCTCAGGATTTGGGTGCCAATCCGATAGAAACTTTCTGGAAAGTGACAGTACCCCAGACAATGCCGGGGATTGCGGCGGGTTCTTTGCTAGTATTTATTAGCTGTCTGGGCGATTTTGTCGATCCAGAGTTGCTCGGTGGAGCTTCCAGCATGACAGCCGCTCGTTTGATTTACAATCAATTTTTGGGAGCGACTCAAAATTGGGGGCTGGGTTCGGCTCTGAGTATGGTATTAATTTTTGCAGTGAGTATCGGAATTGCCCTTTTGCTCAAATATGGCGATCGTAATGCAGTTTAGTCAGTTGACAGTTGACAGTTGACAGTTGACAGTTGACAGTTGACAGTTGACATTAGTTATTGATTGGTAGTTGCTAGTTAATGGTTATTGATATGTTTCGCAAATCAATAAGAACAAATAAAAACTGTAAACTGACAACAATCAATGCTTAGATTCCCAGATTCCCAATTATCAATTCCCATTCCCAATTCCCGATTACCAATCACCAATTACCAATTCCCGATTAACGAGATATGGAAAATACCGCAGACAATCCACAGGAGGAAATACAACCCGATATGTACTTAAAACCTAAATTTAAGGTTTCTTGGCAGGTAATATTTGCCGTTTTGATGTTTTTTTATATGTACCTGCCCATCCTGGTACTCACATTTTACAGCTTTAACAAATCGCGTTTTAGCGCCGGTTGGGAAGGATTTACCTTAGATTGGTACGTTAAATTATTTAGCGATACGCGGATTTTAATCGCCCTGAGAAACAGTTTAACAGTCGCTGTTTGTGCAGTTGCAATCTCGGCTGTACTCGGAACTTTAATGGCCGTTGGTTTAGCCCGCTACCGCTTTCCTGGGAAAAGTTTATATCAGGGAGTTTCCTACTTGCCGATTATTATTCCAGATATTGCCAGCGCGGTTGCTACTCTGGTATTTTTAGCGGCACTAGCTATTCCTCTGAGTTTGTGGACAATTGTTGCCGCCCACGTTGTGTTTTGTCTGGCTTACATCGCCCTAGCTGTTTCTACTAGATTGGCAGATTTAAACCCGTATTTAGAAGAGGCTGCCTTGGATTTGGGTGCAACACCTGTTGAAGCTTTTATTCAGGTTTTGCTACCTCAATTAATACCTGGAATTGTTTCGGGTTGTCTGCTATCTTTTGTCCTGAGCATGGACGATTTTTTGATTGCGAGTTTCACCGCAGGTAGCGGGACTACAACTCTGCCGATGGAAATTTTTAGCCGCATTCGGACTGGGGTGAAACCTGATATTAATGCTCTGAGTGTGCTGTTGATAGTCGGTTCGGGAGGATTGGCGTTTTTAGCGGAATATTTGCGCGGTAGGGGCGATCAAAAACGGGCTAATTAGTCATTAGTCATTAGTCATTAGTCATTAGTCATTAGTCATTAGTTGTAGGGTGCGCAATGCGCACCGGCTAATATTGTATTGTGCGTCTAAAAGCACCGAAAAGTCAATCGCTGGGGGAATGGGTGTCAAATTCAACCGGTGCGCAGTGCACACCCTACAAACTGGGGAATGGGTGTCAAATTCAACCGGTGCGCAGTGCACACCCTACAAACTGGGGAATGGGGGTCAAATTCAACCGGTGCGCAGTGCACACCCTACAAACTG
>Ga0105047_10014315_pt1 | contig 12594 bp, 11 predicted proteins | sample MAT04_FD_78384 | JGI IMG/M metagenome (GOLD analysis project Ga0105047, IMG submission 78384) | Freshwater microbial communities from Lake Fryxell liftoff mats and glacier meltwater in Antarctica - MAT-04 (megahit assembly) | ecosystem: Environmental > Aquatic > Freshwater > Ice > Liftoff... | reverse complement strand
CGCGTTGGTACGACGCACGGCTACGTGTACGACCCGCCGCCTGCGCACTCGGGGGCAGCAACACAACCACGGAGCGGTGGGCCAGGCTCCCGCCAGGGAGTTACGAGGGCGGTGTCCGTCGAAACGCCTGAATACTTTGGCCAACGGCGAGCCGACCCCCCCCGCTGCGACAGCACCCCGCTGAAGCGCCGGGTCATCCGACCAGAGTCCCGGGTCATCCATTGAGGGGGCCGGTGGCGAAAGAAGTGGACTGCGGCACGAGCGGCCCCCACGCCACGAACCGGAGGAGGTCACTTGCCCGACTACGCCAGCCTGGTGTGGGCCGAGGTCGACGACATCGCCGGCCTCATCGACAAGATTGATGACGCGGAGTTCGATGAAGCGTCGCTGCGCGAGGGTGGAAGGTGCGGGACGTGATCGGGCATATGAGCTATGGCCACACCGCGCCGGCGATCAGCCTCTTGGCGAGTGTCGTGAAGTATCGGGGGAACATGAGCAACGGTTCATTCGAGTTGTCCAAGGCCTTTGCCGCGAACAAGTCGCCCGACGAGCTCCGACGGTCCTGGCGTTCAGATCTGGTGGAGAACCACAAGGAGATCGGCATCTCCCGCACGATCAAGAAGACCGAGGGTTTCCTTGACCACCTCATCCACAACCAAGACATCCGCCGCCCGTCGACCGGCCATGCAAGATTCCCCAGGAATGTCTGAACGTCTGCTGGCCGCGTTGACGGTCATCCCCAAGATCAAACCCCCCTGTTCGGTACCAAGAAGACGGTCGATGGTCTGCGATGGGTTGCCACCGACGTGGACTGGAGCTACGGCGGAGGTGCCGAGGTGCAAGGCCCGGGAGAAGCTCTGGTTCTCGCCGCCGCAGGCCGGACCGTGGTGCTCGACGAACTGTCGCGCGACGGGGTCGACCCCCTTCGGACCCGTCTCAGCTGAACACGCCCGGCCGATCCGTGGTCGGTGCGCGTACATCGGAGACCGCTCGGTCGGGGCGCATCAATCCCAGGACCATGGAGTGTTCGGCGGCGCGAGCGAACGTTCGGGCGTGCTCTGGCGGCCCGAGCATGCCCGCGATCGCGAGTGAGGCCAATCCATGCTCCGCCGCCCAAAGCTGCATCGCGGCTTCTTCCGCCGGCCCGATGATGATGCCGGCGTCTACGCAATCCGCCACGGCAGCGATCAGCGTCTGCAGGGTGGAGAGTGCGAACGTGAGGTCGTCGTCGGTGGCGCAAAGTTCCGGCAGCGGGGGACCGAACATCAGCCCGTAGAGGTGGGGCTGTTCAAGGGCGTTGTTGAGGTAGGCATCGCCGAGTGCGCCGAGCCGAGCGAGGGGATCGTCGCCCGGTTTTCGTGTCGGGACGGCAGCGAGATGCTCGGCGAGCCGGCGAAAACCCTCGTGGTAGAGGGCGCGGAGCAACTCCCCTTTGTTCCCGAACAACGAGTAGATCGCCGAGGTGGAGGTGCCCGCTTCGGCCGCCACGGTCCGCAGACTGATGGCGTGCGGACCTTGTTCGGAGAGCACCCGGGCCGCGATGTCGATCAGTCGTGTCCGCAGTGCATCGTCGTGAATCTTTGGGCGGGCCACGCTTGACACACTACCCGAAACGTGGTTTGGTAACAGAGTTACGTAACGTCGTTACGACAATCTCCCCCCGTCAACTCTCGGAGCGATCCATGACTCTCACCGACCCCACCCATTCGTCCGACGTGGACAATTCCGACGGCTACCTGTACCTGCAGGGCAACTTCGCCCCGGTCACGGAAGAAGTCACGGTGACCGCGCTCGACGTCGACGGTGCCATTCCTCCCGCGTTGACGGGTCGGTACGTTCGCACCGGCCCGAACCCGATTCAGCCAGACGAGGACGCGTACCACTGGTTCCTTGGCGACGGCATGCTGCATGGGCTGCGGCTCGACGGGGGCAACGCTGAGTGGTACCGAAACCGTTGGGTGCGCACGTCAGAAACGGCGACGGCGTTGGGCGAATCGTTCGCCATGCCACGCGAGGAGGGGGGTATCTACGAAGGCATGGGCAACACCAACGTGGTGCACCATGGCGGTCGTGTGTGGGCGCTTACCGAGGGTGCGTTGCCCATCGAGATCGGTCCCGGTCTCGAAACGGTGGCATCGCGCAACTTCGGTGGCCCGCTCGCAGCCGGGATCAATGCCCATCCCAAGTTCGATCCCCGCACCAACGAACTCCACGCGATGAGCTACGCCTGGTTCGCGCCACATGCCTACTACCAAGTGATATCGGTCGACGGTCGCGTGATCCGATCGGAGCCGGTCGATGTGGGTGGACCGGTGATGATCCACGACATGGCGCTCACCGAGCGGTACGCCGTGGTCTTCGACCTTCCCGTGGTCTTCGATTTCGGGCTCGTGGAGAACGGCAGCCGGCTGCCCTACCGATGGAATGCCGACTACACCCCCCGCATCGGGCTCGTGCTTCGTGACGGCACCGCTACCGACACCACGTGGATCACCCTCGACGAGTCGCTGTACGTGTACCACGTGCTCAACAGCTACGACCTCGCCGACGGCACCGGCAAACTCGTCATCGATCTCGTGGTGCACCCCCGTGCGTTCGACGACAGACGAGGCGATCCAAGCCAGGGTGAGCCGTTCCTCGAACGATGGACGGTCGATCCCGCGGCGGGCACGGTACGGCGCGACGTGATCGACGCTCGAGGTCAGGAGTTCCCCCGGGCCGACGAGCGACTGTCCGGGCTGCCGTATCGATTTGGCTACAGCCTCGGCTACCCCGAGTTGGCGGCCATGGGAACCACCAAGGTGGATGCCGGGGAGGTGGCGGTGCTCAAGCACGACGTGGTTGCCGGCTCCACACGGGAGAAATGGATCGGGCCGGGCGTGGTGCCGAGTGAGCTCGTGTTCGTGCCAGCGTCACCCACTGCGGCGGAGGACGAAGGCTGGCTCGTGGGGTATGCGTTCGATCGGGCCCGCGGTGCCAGCGACCTCGTGATCCTCGATGCTCACGACTGGGATGCGCCGCCCGTCGCCACCGTGCACCTCCCGGTTCGTGTGCCCGTCGGGTTCCACGGCAACTGGATTCCCGACGCGTCCGTTCTGGCCTGAGGTTGGCCGATCGTTGGCAGATCGTTGGCCGATCGTTAGCCGAGGCCGTAGTTGAGCTGCGCGAGTTCGTGGTCCATCACGGCCTGCACCTGGGCGGGAGTGCGAGGGCCGTAGGTGCGGTTTCCGTCCGACGACGTGAGTTTGGTATCTGCGATCTTTTCGCTTTCGAATCGGCAGATCCCGGTGACGGGCTGCACGCCATAGATACGAGCAGAGTTCAATCCGAGGATCTTGGCTTTGATCTCCTTGGTGAGCTGCGGGTATCCGAACTGCTCTTGGAAACGTGGCGTGATCTCGAAGGCGCGAAACGCCTGAATCTGATCCTGCGGGGATCCGTACCAAATCGAGTCGGTGCCCCACGCGATGTTGTCCGGGCCGAAGTGCACCAGGAGTTTGCCGAGCACGTGGGCGGCGGCGTCGGGGTTTCCCATGAGAATCCGCCAGGTGGATCCAAGCTCGGCGACGACGTTGCCGCCCATGCCGATCCCCGCCTTCTTGCAGGAGGTGATCAGACGGTCGACGCCTTTGTCGTTCTTCTCGTCGTACGCCACCTCTTTGTGCTGGGGGTTGACATCGAAGCCTGAGTGATACACCACGAACGTGATGTCCGGGTTGGCCTTGGCCGCCGGTCCTACGTCGACGGGATCGGCAAAACGTGATCCGTTGCCGAAACCTTTGTGGACCGCGAGCACCTTGGGTCCGAGGGCGCGCACTTGATCGAGCAGCTTCTGGCCCACCTGGGGGGCAGCCTTGTCGTGGTCGTCGAGATACCAACCCGGGCCGCCGAGATGGCAGTACGTCTTCCACGCACCGATCGGCAACGTGTCGTTCAGCGTTGCCATGTTCTCCAGCAACTTCTCGACGGTGCCGTTCGACGGGTGGGTCTCGCCTTGCATCAGCACCCGCTGCTGACAGCCCAGTCGGTCGGCCAGGTCGATCGTGCGTTTCATGACCTCGGGGTTGAGTGGGCTGCCCGCAAACGGCAGGGCCGAGATCACCAACATGTTGGTATCGCTCTTGTTGAACATGAGGTCGAGGTACTTGTCGACGGAGAAGCAGTCGCGGGGGTCCTCGGCGCCGCAGGATTGTTGCGGGAAGGCGCTGCTCAGGCCAAGGTCGGGAATGTCGTGGTTGCTATCGAGGAAATGCGTTTGCACGTCGAACACGAACTCGTTCCCGCCGAGTGCGGCGAAAGCAGAATCGGCCTCGGTGGTCGCCGTGGCCGGCACGTTGTAGGTGCCTCCGGGCCCGCCCCCGCCGACCACCTTGTCGGCTTCCTTCGAGCAGGCGGCGAGGATCGCCAGCGTGGAGGCCGACCCCATCGTGGACAGAAGGAACCGACGGCGACTGAGCCCGAGTCGGCGTGAGGTGCGCTCGGCGTCCTCCCGCGCTCGCCGCACCGTCTCGAGTACCACGTCGGAAGCGGGAGGGGCCACGAACTCGCCGTTCGAGCAAGGTGTCAGCTTGATCGGCAGACCGGGATAGTCGTCATCGAACCGGGGCATGTGTGAAGTGTGTCACTCCGTCCATACGGTTGGTGTTGCGGGCGTGCGGTCGGGGCCGTGGAAGGGGCCGGGATGCTGGTGGTCGTCCATCACCGACAGTCGGCGGGGTCGGCTGGTAGCTTCACCGCCCATGCAAATCGTTCTCATCATTCTCGCCGTCGTCGTCGTGGGAGGGGGCATCGCGTTGCTGGCCCTGAGCCCAACGCTCCAGAAGAAGGGTGATGCTGCCGTCGAAAAGGCCAAGGAGATCCTCGGGGCCGACAACGTGTTGGAGATCGAGCCCAAGGCCGTCGGCCTCGCCACGGAACCCCCGGAAGCGGGCACGAACGGCGGCATGGGCGTATTGGCCGTGTCGGCCACAGATCTGGTGTTCATTCCCTGGGGGAACCTCGAAGTGATGCAGGTCGCTCGTTCGACGATCACGTCCGTCGGCTGCTCGTCGGACGAGCCCGCCAACGCTGTCAAAGCCACGATCATCCTGGACTTCGAACATCGTGGTGCGCAGGCCAAGGCGCAGTTTCGGGTCAGCCGCGACCTCGTGAGTTGGCTCACGGTGCTCGGCTACGACTGGGGACCACACGGCCCGCCCGCCATTGATGCCGAGTCCGATGCCGGGGCTGAGCCCGATACCGACAGCAATTCCTGAGGCTCACCACCCCACGAAGGTCGGCTCTCGCCGTTCGGCGAAAGCCCGCATGCCTTCGGCAGCATCGACGCTGGTGGTCACCAACTCCTGGGCGTAAGCCTCCTCTTCGAACGCCGTGTGACGACTCGATTCGAAGCTGCGGTTCACCAACCACTTCGTCATGCTGAGCGCCTTGGTCGGGAGCGCCAAGAGTTTCGCGGCCACCTCGTCGGCGGCCCCGGCCAGCGCGTCGGGTGGCACCACCTGCATGGCGATCCCGAGGCGGAGCGCGTCGGCGGCCGACACGTCTTCGCCGAGCAACAGCAGTTCTTTGGCCTTGTGGCTACCCACGATCCGGGGGAGGAGATAGGCGCCGCCGGCATCCGGCAAGATCCCGCGGCGGACGAACACCTCGATGATTCGGGCGGTGTCAGCCAGCAGGACGAAGTCGCAGGCGATCGCAAGTTGGGCGCCACCGCCGGCGGCGGCGCCGTTGATCGCGCCGATCACGGGTTTCTCGCAGTCGAGCACGGCAGCGATGAGACGCTGCCAGCCGCGGCGGATCATGCGAGCGGCGTCGCCGGTCGCGCGGTCGGGGGCACCCTCGGGTCGGGGCGGTGCCCCGGCTTTCGGGCCACCGAGGTGGGCCCCGGTACAGAAGTGGCGAGGGCCGGTGCCGGTGAGGATCACGGCACGTACGCGCAGGTCGGCGGACGCCTCTTCGAGCAACGCCGTGATTCGATCACGCATGTCCCACGACAACGCGTTGCCCTGCTCGGGTGCATTGATCGTGACACGGCCTATCGCCCCGTCGACCTCCCACAAGACTCGGTCCTCCAGTGGGCGTGGCGTCGGCGGTGAATCGGCCATGAGGGCTCCTTGAAGGTTGTCGTGGGCTCGGGGGTGATGGTCGGGGGTGATGGTCGGGGGGAGGCGGTGGCGTCGGACACTATCCGCTCGGCCACTAAGCTGACACGAGCGTCAGGTTTGGCGGGTCGCTCCGCCGACCGGGCTGCGCCCGCCCACTCGATCGCACTACTCGCACCAAACACCAGGGGGAACCACATGGGTCTGTTCGACGGAAAGGTCGCCATCGTCACCGGGGCTGGCCGCGGCATCGGGGCGGCTGAGGCCACGTTGCTGGCCAGCGAAGGTGCTTCGGTCGTGGTCAATGACGTGGGCGGGGCGGCCACGGGGGAAGGCGCCGATCAATCGCCGGCGCAGCAGGTGGTCGACGCCATCACGGCTGCGGGTGGAACGGCCGTTGCGAACTACGACGACATCAGCTCGTGGGACGGTGCCGAGGCGCTCGTGGGCCAGGCGGTGCGCGATTTCGGACGGCTCGATGTGCTCGTGAACAACGCCGGCATCCTTCGCGACGCGATGAGCTTCTCGATGACCGAGGCCGAGTTCGACGACGTCATCCGGGTGCACCTGAAAGGGCACTTCTGTACCACCCACTTCGCCGGTGGGTACTGGCGCGAGCAATGCAAAGCCGGGGTGGCCGTGCAGGCCACGATCGTCAACACGGCGTCCGAAAGTGGGCTCTACGGAAATGCCGCGCAGGCCAACTACGCCGCCGCCAAAGCGGGGATTGCCTCGATGACGATCGTGGTGGCTCGTGAGTTGGAGCGTTACGGCGTGCGGGTGAATGCGATCGCGCCGGTGGCTCGCACCCGGCTCACCGAAGCCATCGCCGGCGACTACATGGCCGTGAAGGAGGGAGAGTTCGACAAGTTCGCGCCCGAGAACGTGGCGGCGGTCGCCTGCTGGCTTGCGTCCTCACTCAGTGCGCCGCTGTCGGGACAAGTGGTGAAGGTGCAAGGGGGTGTGGCGCAGCTCGTGCAAGGTTGGCGGCCGGTCACGGAAGCGACCGCCGACAAACCGTGGACGATCGATGGCGTGCAGGACGTGCGTGCGGCGCTGCTGGGGGAATCCGACGGCTCGATTCCGCCGTTCTGGTTCCAGGGCCCCGTATGAAGCTGGCATGGAGCGACGCCGACGAGGAATTCCGGTCGTCGCTGCGCACGTTCCTCGAGGAGCATTGTCCGGATGAAGCCCGCAAGGGCAAGGACTTCATGGCAAACGACGACGATCGGGTGCCGCCGTGGGCCCGGGCATGGCAGGCCACGCTCTTCGATCACGGGTGGATGGTGCCCAGCTACCCGGCGGAGCTCGGGGGTCGTGGCGCCACACCGCTTCAAACCCTCATCTATCTCGAAGAGCTCGCCAACCAAGGCGTGGTGCGGAGCGTGCATTTCGGGGGTTACGCCATCGTGGGACCAAGCCTCCTGGAGTTCGGCAACAACGAGCAGAAGGCAATGGCTCCAGCAGCGATCCGGGGCGACACGGTGTGGTGCGTGGGGATGAGTGAGCCCGATGCCGGGTCCGACCTGGCCAACCTTTCCACCCGAGCGGTGGAGGATGGTGATTCGTACGTCGTCAACGGACAGAAGGTCTGGACCTCCTACGCGCCGTATGCCGACCAGTGTTTCTGTTACGTGCGCACCACCGCCGACCCGTCGATCGCCAAACACAAGGGCATCAGCGTCCTGATCGTTTCGATGGATACACCGGGCGTAGAGGTGCGGCCCATCAAACACATCACCGGCGCCGAGGAGTTTGCCGAGGTGTTCTTCACCGACGCCGTCGTTCCGAAGACCAACCTGGTGGGGGAGCGTGATGGCGGCTGGAGGATCACCATGGGCTCGCTCGCCCACGAGCGGGGTGGACTCTGGGTGGAAGGCGTGGCCGGTGCCCACCGGGCCCTCGTTGGCCTCGTGGCCCTCGCCCAACGCAACAACCTCGACCGCGATCCCATCGTGCGTCGCCGTATCGCCGCCGCCTATGAGCAGGTGGCGTCCCTACGGGCTCTGGGGTACAAGGGCTTTGCATCCTTCGCGCAGGGTTCGTCGTCTCCCGAGCACAGCTACATGAAGCTGGCCACATCGGAGCTACGAAAGGAGCTTTTCGACCTGGGGATGGACCTCCTCGGTCCGTTCGGTGCAGTCACCGAGCCCGGATGGGCGGAAGAAGGGGGCCGATGGTGGCAAAGCGAGTTCATTGCCTTGGCCGCCACGATCGGAGGTGGCACGTCGGAGATCCAACGCAACGTGGTAGCCACCCGAGTGCTTGGCCTGCCGAGGAGCTGACGGGAACGCCATGGACTTCACCCTGACCGTTGAACAGCAGATGGTGCGCGACACCGCCCGTGCCCTTTTTGCCAAAGAATGCCCGTCGTCGCTCGTGCGGGCGCACATCGTCGATCCTGCCGCCGCGGATGTCTTGTGGCCCCACCTCCAGGATTGGGTAGCACTGGGCGACGGCCCCTGCACCGACCTCGCGCTCTTCTGCGAGGAGGCGGGCGCGGCGATTGTTCCCGGCCCGTTTTTCGTCACGGCGGCACTGGCCCTACCGCTGTTGCGAGCCATGGCTGATGCGGCCCCTGGCTCGCCAACGGCGGCGATCGCCGATCAGGTCGGCGCCGGCACCCGCACCGCCACTGTGGCGTGGGCGGGCGTGGATGGCATCTGGGTGATCGACCCTCCCGAGGATCATGGCCGCACGTTCATCCTCGAGGCCGACCGTGTCGACACCATCGTCGTGATGCTGCCCGGCCCGTCGGCGATCGCCGTCGACGCACGCATTCTTCGGGAGGAGTTGGTCCCCGTGGCCACGCTGGATACCACCCGTCGTTGTTGTTTCCTTTCGGCGTCGTCGGTTGCTTCATTGGCCGGCGCGACGGCGGTGGTGCCGCTCGATCCCGACCGGCTGGCCGGCGTCTTGGCCGGAGCGACCGTGGCGTTGGCGGCGGAACTGGTGGGCACGGCGCGGTGGCTCCTCGATGCGTCGGTGGCCTACGCCAAGGAACGTGTGCAGTTCGACAAACCGATCGGGGCGTTCCAAGCCGTCCAGCATCAGTTGGTGGATATGGCGCTCGATGTGGAGCGTGCCACCGCTGCGGTCTTCTACGCCGCCATGGCCGTAGATGCCGCCGACGAGGACGCGCCCCGGGCCACCCATGTGGCGAAGGCGGCCGCCGGAACCGCGGCACGGCATTGCGCCAAGGTAGGCATGCAGATACACGGGGGCATCGGATACACGTGGGAGCACGACCTCCACCTCTACCTGCGCCGGGCCCACGCATCCGACGACCTTCTCGGTGATGCCGCGTACCATCACGATCGCTTGGCCGCTCTACTGTTCGGGTGACGCTTGGCCCTCGGGCGGCGTCGGGGCGTTCCGGCGATGGCGGAGCCCGCTCGAGGCCTTCAGACTGTGACCACTCCCACCCCGCAATCGCTCCCTGCCACCGACCCACCGGCCCCGCCCGACACCCACACCGATGTGAACGATCCATCGCCCCGATCGGCGCACCGATCGATCCGGGGGCCGTTGCTGGGGATCATGGCCTTCGCGTTCATCCTGCGACTCGTCATGGTGTTCGTGGTGCACCCCATGTGTCCGTACGACGCCGAACGATGGGACGACCCAGCGCAATATCAGATCGATGGGGCAATGCAGGCGAACGCCTCGCCGGGGTGCATCACCTTGAAGGGCGATTCGCTCTACGTGTACTTGCAGGGCCGGTTGCTGGCGTCGGGCAACGGCCTGTCGGACCCAATCCGCATGGCCAACGGCGTGATCACGCCGAGCGGAAAGAAGCCTCCGAGCGTGGCCATTCTCGTGGCCGCCCTCGACGAAGTGGGAATCTCGGCGCCGGACGGCGCTCGGGTGGCGCTGTCGTTGGCGGGAGTGCTGACGGTGGCCTTGATCGGACTTCTCCTGCACCGCATCGTCGGGCGGCGAGCGGCGCTCATCGGCGCGGGGCTGATGGCCGTCCACCCGATGTTTGTGACCAACGACTGGAGACTGCTCACCGAACCGCTCGCCACGGTGTGTTTCGTTGGCGCGCTCTATGCCACCTACCGGCTATGGGAGCGGCCATCGGCCCGGTGGGCGAGCGCGGCCGGGATGTCGTTGGCGTTGGCGTCGTACTCGCGCAACGAAGCGCCTCTGCTCTGGTTGGTGGTGGTTCTCCCGGTGGTTCTGGGGATGCGTCGGTTCCCGGGCAAGGTGCGGGCGAACCTGCTGGTCACCAGCGCGCTGGCCGGGTTGATCGTGCTCGCACCGTTGTGGATCCTGAACGCGTCGCGTTTCGAGAATCCATCGCCATTCGGTCCGGGTTCGGGATGGGGTCTTCTGAACGGCACCTGCGACGACACGTGGTACCACGAGCTCACCGGCTATCTCTCGTTCTCGTGCTTCGACCCCTCCACCAATCTCCAAGTGATCCAGTTGATGGCTACACGAACCGATCCGCCAGTGGATGAGTCCGAGCTCGACGTCGTGTACCGACGTCGGGCCACCACCTACATCGGCGACAACGTGGGTCGTTTCCCGGCCGTCGCTGCCGCTCGGCTCGGACGTGTCTTCGGCGTGTATTCACCGGGCCAGACGATCAGCCTCGACATCACCAGCGAAGAACGGGGCGATCTCGATTCGAAGCTTTCGTTCGCTGCCTACTACGCGCTGATCCCGTTGTCCGTTCTGGGGCTCACGGAGTTGCGCCGTCGCAAGATCCCGATCTCCCCGATTGTGGGGCCGGTGGTGGTGGTGGCCGCTGTAGCGGTGGCGAGCTTCGGCCTGCCCCGCTACCGGCTCTACGTCGACGTCGGGATGGTCCTTGCCGGTGCCGTGGGCCTCGATGTGCTTCCTGCGCGCTGGCGCTCGTGGCGCGAAGCTCGGGCCGGTCGGGGCGCCAGCGATTCGTCCGAACGTCGACCCCGGTTCGCACTCACTCCGGCACGAGCGGCGTTTGGCGGGGCCGGTGCCATGCTCGTGTTGCTCGCGGTCGCAGTGGTTGTTTGGTCTGCGGGCCTGGAGCCACCCGATGCGAGCGCGGCGCCTGGAGGTGATGGAGGACCGGCGGCCACGGCTCGGCTCTGTGCCGACCTCGACCGTTTGGCCGAGCTGGCGGCTGCCACCAAGACCGATGCCAGCCGCCTGGCCGAAGTACCCCAAGCGCTTGACGCCTTGGCGATATCGGGTCCCCCCAGCTTCGGGCCGGACCTCGACGAGATGCGAAAGGTGATCCTGGTCCTCCCCCCGCCGGGGGTGGCGCCGACGCCCGCCCAGATGCGAACGCTCAATGCCCAAGCCGCCAAAGGCGAAGCGGGAGCGGCCCGGATCCTGGCCTACCGCACGACCGCGAACTGTCCGGTCACCACCACCGGATCGGTGGTCCCCACCACCCGCCCGGCGCGGGCGCCGGCATCAGTTCCGTCAACGACCGGCCCCCCAACGACCGGCCCGCCTACCACCGGCTGACCAATGGCCGCAGGCTTGGCTATTTGGGCATGAGCCCGGTGGTGAGCACCGCATCGACGAGCACGGCGATGAGGCCGATGGTGCGGAACAACGAGTCCTCTCGTTGTTTGTCGGGGTCGAGGGTTGTGAGTAGTTCGATACCGAGGAAAAGTGCGGTCACGGCCAGGGCCAGATCCTCCACGGGAAACGCTTCCTCGAACGGACCCCCGTCCAGAACTTTCCGGATCGCCCGCTCCACGAGATCGGTCCACGGTTTGAACTGCTCGTAGAAGAGCGGCCCCATCGCCGGCGCACTGACTGCCCCGGCGAGAATCTGGGTGAGCACCGTGATGTTGCCGGCGGCCGTGTCCTCCTTGTGCAGTTCAGCGCCAACGATGGCAAGCTCCGGAAACGTGGTGACCTCGGCGAGCCGATCCTCGTAGAGCGCGATGCGCTCGGCGCCCATCCGCGCCAACGCCGCCACCAGCACATCGTCGAGCGAGCCGAAGTGGTAGTAGATGAGCGCCTGATTGAAATCGCCGTTCCGGGCGATCGCTCGAGCGCTGGCCCCCACGATCCCGTCGGTCTTGAGGGTCGCGATGGTGGCGTCGACGATCTTGGCGCGTGTCTCCGTGGAGGCGGACGACGTGGCGGTAGGGCGACGACGGGGTTTGGCCACGACGGGCTGCTCCTGGGTGACGAGAGGGGCGGTCATCGTCGCACCTCGATGGCCCAGCCGTCGAGGAGCGAGTAGAGCACGGCACCCGTCGTGACCATCACGATCGTGCCGACAGGGATCAGCATGCCGATCACCCGAAGGCGATCACTCAGGGCGAGGTAGGTGGTCCCTTGACGGAATCGGTGGTGCACCCACAGCGCTTCGGGGAGGCCGAGGGTCCAGCCCCGCCAGCGCCGCGGTATGAGCGTGCCGCGACCGGGACTGGGCGGCGTGTACTCGGCCACGACGGGGCTGCTCATGGCTGGTCCCATCGGACGGCGGGTGGCGCCGGTGCCCAGCCGATCGGCGCGGGTGCCGGTGTCGGTGTCGGTG
>Ga0105047_10014314_pt1 | contig 12594 bp, 6 predicted proteins | sample MAT04_FD_78384 | JGI IMG/M metagenome (GOLD analysis project Ga0105047, IMG submission 78384) | Freshwater microbial communities from Lake Fryxell liftoff mats and glacier meltwater in Antarctica - MAT-04 (megahit assembly) | ecosystem: Environmental > Aquatic > Freshwater > Ice > Liftoff... | reverse complement strand
TGTCGGGCGTCGCCCTCGATCTTGGCGTCCTGCGGGTTGGCAACGTGTTGGCGTCGCTCATCGTCCCACCGGATGCCATCACGCCGGATCAGGCGGAATCCCTCATGGTGGTCATCGGCAACGCCTTCGCGTAGGCCCGGCCAGTTGGCTATGCCCGAGCGAATGCGACGAGCGGCGCGTCGGTGTCTTGGTCTGCCGCGTAGAGGGCATCGAGGTGGCGCCTGCGAGTGTCGCCATCCTCTTCGAGGGTGCCATCGGCTTCCCAAGTGACGATCGGAAGTTGGATCGTGGGCACCGACAGGCGTTGGACGGCGTCGTTAGTGGGCCGTTAGCGGGCATCTCTAGCTTCGGTCGCTAGACGGGCACTCGCCTGCCTGAGGTCACGTGAACACGAGCAAAGGCGGCCGGGCCCATGCGCAGGATCCTCATCCTTCTCCTCGCCAGTGCATTCATCGCCCCCCTCCTGGCCGGTACCACGGCTGCGGGCGCGGGCGTGCCATCGGCGGCGCCGACGTCGTTTCCGGATGTGCCCCCCACACATCCGTTTGCGGGCGACATCGATTGGATGCTGAGCGAGAACTTGGCCACGGGCTACGCCGACGGCTTGTTCCGCCCCGCGGCGACGATCTCCCGCCAAGCGGCGGCTGCGTTCTTGTACCGCTTCGCGGAGTCGCCGAACGGCGACGACCCCACCTGCGCGGCGAAGCCCTTCGCTGATATCGAGTCGACCCACCCGTTCTGCGGTGAGATCGCCTGGATGGCCGCGCAGGGCCTCACCACCGGGTACGCCGACGGCACCTTCCGTCCGACCGGCGCCGTCACCCGGCAGGCGCTCGCCGCTCAGCTCTACCGGCTCTCGGACTCGCCCCTCGGGCCCGACCCGACGTGCTCGGCTGCGCCCTTCACCGACATCCCGACCTCACATCCGTTCTGTGGCGAGATCGACTGGCTCGTCGACAACCACATCGTCGAGGGGTACGCGGACGACACCTTTCGGCCGACCAACGCGGTGTCCCGCCAGGCCATGTCGGCGTTCCTGCATCGCCTCCATGATCTCGCCCATGTCGACCCCGAACCAGCGGTGGATTGGCGTTTCGATCCGGCCGGCATCCTGCTGGCGCCCGGTGCGGCCGGCGTGGTCCACCTCGTGGGCATCGACGCCAACGGCAACGACACCGCGGCCCCGCTTCCCGCCGGCGTGACGTTCGCGTCGACCGACGCCAGTGCGGCCACGTTCGCCATCGGCAGCGACAACGAGGTCACCATCACGGGCGCGGCGACGGCGGCCATGACGCTGACCACCGCCACGATCGACGGCACCATCACCGACCCCATCACGGTCACGGTGGCGGTACCGGTCGACGAGGCATCGCTCATCGGCGACGACGCCATCTTCTTCCCCCGCGACGTGCAGGCGTCGGAGGTCGGCATCGACGCGACCGGCGTCGGACCCTTCACCCCCGAGGAGGTGGCGGCCCGATTCGTCAAGGGCACGGCGACGGGTCTCGACGATCCGGCGTCGTTCCTCGGTGACGGCAGTCGGATGGGCTACGTGCTGAAGGGAGCGCCTCCTGCTCCCGACACGCTCCTCATCGGCAAGGGCGCGGTTCCCCTCATGGGCAGGGTCGTCTCGACGCCCGAGCTCCCATCGCTGACACGCGTGTGGGCGGGCGACGCCATGTCCTACAGCCTGATCAGCGTCGAGCGGGTTCCGTTCACCGAGGCGTTCACGATCATCAAGGGCGGTTACGACGACGGCGCCCTGGAGGCGATCGGTATCGATTCCGAGGCGCTGATCAACGCAGAGTTCTGCGATCCCGCCACCAACGGCGAGTGCGATGGCACGCCGACGCTCGTCGAAGGCGAACCCGAGGTCGAGCCCTACAACGGGCCCACTGCACCCGGAGAGGGCGAAGACGATGTCGCCGCCATCCTCGGGCCACCAGGCGCAGTCGCTCAGCGCTCGATCCTCCCGGCGTTGGACGGTGAGCAGGAGTTCTCGGTGGCCGGGCTCGAGTGCAAGGTGAGCGGCAGCGTCAGCGTCGCCGCCCTCAAGCTCGAGAGCATCCAGCCGAACGTCCGCGTGCACGTCGGGGTGCTGGTCGACGTGGACGACGTCTCCGCCCCCGACATCCGCATGGAGGTCGGCGCCCGCATGCACCCGAAGGTCGTCTTCTCCCTGAATCTCCAGGCCAACATCACCGGGAAGATCGAGTGCACGGCCGGCGAAGGCCTGAAGTTCGTCCTGCCTGCGACGGGGCCCTGGGGCCTCGCCTCGCCCGGTGCTCGGATCCTGCCCACGGTCGAAGCGAACCTGGAGGTGTCGCCCGGCCCGAGCGCGAAGGCCACCGTGACCGCGCAGGGTGAGGGTTGGGTGGTCGTCGGGTTCGAGTTCGACCCATCCAACAAGTCCGGCCACATGGCACCCGGACAGCAGTTCCGAGCCATCACCGGCAACACCGGCCCGACCTTCACCCTCACGCCCGAGTGGCAGGCCTCGCTGTCCGACACCGACTCGCTGTCCCTGCATGCACAGGTGACGGCCGGCGCATTCGTGAAGCTCGAGTTCGGCGTGCAGCTCGGCGGTCCCGTCCTGGAGAAGTACCTCCGGGGCATCGGCCGAGGAAGCCTGGCCGACGACATGTGGCAGCCGTTCGCCTACCTGAAGGCAGGGGTGCAGGGCCGGATCACCTACGACAACGACGGGGCCGTGCTCACGGCGAAGGGGACGAGCTCGTTCATCGGGGCTGAGGTCCTGGGCGAGCTCGGGCCCGACACCACGAAGCTCGACGCCATCGTCAAGGCGCTCACGGGCGGCAACATGGCCATCTCGCTGGCCATCACCCTGCCGGGTCCGAAGTGGACGATCTTCGAGCCTCCCGTCATGTCCGACCTCACGGCGAAGGTCGACGGTGACTCGAAGGATGCCAGCGCCATCGAGGTGACCAAGGGCCAGACCCTGCACGTCGAGGTCCCGGTGGACGCGGCGAAGACGATGAGCTGGACCGGTGAGCTCACCGGCGGTTCGATCTGGGAGACGGTCTCGGCCACGCACGACAAGAGCGACGTCATGGCCCTGTCCGTCGGCGGCGGGGCGAAGGCCGACAAGAAGCTGACCGGCGAGGTCGTCGTCACGCAGGAGCTGTGCGACACGTGGAAGTCGGCCACGACCTACTCCCTGCTCGGCTACACGCCATTGGGCATCGACATCCCGACGTGGGCGGGCCAGTTCTCGATCAGCTGCGTCAGCCCCAACATCGACTGGCACCCCGAGGTGCTCACCAGCCCGGGCGCGGCCACCCTGAAGGGGAAGAGCCTGCCCTTGGCGAACCGGGACTGGGAGATCACCTCGTCGATTCCCAGCTGGCTGGACGTATCGCCCCTGCAGGGGACGTTCGGCTCGGCCGACGCGTCGTCCTCGGTGACTTTCGGGCTCGATGACACCGTGGAGCCGCCGGACTGTGGGAAGCCGGCCAAGACCTTCTCGACCACCGTCGCGGCGTCGGCGGGCGAGGTCGACGGTGAAGAGCTCACCGACGAACTCGCCATCAACTGGAAGCTGGATCCGAAGAAGCCCAACGGTGACGACTGCCCGCCGCCGCCGAAGAAGCCTGGCGGTCCGGGGGGCGCCGGCGGCGATCCGCACATGCGCACCATCGACGGCACCAACTACGAGGGACAGGTCTTCGGTGAGTACACCTATCTCGAGCCGCGCTCGGGCGACCCCGCCGACGGTCCGGTGATCCAGGCCCGCCACGAGGCGACCAACTCTGCATTGGTCCATGGCAGCCGGGTCACGAGCGTCACCGGAACCGCGGTCGAGATCGACGGGCACACCTTCGAGGCCTACGCCCGACCCGACCTGCGCTACTTCATCGACGGCGTCGAGTGGACGCCCACCCACACCGCACCGGCGCTGATCACACCCGACTTCTCGGTCACCAAGAACGGCGTCGCCGTCAGCCTGGCCGGTCCGAACGTCACCGTCCTGATCACTCGCCAGGGTGGCACAGGCACGAACCCGTCGGGCTACTTCGACGTCACCGTCATGGCGCTGCAGGACGGCTCGCTCGAAGGGCTTCTCGGCGTGCCCGACGAGGACACGGCGAACGACAGCACTCGCGCCGATGGTGTGGTCGAGCCCAACCTGTCCGACGTTGCCGCCATTCGTCGATTCACGGATTCGTACGACGTGAGCACCGACGAGGACTCGCTCTTCACGAGCCTGCCGCTCGCCGATCGGCCCGAGGGCGACGCCCGACATGCCGATCCGATCAGCGATGCGGAGTTGGCTCCGACCCTGGCGCTCGTGCAGGCGGCCATCAACCCGCCCGTGTGCACCACCACCGGTGCCGCCGCCGCTGCCTACCAGCAGCTCACTCGCAACCTCGCGCTGGATGCGTATGCCATGGGTCTGCCCATCGGGGACCTCACCGGGTACTCGTGCAGCTACTACGTGGCCGGCACGGCAACACTCGATCTCGGCCCGGGTCAGCCACTGCTGCCGCTGACGGGCCTCGAGGTCACGGTCGAGGCGCCAGGTATGGCACCGTGCACCACGGCCGCCCAGGCCAATGGGACCTATGCCTGTGATCTGCGTCCGGTCGACAGCACGACCGCGCCACCCCCCGGCGGGGTGGTGGCCACCGCCACCGCACGTTGGCCCGGGGATCCGACCGTCGTCGCCACCGGGTCCTTCACCTTCGCCGACCTCGCCCCCTTCAACGGGAGCGCCCGAGGGTCGATCGACCTGCAGGTCGATGCCGACAGCATCGTCGTCGCCAACATCTCCGGGACGGTGACGCGCGACGGCGTGCCCTACGTCGGTCAGGTGGTCATCGATGCCACGACGAACGCGCCGGCCAGCGATCCGAGCGCCCACTTCTCGGCGATCGTGACCACGGCATCCGATGGTTCGTGGACCCTGGCCCGCGCCCTGTCCCACTCGGTCACGTCGCTGGACCTGACCGCCACCGTCAACGAGGGCGGCCTGTCCTACACCGCGAACACCTCGGCGTCAGGGCTGCACACCGGCCAGAACGACGTGGTGTTCGACTTCGACATCACGCAGCGGAGGATCGTGGTCTCCGGCGTGCTCCAGAACGAGAGTGGCCCGTACGTCGGAACGCCCGAGGTCGTCGTGGAGGCCAAGCGGGCCGATGGGTCGCACATCCAGACCTTCAGCGCCAACGCTCCCACCAACGCCTCGGGGGCCTACTCGGCGTCGATGGCGCTGCCACAGGACGCGACGTCGGCGGTCGTCAGGACCAAGATCTACGAGAACGGTTGGACCGAGGAGTACACGACGACCCGCACCGGGCTGCTGGCTGGCCTCAACCCGACGACGCTCGATGGCTCGTACACCCGGGTCCGCTATGACATCAGCGGCACGGCGGTGAAGTTCGGCGTGCCCATCACGGGTCCGTCGAGCCTGATCGTGCAGTCCTCCGCCACGCCGAAGGGTGAGTTCGAGTCCGGCGATCTCGCCAACTCCGGGAACAACATCACGTTCGACTCGTTGGGCCACTTCTCGACCACGGTCTACGGGCCCGACGGCACCACCTTCGTCCGCTTGTCCTTGGCCACCGACGGCCAGTACTTCACCGAGGACCACAGCGGTGTCGGCGCGCTCAACACCTTCGTGCTGAACGCCGATGCCTCCCAGCCGATCGTCACGATCCAAGGGGCAGTCACCAAGGACGGCGCGCCCTACAGCGGCCCCGTGGCGATCGACCTGCATGCCTTCAAGGCCAACCCCACACCTGGCGGCGACCCGATCTCGTTCTGGCCCGCCTACCTCGGCGCCACCGCCGTGAACGGGCAGTACAGCGTGACCCAGGCCCTCCCGCGCCAATCCGTGAAGGTGACGGTCGCTCCGAGCGCCGACAGCACCTCGTTCGCGGCGAGGTCCCACGACGTGGTCATGGGACCGAACACCCTCACCTACGACGTCGACCTGACCAAGGTGCAACTGGCCGTCGCCGGCCAACTCACCCGCAACGGGGCGCCCTTTCCCGACGCCGTCTTCATCACGATCCACGGAGACCGGCTCGAAGAGGACGGAACGTGGATCGAGATGTGGTCGGCCGTCCAGAGCGTCACCGCTGATGGAGCAGGCGCGTACTCGTTTGCCAAGACCTTCCCCGCCAACGTCGGACGGGTGCGGGTCGAGGGCTACATCGATGGGCAGCAGTTCCTGATCGTGCCGGCGGTCGACAACGGACCGAACAACCTCACCTTCAACCTGCAGTCGGTCGTCCCGGTCCTCGACCTGTCGGGCACGCTCACCAATGCCGGTGGTGATCTGCCCGCCTCGGTCGGCATCACCCTGTTCCTCTACGGCGGCGACCCCGGTGCGCCCGTGTACCTGTTCCAGGCGCCGTACCGCACCGCGCTGGTCCAACCCGACGGCACGTACGCCATCAACGACGTCGTGCTGCCGATGGCGACCACGTCGATTCGAGCCTCGGCGTCGTGGACACCGAACAACGGCACGGCCGGTTTCGAGAAGTGGCTCACGGTGGCCGCCGGCGACAACGCGCTCGTGTTCGACATGGCCGGCGCGGCCAAGGCGGCGCAGGTCACCGGCCACGTCATGTTGAACGACGAGAACTACACCGGGCCACTCACCGTTCGGACGACGTCGTTGTGGGATCCGGACAGCTGCGGGTTCGGCGCCGACCCGCCTCCTGGCTGCTACCACCACAGCCTCGGCGATACATCGGAGGTGGTCGACGTCGTCGACGGCGACTACACGTACAACCTCGAGCTGGACACGCGCACGCAGAAGCTCTGGGTGTGGGTCGACTTCGTCACCGACGGGACCTTCCAGGAGCTGCTCATCGACCCTGGCGTCAACCCGGTCATCGCCGACCTCGATCTCCATGCCGCGCCGATCCACCTGGGCGGGCACGTGAGGTACGACAACGGCGATCCGTACGGCGACGAGGTGACGATGTGGGTGTACCCCGAAGGCGACACCGAGAACCCGCCGGCGGATCCGACCCAGGTCGATGGCTTCCAGTCGTTCACGTTCACGATGAGCGAGGGTGACGGCGCGTATTCGATCGACACGTACATGCCCTGGGACACCGGACGAGTGATCTTCGAGTTCCACCCCCTCGATCTGCCCACCAGTTCCAGCACCGGGCTGGACGCCCCCAACGACGGCGTCGGCTACGAGTTGGACTGGACCGTCACGAGGCCTGCCATGCAGACGACGGCGGCAATCACGGTGGACGGGTCACCGGTTGAGCAGGGCATGCACTTCGTGGTGACCACCAACCTCGGCGAGAGCCGCCAGTACTTCATCGAGCCCGATCTCGACGGGCAGTACCGCTTCTACGCGGTGTACGGCCCCGGGACGTGGAGCCTCTCGGTCCGGGCGTCCTATGAGCCTGGAGACGGGACGGTCTGCTATCCGGACGACGCGCAGGAGGTGGTGCTCGGGTTCAACCCGTTCACCGACTGGACCTACACGGGCGACCTGGACATCGACACCGCCACGGGGTGCGCCGCCCTCGGCTGATGTTGGCGAATCTGCTGGTGACGTCGTCGCCGGCGAGGCTGGCCAGGTCACGAATCGGTGGCAACACCTGAGGCAGTAGATGTCGATCGTCCTGGGTCAGGCCACGTCGAGGGGTGCAGCGAGCGTGCTCCGCTTCAGGCGAGCGCAGCAACGACCAGTCCGAACCACGCCACGGTCGCGTAGCCGCTCGAGCCCCCAGCCCATCCACCCGCGTTCCAGCCCCGCTGTCGACCGACGCCCGCGACCTCGATCACCACCGTGATCACCTTCACGAGCGCAGCGACGACGACGAGCGTCCCGAACACATCGGCCTGCACGCCGACAACGGTCGTGGCGACGACCGCCATGGCGCCGACCGGAGCGGAGAGTGACCACACCGCCAAATGGCTCAGGTCGAGCTGAACTCGAGCGACCTCCTGTCCGGGCCCTTCGCTCGTTCGCCAGACGATCCCGACGAGCAGCATGGATCCGAGGGCCAGAAACCCGAACCCGAACACCCACGTCGCCATGCTGAACACCGCGACCGAGCGCCAGATCTCGGGACCAGACGAAGTAGCGACGACGCTGAGCGGCTACAACAGCAGGCCAGAACCGGCAATGGCGCCGACCGAACCAGCGAGCACCCACGTTCGACGCCGGACGAGCTCGGTGTGGGCCTGCTCGATCGGCAGGTCCACTGCCGGGGGGCGAGCCGCGATCGATCCGACGACGAAGCTCAGGAGACCGAGCGCTCCGGCGATCGTGACCCACAAGCGTTCCGCGTCCTGCACGTCGCCATCCTGTCATCCGGGCCTGGAGGACCACCGCCAGGACATGCTCGATCGAGGTTCTCCACCTGGATGGAGACGTGATCCTTCTCCGCCCGTAAGGAGAGAGCCGAGTTGGCGGGTATCGGATTGATGTCGAAATCCCACCACTGCATGGGGACTCATACGGACCCTCCGTTGCGGACCGCGTACGCTGCCATGGCGGTTCCTCTTTGGACAGCAACGGGCGTGCCTGTGTCAGTCGGTTCCGGGATCTGGCTGCAATCGTGACGGGAGGCGAGGACGATGAAGCGGGCACTCACGGTGACGGTGTTGGTCTGCGCCGTGGTGACGTCGTCGTGGGTGCCAGCGTCGGCCTCGCCGAACTCCGACGCACGGGAATCGCCGACGCCGAGGGCGCTTCCTGCGTGCATCTCGGCACCCTTCGCTGACGTCCTCGTCGACCATCCCTTCTGTGCAGAGATCCTTTGGGCTTCCGGGCAGGGAATCACCACGGGCTACGCCGGCAACATGTTCCGTCCGACCGGGTTGGTCGCCCGCCAAGCAGTGGCCGCGTTCTTGTGGCGCATCGAGGGCTCGCCGGAGCCGTCGAGCACCGGCACCGTGTTCGGTGACGTGCCCTTCGGCCACCCGTTCTTCTCGTCGATCCAGTGGATGGGCCAGACGGGGATGTCGACCGGCACATCCGATCCTCTTGGTGGGCTGCCGTCGTTCAAGCCGAGCGATTCGATCTCGCGCCTGGCGATGGCCGCGTTCCTGTGGCGCCTTGCGGATATGCCGGCCCCGGCCGCCAGCGGGCAGATCTTCGCCGATGTGCCTGCGTCGCATCCGTTCTTCCCGGCGATCCAGTGGATGGGCCAGACCGGGCTGTCGAACGGCTCATCCAACCCGCAGGGCGGCAAACGGCTGTTCCTACCGGCCGATCCGATCACCCGCCAGGCAACCATGGTGTTCCTCGCCCGCTACGACGCGGTGACCACACCGATCGAGAAGGCGTTCCGCCTCTTCTACGTGCGTCCTGCAGGATCCGCAGCTGTCCCGGCTCGACCTGCGCAGATCGTGAGCCAGGTGAACGCAGCCAGAACCTGGTTCGCCGGGCAGTTGGGTGGCGTGGCGCCGCTGGTCACGAGCGCCGACGGTGTCCCCGCGGTGACCTCGGTCGTGCTGCCCTGGACCCAGGCCCAGATCTCGGGTCTCGCCGATGCGCAGCAGTCCATCAACGATCACCTCGACGTGACCTACGGGCTGGCGGGGCAGCGCATGGTGACATGGCTCGAGGGGACGGTCGACGAGAGCTACTGCGGGGTCTGGGATGGCACGTCGATGTTCCTGCCCATGGACAACTGCGGCATCTACCCGGCCGAGGGTGCGGTCTTCCCGTACAACGGGACGTATCTGCTCGTGCACGAGCTCACCCACGCGCTGGGCGCGGTGCCGTCGTGCGCACCGCACTTCGATGGCACCGGACACGTGAACGACGATCCGCGCGACGTCCTCTACGACGGCCCGCTGCCGAGGGACTGGGACAACCTCATGCTCGACCCCGGCCGCGACGACTACTACCCGTTCACCTCGGGTGCGTGCCCGTCGATCGCCGACAGCGTCCACCTCGGCCCACTGGCGCTGCCCTGAGCCGCGGGGTGCCGACAGGAGACGGGCCGAACCCGGACGGGTTCCTCGGCGGGTCGACTCCGCTCGGGTGGCGTCGCCGGAACGCCATCGAAGATGTCGTTCCGGCGGGAGACAGATCCCTTTGGGTTCTTGTGGGCTAGTAGTCCTGCAGTTAACAGTCAGCTTGGTTGCAGTAGCAGTACCATCAAACTACGATCTTGGGATCGGTGGACAGACCCTGAGCTGGGTCGCGGTTTGTGGGACGCACGTGTCAGCGATGCTTCACCTGAAGCGGCCAGATCGGCCTTCGACGTCCGAGGCCAGCACTCCGCCCCGAACCCCTGCGAGAGCGAGTCAGGAGTGTGCACGTCGACCCTCACACCGAGACCAGCTCGCGCCGCGGCGTCGTCACGACGTCGCCCATGGGCCCACGCTACGACTCCCGTACTTCCGCGGCGGCCGGGAGCGCCAAGGGAGTGCCAGAAGGGGGCGAAAAGCGCAGAAGTCCCAGGCCACGAAGCCGTGACCTGGGACAACAGCGCGCTCGGAGAGATTCGAACTCCCGACCTTCTGATCCGTAGGCGGTCCCGACGGGTCCGGCTGGTGTTGTCTGATCCCGTTGTAGCAGGTCAGGTGCGGTGCGTGGTCCAGCAGGTAGCACGCCGTACCCCTCCGTACCACCCAGATGGAGTGCCAACTGGAGTGCCAAGATCGGCGGCATTCCGGCCGTCCGGGACGGTGACCGGGACAGTCCCGGTCTCGTTGCACTCCCGGATCAGTTTCCGATCGAGTTCCCGAATTCGTCCCGGTCGGGTCAGCGTCGACGGGCACGACGAGCGAGCGCATCGATCGCTGACGCGATCTTCTCGGTGGCCTCGGGATCGACCGGCGGTTCGTCGAGGTCGTCACAGCACGGAGGTTTCGAGCGCTCGCCTTCGGGCATGTCGATCTGGAGGGCGGCGAGGATCAGTTCGTAGATGTCGTCGGCACTTTGGTCGTGCGGGCCAACCGCGATCACAACGGCTTCGTCAGGCGCGGGCCAGGCGATGATCGCTGGGTCGGATCCGTAGAGGTGGCGGCAGCACAGGCGGTCGAGGACATCGTCCCCGGCGAGGCGGTAGCCCGCCTGCGCACACCCGCCCCCCATCAGCGCCTCCAGGAACCGGACCGCGGCCTTCTGGCGTCGGCCGCGCAACGCTCGGATCTGCCGCTCGGCGGTTTGGGTGAGGTCGACCTCGACGGCTTGGTTCACCGCGTCGTGGAGCGAAGCTCGTCGAGCAGATCCGGCGTGACCCGGGTGTACCGCCCGGCCCGGTAGTCCTCGAATCCGGCATCAACCCCTTCAAGTGCAGCCCGATCCCGGAGCATGCGCATGACGCGGAGGAGCAACTGCCGGTCATCGGCGTGGGCACGGATCTCGTCGAGTGCTCGCTTGACGGCGGCAAGGGACTCGAACGTGACCCGGCGCGGGGTCTTGTCAGGGATCTCGTCGAGGACGCCGGCATCGATCCACGATCGAACGGTCGGCGGCGAGACGTTGAGCAGGCGGGCGACGTCGGCAACCTTGGCTCCACCGGAACGTGCGGCCAGGTTGTCGTGGATCCCAACCAGGGTCTTGCGGCGCTCGCTGTCGGACTCGACTTCGGCGAGCCGCTCGAGGTCGATCAGATCGCTCACCACCTCGGCTGTCGACATACGGTGATGGTACCACAATCCTTTCGGAAATTACACAAAATATGAAAGCCGCTCGGCCGGACACTCGTTGCCGTCCGAGAGTGACGACAACGACTTCGATCCCGCTCGGCCACCCAGTGCGAGCACTGCACCAACGAATCCGGCGCGCACACATTTGCAGGTTTCCCTCGGGAAACCTGCCGGGACGGTCCCGGTCACGTCGGCCACGCGGGTTCGTCACGCGAAGAGGGCCGGGACCGCGACGTTGAGAGCGCTTGCCGTATGGCTGGGCCGCTCGATGCTCTCCTTACGTGAGGACAAAGGGGCGGGCAGGATGGACGACACGGATCGGGAGGCGTTCTCGGTGTTCTTCGCCGATGCGGAACCTCGGCTGCGCCGCGCACTGATCGCGCTCATCAATCCTGACGTGGCAGCAGCACTCTCTCGCGTGAACGTGATGTCGGGGCAAACCGGCACCTCAGTTGTGCCGGCCGGTTCCTGAACGCCACCGACCAGCCTTCCCGTGATCGGCAGGACGCGCGAGCTCCGACCTAGGCAGCTCGTTTGACCTATCCACCACGCTCGGTCGCCGGGACGGTCCCGGTCAGGTTCCCGGAGGGGAACCTGCAAAGGTGTGCGCGCCGGATCTGCTGGGTGGGAAGACGCTCTCGGTGGGCTCAGGCGCCTTGGGCACGCGGTGGCCGGTGTTGGCTGAGGAGGTCGCCGAGGTAGCCACGAAGTGGCGCAGGTCGTGCAGCCGCACGTGGCCGAGCCCGAGCTTTGCCCGTAGGCGGCCGAACCGGTTCGTGCACACGTCGGGGCGCCACGGCTGGCCTTCGGCGTTGACGAACAGCAGCGCGTCGTCGGCCAGGCCCGCACCGAGCGCCAGAGCCAGCTCACGCTGGCGGAGGCGGTGCTGGCGCAGCAGTACCACCGTCGGCTCGTCGAGGGCGATGCGTCGGGACTGGTGGGTCTTGGTGTCCTTCTCCCGCAGCGTCCCGCCGACCTGCACGA
>Ga0105047_10014313_pt1 | contig 12596 bp, 5 predicted proteins | sample MAT04_FD_78384 | JGI IMG/M metagenome (GOLD analysis project Ga0105047, IMG submission 78384) | Freshwater microbial communities from Lake Fryxell liftoff mats and glacier meltwater in Antarctica - MAT-04 (megahit assembly) | ecosystem: Environmental > Aquatic > Freshwater > Ice > Liftoff... | reverse complement strand
GTTCAGCTCGAACGCCCCGCAGTTGTTCGTCGAGATCGACCGCGAGCGCGCCCAGCAACTCGGCGTCAGTGTCCAAGCGATCAACGACACGCTCCAGTTGTACCTCGGCTCGGTGTACGTCAACGACGTGACACTGCTGAACCGCAACTGGCAGGTGAACGTGCAGGCCGAGCCGGAGTTCCGGGCCAAACCGGAAGACGTCGGCCAGTTGAAGGTCCGCGGCCCGAAAGGCGACATGGTCCCAATGGACGCGCTCATCAAAAGTGTGAAGGTGTCCGGGCCGAGCAAAGTCAACCGGTTCCAGATGTACCCCTCGGCCGACATCAACGGCTTCGTCATCCCGTTTTTGCTCAGCTCCGGGGAAGCGGCGAGCAAGATGGAAACGCTGGCCGAACGCGAATTGCCCGACGGCATGGGCTACGCCTGGACCGACATGACCTACCAGCAGAAAGAGGCGTCCAATCAGCGCGTCGGCATCTCGGGCCTCGGGGAATTCCGCGGCGATACGACGCTCTTGATCTTCGCGCTCAGCACGCTCATGGCCTACCTTGTGCTGGCGTTCCTCTACGAGAGCTTCTTGCTACCGTTGGCGGTGATTTTGGTTGTGCCGATGTGCCTGCTGTGTGGGGCGGCCGGGGTGATTCTGACCCGCGGCGACCTCAACGTCTTCACGCAGATCGGCCTGATCGTGCTCGTGGGGCTGGCCTGCAAGAACGCCATTTTGATCGTGGAATTCGCCAAACAGAAACGGGAACAAGGGGCCAGCCGACTCGACGCCACCCAAGCCGCGGCGCGGTCGCGTCTGCGGCCGATCCTCATGACGAGTCTCGCGTTCATCTTGGGCGTCGTGCCGTTGGTCATCGCAGAGGGGGCCGGGGCGGAAATGCGGAAGGCCATCGGCGTCGTCGTCTTCGCCGGGATGCTCGGCGTGACGGTCTTCGGTTTGGCCCTAACGCCTGTCTTCTACTACCTGCTCGAATGGCTGCGAGGGGAACCGAAAGTCGAAGGAAAACCGGAGGCGTAATGCGGGATTCACGAATTATTCCGCCCCGCGCCGAATCGTGACCTATTTTTTCATGCCACGCCGTGGGTGACGCTCCGGAGCTACATATGTCCGTGACGGTTGCGCCGCCGCCTGTTCGAATCGCCCTTCCGCCCACGCCGGATGATTTCGGCGGTAAAACCTGCATCATGCCGCCGGGTTTCGCCCCGCGCCCGGCGGCGCATCCCCCGGAACCTCCCCACCACCCCCGCGTCGAGGGTTACGAAATTTTGGAGGTGATCGGAATTGGCGGCATGGGGGTCGTGTTCAAAGCGCGTCACCTCCAGTTGAACCGGATCGTCGCACTCAAAATTCTCGGTCGGGACGCACTCGCCGACCCGAATGCCCACCGGCGATTCCAATCGGAAGCCGAGGCGGTGGCCCGATTGCAGCACCCGAATATCATCCAAGTCTTCGATGTCGGCACATTCGAAAGTTATCCCGGCGACCGGCAACAAAGCCCCTATTTGTCGCTCGAATACGTCGATGGCGGAAGTCTGTATTCGCAGACGTTGACCCCCCAAGAGCCGCTCCGAGCCGCCCGGCTGGTCGAGACGCTGGCCCGCGCCGTCCATGCCGCGCACCAAGTCGGGGTGGTGCACCGCGACTTGAAACCCGCCAACGTATTGTTGACCCGCGACGGGGAGGCGAAGGTCGCCGACTTCGGCTTGGCCAAGCAGATGGAACCGGACTGCGATGCGAGGGGTCGCTATCCCACGCAGAACGGATCCGCCGTCGGCACGCCGGAATACATGGCCCCGGAACAGGTCGATGGTGCCACGCCTACGCCGGCCTTCGATATCTATTCGCTCGGGGTTGTCCTCTACGAATTGCTGACGGCGCGGGTGCCATTCAAAGGCGCGCACCTGACCGAAACGTTTTTGATGATCAAAATGATGGAGCCGGTCTCGCCCCGGCAATTGCAGCCGCAGTTGGCGCGCGATCTCGAAACGATCTGCCTGAAATGCTTGCGGAAATCGCCGGATCAGCGTTACGCCACGGCCGGGGCCTTGGCCGACGACTTGGCCCGATGGCTCTCGGGGGAATCGATTTTCGCCCGTCCGGTCAGCGATACAGAACGGCTCGTGCGCTCGGCCCGGCGGAACCCCGCCATCGCGGGGCTGACGGCAGCGCTCGTCGTTTTGGCCGTCGCCGGGGTCTCGCTGGTGACGTGGAAATGGCGGGAAGCGGCGGGCAACGCCCGCCATGCCGAGGAGAAAGCCCACGAAGCCGACGACCGGACTCGGGCGGGGCGGTGGGAACTCTACCGGGCGAACGTCGCGGCCGCGTCCGCCGCCCTGCGCATCAACAACCTCAACGCCGGCCGCGCGGCCCTCGAGAGCGCCCCGGACGAATACCGCAACTGGGAGTGGAACTACCTTGCCCAACAGCTCGACTCCACACGCGCCATTGTGCCGATCCCCGGGGGTACCGTGCTTTCGGCCCTCTGCCCGGTCCGGTCCGGCATGGCGGTGTTCTGCCAAACCGACGGTTGGCGCGTCTGGGATCTCGCGGGTCGGAAGCTGGTAGCGCACCTCGCCGACCCCGCGTCGCTGCAGGGGATCACGTTTTTTCCGGACGGCCGCCGCTTCGCGTACATCCGCAAGGAGCGAGAAGTCGCGATCCGCGGCTTCGCGCCGGACGGCCCCGAAATCGCGCTGCGCGGGCACGCCTCGCCGGTCCGCAGCATCTTACCGGCCGGGGGCGCCGAGCGGCTGGCGACTATCTCCGAGGACGACGAAACTCGCATCTGGAACAGCGCCACCGGAGAGCTTTTGTTCGTCATTCCCGGGGATGGACGGCGGATCGGCATGGCCGAGATCAGCCCGGACGGGCAATTGTTGGCCATTCAAGATCGGTCGAAAGGAAAGCTCCGCATCGCCGAGATCGATTCGGGGAAAACGCTCTCAGAATTCGACTGTCCCGAGAACACGGTGACCCAAATCCGATTCGCCCCGAACGGCGAGCGGCTCGTCGTCGCCGGGGCGTACCCGTCGATCCGAGTTTCGTTTCGAGACGTCCGCACCGGTCGATTGGTCGCCTCGACGGAAGGCCACGAAAACGCGATTGTCGCCGTCGTGTTCAACGCCGACGGGTCGTTGGTCGCCTCCTGTTCCCGGGATCAAAACGTCTGCTTGTGGTCGACCGAGACCGGCGCCCTCGTGAAAACGTTGAAGGGCCACTCCGGCGGGGTGCTCGACGCGGCATTCAGCGCCGACGGCCGGCTCCTGATCACCTTCGGCGAAGACCAGACGATCCGGCTTTGGTCGGTGTCCACGGGGGACGAACTCGCCGTGTTGCGCGGGCACACGTCCGATGTGCTCGCCGCCGCGTTTTCCGCCGACGGCGGCGCCATCGCGAGCCTCTCCATGGACGGCACCCTCCGCTATTGGGACGCCGGGGAAGCGGAGCGCGGCGGGGTCTACCGCGCCCACGGCGACTTCGTCTACCAAGCCGTCTTCCACCCGGACGGCCGCCGCGCCGCCTCGGCATCTTGGGACGGCACGGCGAAAGTCTGGGACACGGCGAGCGGCCGCACGCTCTTCGAAGTGGCGCACGGTTACGACCCGAAACAGAAGCGGAACACGACCGTGAGTACGGTTGCGTTCAGCCCGGATGGCAAACTCCTCGCCTCGGTCGGCCGGAACAACACCCTCCGGCTCACCGATGCCGAGACCGGGAAGCCGATCGCCGAATGGGCGGTGCCTGCGTTCGATTGGAAACCGGGCCGCTTGGCGTTCAGCCCGGACGGCACGCTACTCGCGTGCGGCTGTTGCGACTACACGATCCGACTGTTCGACATCCGTACGAAAGTCGAAGTCGCCAAGCTCGAAGGGCACCATGATGCCGTGCGCAGCGTCGCGTTCAGCCCTGACGGGCGCCGGTTGGCCACGGGGGCCGATTGCGCCGACCCCGCCATCCGCATCTGGGATGTCGTCGAGCGGGTCTGCCTTCGCGAACTCCCCGGCCACACCGACGTCGTATACGACCTCAAATTCGCCCCGGACGGGCGGTCGCTCTTTTCGGGATCTATCGACGAAACGGTCCGACTCTGGGATACGTCCGATTGGTCGTGTCGCGTGCTGCGACCCGGAACTCGAATCTACGGGGTTGACGTTTCCCCCGATGGCACCCGGCTGGCATGCGCTTGCGTCGATAACACGATCCGCCTTTGGGACATCTCGACCGACGCCCCGCGGGAAGTCGCCGAGTTGCGCGGCCACAAGAACTACGTCCATTCCGTCGTCTTCAGCCCGGACGGCAAACAAATCCTTTCGGCTTCGGGCGACAAAACCGTCCGCGTCTGGAACACGACCCCCGTCCGGGAGCGACCGGTTCCCCGTGGAATGCCCTGACGGTGGGGCGCGATCCCGGTTCGGAACCACGCACCGCTCGTCCGTTCCCTTTCCGCTAGAAAATTCTTCCTACGATGACCGCAACCCTGATAAACTGGGACTTCCCGATTGCGGAGACTCCCGGATGAATCGCGCATTGATCGCCCTCTCGATGCTCGCGCTGGCCTGCTCCGCGGCCCCGGCGCCGGCGGTCATCAAGGCGCTCACGCCGCTGAGTAAGGTCGTCGGTCCCGTGCAGTTCATCTTCGTCGCCGAGGTCGACAAGGTCGATCCGGACAAACCGTCGGTGATCTTCAAACACGCCGAGAATTTGAAGGGGAAGACCAAACTCGAACGGCTGCCGGTCAACCTGACGGGCGACAGCTTCGCCGAGAAAGACGGCCATGCGAAGGTGATGCTCGACCGGCTCGCCCCGGGTCGCAAGCTGATCTTGTTCATTTCGGAACGCGACGGGAAATACGCGGCTTTCGGCTTCCTCGAAGGCACGTGGTTCCAGATGAACGGCAGCACCGATCCCGAGACGAAAGCCGTGCGCTGGGCGTTCCTTCATGCCGAACCGTACTTCCGGCGGACGTTCAAGGGGACCACGGCCGAGATGAAAGCGGTGATCGAAGACGCCCTCTCCGGGAAGAAGAAGCCGCCGGAGCCGAATGAAGACGAACCCCACGGTTACGGGCCGACGGTCGAAGAGGAGAAGAAGAAAAAGGACGAACCCGAACCGCGAGCGAACGGCCGGCCCCAGCCGGCCGGTTTCGTGTCCGGCCCGCTCTTCGGCGTGATCCCGTCGTTCGTGCTCATCGGGCCGCTCGCGGTGCTCGCCGCGATCTTCCCGAACGTCTTCGCCGGCCTCGCCGGCGGCTTGCAGCGTTGGCGCGTGTTCCTCGTCGTCACCAGTATCAACAGCACTCTCGCGGCGATCTACTACTTCACACGGTCGAGCCTGCCCGAGGTTTGGTTCGTCCACGAGACCGCCTTCACCGCCCTGCTACTCGTGGTGACGTTCGCCGGCCTCGCGGTCGCTGGCATGCGCTACCGCGTCCTCGCGCAGGAAGACCCGCGCCTCACCGAGGCCCCGGACCGCAAAGAATTCTTGACACTCGGTTCGTTCGCCCTCGGCACCGCGCTCGCGCTGGTGGGCATCGGTTGGTATTTCGGATTCCCCGAACTTGTGCACATCCCCGGCCGCGAGATGACCGCCGCCGGGGTCGGGTTGATTTTGGCCGTCCTGTACGCCGGTTACCGGATGGTCACGGCGGACGGGGACCTCGGACCCGAACCGGTGCGCGTGAGCGTCTCCGGCGAATCGGCCGGTCTGCTCGGCATCCTCCTCTTCGGTTTTGCCATGCTGATCTTCGGTCTGCCCGGCGCCGGGACGATCGTCGTAACGGGGGAACTCGGCGATGCCGCCGCAGCGCCGTCGCGGAGTAACCCGGTCGTGACCGACGGTGCGATCTGGTTCGAAACACCCGACATCGACAAGGTGATGTCCGGCGTCTGCTTCACGGCGGAGCGCGCTTACTTCGGCGGTTCTCGCACGACGGCGGGCGTGTTCAACGACGGCGTGCTCGTCTGCGTCGACCTCGCGACAAGCCGGCAACTTTGGAAGTTCGCCAAGCCAGAGATGAAGACGATCTTCTCCACGCCCGCAGTGGCCGACGGGAAACTCTATTTCGGCGAAGGGCTCCACACCGATTCGCGATGCAAACTCTATTGTTTGGATGCGGCGACCGGTACGGAACTTTGGGCCTTCACCGCCAAGAGCCACAACGAAGGGCCGCCGTTCCTCGCCGATGGCAAGGTCTATTTCTCCGCCGGGGACGACGGGCTGTACTGCCTCGACGCGGCTTCGGGGAAGGAAATCTGGCACTACGCCGGGGAAGCCCAGAAGCTCCACATCGATACGCCCGTGATCGTGACCGGGGGGAAATTGTACGCCGGCAGCGGGTACAACACCTTCGCCGTTTTCTGCCTCGACGCGAAGTCGGGGAAGGAGATTTGGAAGATCGAAACGCCGCTGCGCTCGTTCGGTTCGCCCCTCGCCGTCGGCAAGCACGTCGTCTTCGGCCTCGGCACCGGGGCGCTGACCAACGACCTGTCCACGGAGCCCGAACCGGGCCAACCGCCGGAGAAAATCGCCGCGGGGATGGTGCTCTGCTTGGACGGCGCCACCGGCCAAGAAGTCTGGAAGTTCGAACTCTCGCGATCCGTTCACACGCAGATCTGCGCCGACGCCGGGGCGGTTTACTTTGCATCGCGCAACGCCAAGCTTTACGCCCTCAACCGCGACACGGGCCGGATGATTTGGAATATCGACCTCGGGACGCCGATGGTCTCGGGGCCGACGATCGTGAGCTACTTGAGGGGCAACTACACCGCGGCTCTGTACGCCGTGACGATGGACGGCCGCGTCTATTGCCACAATCCGAGGGATGGCAAAATCTACTGGACGCGGAGCATTCGGGAAGCGACCGGCCGCGCGGCGGAGGTGATGTCGCAACCAGTTTGGCTGCCCGGCTCGGCCGACGGCGGCGTCCGCCACCTGTACATTCCGGCGTCGTTGAAGAAGCCGAACAACGCCGAAGAAACCGGCGCAATCGTGCGATTCACGGACGAACTCGGGGAGTGATCCGGCTCCGCGCCGCAGGTGTTTTTCGGAAAATTCCCGGAAAAGGCTTGGAATGTGGCCGGAAATCGCATATCTGTCGTGGGTAGCGCAGAGTACGGCCTTAAATTCCTTGCGATTCTGCGCGGCCCGCGGATTTCTTCCGAGGAATTCAGGGCTTCGACATCCGTCGCGGTGCGGCGCATTGCCGCGCAGCGGACGGCGGTCGTTCACACACCTCATTTGGGAGAAGCATCATGGCGAAGGCAGCGGCAAAAGCCCCGGCGAAGAAGGCGTTGACGAAATCGGGCATCATCACGGCCCTGGCGGACTCGACCGAAATGAGCAAGGCCGACGTCTTGAAATTGGTCACCGCCCTCACCGATCTCATCGAAACCGAACTCAAGAAGGGCGCCAAGCAGTTCACGTTGCCCGGCATCGTGCGCTTCGGCGTCAAGCACGTCAAAGCCGTCAAAGGGGGCGTGAAGAAGGTCATGCCGGCCACGGGCAAGGAATACACGACCCAAGACAAACCGGCCCACAGCAAAGTCACCGTCCGCCCGGCCAAGTCCCTCAAAGACTCTCTGAAGTAAGTCGGTGCTTTCGCCCCTTCTCCATTCCGGGGCGGGGGCGGGAAGTGGGGTCCGTCCTTTGAACATCGTCATCATCGGCGGCGGCATCAGCGGTTTGGCCGCCGCGTACCGCATCCGCCGAGTCGTGCCCGACGCGGCCATCACCCTCTTGGAAGCCGACGACCGCGTCGGCGGAAAAGTGCGAACCGAACGCGTCGACGGCTTCACCCTCGAAGCCGGCCCGAACGGCTTCCTCGATTCCAAATCGTCTACGATTCAACTCTGCCGCGATCTCAGCTTGGGCGATCGACTTCGCGTCGCCAGCGAAGGCTCCCGCAAGAACCGCTACTTGTTCCTGAACGGCGAACTCCAAAAGCTCCCGGGTGACCCGCTCGGCTTGCTGCGCACGCCGCTGTTGTCGATCCGGGGCAAGCTGGCGATGCTCGCGGAACCCTTCCGCCGCAGGCCGGGGCGACTGCCCGACGAAGAATCGGTGGCGGAGTTCTCCCGCAGGCGCTTCGGCCGCGAAGCCGCGGATATCTTCGTCGACGCCCTCGTCACGGGGATCCACGCGGGCGATCCGGAACGGCTGAGCGTCCGCGCCGCCTTTCCGCGCTTGGTGAAATTGGAATCGGAAGCCGGGAGCGTCCTGCGCGGTTTCCTGCGAGCCGCAAAAGCCAAAAAGCGGCTGGCTCGCGAGCGCGGCGAAGCGTCCCAGCCGCAGCGGATGTGGTCGTTCGACGGTGGCCTCGGCGTCTTGATCGACGCCTTGCGCGACTCGCTCGGGCCGATCGTCCGAACCGGGGTGAGTGTGCGAAGCATCGCGCGCACGGAGGCTGGCTATCTCGTCCGGGGCAATGGCGACGATCGCTGGCCGGCGCATGTCGTCGTGCACGCGGCGCCCGCCTCGGCCCAGGCCGAGACCCTGCGCGGCCTCGACCCGGCACTCGCTGCGGAACTCGCGACCGTGAAGTTCACTCCGGTCCACGTCGTGCTTTTGGGCTACCGCGCGGAAGAAGCGCCGCTCGCGCCCGACGGCTTCGGCTACATCGCTCCGCAAAACACCCGCAGGGATGTGCTCGGCGTGCAGTGGTGCAGCGCGATCTTCCCCGGCCGCGCCCCTCCGGGAATGGTCCTTTGGCGGGCGCTCTGCGGCGGCATCAACCGCCCCGACGTCGCGGCGTGGCCCGACGATATATTGGTGGCCGCGGTCCACCGGGAGATGCAACTGGCGATGAAGGTGACCGCGGCGCCGGTGTTCGCGCGGGTCGTCCGCTGGCCGCAAGCAATCCCGCAGTACGAAGTCGGGCACATGGCGCGCTTGGAGCGAATCGACGCCCTAGCGGCACGGCACCCCGGGTTGATCCTCGCGGGAAACTCGCACCGGGGCGTCGCCCTCAACGATTGCACGGAGCAAGCCGAGTGGATCGCGCTGCGGGTGGCGGGGATGGCGGCGAAGTAGAAACGGGCTGAACCCTCACTCCCATTCCGCCCGCACCCGGAGGGTTTCGTTCGCACTGAACTCGAGCGGGATTTCCCCCGAGCGGGGTTCGAGCGTCGCCCCGGGCCGGCCTTCATTGTCGAAGGCCATCGCATCCGCCGGATCGCGGGCGAATTGGATCGCAGCGGCCCCGGCGAACCCGGCCGTCTCGGTCAGCCGCATCGCCACGGCCCGGCCCTTCCCCTCGCTCGGCGGCACCGGGCGCAGCGAGGTCATTAGCAAGCTCGGCAAATCGACGTGACCCAACCAACCCGACGCGCCCCCCGGTGGCGGGCCTTTCTCGGTGAGCACAATCGGCGTCGGCGCGACCCACCCTGCGGCGGTTTGCATCGGCAATTCGCGGTCGAGCGCCAACAGCAAATCGAAGCTGCGACCGGTCTCGCCTTCGGGGATCAAAACCACGTCGGCCATCCGCTTGTTCTGCTTTTGAATGAACGGTAACCCACCTGTAAAGATGAAGCTCCGTTCGCCGCCGATGCGCAATTCGAGATAGTCGGGCGAGCAGGGCCGCGTGTACGTCGAAGGAAAGTTCTGGCCGTTGACGCCCCGGTAGACCGCCGCGCGTTCGTCGCGCCAAGCGAACCTCGCGCCGTAGTACGAGTGCCATGGATAACCCGTCGGCGCATGGACCGGGTCGATTTCAATCCGCAGTTCCAGCACCGGGCGGCCGACCCAAGTCCGCAAGCGCTGACGGAAGGTGGCCAGCACGACGTCGTGTTCGTCGAGAATGTCCCCTTCGCAGGTCACCTCACCGAGAGCGGTTCCGGCGTGAGTCACGGCGATGTGCCGGGCCCTCGTCTTGCTGCCGGGGTTGAAAACCAACTGCATCCCGAGGCGGTTGATGCGCGTGCGCGCATCGCGCACAGCCCGCAAGGCGCCCGTCTGCGGGTCGAAATCGGCTTCGAGAAACTCGTTCCGCACGGCCGTGCCTTCGGCCAGCTTGATGCGCGGCTTCGGCGCCGGGGTTCCGGCGGGGGCTTTGCGGGGCACCCAGGCGAAACCGAGGCTCGGCACTTCGACGACGAGCTTCGCCGTAGAACCGCTGAACTCCGCGGCCTTCACCGGATCGACAACCGGAATCGGCCCCGGGAAATCGTCGAGTTCCAGCGCGACGCGCCGGGTGAAGTTGCACGGGTTGAGCACAAGCAAGCCGGGTTGCCCATCGACAGAGCGAGCGAGGATGCGCTCCGCGAGTCGCGCGGCGATGGCGTCTTCCAGGGAAGCTAAGACCGGCGGGACGCCGGTTCTACCCACAGGAGGAACCCCGGCGTCCCACCGGTCGCTCTCCCCTCCGTCCGCGCCGCGCGTTTCGATCTCATCTTCCAGCGATTCGAGCTTCTCAACCAATTCCAAATCTCGTTCGCTCGGCGCGGTCAGCATCCGGTGCAACCCGGCGAGGGCGAAGGCCGAATCGAGCCGGCGGCGCAGGCGGTGGTGGATCGCGAAGCCGCTCACCGGATCGGGCCGGTGGAGGTTCGTCACGCGGTCGTCGAGGTAGTCGGCGAAATAGTCGTCGGCGCCGGTGCTGCCGAGGTAGTCGCCGTACTTTTGATCGCTCAAGGTCTTCGCGAGGCCGGTCCACTGGCCGATGACGTCGCCCAGTTCGGCGAGGCCCAAGAGCTGGGCGTAGCCGGGGGCCGGTGCATCGCCGCTGTGTTTGAAGGCGAGCGTCGGCGTCGAATCTTGCGTGAACGCTTGGTGCAGGTGGTAAACGAGGTTGAAGAACGTCAGCGGGTCGGACGCGCTGTGCGGCTCGCGGCCGAACGACTCCATCGACTTGCCATCGGGCGAGGGCCAGTTCACGACCACGGCGTTGCGCGTCGGCGTGAGCGCGCCATCGAACGACACGACGACGGCGTTGGCGTACCCGGCCGATTGCAACCAGCCGGGGAGGTGCGGGTGGAGCGCCGAGCGCCGGCGCGCATACACGGCGGTTTCGACATCGAACAGTGTGCGGACGGTCGCCCGGGCGCGCCGGAAGTTCCAGAATTGGCTCTCGACGGGCAGCAGCGCATCTTCGCGTTCGGCGTAGGCCCCACAAGCGATGTCTACCGCGCCGGGCAAATCCGGGAGGAACTTGGCCTTCAATTCGGCGAAGCGCTCCGGCTGTTTCGCCGCGAGGTCTTCGAGCAGTTGCCCGGACGCGAGCACCGTCAGTGGCAACCCGGCCGCGAGCGATGCGGGCCACGCCGCTCCGAGCGATTCCCGGCTCGGCATCGCGATGTCGATCAACCGGAGTTCGTTCGTATTCAACGCCTGTCGGGCGGTGCTCAGTTTCTCCCCGGCGGCTTTCAAATTCTCCAACACGGCCGGGCGGTGGTCGGGTCGTTTCGCGGCTTCGACGGCGGCTTGCACATCGGCCCAAAAACCGGGGCCGTCCAGCAGGTGCTCGTGATCCATCGCGTCGAACAGCGACTCGATCAGCAAATAGCCGAAGCCGAGCGATTGGAACAGCAGCGCCGTCTCGGCGGGGACGGCGAGCAATTCTTCCGGTGCCCCGAGTCCCCGGCACGCATCGAGGCAGGCCGCCGCGGTTTCGCCGGGGTCGATGGTCGCGCGGAAGCTGGCGGCATTCGCTTCCTTCAAGCGATCCACCCAGTCGTCCGGCTGGTACAAGTGCGGTCCGCCCGGCACCGTGTAGAGGTAGCCTTCCTTCGGTTGATCGTGGTCGTACGTGCTCGACGCTTGCGGAGGTCGATCCAGCCCCGCGAGCGCCGCCGGGTGCCAGATCGCGATGTAGCCGTTGAGCCACGAGGTCGCTTCTTCGGCGTTCAAGCTCACCGGGTACGACGTCGGCGGCCGGTACGGGGACAGCAAATGGGCTTCGCGTGGTGTCATGGTGCAAAAAATGGGAGTGTGGGCCGGGCGGCACGGACGGATGGCTAATATACGCGGGGTGCAACCTCCGGCCTCCGGAACGACCCGGGCGGGTCTGCGCTATCCAAATGGAGAAGCAGCCGAGCACGGCGATGAAAATGGCTCATCGCGGAATGCTGTGGGTGATTATGTACAGTTTCGGCACTACCGGTACGCCCGCACGTCCGCGAGTTGGCTCCAGCACCACTGCTCGATCGTACCGATCGGGAGCCACGCCTGCGATTCGACTACATGGAAGGCCCCGGTCGCGGCGAGTTGGCCGACGGCGTCGGTGATCTCGTACTCGCCGCGCGGCGACAGCGGCAGCGTCAGATCGAAGACCGACTTCGGGAAGACGTAGCCGCCGATGTTGGCCAACTGCGGGGGCGCTAAGCCCGTCGGTTTCTCGAGGATTTGCTTCAGCGTGCCGTCGGGGTTGGGGAAGACAATCCCATAGGATTCCGGTTCTCGCACGGCGCTCACGAGGATGCCCATCGGCTCGGCCGCTAAGCGGGCGAGATCTTCGCGGCCGATGAGGTCGTCGCCGTTGAGCACCAACACTCGGTCGGAGCGCACCGCCTCCCGGCAGCTCATCAAGGCGTCGCCTGTGCCCCGGGGGACTTCTTGGCGAACGGTCGTCCAATTGGCCACGTGCGTCTGCTTCGCC
>Ga0105047_10014311_pt1 | contig 12596 bp, 9 predicted proteins | sample MAT04_FD_78384 | JGI IMG/M metagenome (GOLD analysis project Ga0105047, IMG submission 78384) | Freshwater microbial communities from Lake Fryxell liftoff mats and glacier meltwater in Antarctica - MAT-04 (megahit assembly) | ecosystem: Environmental > Aquatic > Freshwater > Ice > Liftoff... | reverse complement strand
GGTCACAGCCCTGCGCGACGTCACCCTGGAGCACTTCGCGGCCCACGAGTATGCGTTGCCCCCGGAAGTCGCCCGCCGTTGCCGGTTCATCCTCGAAGAAAACGCGCGTGTCCTGGCCTTGGCCGCCGCCCTTACGGCAAACGACCGCGCCGCAATCGCCGCGCTGACCGCCGCCTCTTTTGCCGGCGCGCGCGACCTCTACGAAATCGTCGTACCCGAAATGGCGGCCATGCTCGCCGCCATGCACAGCGCGCCCGGCGTGATTGGCGCCCGCCAGGCCGGCGCCGGCTTTGGCGGGTGCATGGTCGCTTTTGTCGAACAGGAGGCAGTCGCCCAGTTTGCCGAGGATGTGCACCGCGCCTATCGGGCGGCCACCGGCATCGAACCTACCATCTACCCTGTCGCCCCCGCCGACGGCGCCGGGGCCGTAGTCTACGCTGGGGACGCGGGGCGTGCAGCATACGCATGAGAACCTGCCATCAACCGCCGGCTTTGCGGCCAATGCCGAGTTCATCCAACCGGGCATCAAATTTCGTCGGGTTGATGCCGCCGATCACCTTGTGCGCGATAGTGCCATCGGGGGCGATGACAACCGTCAGCGGCAGGCCGCGCACGCCGTAGACAAGAAGGGTGATGTCGTCCGGTTCCATCAGAATGGGGAATGGAAGCGTATGCTCGGCGGCAAACTTGGCCGCCACCGCGGCGGTTTCGTCGACGTTGACGCCGAGCACGGTGACTTCACGTTCGGTGGACAATTGGGCCAGGTACGGCATTTCGCGCACACAGGGCGGACACCAGGTCGCCCAGAAGTTGAGCACCACCCATTGGCCGCGCAACCCTTGCAGCGTTATGCTGTCGCCGGTCAGCGTCTTGAGTGTGAAATCGCGCGCCAGTTCCTGGGTGGCATCATGCTGAACCACCGCGGCAGCACTGGCCATATCGGGCGCGCTGGCAGGAATCGGGATGTCGCGCGCCGGTGGCGCCGCACAACCCACCGCCAAGAACATCACCAGTACAATCCATCGGCTGTGGTGGCGCATCGCATTCCCCTTTTTGTCAGTGTCTACTGTTTGGCGGCGTTCGCCGCCAGACCCGCATCCGCAGCGGGCGATGGCGCCTGTTTTTGGGTTCGCGCCGCCATACGCGAACGATTGGCCGACGCAAACACACTCTGCAGGCCAATAAAGAACAGGGTCAGCAGACCGATCACGATCTTGGTCCACCAAGAACTGAGCGTGCCCTGGAACATGATCGTCGTCTGGATCAGCCCCTGGATCAGCACGCCAAAGACCGTGCCGATCACATAGCCCACACCGCCTGTCAGCAGCGTGCCGCCGATGACGACGGAGGCAATCGCCTCCAATTCCAAGCCGACCGTGTTCAGCCCGTAGCCGGAGAGCATGTAGATACTGAAAACCACGCCCGCCAGCGCCGAACAGAAGCCATTTAGGGTATACACCAGAATCTTGGTGCGCGCAACCGGCAACCCCATCAGCAGTGCGGATTGCTCGTTGCCGCCAATTGCATAGATGGTGCGCCCAAAGCGCGTGAGGTGGGCCAGGTACATCGCCGCCACCAACACGACCAGGAAGATAACCACATTGACCGAGATAAAGGCTTTGCCGTAGATCGGGATGCGCAAGAGCGCCACGGCGCGATAGAACTCATTGTTGATCGTGATGGCGTCGGTGCTGATCACAAAACACATGCCGCGAAAGAAGAACATCGACGCCAGCGTCACGATAAAGGGCTGTACCTTGAAATAATGAATGAGGCCGCCCACGATCGCACCTTGCCCCACCCCAATCAGCAGCACGAGCGGGATCACGATGGCCGGGCTCCAGCCCATCGTCTCCAACAGGAAGGCCGAAAAGACCGTGGTAAAGGCGATGATGGCGCCCACAGAGAGATCGATCCCCCCCGAAATGATCACGAAAGTCATACCGATGGACGTGATCAATAGGAAGGCGTTGTCGATCAACAGGTTCAAGAACACCTGGGGCGACGAGAATCCCTTGTACTGGACGATGCCATAGATATACAGCAGGATGAATAGGCCGATCGTGACCATGAGCGGCACGAATTTGCGGTCGATGGCAAGTTTCATAGCTGAACTTCCTTCCGCTTGGCGAGTTTGTCCAGCCCTAGCTTGACGGGTTCCGAATAGAGCAGCACGACGACAAGCACGACCATCGCCTTGACCACCTGCACCACCTCCGGTGGCACGCCAAAGGCGTAGATGGTCGTGGTCACACTCTGGATCAAGAGGGCGCCGATCACGCTGCCGGCCAGCGAAAAGCGCCCGCCGGTCATCAACGTACCGCCGATCACCACGGCGAGAATGGCGTCGAGCTCAGTCCACAGCCCAGCGTTGTTGGCGTCGGCGCTCTTGACATTTGAACTGATGATCAACCCGCCAATGCCGGCGCAGAATGAGCAGAAGACGTAGACCAATAGCTTGATGTTTTTCTCATTGATGCCGCTGTAGAAGCTGGAACTGGCGTTGGTGCCGACCGACTCGACAAAGAGGCCAATCGCGGTGCGGCGCGTCAGCAACCAGGCAAAGAAAAAGACGGCAACCACGATAAAGAGCGGAAAGGGCAGTCCCAACAGATAGCCGCCCCCGATGAAGAAGAAGGGGGGATAATAGATTGTGATGATTTGGCCATCGGTGATGAGCTGGGCGATGCCGCGGCCGGCGACCATCAAAACCAGCGTAGCCACCATCGGTTGAATATTGCCGCGCGAGACCAGCAGACCGTTCCATAAGCCGCATAGAATGGCGACCCCCAGCGTGATGATGATCACGAGTGGCAGCGGTGTGTTCGTGACATCCGTCGTGTGGCCAATCAGCACGGCCGCCGTAGCGCCGCAGATCGCGATCACGGCGCCCACCGATAGATCCACGCCGCCGGTGGCAATGACCATGGTCATGCCCAACGCCAGCAGCATCAGTGGCGACCCGCGGTTGAGCACATCGACCAGGCTGCCGAAAAGGTGGCCGTCCTTGACCTCCAACTGAAAGAAATTCGGCGTGAAGATCAGGTTGAAACCCATCACCAGCGCCAGCACCAGCACCGGCCAAAACAGGCTGCTGTGACGCAGCCGCTCCCACCACGATTTGGATGGCGTCATGCTCAGCCCCCTGCAATGACGGTCATTACCGCTTGTTCGTCGATTTCGTCGCCGGCCAACTCGGCCACTTTTGCGCCATCGCGCATGATCACCACGCGATGGCTTGTGCGCAGCACTTCGTCCAGCTCGGAAGAAATAAAGACGCACCCCTTGCCCTCACTGGCCAATACGAGCACCAGCTTCTGAATTTCGGCCTTGGCGCCGACGTCGATGCCGCGCGTGGGTTCGTCCAAAATCAGGATCTTGGGGTCGGTGGCCAGCCAACGCGCCAGGATCACCTTCTGCTGATTGCCGCCGCTCAGATTCTTGACCAGTTGGTCGGCGTTTGGCGTGCTGATGCTCAGCAGTTGGATGTATTTGTCGGCAACCGCATATTGCTTTTTCTTGCTCAGGAATTTGAACCAGCCACGGCTGGCTTGCAGCGCCAGGATGATGTTCTCGCGCACGGTCAAGTCGCCCACCACGCCATCAGCCTTGCGATCCTCCGGGCAGAAGGCCATGCCCTGGTGGATCGAATTCAACGGCCCATGCTTGACGACCGCCGCCCCGTTGACCTTGAGCGACCCGCTGTCCGCCTTGTCGATCCCAAAGATCAGGTTGGCGGTCTCCGTGCGCCCAGAACCGAGCAGCCCGGCAAAACCAAGCACCTCGCCGGCGTGTAACGTCAGGTCGAGCGGTTCGACAAACCCCACGCGCCCCAACCCGGTCGCTTCGACCAGCACTTCGCCCGCAATATGGCGGCCCGTTTCTGCTCTGAACCGCGACATGTCTTCGAGCTCGGTCAGGTTACGCCCAATCATCTTGGCGACCAGTTCGAAGCGCGGCAATGCCGCGGTCGTATAGGCGCCAACCAGATTGCCGTTGCGCAACACCGTGATGCGGTCGGCAATTTGGTAGACCTGGTCCAGAAAGTGCGTGATAAAGACGATGCCCATCCCTTCACTCTTGAGCTTGCGCATCACTTGAAACAGTTTGGCCGTCTCGTGCACGGCCAAGCTGGACGTCGGCTCGTCTAGGATGAGGATTTTGGCGGAGATTTCCAGCGCACGCGAAATGGCGACCATCTGCTGGATCGCCAGCGGATACATGCCCAGACTCTGCCGTACGTCGATGTCGACGTCCAGCCAGGTCAGGATCTTGCGCGCCCGCGCGTTGAGCGCCCGCCAGTCGATGCCGCCCATCCGGTGTGGCTCGCGACCGATCAGGATGTTCTCTGCCACCGACAGATTCGGGCAAAGGTTGACTTCCTGGTAGACCGTGCTGATACCCAACGCCTGCGCTTGCAGGGGGGATTTGGCCAGCATCTCCTTGCCGTCCAACTCGATGGTCCCCGCATCCTGGCGGTTGACGCCGGTCAGCACCTTGATCAAGGTCGATTTGCCCGCGCCGTTCTCGCCCATCAACGCGTGAATCTCGCCGCGGTGCAGCGAGAAATCCACATCCGAGAGCGCTTGAACACCGGGAAAGGCCTTGCTGATGCCTTTCATGGTCAGAATGCAGTTGTCTTCCATCGTCGCGCGTCCTTTTCGGCCAGAGACAGCGAGCCAGTCACAAGAAAAGCGGCGTTGCCCGCCGCTTTTCCTGCAACCATCCAACCTGTCGCACCAAGGAGAACTGGTAGATACGCTTATTTAGTACTGGCGGGTCGGCAGCAGTTCAGCAGCCTGGTCTGGGAAGTAGACGCTTTCCTCGGACGGCACCCACTTTGCCACTTCTTCACCGTTGACGACCTTGAGGGCCAGGTCAAAGAATTGCGGGCCAAGCAACGGGTTGCACTCGACCGTGCAATTCAACTTGCCGGCAACCATCGCCTCAAAGGCGCCCTTTACGGCGTCGATCGACACGATCTTGATATCTTCGCCCGGTTTCAACCCGTACTCTTCAATTGCCTGAATCGCGCCGATCGCCATGTCATCGTTGTGGGCGTAGAGCGCCGTGATGTCTTTGCCGTTGGCCTTTAGGAAGGCTTCCATGACTTCCTTGCCCTTGGCCCGTGTGAAGTCACCCGACTGCGACGCGATGATCTCCATCTCCGGGAAGTCCTTGATGGCTTCTCGGAAACCGGTGGCCCGGTCATTGGCCGGCGCAGAACCGACGGTACCCACCAATTCGACGATTTTGCCCTTGTTGCCGATGATGTCGGCCATGGCCTTGCCTGCCCGGCGTCCCTCTTCAATAAAGTCAGAGCCGAGATAGGTGACATAGAGGTCTTCCGGCACCGCGGCACGGCGGTCGACCAAAATCACCGGGATGCCGGCGTCCTTGGCTTCCTGGAAGACAGTTTCCCAACCGGTTTCGACCACTGGCGACACGCCGATCACATCCACCTGCTGGGCGATAAATGAGCGGATGGCCTTGATCTGGTTTTCCTGCTTCTGTTGCGCATCGGAGAACTTCAACTCGACGCCCAACCGCTCGGCCTCTTTTTGGATGGAGGCGGTATTGGCCGTGCGCCATTCGCTCTCGGCGCCGATCTGGGCATAGCCGACGACCAGTTCTTTGAAGGTTTTGGCGCCGGCAGCCGGGGCGGCGGCATCGGCAGGCGCAGCCGCAGCGTCGGCGGGCGCCGCGGCTGGGGCTGCCGGCATGGCGGTGCAACTGGTCGCCACCAGCGTAATGACCAACAACAGCACAAACGGCAGGATTCTTGAAAGCTTCATTGCCTCTCTCCTTATTCTGTTTCTAGACGTTCGATAGGCTTATACGTGCCTGGGGCTGAGACAGAAACATCTCAGTGCTAATCATAGGGCTTCCCAGCAGAAGCGCAATGGGCTTTCATTGGCAATATGGTTCTTTTCTTTGTACCGTGATGGGCGAAAATGCCGGGCGACGACCGCGCGGGTGCGATTATTTTGGCCAGATCGTGCACTATTGACTTTGATCGGTGCGCGGCACCAGCAGCGAGACACAGGTGCCGGCCTGATATGTGCTGGCAATCGAGAGGCCATACTGGCGGCCGTAGAAGAGCTTGATGCGTTTGTTGACGTTGGCCAGCCCAAATCCCGATTCCTTCAAGCGGAGTTCGCCGGCGTCGTCGCCCGTATCCTCCAGAATTTGGGCGAGCCGCTCTGGGGTAAAGCCGATGCCGTCATCTTCCACTTCAAGCCGTACGCAGTGGTCATCATGCGCCGTGACGCGCACTGTAATCGTGCCGCCGTTGCGTTTGTTCTTGATGCCATGATAAAGCGCATTCTCGACCAGCGGCTGCAGCGTCAGCTTCAGGATCGTGCTGTCGAGCACAGCGTCGTCGACTGTGATGGTGTAGTCGAGAATATCGCGATAGCGCATTTTCTGGATGGTCAGATAGCTGCGCGTGTGCTCGACCTCATCCCGGATGGGAATCCAATCTCTGCCCTTGCTCAACGAAATGCGGAAAAAGCTGGACAAGGCGCGCACGATGTCGATCACCTGCGCGTTTTGTTTGGCCTCGGCCATCCATACAATGGTATCGAGCGTGTTGTAGAGAAAGTGCGGGTTGATCTGCGCCTGCAAGGCGCGGAATTCGGCCTTTTTGAGATTTTCCTGTTCCTGGATCTTGCTGTCGAGTAGTTCGCGGATCTTGCCGATCATCACGTTGAAGCTCACGCCCAGTTCAGCGATCTCGTTGGCATTGGCGCGCGTCACCAGCACTTGCAGGTCATTTTGCGCAAGGGTAGTGGTCACATTGTGCAGCTTCTTGATGGGCACGTAGATGCTTTCGGAAATGACCCAGGCCGCGGCCACGGAGAAGAGGATGACGCCGATCAGCGCAATCAGATAGATAATCATCCAGTTGACAAAGCGGTTCTGCGTTTGGCGGTAGTTTTGCTCGGCGCGATTGACCTCAAAGAGGATGTATTCCTGCACAAGGTCATTGACCAGGTCGGAGACACCGCGGATGGCTTCGAGCACCCGCTCATTGTCGTCCACGCGGGCGTGCTGCTCAATCTGCACCCCCATGCGGTCCACGTACTGAGTGAGCGTGTTCATCGTGCGCAAGATCACGTCCAGCTTGATCCGAGCCTTGTCCGAGACCGTGTTCTGCTGCATCCCACGCAGCTTGTCATTTACCCCGTCGATGATGGCGTATTGGGTGCCTGCGGCAAATTCGGTTTTGCCGGCCACAATGTCCCACATCTCGGTGTCGATGGCCGGCTTGATATAGCCGTTAATGCTGTTAGCCGTCGTGATATTGGCGATGATGGCGTCGTACTCGCGGTTGAAGCGGATCCCTTGAACGATCAGCACGGCGTCGATTGCCCCCAAGAGCAGGATCACCACGAAGAACGAAAGCAGAATCTTGGTGCGGATCGAGAGGTTGATCTCGGAGAAATAGCCGATCACCGCATTGAGCGTATGGGGTGTGTGCCCGTGCAGGGCGGGCCGGCCGGTATCGGTGAGCATGGCGCTTTACTCCTCGCTTTCCGTCTCGGCCGGCGAACGAAATTGTCGCGGGGAGACGCCGGTGGCTTTCTTGAAGGCCACGCCAAAGTAGTGGGGATCGTTGTAGCCGACCTGGTAGCAGATTTCGGCTGTGCTGTGCGCAGTGGTGCGCAGCAACGCCTTGGCCTCGTCGATGCGCAGCCGGGTCAAATATTCTTTGAATGTTTCGCCGGCCTCGCTGCTAAAGACGGCGCTAAAATGGCTGGGATTCAGGTGCACGTGCGCCGCCACCCGGTTCAACGACAACTCGGGATCCCCGTAGTGTTGGCCGATATAGGTCTGGGCGCGCTGGATGATGTCCAGGTTGTGATTGCCGGCGTGCCCATCGCGAAAAGCCAGGATGCGGGCACAAATCGTCTGCGTGGCGGCGCGCAAAGGTTCGATGCCATCCACTTGGTGAGCCAGCGTGGCGACCGTGCTGAGTTCCGGCAGCACCTGTTCGACGTTGCCGCCCAATTGATGCACAAACCGCGCCGCCAGCAGCACGACGTCGATCAAGATGTAATGCTGGATCAAATAGGAATGGCGCACGCTGCGGTTGAGCGGGCCAATGTAGTGCTCAAAAACTGCCCCAAACTCCTCCTCGACGCCAAAACGCAGGTGGGCTTCTAGGACCGCCTTGTCGAGACGCAGTAGCTCTGCCCCATCTGTCTCCTGGCTGGCGGCAAGCTGCAAGTCCTGCTGCAGCGCATGCTGGAGCTGGATGAGCGCGCCGGTGTACGACAGATGCAGGTCGCCAATGCGTTGTTGGGCGGCGCCAATGCCGATGTGCACCCGGCAATCCGGTGCATTGGTGGTCGCGGCGGCGATGCGCATGGCCAAATTGCTGCTTTTTTGCGCCAGCGCTGGCGTGCTCTCGCCCTTGAGCACCAGCACCAGTTCGTCCAAATCCTTGTGCAAGAGGAGCACATCGGCATCCGCCTGGATCAGCCGTCCCACGGTCTGGCGCATTGGCTCGTACGCCGCGTAGTCGAGCGTCGCACCGTGCTGCTGGGGATCGATCTGCACGACGATCACCTGGAAGCAGACGGCCACGATGTCCAGCCCCACCTGGCGCCCTTGTTCGAGGGCGTCGACCAGGGCGACGCTGCCTGTGAGCAGGCGAAGCAGGAAGCGCTCGCGCTGCATGGCCAGCGTGCTCTCCACCTGGTCTTTGAGTTGCTGCCAATCGTCCAGTTGTTTGCGCTCCTGCGTCAGTTGTGCGGCCACGCGGTCAAGCATCTGGTGCAGTTCCTTGACGCCGACCGGTTTGAGCAGGTACTCGGTCACGCCCAGTTTGATGGCTTCCTGGGCATAGTGGAATTCGTCGTGGCCGCTAAGGACGATGATCTTGGTTGCCGGCAGCCGTTCGCGCACCAGCTTGCTCAGTTGCAGCCCATCCATAAAGGGCATCTTGATATCGGTGATCAAGAGATCGGGCCGCGCGGCTTCGATTAAGGGCAGCGCCACTTCGCCGTCCGGCGCCTCGCCGCAAAACGCAAAACCGGCGGCGCGCCAATCGACGTTGTCGCGGATACCCTCGCGGGTCACGATCTCGTCTTCGACCAGGAATGCTTTATAAGGCACGTGGCAGATCTCCCGGTTACGCAGTGTCTGGATTGGGGTTCAACGGACCGGCAAAACCCTCAGTCAACATGAGGACAAACCCCGGCGCGCCGGAAACAGAGCAAGCATCGAGACAATCTTGGGGGGGGTAGCTCTTACCCTGTTGCCCGATGCTTTCGGCCAACAACGCGACCACCATCGTATTGAGCGAGACCCCATCTGCTTTGGCGCGGGCCACCGGTTTGGTGTGTAGCGAACGCGGCAAACGCTGCACCAAACGCACCGGTTCGCCCCGCTGCATGATACTACAGATGACACTTTTTTGGTCAAGGGCTATCGGAAGAACTTGGGCCGTTGTAGTATTGACCAACAGGGAGTGCATGGTAGAATGCACAGTTACGTGAGCGGAAGGCGCTGGGAGACACGCGCCAGACCACAGGAGATTTTGTGCGATTGACCGCTCTACCAGATGTGAAGGAAATCAAATCATTATGATTAAGAAAATTTTTTACGCGATCACCGGCGACCCGAACGAGAAGGTGCTCAAGAAGTACCGGCCAGTCGTCGCCGCGATCAATGACCTGGAACCGACCTTCGAGAAAAAAAGCGGCGACGAACTGCGCGCCATGACCGCCGAATTTCAGGAGCGCATTCGCGCCGCAACCGAAGAGTTGGCGGCGGCGTTGGCCGAGGCGGAGAAGGAATACCTGGCCGTGCTGGGCACCGACGAACAAAAGTTCGCGCGCGTCGAGGTCGAACGGATCAAGAAAGAACTGCGCAAGGCCGAAGAGGCGATCCTCTGGGAGATTCTCCCCGAAGCCTTCGCTGCCGTGCGCGAGGCCAGCAAACGCACGACGGGGCTGCGCCACTACGACGTCCAACTGTTGGGCGGCATGGTGTTGCACAAGGGCACCATCGCCGAAATGAAAACCGGCGAAGGCAAGACCCTGGTCGCCACGCTGCCCCTCTACCTCAACGCCCTGGCCAGCCGCGGCGCACACCTGGTCACGCCCAACGACTATCTGTCCAAGTTCGGCCTGCAGTTGATGGGTCCCATTTATCACCTGCTGGGCCTGTCGGCCGCCGTCATCCAGAACAGCGCCGGCAACCCGGATAGCGGCAGTTTCTTGTTTGACCCGGACTACCCGAACGCCGACGACCGCTTCCAGTATCTGCGGCCCTGTGCGCGCCGCGAAGCCTACTATGCCGACGTGACCTACGGCACGAACAATGAATTCGGCTTCGACTATCTGCGCGACAACATGGTGCAGGATACCGCACGCCTGTCGCAGCGCGATCTGCATTATGCGATCGTCGACGAGGTGGACAACATCCTGATCGACGAAGCGCGCACCCCGCTGATCATCTCCGGCGAGTCCCACGAAAGCTCGAACTACTACATGCAGTTTGCGGCGCTCGTGCAACGCCTCACGCCGGAAACGCACTATCTGATCAACGAAAAAGAGATGGCCGCCACTCTCACCGAAGAGGGGGTCATGTACATCGAGCGCTCTCTGGGCCTGGAGAATCTCTACTCGCCCGAGCACTTTGAGATGATGCCCTATCTGGACAATGCCCTGCGCGCCCACGCCCTCTACCGGCGCGACAAGGACTATATCGTGCGCAGCAGTGAAGTGATCATCGTCGACGAGTTCACCGGCCGCCTCATGGAAGGGCGCCGCTACAGCGAGGGGTTGCACCAGGCGATCGAGGCCAAAGAAGGGGTCAAGGTTCAAAAAGAGTCGATGACGCTGGCCACGGTCACTTTCCAGAACTTCTTCCGCATGTACAACAAGCTCTCCGGCATGACCGGTACGGCCAAGACGGAGGAAGAAGAGTTCCAGCGCATTTACGACCTGGAGGTGATCCAGGTGCCCACCTACCGGCCCGTGGTGCGCGAAGACCACGACGACCTGGTCTACCGCACGCAGGACGCCAAGTTCAAGGCGGTGATCGACGACATCGTCGAAAAGCACGAAGCAGGCCAGCCGGTGCTGGTTGGCACGGTAGCGATCGAAACCAGCGAGTTGGTCAGTGGGTTGCTCCAGCGGCGCGGCGTCGAGCATGAGGTGCTGAACGCCAAGAACCACGAGCGCGAAGCGACGATTATCGCGCAGGCTGGTCGCCCCGGCGCCGTCACCATCGCCACCAACATGGCTGGCCGTGGCGTCGATATTTTGCTGGGCGGCAACGCCGAAGGCCTGGCGCGCGACGCCCTGCGCCGAGCCGATTTTGACCTGACCACGATCCATCAAAACGCCTGGAACCATGCGATCGACATGCTCAAACATGGCCAGGAGCCGGCGACGGCCTATCCCGACCAACTGTGGGCGCAGGTGCTGGCCGACCGATGGCACGAAACCGAGCAGGACAAAGAACGCGTGCGCGGCCAGGGGGGATTGCATGTGGTCGGCACCGAGCGCCACGAGGCGCGCCGCATCGACAACCAGTTGCGCGGCCGTTCGGGCCGTTTGGGGGACCCTGGCTCCAGCCGTTTCTACTTAAGCCTGGGCGACGAACTCATGCGCAAGTTTGGCGGTGACCGCATCGGCGGCATCATGGAGCGCCTGGGCGTCGAAGAGGATGTGCCGATTGAGGCGGGGCTGGTCAATCGCGCCATCGAGAACGCCCAGGTCAAGGTCGAAGGCTACAACTTCGACATCCGCAAGCACGTGCTTCAATACGACCAGGTGGTCAACGAACAGCGCAACCGCATCTACGACGAACGCCGCCGCATCCTGACCGAGCCCTCGCTCAAACTGACGATTGACGCGATGATTGAGGAAGACGCGCGCGCGCTAGTGACGCAGTTCACCTCCGGCGATTACGAAGACCAGTGGCAGTTGCAAGAGCTTGGGCAGGCGCTCAAGGCGCTGATCCATCTGTTGCCCGCTGATTTCAACCCGCAGCGATGGCAGCAAATGAAGCGCAGCGAAATCCAAGACGACGTCGCCGAGCTGGCCGCCGTGGCGTATGCGGCCAAAGAGGTCGAACTGAGTGAACCGGTGCTGCGCCAGGCCGAGAAGCAGATCATGCTGTGGGCCGTGGACAACCGCTGGATTCGCCACCTGACCGACCTGGACCGCCTGCGCGAGGGCATTGGCCTGCAGGCAATCGCCAACGTCGACCCGCTGGTGGCGTACAAGCGTGAGGCATTCCAGATGTACGGCGAACTGCTCGATGCCATTCGCGACGACACCGTGAAGGCGGTGTTCAGCGTCCAGCTTCAGCGCCCGCAGGCCCAAGCCCAGGCGCAAGCCGAGCCGGCCAAGGCGCAGAAACTGGCGCCGGCGCCCTCGCCGATGGCGCGCAATATCCGCACCAACCGCGAAGCCGAACAGCCACAGACCGTGCGCAAGTCCGGCCCGCAGTTGGGGCGCAACGACCCCTGCTGGTGTGGCAGCGGCAAGAAGTACAAACAGTGCCACATGACCAGCGACCAGGCCCAAGGAACAGGCGCGCAGCGCGCACCGGCGAAAAAGGGGTGATCCCTG